>Ga0134126_10000044_pt1 | contig 155694 bp, 136 predicted proteins | sample KB31752_FD_96881 | JGI IMG/M metagenome (GOLD analysis project Ga0134126, IMG submission 96881) | Terrestrial soil microbial communities with excess Nitrogen fertilizer from Kellogg Biological Station, Michigan, USA - KB3-175-2 | ecosystem: Environmental > Terrestrial > Soil > Unclassified ... | reverse complement strand
TGGATGCCGGCAGCCGATTGGGGCAACGCTCTGGCCAGTTGTTGGCACCAATCCAGCGGACGCAGCCAACCCCAGAACACGCCGCTCCCACCGTGCGGGGAAAACTGTTGATCGGTGAACCCAATGGCGATTGCTTTACCGTTGGATTTAAATTCAAATGTCCCAGCCACCGTTTGGTGATCCGGGCGTGTGTCCGACGATTGCGTTGTTTTCATATACCACCAATCAATCCCCAATCGGTGGCCTCTTTTCAACTACATGATTTCGGCTAAAGCAGGGTGTTAATGAGAGCGAATCAAAGGCGTCAATTTTTGATATGCCCCCTTCGGCACTGAGGAAATAGCCGCTAGTTTACCGGCACGACGGCAATCCAATGGTTGGCGCCAAATTTAGCTTTGAATTTTTCGGCGAGTTCCTGCGCGGCCGCAAGATTATCCGCAAGCGCAAAGGTCGTGGAACCGCTCCCGGACATCAGTGTTGCGACTGCGCCATTCTCGCGCAGGAATTCCTGAAAGAGCGAAAGCAACGGATACTTGTCCAACGCGGGAGCTTCCAGGGAATTGTAAAACTCCCGGCCCGCCGTTCGCAAATCCGCGGTTTGCAAGAGTGAAATCAGCTTTTGCGCGCGGCCGGGCGTGCCGTTCAGGGCGGCGGGAAAGCGCGCAAGATTTTGATAGGCCCACGGCGTGGATATGCCGAAGCCGGGATGGATCAGCACAAACGTCGCTCTGGTCATCGCGGGAAAAAAATCGAGCGGCCGGATTTTTTCGCCGCGGCCGGTGCCAAGGCCGGGTTTGGATTGGAGAAAAAATGGGATATCGGAGCCGAGCGAAGCGGCGAGATCGTGGAGCGCTTCAGCCGAAAGCGGGTTGCCGAAGAGCTCGTTGAGGCCGAGCAGGGCCGTGGCCGCGTTGCCGCTGCCGCCGCCGAGGCCGGCTGCCAGCGGGATTTTTTTTTCCAGATGAATCCGCACGCCGTCGTGGATTTCCGTTTTCTGGAAAAACAAGGTCGCGGCGCGATGCACGAGATTGCCGGCATCGGTCGGCAACGAAGGATTACTGCACGTCAGGTGGAATTCGCGTCCTTCCCGCGCGAAGCTCAAATCATCGAACAAGTTCACCGGGTGCATGACGGTTTCCAACTCGTGGAAACCGTCGGCGCGTTTGCCGAGGATGTTCAGGATGAGGTTGACCTTGCAGGGGGATTTTTTCTCGAGCCTCATAAAAAAGCGCCCCGCTCGGTCAGGAGCGGGGTTGGCGCAAATCTCTCAGAGTACGAAGATTAATGCATGTCGAACACGCGGAACCGCATGCCGGGGATGAACGGCAGGACATCGCCGCCGCCGTAACCAAGTTCGGTGTCTGTGGCGAAGATCGAATCCGCGATCAGGCCGGGCGTGTAGTTGTCAGGATACACCGGGCCGGGCGCGAACTTGTCCGTGCAAATAGGGCCATACGGCGGGAACGGCGCCGTGACGACTTCATACACACCAATGCCGGTGCGTTCCAGGGTGCGATTGATGCCGCGGATAAAGCCAACAGAGTAAGCGGCATCCGGGCCGTCAAAGAGTGCGGTCTGTTCCATCGTGCGGCGGAATTCACCTCCGCGGACAATTTCGTAAGTATTGGACATGCCACGGCCGAATTTGTTTTCGACATTGGCGCAGCCGGAGGCGAATAAAGTAGCCATTCCGAGGACAACAAGAAGAGGCAGGGTCTTACGCATAGAATCGTTTCGTTGTCGCGAGATTAGCGCGATTTGAAAACTTGTAAAGTGCGGAGTTTACCTGATGAGCGCAACGCCGCCCGGGCCGCAAAATGCGTTGATACGCCAAGCCCAATCGCTTAACCGCGGCGACGCCCCATCAGCGAAAGCCCGATGCCCACGATCACCGCCACGGCTCCGCCAATGATCAACCACATCGACCGGTCGGTCGGATTGCCGGTAAACGTGCGGGAGACACTGGAACTGAATGAATGCGATTCGTTGAAGCCGAAGATCAATAACACCACCCCAAGCGCGAGAATACCCAAGCCTACAATGTTGTTCATGGTGAATGTCCTTTCCTTTGTATTGTCGCCCAGGTCTGCTTTTGCGCTAATAGGGAGTTTCCCTAAAAATGACTGGGAGTGGCTACGCCGCGACCCAAATGTAGCGCGGCCCGTCCCGGCTGCGAGTGTCGGCTGCGTCTCACCGCCAGACATTGAAGCGCGCTTACATTATACGAGCATTGTCCCTGGCACCGGGACAGTGCCGGAACTCGCAGGCGAGGACGCCTGCGCTACAATGGGACCTGCCTATGCCTTCGCGGGAAGCAGCACGGTGAATGTTGTCCCTTGGCCGGAATGGCTTTCCACCTGGATGGTTCCATTGTGTTCTTCAATGATGCGGCGCGTGACTGCCAGGCCCAGGCCCGTGCCGTTTTGTTTGGTGGTGAAAAACGGTTCGAACAAACGCCGCATGTTTTCCGGGGAAATGCCCGCGCCCGTGTCCGCAATCCGGATGCGCATCCAGCGCCTTGCGTCGCCTTCGCGCAACGACTCGCCCTCGCCGGTCAATTCGGTGGTGACGCTCAGCACGCCATTGGCCGCAATGGCTTCCACGGCGTTCAGCAAAAGATTGACGAACGCCTGTTCCAACTGGTGATGATCGCCTTCGAGCACGTCCTTTTCCGCCTCGAATTTGCGTTCGAAGGAGATCTGCCGTCCCTCCACCCGGTGCTGCGCCAGCAGGAGCGTGCGGTCGAGAATTTTATGGACCGATACTGGCGCAAACACTGGCTGGGCCGGCACCGCGAATTTCAATATCTGGCTGACCATGGAAACCATTCGCTGCATCTCGTGGCTCACGATTTCGGCCAGATCGTCGTCCTTGTTTTTCTCCAGCAGGAGATCAACGAACGTCTTAATGGCGACGAGGGCATTTCGGATTTCATGCGCCATGCCCGCCGACAGCGTCCCGGCGCTCGCGAGCCGATCCAGGCGTCGCAGGCTTTGCTCCAGCTTTTTGGTGGAGGAAAAATCCTTGAGCAGGACGATAATCTTTCCGTTCTTCTCGCGCGGCGTTGCCGGCATGACCGTGACGGAAATGGATGGTGAACGCCCGCGGTCAGGATCCAAAATGATTTGGCGGTCGTTCACGCCCTGGCCGGTGGTTTGCGTTTCCTGAACCAGCGCCTGCAATGCGGCCGGAAGCTTGGACATTGAGCCCGGTTTCCCGCCCGCCGGCGAGCGCAGAATTTTTTCCGCATCCGGACTCGCGAAGGTAACGGCTCCCGAGGCATCGATGGAAAGAACACCGCAGACACACGAAGTCTGTAGCAGATCTTCGAAACTAAGACCAGGACGGCTGGCGTTGGAACTCTGACTCGGCATGTCTAAATCAGCAACCGATGATCGGCGCATTCGGTCATTGCATGCAGTAAACCTCACGTCCAGAGAGAGCGCAACAGGCAAAGAAGTTTACAACGAGAAAAATCATGGGAACGACTCGACAAATACTGAGGCTATTTGGGCAAGTGGAAAAGGGGTCGTCGTTTCGTTGTGAATAGCTGCACAATCCCTCCCTCAGAGGGCCGATCTCCGAAACGCACCTGGATTCCCTTCACCACAATCCCAACGGGATTGCATCCTTCAGCCCAGGGTTGGACGCGCGGCGGATTACCCTGGGTAAAGCCGCAAATAATCATCACCCTGAGGGTTGCGTCCATCGTTGTCATGTTTGACTCAACCCTTTCAGGGTTGAAGAAAATTTTCCGAACCGACCCGGGGTAGCCTCCAAGACTCGGCAACCCTGGGCTGAAGGACGGAATCCTTTCAGGATTCATCGTGAGCGTTCGGCCTAATGTGATGTCTTACGCCGCTTTTTCGGTTTCTCGCGTTGCGGTCACCCCGCCAGGAAGAGTGTTCCCGCCTATTGCCGCTCCAACACTTCGCGCACCGTCAGGGCCAGCCGATGAGGCGAATAGGGTTTTTGCAGAAAATTGACCCCTTCGTGCAATTCGAAATCCTTTTCGATCACCTCCGCGCTGTAGCCGCTGGAGAAAATCACTTTGATGTCCGGTTTATCCGTGTGAAATCGTCTGGCCAGTTCCGGTCCGGTGGCTCCGCCGGGAATCATGATGTCGCTGAAAACAAGTGAGATTCGTTTTTGATGTTCCCGCCATCGGTCGAGCGCCGAGTTCGCGCAATCCGCTTCCACCACCTCGTAACCGTAACCTTCCAGGATGCTGCGGTCCAAAGCGCGCAGCGCGGCTTCGTCCTCGATCAACAAAATGGTTTCATTGCCGCCGCGCACCTCATTGTTTGGCAGGCGCTCCGCCGTCTGTTCCTCGCGCTCTTTGGCGGCTGGAAGATAAATGCGAAAAACAGTTCCCTTGCCCAACTCGCTATAGACCGTGATCCAGCCGTTATGCTGCCGGATAATTCCATACACCGTCGCGAGCCCAAGCCCGGTGCCCTGTCCCACGGGTTTGGTGGTAAAGAACGGCTCGAAAATGCGGGCCAGGTTCTCCGGCGCAATGCCTTCGCCGGTGTCGGTTACGGACAGGCAAACGAAATCGCCAATCGATCCTTGCGGATTCAATTGCACGTATTCGGGACCGATGGATTCGTCCGACGTGCTGATGACCAGCTTGCCGCCCTGCGGCATCGCGTCGCGCGAATTAATGGCCAGGTTCATCAGCACCTGCTCCATCATGCCGGCATCCGAGCGCACCAGGGGCAACTGCAACCCGTAATGGACGTGCAGCGAAACGTCCGCGCGGAGAATGTGCTTCAGCATCTTGGTGAGGTTGGCGACGACCTCATTCAAATTCAGCACGCGGGTTTGCGTCACCTGTTTGCGGCTGAAAGTCAAAAGCTGACGCGTCAGGCTGGTCGCCCGTTCCGCTGCCAGCAGGATTTGATTGACCGACCCTTTTAAATCCTCCGAAAGGTCCGGCCTCGTCCGCAGCATGGAGGCGTGTCCCTGAATCACGGTCAAAATGTTATTGAAATCGTGGGCCACGCCGCCGGCCAGTTGGCCGATGGATTCCATTTTTTGCGCCTGAAGGAATTGCTCGTGCAACTTCTTGCGCTCGGCGCGTTCGGCGCTTTCCCGCAACGCGCGCCGCACCACCGGCCCCAATCGCGACAAGTGGCTTTTCAAAACGTAATCCGTCGCGCCCGCTTTCAGGATATCGACGGCACGCTCCTCGCCCATGGTGCCCGACACGACGACGAACGGGATGTCCAGGTTGCTCTTTTGAAGAATTTCCAGGGCGCGAACGGTGGAAAATTGCGGCAGGCTGAAATCGGAAAAAACCAAATCAATGCGCTCATTCAGGCTCGCGAGGTAGGCGACTTCGGTTTCGACGCGCTTCCAGGCTGGCGCGAACCCGGCTTCTGACAATTCCATCACCAGCAACTCCGCGTCATTTTCGGAGTCTTCCACGATCAATACATTCAACGGAATACCCATAGAGTACTTCTCCCGATTACAACTCGTTACCCCGCCCCAGCCACAATTGCCACAATGCTCAAACTGTTCCGTTCGCTCCGCAACCACGTTACCGTTTACGACCGAGCTGCCTGAGATCGATTCCAGCCTATGTCACTCAAAGCATGAGAGGTATACGCAAAGACCCTCGCAAAAGAAACTGGAAACAGTGCGAACGGTAAAAAATCTTTTGCGGAGAAAAAGCCTCTCCTCAGGGCGTTCGCAGAAACGAACTGCCCGGCAACCCTTAAGCTGATTTCTTCAATCACGCGTTGACCACGGGCGCCCGCTTTAGCAGCGCCCAGTGCAAACTCAACTGGGGTGTCACCCCGCTCAAATGCTGAAAATCCACAGGTTTTGCCAAAAAGGCGTCCGCCGCCAATTTTTGGCTCGCCACAACTTCCCGGTCCCGGCTCGAAGTCGTGAGCACAATAACGGGTATCGTGCGTGTCCGGTGGTCGGACTTAATCTGGCGCAGAACCTCAAATCCGTCAATCTTCGGCAAGGTCAAATCCAATAGGATCACTTGCGGACGTTCCGTCGATTTTCGGTGGGCATATTCTCCCCGGCAAAAAAGAAAATCCAGCGCCGCCAAACCGTCCCGAACGATATGAATGCGATTCGTGATGCGGACGTTGCTGAGGGCCTTAATCGTCGTCGCCGCGTCTTCCGCGGAATCCTCGACCAGCAGAATATCCACCAGTTCTTCCGGCAGAACGGAAGGAATATCGGGCTTTTCGGAAGCCAATTGTTCCAGCCGGGCAAACAGGGCGGACAGAGGCACTTCCAACGCATGGGCGAGACGATGAATGCTCTCCAGCGAGACATTGCGCGCGCCGCGTTCCACGTCGGAGATGTAGGTCCGGTGCAACCCCGCCCGGCCGGCCAGTTCCTCTTGCGAAATGCCCAAATGATCCCGCCGGAGCCTGACTGCCGCGCCGAAGAATTTCTTTACGTCAGTTTTTCCCACGTGTTTGGTCCCCCGATTTCACACGATAACGCCCCGCAGAACAACAGACTATAAGTGACTTTCCTACCTCTTTTTGCGCCTTTGGGCCTGTGCAAGTCGATGGTGGACAACATCAAAGCGGGGGCTCACGCGAAGTATTACTTTAATTACTCTTTGTTCAGCGTTTGCGATTCTTATAGGCCAATGGGCAATGTCTTTTCAAATTCGTCCATGTCCGCACACGATTGTCCGGTCCAGCCCAGCTTTTCAAATGGTCCGCACCGGTTCCGATTGACCGCTTTGATGAGTGTGGAAGGCTCACGAATCTTGAATGCAGCTCTCACCATCGTCCGCGTGCGCACAGTAATCCTCGCATGACAGGAATTAGCACTGATTTCAAAAACGAGCGGCATTCGCGTGAACACCGTTTTTTTGTTGCCGTTCCCTTTGTATTCCTCTGCCAATCATTTCCCTGCCTTTGCCGATTTTTGGAATTGGTGTTTGTTCGTGTAATTCGTGCAATTCGTGTCTAAAGGCGCTCGTTTTGACGCGTTTTTACCAATTTTTCAAATCGCAAGCGGCCTCCAACCAACCACTTGCTATTAAAAACTTACCGTAAGTTTTTCCTGCCGTGTAAAATTAAAAATCATTTTATGCCAAAAATCCTCTCGCAAAAACAACTCGTCGCCAAAACGTCGGAGCGCCGATCTCCTGATCGGCGCGAACAATATGTTCTTCAAGAAAACACGCAATTTTCGCGCTCGAAATCAACCGTGGTCAGAGGAATTCGCATTGAAAAAACAACTTTCCATCCCCCGCCACTCATTCCCTTGCCTCGGAAATGCGAAACCGTTTCGCATTTTCGTAAACATAAAAAATTACCAAACGAACCCATTTTGAAATGTCTCAATTTCCCCGCAAACAAAGCACTTTCGCGTGTTATCCATTCAAATTCGATGAAAAGCGAACCCATTTTTCGATGCGCCTCCCCTTTCAGAAATGGTTCTAATGGACAATCTCGCGAAACGTTTTATCTTCGCCACGCTTATGCGTACGCTTGACGGAAACCACGATGGCACGCCGGGGGCATTGGGCTTTGCCATGCCGGCGGAATGGGAACGCCACGAGGCCACCTGGCTCGGCTGGCCCCATAACGAAACCGATTGGCCGGACAAAATTGATACCATTTGCTGGGTCTACGGCGAAATGGTCCGGAAAATCTCGGAAGGCGAACTCGTCCGCATCTTGGTCCGCAACAAAGCCGAGGAAAAGCTGGCCCGAAGCTACCTGAACCGCGCGCGCGCCAATCTCAAGAACGTTCAATTCATTCACCACCCCACCAACCGCGGCTGGACGCGCGACAGTGGCCCGATTTTTGTGAAGCGGAAAGCGGCCGGAAAAAAATCGGACACGGCGATCGTTCATTTCCATTTTAATGCCTGGGCGAAATACAATGATTGGCAGAAAGACCGCAAAGTCCCCGAAACCGCCGCGCGCGTGCTCAAGAAGCGATTGTTCAATGCCGAATGCAATGGCAAGGATTTTGTCGTCGAAGGTGGCGGCATCGAACTGAACGGCAGCGGCACGTTGCTCACGACAGAGGAATGTTATCAGCACCCGAAAATCCAGGTGCGCAATCCGGGTCTCACGAAGGAGCAATATAACGACACCTTCAAAAAATATCTCGGCGTCACCAACGTCATCTGGCTCCTGAACGGCCCCGTCGGCGATGACACGCATGGGCACATCGATGACATCTGCCGGTTCGTGAATCGAAACACAGTCGTGCTTATCAAAGAAACGAATAAGCGCGATATCAATTACAAACCGCTCGCTGAAAACTGGGAGCGCATCCGGGACTTGCGGCTCGAGGACGGCTCGAAACCGGAAGTGGTGCCATTGCCAATGCCTGCGCCGCTGTATTATGGCGATTGGCGTTTGCCCGCAAGCTACGCAAATTTTTACATCAGCAACGCCTGCGTGATCGTGCCGACGTTTAACGACGTGAATGACCGCGTGGCGTTGGGAACTCTGGGCGAGTTATTCAAAGACCGTCCGGTCATCGGAATTCACGCGGTGGATCTGGTGCTCGGCTTTGGTTCGTTGCATTGCCTGACGCAACAGCAACCGGCGTGAAGATTTTTCAAAACTGTTCGCGCATTACTGTAGGAGCCGACGTGAGGAGGCTCTCGAATTCTGCGCGCAGAAAGGATCATTCCGATACGTCGGGACTGACGTTGGCTGCTAACAGATTTATGACGGGGTAGGGGGCGTCGCTCCGCGCGCGCCGTTGGAATTAGCGAACCGTTGCGCAATTCAACCTCGGCGCGCATGGAGTGGGGCGCCCTACCAAGTTTTTGATTTTGTATGCCCGAAGATATTTTCGACGTCGTAAACGAACGCGATGAAGTCATCGGCCGGAAACCGCGTAGCGAAGTGCATCGCTTGGGCCTGCTGCATCGCGCCGTGCATGTGCTCGTGTTCAATTCGCGCGGCCAAATCTTTCTGCAAAAACGCTCGATGAAAAAAGATCGGCAGCCGGGCGTGTGGGATTCGTCCGCTTCCGGCCACGTGGATTCGGGCGAGGAATACGATACGACCGCGGTTCGCGAAGTTTGGGAGGAAATTGGGTTGCGTTTGAACCAAGCTCCCAAACGCCTGTTCAAAATTCCCGCCTGCGTGGAAACCGACCAGGAATTCGTCTGGGTCTATCGTTGCGAAAGCGAAGGGCCTTTTAAACTGCATCCGGATGAGATCGATGAAGGAGGTTGGTTTGAGACCGAAGCGGTGTCGCGTTGGATGGCGAAGAAGCCGCAGGAGTTTGCCAGCGCGCTGCTATTCATTTGGCCGAAGTTGAAAATGACGAATGACGAATGACGAATGGAATGGGAGCGTGACCGGCGCCATTCGCCATTTGTCATTTTGATAGTCGCGCGCTTGACCTCCCGGGAACCCTCCTTTACGTTGCGGCACTAGAGATGAAATCCGATATGAATAATTTCCTGGTCCCCATGGTCGTCGAACAAACCGGGCGCGGCGAACGTGGCTATGACATCTATTCCCGCCTCCTCGTGGACCGCATCGTTTTCCTCGGCACCCCCGTGGACGACATGGTCGCCAACCTGATCATTGCGCAAATGCTTTTCCTCCAGATGAGCGATCCCAAGAAGGACATTCATCTCTATATCAATTCACCCGGCGGCAGCGTCACGGCGGGGATGGCCATTTACGACACCATGCAGTTCCTGACCTGCGACGTGAATACCTATTGCATCGGCCAGGCGGCCAGCATGGGCGCGGTGCTGCTGTGCGGAGGCACCAAGGGCAAACGCTACTCGCTGCCAAACGCAAATATCATGATTCACCAAATCCTCGGCGGCGCCGAAGGGCAGGCCACGGATGTCGAAATTCGGGTACGCTATATGCTGAAATTAAAGCAGCGCCTGAACGGAATCATATCAAAGCACACCGGCAAATCCGTCGAGCAGGTGGAAAAAGACACCGACCGCGACAATTTCATGACCCCCGAGGAAGCAAAGGCATATGGATTGGTCGATGAAGTCGTGCAATCTCGCAAAGAGATCCCGAATCTCGCCGAGCGCGCGACCAGTCTGGCGGATAAAAAAGAATGATTTGAGAGTTTCAGGCAAGTATGGACGACACACAGCAAAAATTGCAGCACGAAGTTCGAGAATTGAGGGCGGAAGTCCAGAGACTGAAGCGTTCTATTCAGGGTGGACTTGCTGTCGCCGGCTTGGTCGTGCTTTGCGTTTTTCCACAACTGGCTCTCATGCTGGCCGAAGTTGGAGCGTCCATTTTGTTTGCGCTGCTCATTTCACCGGTGCGGCACTTGATTTTTCCGACCGTTTTCCGAGCTCCGCGAAATCGTAAATCGTAAATCTAAAATATCTTGGCCCGTCCCACTAACATCACGCTTTGCAGCTTCTGCGGAAAATCACACGCGGAGGTCAAAAAACTCATTGCCGGCCCCGGCGTTTACATTTGCGACAATTGCGTCGTCCTGTGCAAAAACGTCCTCGACAAGGAATTTGCCGCGCAGACCAAAAAGCAAAAGCCGCGCGTGGTGGTTCCGAAGCCCGCTGAAATCAAACGCCAGCTCGACAAATATTGCATCGGCCAGGAGCACGCGAAAAAGACGTTGTCCGTGGCGGTGCACAATCATTACAAGCGCATTCTCCAGGAACTTCCCGGCAAGGGCGAAACGCCTGAAGAAGGCGAGACGGCCGACGCACCGCAGGACCCGCACGCGGAAGTTGAAATTGAGAAGAGTAATATTCTAATGATCGGGCCGACCGGTTCCGGCAAAACGTTGCTCGCCCGCACGCTCGCCCAGATCCTCGATGTCCCCTTCGCCATCGCCGACGCGACCACGCTTACCGAAGCCGGTTACGTGGGCGAAGACGTGGAGAATATCATCCTGCGCCTGTTGCAAAACGCCGATTACGACGTCAAGCGCGCGCAGCGCGGCATTGTTTACATCGACGAAATCGACAAGATCGCGCGCAAGACCGAGAACGTTTCGATTACGCGCGATGTTTCCGGCGAAGGCGTGCAGCAGGCCTTGCTGAAGATTCTCGAAGGCACGACCTGCAACGTCCCGCCCCAAGGCGGCCGCAAGCATCCCCAGCAGGAATACATCCGCGTGAATACGGCGGATATTCTGTTCATCTGCGGCGGCGCGTTTGTGGGGTTGGAACGAATCATTCAACGGCGCCTCGGCAAAAATGTGATGGGCTTCCGCGCGGTGGAGGAAAATTACAAGACCGCCGCCCACAACCGCGACAAGATTTTGCAATACGTCGAGCCCGAGGATTTGCTGAGCTTCGGATTCATCCCGGAATTCATCGGCCGATTGCCCATGGCCACGGTCCTCGGCGAATTGACCGAAGAGCAACTCGTTTCCATTCTCACCCAGACCAAAAACGCGCTCACCAAGCAATACGCCAAGCTCATGGCGATGGAAGGCGTGGAACTGGAATTCACGAACGACGCGCTCCGCGAATTGTCCGCCCAAGCCGTCAAGAAAGGCACCGGCGCCCGCGCGTTGCGCAGCCTGCTCGAGCGGCTCATGCTCGACGTGATGTTCGAGGTCCCCAGCAGCGACGACATCCTGCACGTGAAAATCACCAAGCCAGTGGTCGCCGGAGACGCCAAGCCGATCATTCGCCGCAAAGCGGACCAGAAGGCGGCCTGATCGCCAACGAATCCGCGCCTTTTCAGTCTTTGGCGAAGGCGCACGGGGTCATGGGTTCAGAAAATACACCGTGCCGGGTTTGAAATTCGACATCCGTTTCAGGTAATTCCACAGCAAACGGCTTGACGTTCACAGACCGGTTTGATTTAGGACGCAATACAACCACAGCAAATGGTAAAGAATCGATCCGTTGTTGTTGGGGCAGGTTTTTGTCAACCGTGAGAAACAAGTCGAATTTACCCGATTGGGCAATGAGACGAAGTAATTGGCCATTTTGAATACCGGCGCAGCCGGCTTGGGGAACTGTTGCACCATGTGTTTCCGGAAATTCTCGCGCGAAGTCTCTGGGCAAGCAACGATACACAGCGCAAGTGTGACGGCGACCAGAGCGATTGAGAAACTTCTCCCTTTCATCCCACTTTATTCCGTCTCTTTATCCATTCCGAGTTTCTTCTCCAACTCCGCCACGCGCTTCAGCAAATCTGGCAGATATTGAATCGCGATCATTTGGCGCTTGGCCTGGCGGTCGGGTTGGGCGGGAGAGCCGAGCCATTTTTCGCCGTCGGGAATGTTGTTCATAATGCCCGATTGCGCGGCGATGGTCACGCGGTTGCCGATTTTCAAATGGCCCGCCAAACCGGCCTGTCCGGCGACGATCACGTAATTACCCAGCTTCGTGCTGCCGGCGATGCCCACCTGCGAAATCACCAGGCAATGCTCGCCGATCACCACGTTGTGCGCGATCTGGACGAGGTTATCGATCTTCGTGCCTTTGCCTATAATTGTCGGCCCGAGCGCGCCGCGATCGATGCTCACGTTGGAGCCAATTTCGACGTCGTCGCGAATGATGACGTTGCCGATCTGCGGCACCTTGCGGTGAATGCCGTTGTCCTGCACGTAACCGAAGCCGTCCGAACCGACGACGGTGCCGGAATGGATGCGGACGCGATTGCCGATTTCGCTTCGAGCGTACACGATGACGTTGGGAAACAAATTCACGTCCTCGCCGAGCGAGCAATTCGCGCCGAGGTGATTGCCGCCCTGCAATACCGAGCGGGCGCCGATGCGGACTTTTTCGTGCACCACGCAATGCGGCCCGACGTGCGCGGTCGGGTCCACCTGCGCGCTGGAATGAATGACCGCGCTCGGGTGCACACCCGCCGGCAGGGTTGGTTCCGGGAAAAATAGCGCCAGCGCCTTGGCGAAACCAATGCGCGCATTCGGCACGCGAATCAGTATTTTTTTGGACGTGAAATTGCCATCCACGATGATGGCCGAGGCGGCGCTTTGCTCGGCGCGCGTGAAATAATCGGCGCTTTCGGCGAACGTCAGGTCCCCGGCTTGCGCGCGGTCCGCCGGGGCAAAGGCGTTCAAAACGACCGATGAGTCGCCCAAAACTTCGCCTTGGAGGTGTTTGGCAATTTCGGCAGCGGTAAAAGGCATAAAATTTTTTAAATCAGCAACTTGCGAATTTTTAAAGGTTCGTTTTCACCGGTTCATTGCGAGCAATTTATGCCACTGTGTCAGTTCGCCGATTGACTTGAAAATCGTGGGTCACTATAAAGACGGCGGACGCTAATTCAACCCCCAACTTTATGGCGAGAACACTTCGCGTCGGCATGGTCGGTTACCGCTTCATGGGAAGGGCCCATTCCAATGCCTGGCGTCAGGCTCCCCGATTCTTCCCACTCAAAGCTCACATCGAGATGCACACGATTTGCGGACGCGACCCCGCCGGGGTCCAGGCCGCGCGCTCGCAGCTCGGCTGGCAGAATTCCTCAATCGACTGGCACGAGCTGATCGACAACCCGCTCATTGATATCATCGACATCAGCTCGCCGAACGACAGCCATTGCGAAATCGCCCTGGCTGCGGCGCAAAACGGCAAGCACGTGCTCTGCGAAAAACCGCTGGCCATGACCGTGAAGCAGGCGCAGGCGATGCTCCACGCCGCGCAGAAATCGAAAATCGTCCACATGGTCTGCCACAATTACCGGCGCATTCCGGCGATTGCGCTGGCGAAGAAAATGATTTCCGAAGGCGCGCTGGGGCAGATTTATCATTACCACGCGCGGTACGCGCAGGATTGGCTCGTCGATCCGGATTTTCCATTGAACTGGCGGCTGGACAAAAAAATCTCCGGCTACGGCGCGCATGGCGACATCAACACGCACATCATCGATCTCGGGCGTTATCTCGTCGGCGAATTCAGCAAGGTCTGCGGCACGATGCACACCTTCACTCCGGAACGACCGGTGGATTCACCCGCCAAAAGCGCGGCGCTCGTGCCTAAGACCCAGCGGAAGATGGCCAAGGTTTCGGTCGACGATACTTCGATGTTCCTGGGCGTGTTCGAAAACGGCGCGCTCGCCAATCTCGAAGCCACGCGCATGGCGCTGGGACGCAAGAATCATATCGAGCTCGAAATTAACGGCAGCAAAGGCTCGCTCTATTTCGATTTCGAGGACATGAACCGGCTGAAATTTTTCGACAACACGAATGGGGCGGACCGACAGGGCTTCCGCGACATTTTGGTGACGCAACAAAACGGCATTCATCCTTACGTGGGCCAATGGTGGCCGCCCGGGCACATTTTGGGTTACGAACACACCTTCGTGCACACGGCGGCGGATTTCATCAATGCGTGCATTGACCGCAAGCCGGTGCAGCCGACGTTTGAAGACGGGTTGAAAAACCAGATGGTGCTGGGGGCGGTGGAGGAATCGGCGAAGACCGGGAAGTGGGTGAAGGTTTAGGGAGAAGCTGCGCCTCGCGGGGAACCTCGGACAGCGCCGCAGGCGCGAGATATTTGTAGCCAACGGTCGAAGTTGAAACGAGCTCCGTAGGAGCGGCATTCTCTCTGGTTATGGCGCTCCTACGGAGCTCGAAATTCTTTGTGGACGTTTTTCTACAAAGATGCCGCGCCTACGGCGCTCAACCGTCAACCTATTTAGCCGATTAGCTCCTTCACCTTGGTCCGAATATCTCCATCCTTTATCAACGATTCGCCGACGAGGATGGCTTGGGCGCCGCATTTCGCCAACCGCTCGACGTCTGCGCGGGTGTGGATGCCGCTTTCGGCGACTAAAAGTGACGAGTGGCGAGTGGCGGGTGACGAGAAAAGCTTGGCGGCGAGGCGTTCGGTGTTCGCGAGGTCCACCTTGAAGGTTTTCAGGTCGCGATTGTTCACGCCAATTAATTCCGCGCCGATGGCCATGGCGCGGTCCAGTTCCCTTTCGTCGTGCACTTCCACCAGCGCGGCGAGGCCGGCGGCGGTGGCGAGGGAATGGAATCGTTTCAAGCGTTCGTCGTCGAGAATGGCTACAATCAATAGAATTGCGTCGGCGCCCCATTCAATGGCTTCGAGGATTTGGCGTTCGTCGATGATGAAATCTTTGCGCAACAGCGGGATTTTCACGGCCGCGCGAATCTGGCGCAGGTAATCGAGCGAACCCTGGAAAAATTTTTCATCCGTGAGCACGGACAGGCAGCTCGCGCCGGCGGCTTCGTATTCCTTGGCGATGCGGACCGCGTCGAAGTCTTTGCAGATAATGCCGGCGGAGGGGGACGCTTTTTTGACTTCGGCGATCAATGCGACACGTGTTCGGTGTTCAGTGTTCAGTGACGCGGCGCGGAGCGCTCCGATGAAATCCCTGCGCTCGCCGTGTTCGAGCATGGCATCGCGCAAATCGCCGACGGCGATGATGCGCTGCGGGAGCTTCGCGATCTCGCGCTTTTTTTCTTCGACGATTGTATCGAGGATATTTGCCATTTGTTTTAACGCGAGGACGCCAAGGGGCAGAGGCGCAAAGGTTTTCTTTTCTTTGCGTCTTCGGGTCTTTGCGCCTTTACGTTATTCCTCTTCATCCCCTGCATCCCTTTCGGCAGGAACTCTCGTCTGGTTAGTGACCGTTCTTGTGTGGCTTTTTCTTTGTCGTGGGGCGGATCGATACAATGTGTAGAGGATCAACGATATCAAAGGCGCCGTCCTCATCTTCGATCGCCACGTTAAATCGGCCAATCAAAACGAATTCAGGATGGGGCACGGGAAATTCCTTGCTGTCGGAAGTGCGCACGACCAGCGGACCAGGACGGCGGAGTTGTTTGAGAATGGCTTCTCGATTCATAGTCTTTTACTCCCAGCAAAACACTTATCCGTCAAGGCGTTATTCTTCTTCATCTTTCACTCCCTGCATGCGTTTCGCGGGGCAGCCGGCGCGGAGCCAGCCGTTCACGAATGGGTCGAGGTCGCCATCCATGACCGCTTGCACATTGCTCGTTTCCACGCCGGTGCGGAGATCTTTCACCATGCGATAGGGCTGGAAGACGTAACTGCGGATCTGGTTGCCCCAGGAAATGCTGCCTTTCTCGCCGTAGAAACGTTCCATCTCGGCCTTCGCGGCGTCCATGCGCTGGGCGTAAATCAACGAAAGCAACATGCGCATGGCGGTGGCGCGATTCTGATGCTGCGAACGCTGGGCCTGGGATTTGACGACGAGGCCGGTGGGAATGTGTTTGATGCGGACGGCGGTTTCCACCTTGTTCACGTTCTGGCCGCCTTTGCCGCCTGAGCGAAAAGTGTCTTCCTCAAATTCATTGGGCGGGATGACAATCTCCTCGGACGCCTCTTCGAGTTCGGCCACGACGTCCACGCTGGCGAAGCTGGTATGGCGGCGCTTGTTGGAATCGAAGGGCGAGATGCGCACCAGGCGATGCACGCCGCGTTCGGCCTTGCAATAGCCGTAGGCCAAATCGCCGCTGATCAACATGGTGATGCTTTTCAGGCCGGCGGTTTCGCCGGGCAGCGCATCGGTGACTTCCACTTTCCAGCCGCGGCCTTCGGCCCAGCGCTGGTACATGCGCGAGAGCATCTCGGCCCAATCCTGCGCCTCGGTGCCGCCGGCGCCGGCGTTGATGCTGAGGATGCAATTGCTCTTGTCGTGCGGGCCGGTGAGGAAAACCTTCAGCTCGAGCGATTCCAATTCCTTGAAAAACTTTGCGAGGTCAGCTTCGAGTTCCTGCTCGATTTTTCCCTGGGCGTCGGCCGGTTCGGATTCACCGAGCTCGACCATGACCTGGAAATCCTCGAGTTGTTTTTCCGCCTTGAGCAGCGGCTCGATTTTGTTGCGGAGCGAATTGGATTCGTCGATGAGCTTTTGAGCCTGCTCGCGATTGCTCCAGAAATTTTCTCCCGCCATCAAGGCGTTCAGTTCGCCCAGGCGTTTTTGCGCGTTGAGGACGTCAAAGAAACCTCCGCAGGTGAGCGAGTTTCTCCGCCGCCGTGGCAATTTCCGCTTTGATGGTGTCGAACATAGTCGCGGGAAGCTACAGGACTCCGCGATGGGAATCCAGAGGGAATGGGTTTCAAAAGCTCCAAATTCCAAGTTCCAAGTTCCACGGAAGCTCCAATGCCCAAGCTCCAAAACTGGCCCCTAGTGCTGCGCAGCGGCTTCATGATATTTGAAATCCCAAAGCGGCAGGGGGCTGCCACCAACATTTTGTCGCGCATTTCCAGTACGTAAATCACTGCTGCTGTGGGTATTGCGTCGCAGGTGACGATGTTGGAGTCATTTTGGGTCAATAGAGGGGCCGGGCGAAGGCCGAGGCATTTCGCGCGGGCGTGGAATCGCTCGGCACGCAGGGCTACACGGTGATGCAGTTATTGCAAATCGTGGGTGAACGCAATGTGCGCATCGTGCCGGACGTGGCCGTGAGCGGCGCGGGCAATAGGATTTTCAAAATTCTTTTCCACCATTTAGATTTTTGATTTTCAACCTGGCTGGATTCCATAAAAGCCCAATATGAGTTTTGCCTTATTTGCAAGATAAGCATAAATCCGCGCTCCATTTTTAAATGGAAGTTAATTTAACAGAAGGAAACAAAGGGGCTGGATTTGCCGCAGAGGCGCAGAGGCCCAGAGATTAATTGGGAAATCGAGAAGGCAGCGATGAACACGGAGCTTAAACAGAAGGCAACAACGGGGACAAAGACAATGGGCAGGCATGGATTGATCCCGCCCTGCGCGCTGCTCCGGATCTCTTCAATCCCAATCCGAATTTGACAATTCCATTCTTCACTCCTCATCCTGTCGCGTCGAAGCAAAGCTAAGACGGATCTGCATTCAAGATGTCTCCTTCCAAAACTTTTCGCATCGCCGTCATTAGCGACATCCACTATGCCGGCGCCGGGGAGCGGGCGCTTTGCGCCAGTTTTTATGCGCGGCACCGGATAAAACATCCGGTCGTCTGGATTGCCGCGCGGCTGTATCAGCATTTCATCTGGCTGCGTGAATTCGGCGGGCACAATCATATGCTCGACAGGTTTCTCGACGAGGTCGGCCCGGCGGATCTCGTCGTCGCCAATGGTGATTATTCCTGCGACGTCGCCCAGGTGGGCGTGAGCGATGCCGCGGCTTTCGCGAGCGCGGAAGAATGCCTGGGCAAACTGCGAGCGAGGTTCGGCGACGCGTTCCGGGCAACGCTCGGCGATCATGACCTGGGCAAGGCCGGCATGTTCACCAGCACCGGCTCCATGACGCTGGCGAGCTGGCGAAGCGCAACGGAGGGCCTGGGCATTGAACCGTTCTGGCGCGTGCAATTCGGAAAATACGTTTTGATCGGCATCACCTCATCGCTCGTGGCGCTGCCGCTTTTTAAAGCGGAACTGACGGCTGGCGACAGCGAGGCGTGGGAACGATTGCGCGCAAGCCACCTGGAAAAAATCCGGGACGCTTTCGCCGATTTGAAAGCCGGGGAGCGTGTCATTTTGTTTTGTCACGACCCGTCCGCGCTCCCGTATTTGTGGCGTGAAGAAACGGTTCGCCAAAAAATATCGCAGTTGGAACGGACAATCATTGGCCATCTCCATACCAATCTTGTCTTGCGGGCGGGACGCGTGCTGGCGGGTTTTCCGACGATTTCATTTCTTGGCAAGGGGGCGAGGAGGATTTCCGCCGCGCTCGGTGAAGCGAGGTTTTGGAAATCGTTTCGTGTGCGATTATGTCCCGCGCCGACCGGAATCCAGTTACTGAAAGACGGCGGCTGGCTCTCAGTGGAACTGGATGCCGATGCAACCGAGGCCGCACGTTTTGAATTTCATCCGCTCAAGTGGTCATGAAAAATCGGTCATTTCAAAGCAGGGAATGGCGGCGCGGGCAATGCTGATACTCGAAAGCCAAACCCGAAACGGATTTACAATTCATTTTCGCGTTCGGCAAAAAACAATTCATACGCGCGGTCGTAATCGGCTTCGGGCACGAAGACTTTTGCCGGACGATTCAGATCGCCGTCGTCCGGCGCGGCGGGATCCACAAATTCCTGCGTGGCGATGATGCCGTGTTTCTCCAGCATCACGATGAGCATTTCGGTGTTGATGACGGGGCCGGTGTAGAAAAGCTTCACGTGGGAAGTTAACCACGGATTCACACGGATGCACACGGATAAAAAGGCTTTGACACGAATTTCACGAATGGTCGCGAATTCTACTGCTCCACTATGGGCATTTGCAGGCGGTTTGTCAGGCCGCTGTTGGCCAGTCCAATTCGCAGACCGGCGGTGCTGACCTGCTGCACGCTGCCATCGGCGAGCGCGATGTTCTCAACTCCGCGATGCATTTCGGAGGTCCAGCCGGCGGGGTGGTTGGTGGTCAGTTCCAGAATTCCGTTTCGGATGGGTGTGCCGTTGGTGATATTGCGATCGCCGGTGAGGAGCGATTGAGGATCGGTTTCGTCCGCGCCGAGGCCGACGAAGTAACTGATGTTGGAATTACGGAGCGAAATGAAATTCGTCGCGGCGAGCCGTGAGTCCACAGGGCAAATCAAAACTTTCGGCGTGCTGAGTTCATTGGACATCACCTGGAAGTGTCGCCAGAGATTCGGGCCGGAGGTGAATTCGGCGGTTCCGCCGTTGGTTTCGACCACGTCCATCGGGAATTTGTCTCCGTGGTTTCCCTCCCAGATGGTGAAGGCGAGGCCGCATTGCTTGAGATTGTTGACGCACATGATCCGTTCGGCTCTGGCTTTATTTGGTTCGGTGGCCGGCAGGAATACGCAGGCTAGTATCGCAATGACTCCAATGATCACCAATACTTCAATCAGTGTCAGTCCCCGTTCATGATTCGCCAAAACAACAATTCTCATTCGTCTCCTTCTAAATTTACGCTCGCCATCACCCCGGCATCTCCCCCGGGAGAGGGGGAAACTTTGGACCGCTTAAAACGATCCGCTGCCCATTCGCTCAATCCAGCGCGCGGTTTTTCGATTTTTACAAATTCCGCCGCTCGCGGGTTTTGCGGCGCGAGTAATAGTAAAGTCCGCCGCCGATCAACAACAGCAGCAGGAGGAGAAGCCACCAGACCGATTTTGTCACCAACCCCTTCACCGCGCCCAGCAGCCAAAGCAACGGCGGTTGATAGTCGTCGTCATTGGCTGCCGGGGCGGCGCTTGGGGCCGCGGCATCGGGCTGATCCACCCGGTTCGTCTCCCTGGCGTTTGTATCGGCAAAAGTGGAGGGCTGGCCTGGATGAGGCCGCGGCGTTGAAGTGTCCATGCCGCCGCCGGGCATCGGCTGGGGCGCCGTCGGGGCGGGCGAATTCGGACTCGGCGATTGCGCCGCGTCCCGCGAAGCGGCGGCAGGTGGATCCTGGGCCGGCGGCGTGGCTGACGGACCGGAATTGTCCGCAATGGTCGGGCCGCCCGGCATAGTCGCGGGACTCGACGACACGGTGGGCAGGAATAACACCGGACTCGCGCTGGCTACCGGCGACCCCGCGCTTTCATTATTGAGTTGCGCAACGTGCGTATCGGAGAAGAGCACATTGCCCTGGAAGCGGTGAAGTTCGCGCGTCCAGTGCAACCCGTAAGCGCCGCGCAGGAGCGAGGGGGTGGCGCCGGAGTTGGTCACGTTCCGATCGCCGGCGAGGACCGAGTTCGGCAAGTTGTAATCCGCGTAGACGCCGACGAAATAACTGACGTTGGAGTTCTGAAGCGTTCCGAAGCTGGGTGCGGCGGCGCGGTCCGCGTCCGCGGGGCAAACCAGCATGCGCGGGACGACCAGTTCATTGGCCAAGGTCTGAAAATGGCGATAGGAAAAGTAAAACGGGCCATAGATGCTCACGCCGGCCTGGACGAGTTCCATGGAGCCGCCCTCGGCTTGCGGGACTTCCATGGGAAACCGGCTGGAGTGATCGTGAGCGAACACCTGAAAGGCCGTGCCAATCTGCTTCAAATTATTAATGCACTCGATGCGTTGCGCGCGTTGCTTGCCGCGGACCAGCGTCGGCAACAGCAAGGCCGCGAGAATTCCGATGATGGCCACGACCACGAGCATTTCAACCAGCGTGAACGCCCGCGTCTTTCGATTGAGCCAGGGAATTCTCATGTCGCGTTCAAATAAGCAACCCACGTGCCGAGCGGTTTTGTTAGGATTTTCGCGATTTCGGAGGGAGAAAGGCTGCGAACGTGAGTGAATTTCACGCGAGGTGCGTGAAATTCACGAAACGGGAGGTGGAATCACGAATGAACACGAATTAGTGTCCATTCGTGTTCATTCGTGATTTCGATTGTCAGGGCGGTGGCCGCAACAGCATACCATTAAGGGCTATAACTGAGTGCGTTTGACGGTAGGGCGCGTCACTCCGTGCGCGCCGTTGTTGGCCCGGTCTTGCGGCGCGCGCGAAGCGACGCGCCCTACCACCGCAGGCAAGAGGCTCATTTTGTCACGCGGTCTAAGCTTGGCCAGCCGGTTGCAACGCCGGTTCGCCAACTTCGAAATCGCGCCCCAGCGCGCCCGGCTCTTCGCCAGCGTGCTGTTTGGCAATCAGAACATAGATGGAAGGAATTACCAGCAACGTGAAAATCGTTCCCAACGCCATGCCCGACACAATCACGATACCGATGGAATTTCTGGCGGCGGCGCCCGCACCAGTTACGAGCGTGAGCGGGAAGTGGCCGGCGACAGTGGCCACGCTGGTCATGAGCACCGGCCGCAATCGCACCAGCGCCGCCTCGCGCACGGCCTGCAGTTTCGTCATACCGGTGCGTTGCAATTCATTGGCGAATTGCACGATGAGAATGCCGTTTTTCGATACCAACCCCACCAGCGTGACGAGGCCCACCTGGGAATAGATGTTGATGGTCGTCGTCCAGCCGTTGGTAAAGAATGGCATGCCCTGGCCGGGCATTTTGAGGAAGCAAAACGCCAGAGCACCGAACATCGCCAGCGGCACCGAGCCGAGCAGGATGATCCATGGGTCGCGGAAGCTGTTGAATTGCGCCGCCAGCACCAGGAAAATCAGGGTGAGAGCCAGCAGCAGCGACGGCAGGAACTTGCTGCCTTCCACGCGCAACTGGCGCGATTCGCCGGTGTAGCCGACGGAATAGCCCTTCGGCAGAATTTGCGCCGCTTCATTCTCCAGCAGCTTCAACGAATCATCCAGCGACAGGAAGGATTGTCCTTCGATTTTCACGGCGTTCAATTGCTGGAAGCGGTTGAGCGAACGAGGCTCGGTCCGGGTGACGAGTTTGGCGAACGTGCTGAGCGGCACAAGCTGGCCGTTCGGGCCTTTCACGTAGGTGTTTTCGAGCTGGCTCGCGTTCAGGCGCTCCGAGCGTCTCAATTGCGGAATGACCTTGTAGCTGCGGCCGGCAAAGTTGAAGCGATTCACGTAGTTGCCACCCACCAGCGCGCCCAAATCCGCGCCGACATCCGACATGTTAAGCCCCATGGACGCCACTTTATCCCGGTCAAGGACCAGCTCGGTTTCCGGCTGGTCGACCTTGGTATCGATATCCAGGAACATGAATTTGCCGCTGGCCATGGCTTTCTGTTGCAGTTCCTTCGCGAATTGAAGGATGTGCTGCTGATCAAAAGTCGAGGCGATGACAAACTCGATCGGATAAGTTCCACCGCCCGGCAACGCGGGCGGCAATATCATGTAGGCCTGCACACCCGGGACGCTGTTCACCATCTGCTGAACCTGCGGCTGGATCACGAAAGCGGTCCGCTTCCGTTCGCCCCACGGTTTCAACACCAGGCCGGACAAGCTTTGATCCAGCGAAGTGATCTGAAAGGTGCGGTCGGTTTCCGGGATGCTCATCAGGCGTTTGTTGACCTCATCCGCGTAAAATGAGCGTTGATCGATCGTGGCGTTGGCGTCGGAATTGAGGAACCCAAACACGACGCCCTGGTCTTCCGCCGGAGCCAGTTCCTTGGGCGCGAGCATATACATCGGGATGGCGAGCAAGCCAAGCACGGCCCAAATAATATAAACTGCCGGCCGCGCCGAGAGTGTCGCATCCAGCACGCGGCTATAGGAATGACGCAACCGGTCGAACATGTGATTGATTTTCCCGACCAGGCCTTTTTCTTCGTTTCCACCCTTGATCAGCTTCGACGACATCACTGGCGAGAGCGTCAAGGCGACCACGCCCGAGATGAACACCGCGCCGGCCAGCGTGAACGCAAATTCGCGGAACAGGGAACCGGTCAAGCCGCCTTGCAAGCCGATCGGCGCATACACGGCTGCGAGCGTGATCGTCATCGCAATGACCGGCCCGACGAGCTCGCGCGCACCGAGCAGCGCGGCATTGAAGGGCGTTTTCCCCTCCCGGATGTGCCGTTCCACGTTTTCCACGATGACGATGGCATCATCCACCACCAGCCCGACCGATAGCACAATGGCAAGCAGTGTGAGCAGGTTGAGGGTGAACCCGAATATCTGCATGAGGAAGACGGCCCCGATGAGCGAAATGGGAATCGCAATCAACGGCACCAGCACGGAACGCACCGAGCCGAGAAACAGGAAAATGACAATCGCCACGATAATGAGCGTTTCGATCAGGGTATGAATCACTTCATGGATGGCGTCGTTGATATAACTGGTCGCGTCATACGCCACCTTTCCTTTAAGGCCGCTGGGCAAATCCTTTACGATGGATGCCATTTCGGCGCGGCAGCGCTTGATGACGTCGAGCGAATTGGCGTTCGGCAAAACCCACACGCCCATGAACACCGCGCGCTCGCCGCTGAACCGGACTTCGCTGTCGTAATCTTCCGCGCCCAGCACCACATCGGCCACATCGCTTAGCCGGACCAACTGGTCGCCGCTCCGCCGAATGACCAAATTCTTGAAGTCATCCACGGTACGCAGATCGGTGTTGGCTGAAAGATTGACCTGGACGAGCGAGCCTTTGGTGCGGCCCACGGCGGAAAGGAAGTTGTTGGCCGCGAGGGCCTGACGGACTTGGTCGGGGCTGATGTTCAGCGCGGCCATACGATCGGATTTGAGCCAGATGCGCATCGCGAACGTGCGCCCGCCGAGGAGGTCCGCCCGTTGCACGCCTTCGATCGCGGTGAGGCGCGGCTGGACGACGCGCGTGAGGTAATCGGTGATTTGATTCGCTTCGAGAATATCCGAAGTGAAACTGAGATACATGAGCGCGTATTGCGTATCGGCGGATTCAACGTCCAGCGTCGGAACCTCGGCTTCCGGCGGCAAATCGTTGCGGACCTGGTCCACTTTCGATGAAATTTGCGCGAGCGCCCTGTTGGCATCGAAATTCAGCTTGAGATGGACGGTGATGGTCGACATGCCCAGCCTGCTTTGCGATTCGATATAATCGATGCCGTCCGCCGCGGCGATGGCGCGTTCGAGCGGGGTGGTGATGAAGCCGCGCACGAGGTCGGCGCTCGCGCCGACGTAGACGGTCTTGACGGTGATGGTGGCGTTTTCGCTGCGCGGGTATTGCCGGACATTGATCGAGCGAATGGCCTGCAGACCGGCGATCAAAATGACCAGGTTCACCACGATGGCGAGCACTGGCCGCTTAATGAAGAGGTCGGTAAAAGACTTCATTTAAAATCCATTTCCCCAATTCCCGAGACGAATTCCTCGGAAGATGGTGTTCTTTCTAATCAACTTTCCGAGGGCTTCGGTTTTTCCGTCAAGGGCGGCGCGACATCGTTGTTCTCCGTGACCGCCGCACCGTTGCGCAATTTGAAAAGACCCGCGGTGACGACGCGTTCGCCGGGTTTGAGTCCGGATTCCACCGCCACAAAATCGCCGCGCGAACGGCCGGTGCGGACAAATTGCTGCCGCACGACCTGGCTGTTCGGCCCGTTGGTGCCCTTTTCGATGACAAAAACCGAATCGCCATAGGGCGCACTCAGGACGGAAGTGGCGGGAATGACCAGCACGTTGTCTTCATTGGGCAGAACCACTTCGATGCGCGCAAACATGCCCGGGCGCAGCAATTTGTCGCCGTTGTCCAACGTGGCTTGCAGGCGCACGTTGCGCGTGTCCGCGTCCACTTCCGGATTGATGGCGGTGAGCGTGCCTTCGAATTGCTTGTTCGTGTACGTGTCCAGCGAGACCCGCACGACCATTCCGGTTTTCACCTGCGAGAGCACCTGTTGCGGCAGCGAAAAATCCGCGTAAACAGGATTCAATGATTGCAGCGAAACGATGGGTTTTCCGGCATCCACGTATTCGCCGACGTTCACCTGCCGGATGCCGAGCTTGCCGGCGAAGGGAGCGCGGATGGTTTTCTTGTCGATGACGGCCTGGATGGCGTCGGCGTTGGCTTTGTCCTGTTTCCAGGTGGCTTCGGCCTGGTCCAATTCGGATTGCGAGACGGTGTTGTCGCTCCGGAGTTTTTTCGTGCGCTCAAGGCTCACGCGCGCCCATTCGAGCTGGGCGTTGGCGGCTTTCAGTTGCGCCTCTTCCGTCGAGGTATCGAAGCGGACGAGCAAATCGCCTTTGGCCACCACGGCGCCGGATTCGAAGGCGATTTCGCTGATGGTGCCGGCAATCTCAGGTGTGACCGTCACGCCCTGCACGGCGCTGATGGAGCCGACGGCGGAAAATGTGTTCGCCCATTTTTCCTCATGCGCGACGGCGGAGGAAACGGTGTCCGGCGGTTGCGTGTACGGCGTCGAGGTCATCTTTTTGATCTGCAACGCCTTGATTCCCACGAGACCCGCGACAACCACCAGCACGACGATAATGGCAATGCCAACTTTCAGTTTCATAATTTTAATGAGAGTTCCGCCCGGACTTTCCATTGACGCGCTTCTTCGCGGCCGCGCCCGCCAAAAACAATTCCACAATCCGCCGCGCCGTCTGCCGGTCCAGCCGGCAATCCGGCATCAGCAAATTCGACACGAGATAGGCATTTAATTGGCCGTAGAACCCAAACGCAAGCTCGCGGCTGTCGAATCGTTTGTCCAGCGCGCCGTTCTTCTGCGCCAGTTTCATCACCGAATGCACAAATTCAAAGTTCCGCTCGCACTTTTCCGAATAGCGCAAACCCTCGGGCATTTCGCCCGGGGCCGCAAATGCCGTCGCGAAGGCGATCCGCATCAACTCGCGGTTTTTTTGCAGGTAATCGAACGAGGCGGTGAAGATTTCCACGAGCTGCGCCTTCAAATCCTTCCGGCGCGCGACCGCCGCCTGCATCAGGCGCAACCGCTCGTCGTGCGCCTCATCCACCAGCGCCTGGAACAGCCCGGCCTTGTCGCCAAAATAATAATACAGCGCCGGCTTGGAAACCCTGGCGTCATCGACGATCTGCTGCACCGACGCGGCCGCATAGCCGCTGTGGGCGAATCGTTTGAGCGCGGCCGACAAAATGCCGCCGCGCGTCTCTGAATTGAGCGCGTGTATAGCCATCAGGAACTTACCGAACGGTAGGTATGTTTGCCCGGTTCGTCAAACGGATTCTGACGTTTAAATTTTTTAACGCAAAGACGCTAAGAGGCAAAGGCGCAAAGGGGGCGGGCTATCGGCGGCTTTGGTGGGGCGAGACTTCCGGCGAGCCGTCCGTCAAAGGTTTCTAGGTTATGGCTCGCGAGGACGCTCGCCCCACCTGAAACGGCTTCCCGCCTTGGCGACTTGGCACCTTTGCGTTAAAAAGAGCCAACGTGCTGCCGGCATCTTGGTGACAGATCCCCAACGCATAAACTGCCGGTGAGAGGCCGGCAGCACGTTTGCATTGAGAGTTGAAACCGGAAAGCCATTTCTTTACGGTTAAGCGATTTCCAAAACATTTGAAATCACCGGGCTGGATTGTGGTCAAAGTGAATAATGATATGAAAAACTGGCGCGGACAATTCTTACTGGCGGCAATACTCTCCTGTCTCGTGTGGGTCTCCGGCTGCGGACAAGGCGGGCAATCCGGCGCGGCGGCGGACACCATCAAGGTCGGCGAGTACGCCTCGCTGCACGGCAGTGAAGCCGCCTTCGGCCAATCCTCCCACAAAGGCACGCTTCTCGCCGTCGAGCAAATCAATGCCAACGGCGGCGTGCTCGGCAAAAAGATCGATCTCATCACCGAAGACAACCAATCCAAACCGGGCGAATCCGCCACTATCGTCAAAAAACTCATCACTCGCGACCATGTCATTGCCGTTCTCGGAGAAGTCGCCTCCGGACGTTCCCTCGAAGCCGCGCCGATTTGCCAGGAGGACAAGATTCCGATGATTTCGCCGTCTTCCACCAATCCCAAGGTGACCCAGACGGGCGATTACATTTTCCGCGTCTGTTTCACGGATCCTTTCCAAGGCAAGCTGCTGGCGCAATTCGCCCGTAAAACACTGAAGGCAAACAAAATCGCCATTTTGAGCGATGTCGCCGCGCCGTATAGCGTGGGCTTGACAAAATATTTCCGCGAACCCTTCGTTGCCGACGGCGGACAAATCGTGGCGGAACAAAAGTACAGCAGCCATGACAAGGATTTCAAAGCGCAGCTCACCGCCATCAAAGCCGCCAATCCCGACGCGATTTTCGTTCCCGGCTATTACACGGAAGCCGGATTAATTGTTTTGCAGGCCCGGCAACTCGGCATCACCATACCGCTATTCGGCGGCGATGGCTGGGAAGCGCCGGAGTTGATCCAAACGGCGGGGAAGGCGCTCGAAGGCACGTATTATTCAACGCACTATTCTCCCGAGAACACTTCGCCGATCGTCCAGGAGTTCGTCAAAAAATTCCAAGCCCGCTTCGACGGCGAAACGCCCGACGCGATGGCCGCGCTGGGATATGATTCCGCCATGGTCCTGGCGGACGCCATCGAACGCGCTGGCACGACCGATAGCGCCAAGCTCCGCGACGCCATCGCTGCGACGAAAGATCTCCAGTGCGTGACGGGCAAGCTGACGCTTGATGCTGATCGCAATCCGACGAAGTCGGCAGTGATCGTCACGGTGAAGGACGGCAAATTTAAGTACGTCGAAACCATTTCGCCTTAATTGACGGAATTTCTCCAACAATTGGTCAACGGCCTGTCGCTCGGAGCGATTTACGCCCTCATCGCCCTCGGTTACACGATGGTCTATGGTGTGCTGCGGTTTATCAATTTTGCGCACATGGAAGTGTTCATGGTCGGCGCGTTTGTCGGCTACTACCTCGGGCGCATGCCAGAATGGGGGATTGTTAGACACCACTGGATTCCCGCGTGGCTCGTTATTCCGAGTGAATCAATTTGGGGCGGGACGATCATTATTCTTATTGCAATGATTGCTTGCGGAGTGCTCGGAGTGCTGATTGAAAAACTGGCATATCGCCCCCTCCGGAATCGCTCCACGCTCACCGTGCTCATCACCGCCATTGGCGTCTCGCTGCTCCTGCAAAATCTCGGGCAGATTGTTTTTGGACCGGATCCCAAGGCGTATCCGCAGGTGTTTCCTGAAAGCAATATTTCACTCCCCGACAATCTCACCATTTCGAGCAGCCAGATCGTGGTGCTGTGCGTGACGATTCTGTTGCTGTGGGGATTGCATTATATCGTCAGCAAAACGCGCATCGGCATCGCCATGCGGGCGCTGTCGTTTAATCCCACCGCGGCATCGCTGGTCGGCATCAACAACGACTTCGTGATTTCATTCACGTTCGCGCTTGGGTCGGCGCTGGCGGCCGCGGGCGGGATTCTTTATGCGCTCAATTATCCCTCGATCGATCCGCTCATGGGCACGTTGCCGGGATTGAAAGCGTTCGTGGCCGCCGTGCTCGGTGGCATCGGCGATCTGCCGGGCGCGGCGCTGGGTTCGCTGATTCTCGGCCTGGTGGAAACCTTTGTCCGCGGCAGCCATTGGTCCACCTACACGGACGCGATTGTTTTCAGCATTTTGATTTTGATCCTGCTGTTCCGCCCCGCCGGGCTGCTGGGAAAATTGGAAACGGAAAAAGTCTGACCAATGCAAAATGAAGAACACGATTTTGAAATGCGCCGCATCGCCGTGGTAGGGAAGCCGCGCCGCGGCGTCCCCGCCCGCGTACTAGCGGGCGGAACAAATCACGCCAACGAGCTAAATAATGTCCAGCGTTGCGCCGCTGGACGCGGCGCGGACGGCGCAAGCGCGCCGTCCCTACCATCTTGCATTTTTGATTTTTAATTTCCCCCATGCTCTCGCGCTCGCAATACATCCTGCTCGCCACGCTGGCGGTGGTGTTTGTGCTGTCGCTGTTTTCGAATTCCTACAATCCCTACTTCCTCGATATCGCCGTCACCTGCGGCATCAACATCACGCTCGCCGTGAGCCTGAATCTCATCAACGGCTTCACCGGGCAGTTTTCGCTCGGCCATGCCGGCTTTATGTCCATCGGCGCGTATTCGTCGGCATTCCTCACCACGAATCTGGGCGCCAGACTCCTGCCGCTCGTGGGCGGGCAGACCTGGATTTTGTTTCCGCTCGCGCTTTGCGTCGGCGGAATTGTCGCCGCGTTCGCGGGCCTGATCGTGGGCATTCCCTCGCTCCGATTGAAAGGCGATTACCTCGCGATCGTCACGCTCGGTTTTGGCGAAATCATCCGGGTCATCCTGCAAAATATCGATGCCGTGGGCGGCGCGCGCGGCATGGTCGACATTCCGAATTACACCAATTTGTTTTGGACGTTCGGCCTCGCGGCGATCACCATTTACGTCGTTTGGGCACTGGTCAATTCCACCTATGGCCGCGGATTTATCGCGGTCAGTGACGATGAAGTCGCCGCCCAAGCCATGGGCATCAACACCACGCGATATAAAATCATCGCGTTCGTCGTGGGCGCATTTTTTGCGGGTGCGGCGGGCGGGATTTACGCGCACTTCAAGCAATACATCGCGCCCATCGGTTTCGATTTCAACAAATCGATCGAGATCGTGGTGATGGTCATCCTTGGCGGCATGGGCCGGAACGTGGGCGTGATTGTGGCGGCGGTGTTGCTGACGTTTTTGCCGGAAGGCTTGCGCATGCTTGCGAATGTCTCGCCATCGCTCGAATGGATCGGCCAATCGCGGATGCTGCTGTATTCGCTGCTGCTCATTATCCTGATGATCACGCGGCCGCAAGGGTTGTTTGTCTGGCCGTTGTGGAAACGAAAGAGCGCCTAAGCAAACCAACAAAACCATGGCCGCAAAAGAACGCAAAGAAACGCAAAGAAGATTTTATTTTTATGCGTTCTCTGCGTTCTTTAGCGGCCATGAAATTATTTAACCTGCTCCAATGCCTGCCGACGAAACCAAACCGTTGCTCGAATTGGATCGCTGCACGATTCGGTTTGGCGGTTTGACGGCGGTATCCGAACTCTCGATGAGCATTGGCCCGGAGCAATTGTTCGGGCTGATCGGCCCCAATGGCGCGGGGAAGACGACCGTCTTCAATCTCATCACCGGCGTTTATGCGCCTACTGAGGGCGAAATCCGGTTCGCGGGCGAATCGCTCGCCGGGCACAAACCTTACGGCATCACCAAATGCGGCATCGCGCGCACGTTTCAAAATATCCGGCTGTTTCCGAGCCTGACGGTCTTTGACAACGTGCGCGTGGCGTTCCATCTGCGCCTGAAGCACGATGCGGTGCATTCGCTCACGCGCTTCCGCAAGTTCCGCGAGGAAGAAACCGAAATCGCGGCGCAAACATTGGAGTTGCTCGAAATTTTCCACCTCGGAAAACTCCGCGAAGCGCCGGCCAAAAGCCTGAGCTACGGCGACCAGCGGCGATTGGAAATCGTTCGCGCGCTCGCCACGCGGCCAAAATTATTGCTGCTCGATGAACCCGCCGCCGGGATGAACGCCAGCGAAAAAGTTGAGTTGATGAAGCTCATCCAATTCATCAAGGACAAATACAAAATCGCGGTGCTGTTGGTCGAACACGACATGCAGGTCGTGATGGGCATTTGCGAAAGAATTGCCGTCCTGGATCACGGCCTGAAAATCGCCGAAGGCGCGCCTGCGGAAGTTCGGAAAAACCCTAAGGTCATCGAAGCCTATCTCGGCGAGGAAAAAAAGATTTAAAGCCAATCAAAAAACTATGGCCGCAAAAGAACGCAAAGAACACAAAGAACATCAGATTACTCTGCGTTCTCTGCGTTCTTTTGCGGCCATTGGTCTGCTTCTCCGCGTCTTTGCGTCTTTGCGTCTTTGCGTTAAAACGAATGCTTGAGATAAAAAATTTGAGCGTGAGTTACGGCGCGATCAACGCGCTGCACGGGATTTCTTTGCAAATCAAGGAGGGTGATATTGTCACGCTCATCGGCGCGAATGGGGCGGGCAAGACGACGACGTTGAAAACGATTTCCGGCCTGCTCAAGACCCGCGGCGGCGAAATCCTTTACGGAGGCCGGAATATCGCGAACCTGAAACCGCATCAGATCGTCAAGCTCGGCGTGTCTCATGTTCCCGAAGGCCGGATGATTTTTGCCAACCTGACCGTGCAGGAAAATTTGATCATGGGCGCTTATTTGCAAAAGAACAAGCAGGTCATTCGTGACGAATTGGATTTTGCCTTTGCGATGTTCCCGCGGTTGAAGGAACGCCAGAGCCAGATTGCCGGGACGTTGAGCGGCGGCGAGCAGCAGATGCTTGCCATCAGCCGCGCGCTGATGAGCCGGCCGAAATTTTTGATGATGGACGAGCCGTCGCTCGGCATCGCGCCGCTGCTGGTGAAAACGATTTTCGAGAAAATCGTGGAGATCAATCGCGAGCGCCGCATCACGATTTTATTGGTGGAACAAAATGCGAATCTCGCGCTGGAAATTTCCCATTACGGGTACGTGCTGGAAACCGGCCGGATCATTTTGCAGGACCAATCGGCGGCGCTGCGGCAGAATCCGCAGGTGAAGAGCGCTTATTTGGGTGGTTGAGCGTTGAGGCTCGATATTGCTAAATGGACATCAGCTGCCACATGGCAATAATCCACACGATTCCAGCTGTGGCCACTATCATTGCTCGTGTTTTGTGGCTCATTAAGGCCGCGTCAATTACACGCTTGCCACACAGACTGCGCCAAAACGGTCCAAGTCAAGACAAGCAAAACAGAACAGGTCACGGAACTGTACAAAGTGAATAAAGCCGAATTCCCGTCATTGGCCCAGAGCACCCCCAAAACCGCGGTCGCTGCGGCTGAAAGTCCGAAGAAGCTCATGCCGTTTTTCAATATTTGCCTGAGAGTTATCATGTCTCAGTGATCAGCGCAGTTGGATTTTTGCAGGAAATTCCGGACAAAGTTTTGAGGCCCCGACCGGTTTCGTAGCCGCGAAAAACTTCATCGCGCCGGAATTATCGCAAAGCCAGACTTCCTCGGCGCCCGCATCGAAATAAAGCGCCATTTTTTCCTGAATTTCGGCATCGGTGTTGCCGCGCGAAAGGATTTCGACGCAAATTTCGGGCGACCGGGAAAAACACGCGCGATTGCCCAATGCGTTCATGGACTCCGGTGATGCCCAGGCCACGTCCGCCGCGCCCACACCGTCGGCAATGGAGATAGGGCACTTAGTCAGCACGTCGCCAACTCCCATGTGGCGATCGAGCAAAATGGCGATCCGGACTTGCAGATTTCCATGATTGGCTGCAGGAGGTGGGCTAATAATCACATGGCCGAAGCGGTCCATCTCGACCCGGCCCTCGATCTTCGCAAGGTCCGGATCTTTGGCCAACTCATCCCATCGGCGGAGATTGAACTCCGTCTGCGCCCGTTGCGAGGGTAGTTTTATTGTCAGCGTGGCCATGAAAAGAGTATACCAGCCATAACACGCTAGACAAGACGCCAAAATTTCACGTACATTTTAGTTTAAAAATGTTTTTGCTTTTTTTAGAGACATTGCTAGAAAGAGTGCTGTCGATTCTCGAAATCGGCAAAAGACGTCTATTGTTTGAGATTCCGCCTGGGCGCTTCGGTTCCTCACGACCAAGTTTGCGGAGAAGGATCGTGCTGGAATGAAAGTGCCTATTTTTTTTGCTGTTGCCGGCAAAAGCCAATTTGAGCTGGTCTATATCTTGGAGCAAGCCACCCCGGAAGCCAAGGCCATCATCTTTTGCCTCGTCATCTTCTCGGTCATGGCCTGGTTCGTGATGATCTCCAAGGCCATCCAAATGCGCCAAGCCAAGCGCCTAAACCAATTTTTCACCACCGAATTCCGCGCCCAAAAGACCGTCCTGGACGTCTTTGACCGCCGGGTGCAAGCCGAGGGCTGCCCGCTGTTCATGGTATATTCCGCCGGGAGTGTCGAATTGGATGCGCGCCTCAAGAATCCTGATGGCAGCCGCAAACCGCAGGTTTCCATCAAAGGCATCGAACACGTCAAACGCACCATGGAAAACGCCGTGGCGCAGGAGTCTTTGAAGCTGGAATCCGGTCTAATCCTGCTGGCCATTGCGGTCAGCGGCGCGCCGTTTTTGGGGTTGCTGGGCACGGTTTGGGGCGTCATGAGCACGTTTGGGCACATCGCCCAGCAGGGCAGCGCGACGATGTCGGCCATGGCGCCGGGCGTTTCCGCGGCCCTGATCACGACCGTCGCCGGCCTGCTGGTCGCCATTCCATCGATGTTTGGCTATAATTGGCTGGTACATAACTTGCGGGTATTGACCGTCGAACTGGACAATTTCGCGCAGGAAATCGTGTCTAAAATTGAAACGGAATATCTGGGAGACTAGTTGAATCAGTTAAATAGTTAAATCGGTTAATATGCGCCGTTTTTCACAACGCAATTCGCTGGTGACGCTGAGTGATATCAATATCACCCCGCTGCTCGACCTCGCGTTCGTGTTGCTGATTATTTTCGTCATTACGACGCCGCTGTTGGAAAAAGGGCTGGATTTGAAATTGCCCGGCGGCGGCCAGACCGATAAGCAACAGGTTCGCAAGGAAGATGTGCGCACGGTGGACATCAGCGCGCAGGGCGTCTACGTGATGAATCATCGAACGATGCGCCTGGACCAAATCCTCGGTCAGTTGGTGCAGGATTATAAATACAATCCAAACCTGCTGATTTACATCCGGGCGGATGAGAACAGCAGGACGAAGGATTTGGCGGCGTTGCTCGATGGCTGCAACCAGCATGGGATTACGCGCTATTCCTTGCGCACCCAACCCCAGGACCAGCGATGAACCGCCTGCAAAAGAAATGTTTCATCGTGTCATTGGGGATACACCTGCTGCTGCCGGTGGGGATTCTTATCGCGGGCGCGGCATTCTTTTCGGCCCCAAAGACCGATACCGGCCCGGTCGATAACTTCATTGCCGCCCAAACCGTGGATGCGGCGATTTCCGGCGGCGGCGATAACTCAGTCAAGCAGCCGCCGGCGCAACTGGTCACTCCGCCCGAACCCGTAGCACCTCAGGCTCCAGTGGTTCCTCCCACGCCCGTCACTCCGCCACCAGTTGCGGAAAGAACGCCTCCAGTCGAAAGATCCCGCCCGAGGCCGCGCGAAACGCCGGTGGAAGTGAAGCCACCGAAGAACGATGCCCCAGCGATTGAAACTCCCCGCAAGCAGCACAAGATCGTGCCGGATTTGGCGATGGTGACCACCAGCAGCGCTGACATCAAGGCCGCACAGGCGGCGGCGCGCAAGGCTGCTGCCGCCGCGAAACGGCGCGAGGCAGAAGCCGTCAGCCGCGCGCTGGCCGGAATTCGGGGCGGAGTTTCCGGCAGCACGGAAATCAAACTCGAAGGCCCGGGCGGCGGCGTTCCCTATGGCAATTTTCTCGCCCAGGTCAAAAGAGCTTATTTCGACGCATGGATCGTCCCGGAGGGAGTTCCGAACGTCACCGTGAAGGCCAAGGTGACAATCGCCCGCGATGGCACGGTCATTTCCGCGCGCATCACCGACGCTTCGGGAACTGCGGCCGCCGATGATTCGGTCCAACGAGCACTCGACCGCGTTAAATTTGCCACCCCACTTCCGGACGGCGCCAAGGAAGATCAACGGACTGTAACCATCAATTTCAACACTGAAGCAAAACTAGAAGGATGAAAATCAATTCATTAATCAAAAGTATAATTGTTTCCGGCGCGCTGTTCGGAGCGGGCTTTGGCGCGCTGGCGCAGGAATCATCGATCGAGATTGTCAAGCAATCCATGAAACCCGGCGCGGAGCCGCCCACCTGGGTCTCCGTGTCCGGTTTCACCGGCGAAACCGAGTCCCTGCTGCGCCTCGATCTTTACGTCCAGGGCTTCAACTTCACCAACGCGGAGAACGCCCAGTATCAAATCATCGGCAGCAACAGCGGCAATCTGCAAGGGCGCGTGACCGACCGTTACAACAAGAACACGCTGCTCTCCAAAGCCTATTCCGGCGCGTCGCTGCTCCAGCAAACACATGCGTTCGTGGATGAATTCGTCAGGGCCATTGGCCGCCAAGGCATTGCGCAAACGAAAATCGCCTTCAAGCATGATACCGGCGCCAACAGCGAAATCCATGTGGCCGATTTCGATGGCTTCGACGGGCAGGCCGTCACCGCGGACAACACCATCGTGGCCGCGCCGGCCTGGGTCCCGCACAAGCTGGCTCTCTATTACACCTCCTACAAACTCGGCAATCCCGATATTTTCTATCATGACCTGAGCACCGGCCAGCGCCGCGTCTTCTCGCGTTATTCCGGCCTGAACACCGCCGCAAGCGTCTCGGGCAGCGGCCGCGTGACGATGATTCTCAGCAAAGGCGGCAGCCCGGATGTTTACGACTGCAACGCCGACGGCTCCGGCCTGCTGCGCCTGACCGCCACGCGCGCGGACGAATCCTCCCCGTGCTGGTCGCCGGACGGCGAATGGATTTGTTACGCAACCAAAGTCAATGGCCGCCGGATTTTGGAAAAAATTCGCGCCACCGGCGGCACGCCGGAAAGGGTGTCGACTTCCGGCGTCCTCAGCCCATCGGAACCCGATTGGTCGCCGGATGGAAAGTGGATTGCGTTCACGTCGCAGATGGGGAACTTCGAAATTTGCGTGGTGCCGGCGAACGGCGGCCCGGTGACGGAACTCGTCTCGGGCGAAGATCCGTCGTGGGCGCCGAATTCACGAACGCTCGTTTTCACGCGTCGCGAGGGCAATCGGCGCGTGTTGTCTCTGCTTGACGTGCCCACCAAACAATACAAGGATATTTCCCGGATTACGGGAAGTAACTCGCAACCTAGCTGGGCCAAATAGCCCGTTCCCTTAATAAACTATGAAAGCCATCCGCTTTGTAACTTTAATTGCTCTCGGGACAACGCTGAGTTTTCTCGGCGCGGGCTGCCAGCCGCAAAATTTGAGAAAGATCCCGGGCCAATACGCAGCGACGCCGGAAGTTCCGCCTCAGGGAATGATTATTCCCAGTGCGCCGCCCAGCGAAAGCACCTCTGGCCTGATCGAACTTCCGACATTCCCGGGCCATACCAACTGGAATGAAAACGCCGGACAATTCAGCGCGGACACGATCCATTTCGCCTATGACAGCTCGGTGGTCCGTTCCGGCGACAAATCGAAGGTTGAAGACGTTGCAAATTACCTGAAAGCCAATCCGCAAACGGCAGTCCGCGTGGAAGGCAACGCCGATGAACGCGGCACCGAGGAATATAATCGTTCCCTCGGCGAACGCCGCGCCCTGGCCGCCCGCGAGCAACTGGTCGGCCTCGGCATTGAATCCGGCCGCGTGGACACCCTCAGCTACGGCGAAGACAAACCCGTCGATCCCGGCCACAATGAAGCCGCGTGGAGACAAAATCGCCGCGATGACTTTATTCTTTTGACGCCGCCGTCCAAATAATCACTCGTTCACCCGGAGGGACGAGCGTTGCGAGTCCCTCCTTTTTTATAAAAATCCCGTCATGAAATCCGCGAAATTTGCCAGTCTGCTTGCGATGAGTGTGGCCGTGAGCCTGGTGGCCACCGGCTGCAAACACAAACCCCCGCCGATCACCCGTTTCCCAAATAGTGGCCTCAATGGCAACGCCGACAATAGCAGCCTTAACAATGGAAACGCGCTGCAGGGCAACACGGGCCCCGTCGCCATGGGAGGCGGTGATACGGCCAATTTTAATCCCGATGACATGGCCCAGGACCGCAGCGCGTTTGCGGCGGACATTGTGTATTTTGATTACGACAGCTCCACCATCAAGGGCAGCGAGCAATCCAAGCTTCAGGCGGTTGCTTCCGCTTTGAACTCCGACGCGTCCGCCAAACTGTTGATCGAAGGAAATTGCGACGAACGCGGCACTGAGGAATACAATCGTTCGCTCGGCGAACGCCGCGCGTTGGCCGCGCGCGAAGCGCTGGCCAACCAGGGCGTGGACGCCAGCCGAATCGCCACGCGCAGCTACGGCGAAGACCGCCCCGCTGATCCCGGCCACAACGAAAGCGCCTACGCCAAAAACCGCCGCGACGAATTCGTGCTGTTGCACCCGAGGTGATTGGCAGGGGCCAAAGCAGCCAAGCGCTGGATTGAGCCGGAGATCGTTCAGCAGCCCAAGGCGTTCCAAAGTTTCACCCTCTCCTGGGGGGAGAGGGATGGGGTGAGGGCGAGCTTACCACACTATTCATTTTCGCCCATCGGCCGAGTATATCGCGGCAACGGCCGAGGCGCCCGCTTCTGAAGCTCTTCGAAAATTGCGTCCCGAATGATCTGCCCCCCGCGACGCAGCCGATAATTCCAAAATCGAAGCGTCTTAATCCCGCGCGATTTTAGAAATTTTCCCGTTCGGCATCGCGCCTTTGCTGCTCAGGAAATCCGTGTTGGCTGCCGTCCAACTCAATATTCAATTCCGCCTCCTCACAAAAGAAATCCAAATAATAATCGCCGAGAGGATGTTGCCGGCGGAATTTGTAGCCGTTGAAACGCCGATCCCGCAGCCAGCCCTAGAGCAGTTTCTCCGCCCACGTGTCCTTTTTGCGGAACCGGCGAGCTACTTGGATACTTGCCATGAGCCGAGCTTAACTGCTCTGATAAAAAGAGAAACGAAGATTTTACGCGTCACAACAAAATGAAATGGAGGTATGTGTACAACGCTCGCCCTCACCCCGGCCCTCTCCCCCGGGGAGAGGGGGATACTTTTGGACGCTCCTATTGGTTCTATAGTCGCCGGCTCAATCCAGCGATAGGCCAGCCGATTTTAACTTGCGGCTGGATGCAGGTCGGGAGCGATCGAGTCCGAACCTACGCGTCCTCCCCGAACCAGAACGTTGCAGATGATGAAGCGATCGGGTTTGAACAGATGGCTTTGAGAAACCGAATTCGAGAATATCCCAAGCTGAATCAAGTCACCAATCACCGAATTTTCCGAACGGCTCCAAAGTTTCACCCTCTCCTGGGGGAGAGGGATGGGGTGAGGGCGAGCGTTACACACTATTCATTTCCCGCCGGTCGATTCGTTCGACCGCTACTGCGGATACTTATCTGGCAGACCATTCAAACCTTCATGGTCCACCGTGAATGAAAATTCTTTTTTGCCGTTTACCGTTGTCAGCTTGAACACAAAGATCATGTCATATTCGCCCGGCATCCAGATGGGCACTTTTTTTGGATCACCGCCGTTGTCCTCAACAAAATTCTTCGCAAAGTGGTCCAGCCATCCGTGTTCCCAAGCAATGAAAACGGTTGCGCTCTGATAATTGGTTTTGGTCAGTTCATTTTCCAAACCCTTGATCTCCGTGTAACCGAACCGGGTGTTGACCGGCAAGCCGCATTGAATCGCCGTCGGCTCGATCGTGGCGAGGGGCCGCACGTAATAATAGCCCGGTTTTCCATCCACGGTTTCCGTGGGGTTGGGAGCGAAGATGTAATTTGGTTTGCCATATTTGCCCAAGAGCACTTTGGGCAGAGCCAAGGACCGGTTCAGGCCGCGAATAGTTAGTTGACCCAGACCGCCGGGGGGTTTTTCACCATGGCGGATGCAGATAATGGTCTCGGTTGTGGAGTTGGTTAAATCAGCAGCATGAGCCGGAAGAGCCGCGCACAGAGAAAACAATAAAAGATATTTCGTCATTTTAGCGGCCAAAAGAATAGCCAAAAAATCCAAATCCGGAACCCATAGGAATTTATGAGAGCGAAATTCCTGCGCGGCCACGCTCGGCCCAGACGAATGCGCTTGATGAACGCGTTCCGTCCACGCGCGCTCTCGATTTTCAAACTGTGATGTCCCCAGTGAAGCTGAATCCCAAAGGGATTCCGCACTCCAGCCCAAGATTGCGACGTAGCCTCGCCGACTTGGCAACCCCGGGCTGGAGGACACAATCCCTTTGGGATTGAAGGCGTTGCGCACTTTTACACTTTGGAACTTGGAGTTTCTCTGGAGCTTGGAATTTGGAACTTCGCGTGTCGGCGCATTTCAGCCCCCCCGGGGTGGCCCCCCGAACCGCCAGTTTTACCCTTTACTAAGCGCGCCGCGTGGCTTAGCCTGATGTTAGTTTGGTAGCTTTTATGAATACCATGATTGCAAGTATGGTCGGTGGCTGGGAAGTATTTCTCATCTTGGCCGCGATCTTGATTTTGTTCGGCTCGAGGAAACTGCCCGAATTGGCACGCGGACTCGGCCAGGGCATTCGCGAATTCAAGAAAGCGACCCGTGAAGTGACGGATGAGATCCAGAACGCAGGCGACGTGGATACTCCGGTTCAGCCCCAGCGCAAGCTGCCGGCGGCCGCGCCGCGTCCCGCTGACGAACGAGTCGTTTCCCAATCCACTGGCACCGAGCCCAAGGCCTGATTGCTCGCTGAGCATTTCCGGCAATGGCTCTCGACCAAGAACGCCTTGTTGTTGAGGAGCAGGATGAAGGCGGCCCGGTAAAAAGTTTCCTCGACCACCTCGAAGATCTCCGCTGGGTTTTAATCAAAAGCGTGGTCACGCTCGCCGTGGCCATGTTCGTGTGCCTCATCGCCGGAAATTACGTGGTTGGAATCATTAAGTGGCCGCTCAGCCGCGCCAGGGTGCGTTACCCTGCCAAGAATCAGATCGTCACCGTCCGCTTCGCCGATACCAAACTCGGCGTTTTCCAATTGACGCCCGAGCAGCAGAAGCTTTTTCCCATCACCACGAACCGTTTCGCGGCCGTGGAACTGCAGCCGATCACCATCGGAACCAACCAGGTGCTTTCCTGGCATCTCAATCCCGACCAATCCGTGGCCGATGAGGCGCAACGCGCACAGATCGAACTCATCAATCTTAGCCCGGCCGGGGGGTTTGTCGTCGCGTTTCAAGTGGCGTTTTATGGCGGGCTGGTGGTCGCCGGGCCGTTCATTTTCTATTTCATCGCCACTTTCATTTTCCCAGCGCTTAAGCTGAATGAGCGGAAGTACGTTTATCGCGGACTTTATTTTGGCGGCGGGCTGTTCATTGCGGGCGTGGCGTTCTGTTATTTCGTGCTGATGCCCATTGCGCTGGCGGCGTCGCAATTGTATGCGCAATGGCTGGGCCTGGGCACGTATCAATGGCGGGCGGAGGATTACATCAGCTTCGTGTGCAAATTCATGCTCGGCATGGGACTGGGCTTTGAGCTTCCCGTCGTCATTCTCACGCTCGTGAAAATCGGCATCATCAATTATGCCACGCTGAAAAGCGCGCGCCGCTACATGATTGTGATCAATCTGATTCTCGGCGCGGTGCTGACTACGCCGGAAGTCGTCACGCAACTCACGATGTTCGTCCCGTTGCAATTCCTTTACGAGGTGAGTGTCTGGGTGGCGTGGTACTGGGAGCAACCGGACCGCGCCAAGGCGCGCCGGCGGTTGATCGCGGCCGTCGTGGGAATCATTGTCGTCGGAATTTTGATCTGGTGGTTCGGATTCAAACACGGTTTGGGCTGGCTGCATCGCCACTGAACCTTACGAGCCGATTGGAGAGTTTCGTTATGATCTTGCGCAACGAACTCCTAAACCAGGAATGTGGCGCCAGCTTCACCCCTCTCCTCGCCAAACGAGGAGAGGGCCGGGGTGAGGAGCCTCAGGGTACAGGGGAAACCTGAAAAGGTTGAGTTATGCTTCGCCTCAATTCATTCTATGGGTACGGGCCTTAAGCAAGTCGCTCGGCTATTGCGTCGTCGCCAAACAGAGGAGGAAAGGCAACTCTGGCAGGCACTGCGCGGTCGCAAATTCGCGGGCTTCAAATTTCGACGGCAACACGAATTGGCTGGACGCATCCTGGATTTTTATTGCGCCAGCGCGAAATTGGCCGTGGAACTTGACGGGTTCTCGCACGGTTTGCCTGAAGAAACTCAAAAGGATAAATCGCGCGACGAATTTCTCGCGGAGCATGGCATTAAGGTCTTGCGTTTCTGAAACCATCAGTGGCGAAAAAATCGTGACGGATGCCTTTTGGAAATCTGGAACGCTGTGCAACGTCGGACTGGTCTTCCGCGAATAATGTACAACGCCGAGGAGCAGAAGTTCGTTCCACCGGATCTGAAAGATATTAAATCGAACCCCTCACCCCAACCCTCTCCCCGTTTGGCGGGGAGAGGGGACCGGAGGCGTTGGAATCATTCGCACGATTTGGCAATGGGCCTGGCCTCCTTGCGGCCGGTATCGCCTCGGGCAAACGGAGCGCGGGTCTGCGACCCGCAGCAGGCTGTGTCAGCAAAACGTGCGGAGAATTTCAATGACTTGCGAAAATGAATCTTGCTGCGGCTCACAGAGCCGCGGCCCGGCCGCTCCGCTCAGGGTCGGCTGCCGCACGCAGACAGAATAGTTCATTGACGGCACGCGGGGTGATTTTAGAATGCCGCCATGCCAGCCAATGACACACCCGTAGGAATCACATCCGTATCCACCGAGAAGCGCGTTTTCAAACCGTCCAAAGCCTTTTCACAGCGCGCGCTCGTCGGCTCTCTCGCCCAATATTTGAAGCTGTACCGGGAATCGGTGCGGGCGCCGGAGCGGTTCTGGGATAAGCAGGCCAAGGCCGAGCTGGTCTGGTTCAAGCCGTGGCGCAAGGTGCTGGACTGGAAAGCGCCGTTCGTCAAATGGTTCGTTGGCGGCCAGATCAATGTCAGTTACAATTGCCTCGATAAATGGCTCGGCACGCCGCACGCCAACAAAGCCGCCTTGGTCTGGGAAGGCGAACCGGCCGGCCCCGGCAAAACCGGCGAGGAACGCACGCTCACTTACAAACAATTGCATCGCGAAGTCTGCCTGTTCGCCAATGTCCTCAAGCGGAACGGCATTAAAAAAGGCGATCGCGTCATCATTTATCTTCCGATGGTTCCCGAAGCGGCCGTCGCCATGCTCGCTTGTACGCGCATTGGCGCGGTGCATTCGGTGGTGTTTGGCGGCTTCAGCGCGCAATCCGTGGCCGATCGCATTTTCGATTGTCAGGCCAAAATGGTCATTACCTCCGACGGCGGTTTCCGCCGCGGCGCGGTTGTGCCGTTGAAAAAGAATGTGGATGACGCGCTCGCGTTGAAAGATGGGAAAGGAAACTCTCTGGCAAAAACCATCGAGCACGTCATCGTGCTGCGCCGCTGCGGCAATGACATCGGTTTCGAGACTGGGCGCGATTTGTGGTGGCACGAGGAAATGGCGCAGGTGAAGGCGAAATGTCCGGCGGAGAAAATGGACAGCGAAGCGCCGCTATTCATTCTCTACACGAGCGGTTCGACCGGAAAACCCAAGGGCATTTTGCACACGACGGGTGGTTATCTCCTCTGCACGAAGATGACCACAAAATACGTTTTCGACCTGCGCGATGAAGACATTTATTGGTGCACGGCGGACGTCGGCTGGGTGACCGGCCACAGCTATGTTGTCTATGGGCCGCTCGCGAACGGCGCGACCAGTTTCATGTATGAGGGCGCGCCGAATTTCCCGGAACCAGACCGGTTCTGGAACCTCATCGCCAAGTACGGCATCACGATTCTTTACACCGCGCCGACCGCGATTCGCGCGTTTATGAAATGGGGCGTCGAGTGGCCGAAGAAACACGATTTGAGTTCGCTGCGTTTGCTCGGCACCGTCGGCGAGCCTATCAATCCTGAAGCGTGGATCTGGTATCACGAAAATATCGGCGGCAAGCGCTGCCCCATCGTGGACACCTGGTGGCAAACCGAAACCGGCGGCATCATGATCACGCCGCTGCCGGGTGCCACACCTACGAAACCCGGCTCGGCCACGCTGCCGTTTTTCGGCATCGTGCCGGAAGTGGTGGATGAAAAAGGAAATCCGGTGCCGAAAAATTCCGGCGGCAAACTCGTGATTCGCAAGCCGTGGCCCTCGATGCTCCGCGGGCTTTGGGGTGATCCGGAACGTTACAAGCAGGTTTATTGGACCGAAGTGCCGGGCAGTTATTTTACCGGCGACGGCTGCCGCCAGGACAAGGACGGCTATTTCTGGATCGTCGGCCGCATTGATGACGTGCTGAACGTGGCCGGCCATCGCATTGGCACCGCGGAAGTGGAAAGCGCGATTGTGAGCCATCCCAAGGTAGCCGAAGCCGCGGTCGTGGGCCGCTCCGACGCGCTGAAAGGCCAGGCGTTGGTGGCCTTTGTCACGTTGAAAGGCAGCGTCACGCCTGCGGCGGCGTTGCGCGACGAACTGCGCAACCATGTGGCGAAGGAAATCGGCGCGGTGGCCAAGCCGGACGATGTGCGTTTTGCCGAAGCGCTGCCCAAGACGCGTTCCGGAAAAATCATGCGCCGTTTGCTCAAGCAAATTGCCGCCGGCGGCGAAATCAAGGGCGACACCACCACGCTGGAGGATTTTAGCGTGCTTGCCAAGTTGAGCAAAACTGAGGAATAATCCGCCTCAATGAAATGCAGAGTGGCGGTTCTGTTGGCGATCGGGCTCTTGTTCGGTCGGTCGGCGTTCGGGGTAACTCAATTGATTACCAATGGAGATTTTGAGGCGGCATCGCCCGCTCCGTGGCAACCGGCATTGGGTCTCGGCTCAGTGACAATCGGCACCATCCAAACCAACGCGAATACCGGGAACCAATATCTCACCTTGGGAAATTTCCGCGGCATCGCCTCCGCGCGCGTTTTTCAGACGGTGACGATTCCAACCAACGCCATTTTCGCGCCCTGCAACTTTTTCCTGGCCGCCACCTCGACCGACCCCGCCGACACAGTGCAGTTCTCCGCGTATGTTTTAGACTCGAACGGCAACTTGCTGACCACTCTGTCGAGCGGCTTTAACAGCGATTTCAGCTACCAGCCTGCCTCGTTCAATCTGACGAATTTCGATGGCCAAACCGTGGAAATCGCGTTTCAAGTCGATGCGCTGGACGCCGGAATCGGTCTCAACAGTTCATTTCGCGTGGACGACGTCAGCCTGGTCGCCTATACGCCGGACGATATTCCGAGCAACGACGATTTCGCCAACGCCACCCCGCTCGTCGCGTCAGCGAGCCTCACCGTGTTCGGCACCAACATTCTCGCCACGAAGGAGCCCGGCGAATCAAAACATGCCGGCGCCAACCCGAGCCACTCGCTCTGGTGGAAATGGACCGCGCCCGATAATGGCGTCATCACGATCAACACCACTGGCAGCACGTTCGACACGGTGCTGGGTGTTTACACCGGGCCGACCGTCAGCAATTTGACCCAGGTCGCCGCCGACGATAACCAAAGTTCCTCCGTTTTCACCAGCCAGGTGAGATTTCCCGTCTCCGCCGGAACGCAATATGAAATTGTGGTCGACGGCAAAGCCGGCACGACGGGCACCGCGCAACTCAATTTGGCCTTTGTGCCCGACACCAAGGCGCCCGTCGTCAAAATTTCCTCGCCGAAATCCAAAACGAAGCTCACCAACTCCGTCGTGACCGTGCAAGGAACGGCGAGCGATAACGTCGCCGTGGGCTTCGTGCAATATCGCCTCGAAAACGCCGCCGGCACGAATGATTACCAAATCGCGGACGGCACTAATAAATGGTCCGCGACCGTCACCGGTCTGATTCCCGGCCCGAACACCATCCGAGCGCAAGCCTTCGACACCAGCAGCAACGCTTCCCAGACCGCGTCCGTCACCGTGACGTACGTCGTCGTCAGCTCAATGTCCGTGATCGTCAAACCGGCCGGCAGCGGCACGGTATCACCGAACTTGGACAACCAATTGCTCGCGGTCGGAAACTCCTTCACGATATCGGCCAAACCCGCCGCCGGGTGGATCTTCTCCAGTTGGACCGGCAGCCTCATCGCGGGCACGCCGACGCTCACGTTTGTGATGCAGAGCAACATGGTATTGCAGGCGAACTTCGTCCCGAACCCCTTCATTCCGGTCGCAGCGCCTTACCAGGGGCTGTTTTTGGACACCAACGGTCCGGCGCACCAAAGCTCCGGCTTGCTCAATCTCAACCTCACCACCGCGGGTTCGTTTAGCGCAAAACTGACGCTGGCCGGAAAGGCCCTGGCATTCTCCGGCCAATTTTCCGCCGATGGCTCGTTCTCAAACAGCATTCCGCGCAAAGGTCTCACGCCAGTCTCCGTGCAATTGAATCTCGATTTCGCGCACGGCCTCATCACCGGCCTCGTGAGCGACGGCACCTTCACCTCCGAATTGCTGGCGGGCGGCTTCGCCAACCCGGGCGCCATCGCCGGCAGTTACACCATGGTAATTCCGGGCGGCCCGGACGGTGTGGCGCTGCCAGGCGGCGACGGCTACGGCACGGTTAAAATCAGTCCGACGGGTGCGATTTCCTTCTCCGGCGCGCTCGCGGATGGCGCCAAGATCGCGCAAAAAGCCAATGTGCTCGTGGGCGGAACCTGGGCATTTTACGTCCCGCTCTATTCCGGCAAAGGTTCCATTTTCGGATTCCTCCAGTTGGCCAACCCAGTGGGCGGCATCACGGGAAATTTGACCTGGGCCAAAACCGCCGCGGCGGGCGGGACTTTTTATCCGGGCGGCTTCACTTTCACGTCCAATCCCATCGGCTCGACCTACCATTTCACCAACGGCGTCCCGGTGCTCAATCCACCTCCCGCCGAACTCTGGTTCGCGAACGGCAATCTCGCCAGCAGCTTCACCAACCAGGTCGCCATGGATTCCTCCAGCAAAGTAACCAGCACTAACTCCACCCTGAAGATGACCGTCACCACCTCCACCGGTCTTCTTAAAGGCACCGTGACTGATCCAGCGACGGGCAAGACCGTGAAATTCAGCGGTGTCGTCCTGCAAAACCAGGATGCCGGCGGCGGATTTTTTGTGGGCACCAACCAGACTGGGCGTATATTCCTCGGCCAATAGGCGATTATGAAAACACTGGCCTGCTTTCTGGCGACGTGGATAACCGCGACCGCGTTGCTGCTATGGATCACCTCGCGGCACGACACGCAAATGAATTTGCTGGGCGCGCACATCACGCTCAGTGACCAGCACCGCCCGCTGGCCAAAGAATTCTGGCACTGGCTGTGGGTCGCGGGCGTCTACAGCATCCTGAACACCTTCATCGTCCGCTTCTGGCAGATGCAGGTGGAAATGAAGAGCAAAGGCAAGTAAGAAGCATGAAATGCCTGACCGAAGCCGAATGCTCTGAACGATAGGTCGTTTCGATCTTCGATCAATCCCAAAGGGATTGCGCCCTCCAGCCCAGGGTTGCCGAGTCTGCGAGGCTACCCGGGGTCGATGGCAATAAATTTCCACAACCCCAACGGGGTTGTGCCTCCGGTCTCAATCCTGCATCATTTATTGCGCGATAAATCAATACGCAAATCCCCGCACGCGTACATTGGCGCGGTATCCAAACAACTCGATTGCCCGGCAAACAGCCACAACCCCGTTGGGGTTGTGAATTTTTTTCGCATTCGCCCAAGGTAGCTCCTTCGTCGCAACCTTGGGCTGGGGGGGCGGAATCCCTTTGGGATTCAACAGCCGAGAACAAGGCCGGGCGTTTTATCCAACTCAATCGCCCAAATCCGCCCTAACGCCACACGGCTTGCCGCACCGAAGCGCAGCGGAGGTCGGGAACACGCGGCACCCTTTACTCGCCCCAAACCTTCTTCACAAACGCCACCCCACGCTTCGCATCTTCCGCCGTCATCGACGGGCTGAATTCGAAGACTTTGATATGGTGCGGCTTCACCAATGGGGCCAGCGCCGCATAATCAATCATGCCCGAACCGGGCGGACAATGGTCCTTGCCGGGAAATTGCACATCGTGGATATGAAAACCGGCCAACTGCTCGCGTCGTGATTCCAAATGCTCCCGATGCTTGATGAACCCGAGGTTCTCCTTGATCTGCGCGTGGCCGGTGTCGTGCCAGTAAACCAGGCTCGGGCTGGTGATTTCCTTGAACAACGCCTCGTAATCGCTCTCCACCGGCAACTCCTCCAGCGCCTGCCGGTTTTCCACGCCCAGCCGGATCCCGCGCGATTCCGCCTCCGGCACAATTTTTTTCAACGATTCAATCGTTCGCGCCCAAAACTCCTTTTTCTTCTTGTCGCGCTTCTCGATGAATTCCTGGACCAGCTTTTTGTATTTCGGCGAATCCTTCCCGTCGTCCTCCAGCATTTCGAGCAGCTTATCGGTGTAATTCCGCATCTCAATGCTGCCAACGTGCAGCACCACCAGTTGCGCCTTCACGCGCACGGCGAAATCCAGCGTCTTCAGCGTATGCTTGTGGGCCAGCTCCCGTTCGCGCGGGCGTTCGTCGGAAAATTGATAAAGATTCGGCGCCGAATGATTCACGCCCATCGGAAGCGGGCAGAAATTGTGCAGCGTGGAAATCCGCATCTCGCCCGCTGCCACGGCATCCAGGATGCCGGGCATGAGGCTGATGCGGGTGCCATGGCTTAACTCCACGTATTCAAAACCGAGATCGCGAATCTCGCGCAGCATGGCGCGGCCATCGCTGTGCCGATGGGAATTCCAGCAGGTGGAGAAGGAGAACATGGGGAGTGGTTAAATGAGCTAAATGGGTAATTGGTTAAATCGTGCTGCCTGTGTCGTCATGATAACTATTTAACCATTTAACCGATTTAACTCATTTAACCGACCAAAAAAGGCCGGGCGGGCATGAACCCGCGCCGGCCGTAAATCGCGGAATTACTGGTCCGCATAACGGGCGGTCAGCATCGCTGAAAAGCGCGCCGCTTTTTCCTTGCGACGACGCCGCTCGCTCGGCTTTTCAAAACGCCGATGATCGCGCACGGCCTTCAGGGTGCCTTCGCGGTCGATTTTTTTCTTCAATCGCCGCAACGCCTTATCCACGGACTCGCCTTTTTTAAGCTTAATCTCTGTCAAAACTAATTCACATCCTCTCAAAAAACCCGGGCTGACAGCCGGAATTGGCCGCGGCCCATTTGGGTCGGGATTGGTTAGGATATTTTTGCGCGACGAAAAGTCAACGGACAAAAATGTGAAAACGGCATTAACACCGCGGCTTTAGCTGCCGAAGCCACGGTGCTCATGAGATTCAGAATCCGCCCCTTCTCATCCACCGCTGAAAAATTCACGTAATTAGTGAAATTCGCGTAAGTCCCTCATCTGCTTCCAACCCAAACTCGCAACTCAAAAACTCGCAATCGAAGTAAACCTTCTTGCATTTAAACCACGATTCAGCATCGTTTTGCCATGGAATTACCCGCAGCGCCTGTAACGTTGACAGTGAATGAAATCGCCGAGCTGAACCAAAAGCTTTCCGATTTCCGCCATGACATCAACAATCACCTGGCGCTGATCATGGCCGGCCTGGAAGTCGTGCGCGCCAAGCCGCAATTATCCGAGCGCATGATCGCCACCGTCAGCGAGCAACCCCCCAAGATCACCGAGGCCATCGTTAAATTCTCGGCGGAATTCGACAAGGCGCTTCACATCACGCGGTAAACCGGTTTCGGGTGTAACTTCCAAGAGAGGGTTTCGTCTAAAATAGTAAGGACATCCCGGAAGTCGTGCGCTGTGCCAACGGAGCGCGGGTCCGCGACCCGCAGCAACTGAGCAAACCGAAAGCGTCAGGATTGCCGAAACGTTCTACTGTTGAGACACGCTGCGGCCCACAGAGCCGCGCTCCGTCCCAATTGGGACATCCCGGAAGTTTATGAAAGCACCACATTTCGCTTCGTTTTTTCTGGCTGGCGTTTTTCTTGCGTCCATCACCACGCTTCGCGCCGACTCCACCAATGCATTCGCGCAAGGCCGATCGCCATTCCGCCACCTAAAAGCCCCCACGGGCCTCGTGGCTGAAGACCCGGCGCCCGGGTTCAATCCCGGAATATTCGGCACCGCGGGTGTGCTGACCGGGCAGCAGCGCGCTTCCCTGGAAACGGCCTTGCGGGCCGAACAACCGCGGCTGGCGCAATTACAAGCCGAGCTTCGCACAGCGCGCCGGAATCTGTTCATCGCCAGCCTCACGAATCAATTCGATGAGAATGCCCTGCGCCAAAAAGCCATGGCATCGGTGGCGCGGGTGGACGCGGAAATGATTGTGGTGCGATTGCGTGCCTTTTCGAAAATACAGCCGCCATTGACGGCCGAGCAAATTGAGAAGATCAAAACGCACATGCCCGGAATGGCTCGTGAGCTGGGGCATCGCCCATTGGAACGCGCGCCACGCCGCGCGTTCAACACGGACACAAACCAGGACATCAATGGGCTGCCGCCGAAGCATTGAGGCGTTGGCGGGGAGAGTTCTCCGAAACGCATCAGCCCCGGCCAGAGCGCGGAGCATCGCTCCGCGCCATGGTTTCGGCGCAAAACTGGCGGAGCAATGCTCCGCGCTCCGCGGCAAAAACCGCCGGCGAGACGCTGGCGGCACATTGGCGGCGCGAACGGCGCAAGCGCCCCGTCACTACCAAATTACGAGTGCAAAAAAACCGCTTTTGGATTTTGCCGGCCGTTCTGGCATAGTGCGCGGACGATGGAACGGACCGAAGCGGAATTGATCGCGGCTGTCTTGAAAGGCGACGCCGCGAGCTTCGAGCCGTTGGTGGAAAAGTATTCTCCCCGCGTTTTTGCCACCGCCCGCCGCTACGCCCGCCGTGACAGTGAGGTCGAGGACATTGTCCAGGAAGTCTGGCTCAAAGCCTATCAAAAGCTGAAGAGTTTTCGCGGCGAGGCGCCGTTCGAGCACTGGCTGATGCGGCTGGCGGTGCGGACATGCTACGATTTTTTGCGCAGCCATCAGCGGAACCGCGAATCGGCCTTTTCGGATTTAAGCGAGCCGGAGGATGACTGGCTGGAGCGTTTCGTGCATCAGCCGGGGACGGCGCGGGAGGATTCGGAGGCAGCGCGACAATTGGTCCAGCGCGTGCTGCAACATCTTTCACCCCCGGCGCGCCTCGTGATCATGCTGCTGGAAATCGAGGACCGGTCGGTGAAGGAAATTTCGAAGCTGACCGGATGGTCGGTGCCGCTGGTGAAGGTGCGCGCGTTTCGCGCCCGCGCGGAAATGCGCAAGATATTGGCAAAAATCGCCAAAGAGAAGTATCTGTAACTGAACGAAAATACTAGGCGTCTAATAATAATGAGCAGAGTATGAAGCTGGTCGAATTGGAAAGGAAACTGATAGCCGTTGCGCGCGCGACTCCGCCGGATGACCGCGTGCCGCCGGCGTTCGAGAAGCGCATCATGGCGCTGATTTCGGCGCGCCCAGTCCACGATCTCTGGGCCGCGTGGGCCAAGGGGCTGTGGTACGCCGCCGGGCCGTGCGTGGCGATCATGCTCCTGTTCAGCGGATGGGCTTTTTTCCACACGTCCAAACAGGATCAAACCCCCTCCATTGATCTCGCCCAGCAGTTGAACAGCACGTTGATCGCTGCCGTGGATCAGAACAACGAGTGAACACCTGGAAAGCCATTCTCGCAACGCTGGTGATTTTCGGCGCGGGCTTCGTCACAGGGAACGTCCTCAACCGGCTGGCTGCGTCCGGAAAAGCTCCTCCGGCCACGCAGCAAACGGCGCCTCGTGCTGCCGCGGTTCGTTCCGCGCAGCCGCCCCTTTCGCTCGTGCAACTGCGCAAGGTGGAATTGATGGGGCGCGTGCAGAAGGACCTCGATCTCACCCCGGAACAGCACGCCCGCATCGAGAAAATCATCGGCGATTCCCAGGAACGCATTCGCGATCTGTGGGAGCAAGTCGCGCCGGATATCCACGACGAATACGACGATGTTCAAAAGAAGGTTTGCGAGGAATTGACGCCGGACCAGAGAAAGCGGTTCAACGAGCTGATGAAACAGCAACAGCATTCGCATCGGCCTGCGCCGGCGGCGCCAACGAATGCGCCGCCGCAGGCAATCCGGCCGATGACTAAGCGGTGCGTTTGATGGATCTCAGCCATAAATCACGGTTTCGCCTTACACTGGAATTATACCTTTGCAGCTACGCGATACTCATCGGTTTTGAATTCCTCTTCCATTTTGGGTTCATCGTTGTCTGCGCTGCCGCTTTATATGTGCAGCATGTTTTAAAGGAGTTGAAGCGGCGTCGCGAACCATTGACTTCGAAACAGAAAAACACGCTGTTCGCCATTCAAGGTGTTCTGCGCGATTGTAGTTGTTGGACTTTGTGGAGAGAAACAGCCCTGGCATGGATTTGCTTCAGCCTTATCGCGGTGCTGATGCTTGCTTCCCTTTTATTTCGGCTACCGACAGATTTATAGCAACGAGCCGACAGTTTGGTGATTTATCCCGCATCTTCCATTTTCGTAATCGCATGGCATTTCCAATCACGATCAAGTCGGAAAAACCCATCGCGGCGGCGCAGAGGATCGGGCTCATGAAACCGAGCGCGGCCAGTGGCACCCCGATGGCGTTGTAGAAAAAGGCCCAGAACAGATTTTGTTTGATCGTCCGCAGCGTCGCCCGCGCGAGTCCCAACGCTTCGGGCACGGCTTCGATGTCCGAATTCAGCAGCACGATATCCGCCGCTTCACGGGCAATATCGCTGGCGCGGCTGACGGCCACGCCCAGGTCGGCTTGCTCCAGCGCGGGCGCGTCATTGATGCCATCGCCGATGAACGCGACGCGCTCGCCTTGCGCCTGGAGTTTTTTCACGAATTCAGCTTTTTGTTCGGGACGGATTTCCGCAAAGACATTCGGCTCCGGTATATTCAGTTTGCCGGCGATGCTGCGAACTGTTCGGCTGGAGTCCCCTGAAATCAGGTAAAGCCGGTAGCTGTCATGCAAACGATTCACGGCATCCATGGCCGAGAGTTTCAGCGTGTCCTGCAGCGCAAACACAGCGACCAGACGGCCGTTTACCGCGAAGCCCGAAACCGTGGCGCCCTGATTCATCCATTGTTCTCCGAAAGACCTCGCGGGTTCGCAGTCGATTTTTTCTTCCTCCAACCAGCGCCACGAACCCAACTGGAGCCGGAAATCGGATTTCACCAAAGCCGCCACGCCGCGTCCGGAAATCTCTTTGAATCCTTCCAGCGGCACCCTCGATTGCGAAATGCCCGCGAGCGCCTTGCTCAGCGGATGACTTGATAAGGCCGCCAAGGACGCGGCGAGGTTTTCGATTCCGATCCGCTCCAATTCGGGAGCAATCGAAAACATTAGCCGAGCGACAACTTTCGGCCGGCCTTCGGTGAGCGTGCCCGTTTTATCGAATATGACGGCGGTGATTTTTCCGGCTTTTTCGAGCGCGACACCATCACGAACCAAAATTCCACGGCTTGCCGCCGCATTGGAACCGGCCATGATGGCCGCGGGTGTGGCCAGCCCCATGGCGCAGGGACAAGCAATGATTAAAACGGCGGCCGCGATGATGAAGCCGGCCGCGATGCCGAGCGGCGGTTGCGCATGCCAGAGGAATTGCGCGAGCCAGCCGTGCACCCGCGATATCGACTCCGGCGCGAGCCCCCACCACAAGCCGGCCGCGATGGCAATAGACACGATCACGGGCACGAAGACGCCACTGACACGGTCGCCAATCCGCTGGATATTGGCGCGGCTGTTTTGCGCGCGTTGCACGGAAGCGATAATGTGCGCGAGTGCGGTTTCCTCGCCAGTCGCGGTCACGCGCATGATCAATCGGCCATTGAGATTGGCGGTTCCCGCGTAAAGTTGGCTGTCGACAATTTTGTCCACGGGCGCGGATTCGCCGGTGAGCATGGATTCGTCCACGGCGGAAATGCCGTCCACAACTTTTCCATCGGTAGGAACGGCGTCACCGGGGCGGAGGGCGATGAGATCGCCGACGTTGAGGTCGGTGACGGGGACTTCCTGTTCGGTGGCTGACGCGAGGGCTTGTTGGCTGGCGCATTCGCCTGAGAATGGAGCCTCCTCGCGAATTTGGGTAGTGGCACGGGCGTCTCGCCCATGCGAATAGGAACTCACGGGCGAAATGCCCGCGCCACTATTAGTATGCCGATTCCCGAGTTCAATGTGCGCAACGGATTTCTGAGAGTTCTCACATTGACTGCTGCCGGGGAAAGAGAGCCGGCGGGCGGTTTGGGGGGCAAGATTGAGCAGCTTGCGCAACGCATCCGAGGCGCGGACGGTCACACGGGATTCAATCCAATGGCCGACGCTGATGAGCGTGATGATGGCAGCGGCTTCCATGAAATACAGATGCCCGCTGTAACCGGTGAACAACGCCCACACGCTGTAGGCAAAGGCTGTGGTCGAGCCGAGCGCGACGAGGGTGTCCATGTTGGCGCTGCGGACTTTCAATTGGTTCCAGGCGCCGCGATAGAATTGCGCCCCGGCAAAGACCTGCACGATGCCGGCGAGCGCAAAGGAAAACCAGTTGAACCAGCGCATCATGCCGAGGCCAAAAACCCATTCGCCAATCACCAGCGGCACGGTGCCCAGCACGGCGATGACGAGATTGATGTGCCAGCCGGCCAGCGCATGTTCGTCCGGGCGATGCTCGCGGGCCTCAACCACTTTGGCGCGGTAACCTTCCTTTTCGATGGCTTCGATGACGGCCACGGCGTCGTGCGAGCCATCCGCGGCCCAGCGCACGGAAGCGCTGCGCGAATCCAGACTCACCGTGGCACTGTGGACGCCGGGGACGCTTTGGATGGCTTCGGTCACGTGGCGGGCGCAATTGCCGCACGTCATGCCGGAAACTTCGAGTTCGGTTGTGAGTTGATGGGTTGGCATCGCCTGTCGGCGCAATTTAGGCGCGAATGTGCGATGTGTCTAAATGAAAACAGGCCTCCCGGAGGCCGTCGCAGGCTATTGCCTGGTGGCGCACGGGTGATTACGGCTCCTCCATCACTGCGGCGAATCGCAACCCGCGCGTGCTCACACGCAGTTCGCCGAAGGCGAATTGCTCCATCACGGCTTCGTAAATCGCCGCTCCCGTCAGAATCACATCAGCTCGTTTCGGAGGCAAACCGACGATTTGCTGGCGTTCCGAGAGCTTCATGCCCCATAAATTCCGCACGTGCCAGCGCACGCGTTCGACACTGAGGCGCGTGGCTTCGATGATGTCTCGATCAAAGCTCGCCGTCTTCAATTCCATGCGCGCGAGAATGCTGGCGGTGCCGCCCGTCCCCACCAGTTGCGGGCCGCCTTTGTTGGGCGCCATCGCGGTTTCCGAAGTCAGCCCGGGATCGAGTTTCGGCCGCACTTCATTTTGCAGAAACGTTTTCAACCAATGGCGGCATTGGGCCAGCTCCGCCGAACCGGGCGGGTCGTTGTGCGGCAATTTTTCCATCAAACGAACCGTGCCCAGCGGAAAACTTTCGCGGAAATGCACGTGTTCGCCCCGGCCCAAAATAAATTCCGTGCTGCCGCCGCCGACATCGAGGAGCAACAGCGACTGCGTCGCGAGGCTGGGGTCGGTGGTCACGCCATGGAAAACCCATTCGGCTTCTTTTTCGCCAGAGATGATTTCCACCTTGAGGGTCGAATCGGATTCGATGGCCGAAATCAGTTCCTGCTGATTCGTCGCGTCGCGCGCCGCGCTGGTGGCGATGACACGGATCGACACGGCATTTAACTCGCGCGCTTTCTCGGCAAACATCCTCACGGCTTTGGCAGTTTTCGCGATCGGCTCCGGCTGCAATCGATGGGTTTCATAAAAACCGCGGCCCAATCGCGTCTGCTTGCTGTCCTCCAATACGGGCCGCACGTCGCGCCCATCGGCATCGGCCACGAAAAGCTTCACGGAATTGGTGCCCACATCAATGACTGCCCGGCGGCTGTGCGACATGCCCTGATTAGACCAATGGGAGGAATGAACCCCAAGTTAAAAACAAGCAACGCTCCGCCCGCAAGTGTTTTTGCAACATATTAGATATAAGGTGTTTGCGGTGATATTCGCATGCAGGCCGCGAAACGGTGAATAAACTGTCACGGAATCGTAACTTTTCCGGAGCGGTTGCCTTGGGCACAATTCGCGGGTAATTTCCTGAGCCTTGGTGAATCCCAACACGCCCAAAGCAGCACAGTTCCTCAACCGCGAGTTGAGTTGGCTGGAATTCAATCAGCGCGTGCTCGATGAAGCTTTGGACGCCGAAAACCCGCTGCTCGAACGGCTGAAATTTTTTTGCATCGTCAGTTCCAACTTGGACGAGTTTTTCGAAGTGCGCGTGGCCGGGCTGAAACAACAGATTGAAAGTGATGTGGTGGCGCGCAGCATCGACGGGCTCACGGCCACCGAAACTTTCAAAGCCGTGGCCAGCCGCGTGCGCCAGATGGTGAACGACCAATACGCCTGCTGGCGCGACGACATCTGTCCCGCGCTGGCCAAAAACGGAATTCGTATTCTTGAAATCGAGGAATTAAATAAAGAGGACCTCGCCTGGATCCAGGAATATTATCGCCGGCAGGTCCGGCCCGTGTTGACGCCATTGGCCATCGACCCGGCGCATCCGTTTCCGCAACTCCTGAACAAGTCGCTGAACCTCATCGTGCGCCTCGAACTGTCGCGCGGGCGCGAGGCGCTCAAACACATGGCGGTCGTCCAAATCCCGCGCATCCTGCCGCGCATGATCCCGCTGCCCCGCACCGATGCGCGCCTGGACTTCGTTTATCTCGGGCAATTGATCAGCCACAACCTCGCCGATTTGTTTCCCGGCACGAAGATTCTCGGTTGCTGGCCGTTCCGCGTCACGCGCAACAGCGAGCTTTACATTGACGAAGAAGAAACCGCCAACCTGCTCAATGCCGTCGAGAACGAATTGCACAACCGCCGCAAAGGCGACGCCGTGCGGCTCGAAATCGAACACGATTGCCCGCGCCACGTGCGCGATGCCCTGCTCAAAACGCTGCGCCTCACCGAAGATGATCTGTATCTGATCGATGGCCCGCTGAATCCGACGCGGCTGATGACGTTGTTCCAGGGCGACCATTCGCCCGAATTGCGGTACAAACCGTTCGTGGCGCCTGTCGCGGCGGCATTGCGCGGCAAGGCCGATTTGTTCGCCGCCATCCGCGAACGCGACATCCTGCTGCATCATCCCTACGAAAATTTCAACAGCGTGGTGGATTTCGTCGAACAAGCCGCCGACGATCCCGACGTGCTGGCCATCAAACAGACCCTTTATCGCACCGGCGGCGACCCACGCATCATCGGCGCGCTCGAAAACGCGGTGAACAACGGCAAGCAAGTGACCGCCGTCGTCGAACTGCGGGCACGCTTCGATGAAGCCAATAACATTCAATGGGCGCGGCGGTTGGAAGAAAACGGCGTGCATGTCGTGTATGGATTGGTGGGATACAAAATCCACGCGAAAAGCTGCCTGGTCGTGCGCCGCGAGGGACACCACATCCGCCGCTACGTGCATCTCGCCACCGGCAATTACAATCCCAGCACCGCCCGCCTCTACACCGATATCGGCCTGCTCACCTGCCGGCCGGATTTCGGCGAAGACGCCACCAATTTCTTCAATCTCCTTACCGGCATCTGCCAGTACCAGCCCATGCGCAAATTGCTGGTCGCGCCGTTTGAATTGCACACGCGCATGTTGAAAATGATCGAACGCGAAAGCCAGAACGCCGCCAACGGTCTGCCCGCGAGGATCATTGCGAAAATCAATTCACTCGCCGAACCGCAAATCATCGAGGCGCTTTACCGCGCCTCGCAAGCCGGAGTTAAAATCGAATTGATCGTGCGCGGCATTTGCTGCCTGCGGCCTGGCGTGAAGGGCCTAAGCGAAAACATTTCCGTGCGCAGCATCGTGGATCGATTCCTGGAGCACAGCCGGATCTACTATTTTGAAAATGCGTGCCAGCCGGAAGTGTTCGTCGGCAGCGCCGATTGGCTGCCACGGAATTTATTCCGGCGCATCGAAGTCGTGTTCCCCATCGAAGACGGCGTCCTGCGCGAGCGCATCATCAACGAAATCCTGGCCGTGACCCTGGCCGACAACGTCAAAGCCCGCAAACTGCGCAGCGACGGCACGTATCATCTGCGGGAAAAGCGCGGCAAACCCCGCCGCAGCCAATTCGAATTCATCGCCCTCGCCGCCGGCTCGACTCCAGGAACGCATGCCCCCTCCGGCAAATTTCCAACAGTGAAAGTCGCGGAACGGCCTTTTTGAGTACGAAATCGACGACTGACCCGCTTAGGGTTATCGAGACAGCCTCGCTTCAATGACATTGGGAGGCAATCGTTTAATCGTGAGATTCGTCGTTAATGTCACAACAGACGCGGCATGTCCGTCTTTTCCCCAGAAATTCGTGCGCTCGTACATGTCGTCGTTTCCTTTCTCAATTGCGCCGCCAGTTTCGCTTTTTGCACGTCTCCTTTCCGCCGCTTTTTCAAGTTCTCGCTGCTCCAGCCAAGTTTTCCCAACCGCATGGCAATCAATCGCTCGGCTTTCTGCGCGTCGGACTCCATCAACTCCTCGCCGTAATGCTGCCGGCCTCTTTTTTGGCCGATTAAGTCCAGCAATTCCTCGCGAAAGGTCGCCGGCCCCAAACACCATCCGCGCCTCAATCGTTTCCAATCGCCATGTTCGTGGCTCAACTCCAATTCCCGGCGTTGTTCCATTCCGGCTTCCAATTCCCGCCGTTCCGCACTGTTGTCCTCTTCCAAGCTGTATTCTCCATTCAACCGGTCCACTCGCAGCCAGGCAATCCGCTTCGCCGATTTTTTCAGATACTCCGGCCAACTGCTCCAAGCAGACTCCTTCAGACTTTGCTCCGGCTTCAGCAACCTGGCGCGCACCGGGTTCAAATGCGCATAATCACACACTGTTTTCAAATACCCCGACCCGCTGCCGTCTACAATCAATGATTTGTAACGCCCGCTGAATAGATGCCCAAAATACCGGTGCCGACGGTTGAACCGCGCCGTATAAGTTCCCAGGAACCATCTCATGCCCGCGACCAGATTGGCGCGCGGCGTCTCCACGACCAGATGAAAGTGGTTGCTCATAAGGCAATACGCGTGAACCCGCGATCCTTGTCGCAAAGAAAAATCGGCTCCTTACGATCTCCTCGATTCATTACGTGGTAAATTGCCCCCTCGTATTCCACTCGTAGCTTGCGTGGCATGCCGGCAGCCTACCCGGCACCCGCAATTACATCAATAGTCATCTCCGACCCCTTCACACCGTGTTTTTGTCGAGTTCATATTTTGTTAATGCGCAATGATATTAGTTGCTAAAGGAAGCTTTTCAAAGTCGGAAATTCCGGAAACTCTCTTAAAATCTGATCGTGATCCAACAAAATAGAACACGCCTTTTCCTGCAACATAGGGAAGCGCAAACAATCCAATTTCATTGTCGTTATACAGTTCCTCTGTCGGTAGCTTCCGACCATCCTGATAACGTGCCGCTTCCCTGTGCCAATCAATTAATGGCTTTAGTCGCTTTACTACCAACTTCCCGCTCTCCGGCACTTGAAAAAAGTACTCGCCATCCTTTCGTTGCACGTCTACTCCATTTTCCTTGTCTTCGACGACCAGAAATAGACCCGAAAAGCCGTTTGGCACTATAAACACTGTAGTTGGCGATTTGTTAGTGCAGCCGCTTCCAAATATCTGAAGTCCCAGACAACATATAAATGCAAATAACTTCATGGTGATTACCTCAAAACTCTTGGGCTCCGGAATCAAACTCTCGAAATGTGGTAAATATTACAATACATCTCTTAGCCCTTTTCGAGAAGCTGTTTCAGCGTCGCATTTCATTGGCATCGTAGGTGCTTTAGTGATTTGTGCAAGTTCGAAAATCAAAAAACACGACATTGGTCAGCTCTATCCCCACTAGGCTGACTCCCGCTCTATGATAGGTTGGATCCGAGTTACTCGACAACGGTCATTTTAATCTATCCAGCTCCACCTTAGTGCCGACAAAGTTTAGTATCGTTTCTTGCCCCCCGACCCCTGCAGCAAAAGGGGGTCAGAGCTGACTATTGTAACGCTTTTGATGTTTTGCATTTCGAATCGACTCCGCCTAAAGGTGTTGGTTCCTATTTTGTAAACTATCTGATGCGTGACACGCTGAAAGGCACCGGTCCTGATGATGACCGGTTTTGGATTCTCCCTGGCTGTTGAGCGCACGCTCAATTCTCTCAAATCGGCGCCCGCCTGTAAATGTCGAACAGGCGCTTCAAGGTCATCAATCCAATTATCCCACGCCAGTCTTTGTTATCTTCGTTGCCTTCTGTTCGAATTCGCTTCGTCAACCATACCCGCGGCCAGTTCATTACGACTCAAAATTCTACAGAAAACAGAGGTAACAGAGAAACTTCAAAACTCCAACAGAAGCAAACGAAGTTAACAAAGGGAAATGTAACCAATCTCGATTGTCTCCGTCGCCTCCTGTTCAAAATCCGCGTTCCCTTGCCATCCGAAAATTTTCGCCCTTTGGAAATCTCCCCGGTTCGGCTAATATGGGAGCAAGCATTGTGAGCCCGATCTTTCCGCCGAAACTGGCGAATCACTTGGCCGAGAGCGTCCGGGAGGCGCGGCATCGTTACCGAAAACGGCTGGCCCGCTGCCAGAAGAAATTCTCCGAAAAGGCCGTCCACAATTTGCGCACCGAGACTCGGCGCATCCTTGCGCTCCTCAGTCTGATTGATGGATTTCACATCAAAAAGTCGCCGAAGAAATTGTGCAAGACCTTCAAGAAGCGGCTCGACGCCTTCGACGACTTGCGTGACACGCATGTGCAACGGGTTTTGCTCAAACCCATGTGGCCGGCATTTCCTGAGGCGAAGGACTTCAACAAGCATCTTTGCAAATGCGAGAAACGGCTCGAAGGCCAGATGTCGCGCAAAATCAAAAAAACCAAGCATGGCAGCTTGAACCGCCGGCTGAAGGAACTCGAGAAGTGTTTGTGCAAATGCGCGGAGCATCCCCCAAATGGCCGCAGCGGCGCCGTGGCGCAGGAAGTCCTCGGCAACGCCTTTCGCCGCGTGATGGTTTTGCGCCGCCAGATCAAACGCAACGATCCATCCACAATCCACCATATGCGCGTCGCGTTCAAAAAATTCCGTTACACTGCGGAACTGCTGCAGCCCTTTTCGCCCAAGTTCACCGAGGAACGTCTCGCGCGCATCAAGAATTTCCAGTCGACAGCCGGAGACATTCAGGACGTTGCGGTTTTGTTGAAACGCCTGAACAAGGATATCGAGGACGGGTGTTTGGAACCGGCGTGCATTGATACATTACGCGGTGAACTGGTGAAGCGCGAACGCCTCGCCATTGATTCTTTCATGAAACGCATCAACGATCTCATGGATTTTGAACCGGAGCCGCCAGCGCCTCTAGTACTGTGACAAATAAATTTCGACACCTGCGCTGCGCCAGAATTGGCTTCTGGCAAGGCGCGACGAAGGAGCATAGCCAAAATGGCTCTGTGACTGAGGAGCAACGCGGCCAGAAGCCAATTCTGACGCAGCCCTCCGGGTGGCCGGCCCTTTTGGCGCTGCCTTCGTTGCTCGCTCCTTACAGACCCATAAAGGGTATGCTCGTCGCTCGCGCCTCGGCAGCGCCAAAAATTCCGGGCCACGCAGGTATCGAAATTTATTTGTCACAGTACTAGCCTCCAAACCGCAACCCGCGCCTCAATGAAACTCTACATTCTGCGCCATGGCGACGCCGCCGAGGGTGGTGATCCGCGTTACAAGGAAAATGAACGACCGCTGACCAGCAAAGGCATTCACAGGACGAAGCAGCTCGCGCATGTGTTGCGCGAAATGGAGATCACGTTCGATTCGATTCTTACCAGTCCGTTGACGCGCGCGCGAGAGACTGCGGAAATCGTCGCGCGCGGCGTGAAGCTGCAGGACAATTTGCGCTTCAGCGAGCATCTCTCCCCGTCCGGCAGCATGGAGGAATTGGTTCATCAGGTGAATACGATTCGGCCAGCGCCGAAAAACGTGCTGCTCGTGGGACACGAACCGTATCTGAGCGGGTTCATTTCGCTGCTCTGCATCGGCGGACCGGGGCTGCCGATAGCCTTTAAGAAGGGCGCGTTGTGCCGGTTGGATGTGCAGGTTTTAAACTGCGGAAAATGCGCCACGCTCGACTGGCTGCTTCAGCCGCGGGTCATCGGCTTCAGCCCGCCGAAACGCAAGGAACAGAAAAGTTAGGCAGGGGCGGCGTCCTGCTCCATCACGTTGCGCCGCTGAACGCGGCGCGGACGGCGCAAGCGCGCCATCCCTCCCACGCATCAAATCATATGGCAAAACATCGCGTCGCGGAGCTTGGGCTCAAACCAGGTGCTCTTCGGCGGCATGATGCCGCCCGCATCGGCAATGGTCATCAGATCCTCGATGCTGGTCGGGAACATGGAAAACGCGCAGGCATACGCGCCGCTGTTCACCAGTTTCTCCAACTCCGCCGTCCCGCGAATGCCACCCACGAAGTTGATGCGTGTGCTCGTGCGTGGATCGTTGATGCCGAAGATGGGATCGAGCACGTATTTTTGGAGCAACGTGACGTCGAGTTTTTCGATCGGATCGGTGGTGGCTGCGAAGCGCGGACGGAAATTCAACGTGTGCCATTGGCCTTGCAAATAAAGGCCGAGTTCATGCTTGCGCGCCGGCGCGGCTGAACCCGGAGATTTTAGAACGAAAATCCCGTCGAGTTTTTCCAGCAATTGAGCCGGCGCAAGCCCGTTCAAATCCTTCAGCACGCGGTTGTAGGGAAGAATCTGCATTTGGTTGTGCGGAAAAATGACGCTCAGGAAAGTGCCGCTCTGGCCCGCGCCTTGGCGCGCCTGAAACACGCGCGCCGCCGCGGCGCTGCGATGATGCCCATCCGCAATGTACAGCGCCGGAATGCGAGAGAATTCGTTCTCAATAAATTTGATTTGGGCCGCATCGTTCACGATCCAGGAAGTGTGGCGCACGCCATCGGGCGCGGTGAAATCCACATCCGGCTTCTCCGTGATTTTTTTCGCGACAAAGTCATCCAATAACGCCTGCGCGCGATACGTCAGGAACACCGGGCCGGTCTGCGAATTGAGCGTTTCGATGTGGCGCACGCGATCGTCCTCCTTGTCGACCCGCGTCAGCTCGTGTTTTTTGATGATGCCGGCCAGGTATTCCTCGCAACTGGCGGCGGCCACCAATCCGACTTGCGAATGCTTGCCCATGATTTGCCGATACAAATAAAAGGCCGGCGCGGAATCCTGGCGCAGCGCACCCTGCGCGATGAGTTTCTGCAAATTCTCGCGGCCCTTCGCGTAAACCTCCGGCGCGTGAACATCCGTGCCGGCGGGCAGATCAATTTCCGGTTTGCTGACGTGGAGAAAGCTCAGTGGATTGCTGGCGGCCAACTGGCGGGCCTCATCGGACGACATCACGTCGTAAGGCAGTTCGCAAATACGTGCGGCCAATTCAGGTTTTGGCCGTAGAGCCGCAAAAGGTTTCAAAGTTGCCATAGAATAAATGAAGCGGGAAAGATAAGAAGAGCAAGGCCCGAACGCACGCGGAATTTGGCTTGCGGGCACAAATGACTTGCACGGAGCGCACTCGCCCCCTACCTTTTCATGCCCTTGGCTGCACCCATAGCTCAATTGGATAGAGCGTCTGACTACGGATCAGAAGGTTTCAGGTTCAACTCCTGATGGGTGCACCAATAAAATCAAGGGTTTTCTCGCTCTTCCCAATTTTTGGCCTCCCTGCGGTAGTCGTCCTGGTAGTCGTACCTTTCAGCAGCTTTCAAAGGATTTCATGAATCTAAAGCCGCCCTTAAACCGTGGCGATAAACCGGATTGTCGGAATATTGGCAATTCGATAGCCTCCCTCGGACGCAGCGCATGGACATTTTTCAGGTTCACCGTCGAATAATGGATGACTACGAGAATTACATTCGCAGTTTCGTATCCATTGCCGACGAGCAGATGCGGCGAAAAGTTGAGCAGTATTTGAATGACGGCCATCTGTGGCCTGAACCGCTCCTGACCTTTAATCCCACTTTTGCCAAGGCTGGCAGAATTGACTCTCTCGTCGCGACGGGTGTCCTGGCTGCGCCGTTAGGCGATGCGTTTCGCGGCTACGAGTTGTTTGCGCACCAGTTGAAAGCCATTGAGCTTGGTGCGGCAGGAAATGATTTTGTCGTCACCTCCGGCACGGGTTCTGGAAAATCACTCACCTATATTGCCGCGATTTTCGACCATTTGTTCCGTGCTGGAAATCCCGTGCCGACCGGGGTGACGGCAGTGATCGTATATCCTTTGAATGCGCTGGTAAATTCACAGGAGGAGGAACTCCGCCGTTACGCGGAAAATTACAGCGCGGCACGCGGCGGGGAAACGTTTCCAATTCGATTCGCGAAGTTCACCGGGCAGGAGGATAAAACTCATCGCGACGAACTGGAGGCCGAGCCGCCGCACATCCTGCTCACGAATTACATGATGTTGGAATTGCTGCTGACGCGCGGCGGGCAGCGAACTTTGCGAGAGGCGATTTACGACCAGCTGAAGTTTCTGGTATTCGACGAGCTGCACACGTATCGCGGACGGCAGGGTGCGGATGTGGGCCTGCTCATTCGTCGCATTCGCGCTCGTGCGAAGCATCCGATCGTTTGCATCGGCACGTCGGCAACCATGATTTCAGTGGGAACGCTTGCGGAGCAGAAGCAGCAAGTCACCAAGGTTGCGGAGCAACTCTTTGGCAAGCCGTTCAAGCCCGAAGCGGTCGTGCGGGAAACGCTGGTCGCCAAATTCCCCGGCGCTCCTGATCCCGGTGTGCTCAAGGCCGCCGTCGGCGCGCCGGTAAAAATGGACGCCCCTGAAGCGACCTTGTTGGCGCACCCAACCGCTGCATGGCTCGAATCCCGTATCGCCCTGACCGAGCGCGAGGGCGAATTGGTCCGTAACAAGCCACTCACCTTTTCCGACGTGGCAAAACTACTGGCCGAGACGACGGGACAGTCTACCGAGCCTTGCGCAAAGCATTTGCGCGAAGTCTTGCTCTGGCTTGGAGGAACGAACAAACGCTTGCTCGACGCAGGCAAACATTACACTCATCTCCCGTTCAAACTTCATCAATTCTTTTCCCAGACCGGAGCGATTTACGTCACCCTTGACCGCGGCGAACAACGCTACATCACTTTGCAGACCGGGTATCACGTTCCCGGCGAGCCGGACCGCCCACTCTTTGCTGCGGTCTTCAGTCGCTACTCCGGCGAGACGTTTCTCTGCGTCTCGAAAGACCCGGCTGGGCGCAAATTGATACCGCGAGAATTTTATCCGTCCGAAGATGAAGATGACGACGTAATGCACGGCTATTTGATTCCGAACGCCGATTTGTGGAATCCTGAAACGGATCTCGAACTCTTGCCTGACTCCTGGCTCGACGTAAGTTCCGCCGGACAAATACGCGTGCAAAAGAAGTATCAGGCCCGGATGCCGCGCCGAATTTATTACGATACGCACGGCAATTGCTCGGATGAACCCCGCGAAGGTTGGATGCAAGGCTGGTTTATGACTGCGCCACTCCTGTTCGATCCGACTTCCGGCTTGATGCCCGACCGCCAGACGAAAGATTCCACGAAGCTCAGTCAGCTAGGCACAGAAGGTCGGAGCACCGCGACCAGCATTTCCGCGTTCGCCATTCTGACACGGATGGCGGAACACGGCTATCGGCTGCGCGACCAAAAACTTCTCAGCTTCATGGACAATCGGCAAGACGCGGCGTTGCAAGCCGGACATTTCAATGACTTCATGGATGTTGTTCGGCTGCGTTCAGCGATTCGCAAGGCGGTCGAGATTGCCGATGGGAAGCAACTCCGCCTCACAACGTTGGGCCGGGCCGTTCGAATCGCTAGCGGACTTCGATTCGATGATTTCGCCACCGGCGGTTCGGATCTCCCGGAATTTCGCAAACGCGTCTATGAGGAGACACTGGAAAACTATTTCGCGTTTCGCTCGATTCACGATTTGCGGCGCGGCTGGCGCGTGGTGCTGCCCAACCTCGAACAATGCGCGCTACTTGAAATTGACTACGACCATCTCGACGAAATCGCCGCGATGGAGAAGCTCTGGGAAAAAGTTCCCTTCGTCGAACGGCTTGGTGCGGGCGACCGCCGCGAGTTGATTCGCGTGACGCTTGATTTTTTCCGGCACGAATTCGCCTTGCACAGCGAGTCCTATCTCACTGAAGCGAAGATTAAGGAACACGCCACGGCATTTCGTGAACGGCTTCGTGCTCCGTGGCGATATGAAGATGAGGATGACATCCCGTCGCCGGCTTCGATACGCACCGAATCACTCGCGCGATACAGTCGCCGAGAAACCCGGAGCATTGGCCCGCAGAGCGGATTCGGCAGGTTTGTCCGCCGCTTTGTTCAGGACAAGTTGAACCATGCGCTGAAGCCTTCCGACTATCAGGCCTTCATCGAAGCTTTGCTCGCAGCGCTCGAAAACAGGGCCGGATACTTGACCAGCATTGAAGCCAAGAATCGCGAAGGCAAGCCGACCCGCCTGTATCAACTCAAACTCACCGAAGTCATTTGGAAGCCGGGCGATGGAAATACGGTTCGGATGGATTCAGTGAAACTCCGCGCCTACAAAGACCTCAAGCTGCGACCCAATCCGTTTTTTCAAGAGGTTTATCGCCGCGATTACGGCACGGGCAAATTGCTGCTCGCTGCCGATCATACCGGGCAACTCAATTACAAGGACAAGCAGGATCGCGAGGAACGATTCCGAGCGGAATGGAAAACGAAGGATGGCCGCGATGACGAAAGCGAAATCCGTCGCCGCTCCATCAGTTCCTTGTTCTGTTCGCCAACGATGGAGTTGGGCATAGACATCGGCGGGTTGAGCGTCGTCCACATGCGCAACGCGCCGCCGAATCCCGCGAACTACGCGCAACGCAGCGGACGCGCTGGACGTAGCGGTCAGCCGGCGCTCGTGTTCACGTTCTGTGGTTCGCAGTCGAATCACGACCGCCATTATTTTAATCACCAGCCTGACCTCGTGGCCGGACAAGTCGTGCCGCCGAAACTTGATCTGCTAAACGAAGAACTTCTCCGCACGCACCTGCATGCCATCTTTCTTTCGGAGGTTGGCCTTCCCGGCTTGCGTGATTCCGTGCCCGACTTGCTCGACTTGAACCAATCCACTTTGCCGTTGCGTGAAGACGTGGCTGGGGCGCTGAACTTGAAACCAACCGAAGCTGCCCGCGTGCGCTCGGCATTCGAGCGGGCCGTTGCGGACTTCCGCCATAAACTCACGGGCGAATCAGCTCCGTGGTTTTCAACTGGCTGGATTGATGCCGAACTTGGTTGTCTCAAGGAACGGCTCGACGAATCGTTGGAACGCTGGCGTGGCTTGTATCGCAGCGCGCAATCGCAGCTCAATTCTGCGTCGCAGAAAATCAACAGCGGCTTGTATCCCGCAAGCAGTCCTGAATTCAAGGACGCACAACTCGAACAACGCCTCTCCCAGCGTCAACTGGACTTGCTCCGCAACGAAGTCACGAGCGGCGAGCTTTCCGAGTTCTATGTTTATCGCTACCTGGCGGCTGAGGGTTTCCTGCCGGGCTACAACTTCACGCGTCTGCCGTTGCGTGTCCTGCTCCCGGGCAGCGATGCGAGCGTGGAGTTCATTTCTCGCCCGCGTCACATTGCTCTGCGCGAATTTGGCCCCAACAATGTCATCTACCACAAAGGCCAGAAATACGAGATCACTCAGTTGCTCGGCGACCCACCCGGCAATCGTTTCGAGAACGCCGTGGTCAGCACCAAGCCCGGATACTTCCTGCGTGGAGACGAAGGCAAACGCGACCGTTGCCCGTTCTCGGGCGAAGACCTCACCAGTCAAGCCAGCAAGGAACATTTCCATTTCCTGCTGCAGCTTGGCGAAACCCGTGCGACGCCGCGCTCACGCATCACTTGCGAAGAGGAGGAGCGGGTCACGAAGGGTTACGACATCAGCACTTTCTTCACACTCGACGATCTGACGCAGCTTGGTCCGACCGGATTGGTGAAGGCAAGTGGGGAAGTGCTGCTACGCCTTCGGTATTTACCCACCGCTCGGCTCGTTTGGGTAAATCGCAAATGGCGCATAGCCCGCGAGGACAAAAACGGCTTCGCGATTGATGTGAAAACCGGCGCGTTTGTCAGCGACCGCCGCCGAGCCGAACTCACCGACAAAGGCGAGTCCACCGACCACATTCGCGACGTGATGTTCTACACGACGAATATCGCTGACGCGCTTTATGTTGAGCCCGTGCCTGCGCTCGGTTTGGATGAGAACGGAGTCCTGACACTTCAGTTCGCGCTCAAGCGAGCGATGGAGCGGGTGTTTCAAGTCGAGCCCACCGAACTTGGCGTCACCGCCATTGGCGATCCGCAGCATCCGAACATTCTTTATTATGAAGCCGCCGAAGGAACGCTCGGAATTTTGAGCCAGCTGGGGGAACAGACCGGCCCATGGCGTCGAGTCGTCGAGGAAGCCATCAAGGTCTGCCAGTTCGACACCGATCCTTCGATGAGTCCGGCCTCCTACGACAACTTGCTCGACTACTACAACCAGCGGCATCACCCGCGATTGAATCGTTGGGACATCAAAGGCGTGCTGGAACGTCTCGCCGCGTGCTCATTTGAGTCGGTGAAAAGTCCTCCTTACGCCGACTACGATGACCACTACCAACGAATGTCACGGCAGATGGACGGGAAATCCTCCACCGAACGCACGTTTCTCGATCATCTTTACGAACGAGGTCTGCGTTTGCCCGACGCGGCGCAAAAGCTGTTTCCCGGCGTCTATGTGCAGCCGGATTTCTTTTACGAGCCGAACGTGTGGGTTTTTTGCGACGGCACACCGCATGACGACGCCACGCTCCGCGAGAAGGACCATGCGAAGCGCCAAGCCATCATCAACGCCGGTGGCGAAGTCATCGTGTGGCACTATCGCGACAACCTCGAAGAACTGATTCGCAGTCGTGGCGACATTTTCCGCAAGGTCCGCGAATAACATTGAATGCCTAATACTCTCACATCGCCCGGTCGTCTCGTCAGTCTTCGGGGACGGGAATGGGTCGTCCTGCCATCCGATGACGTGGAGACGTTGCTTCTCAAGCCGTTGGGCGGCTCGGATGAGGAAATCACCGGCATCTACCTGCCGCTGGGTTTCAAAGACGACGAACCCAAGGAAGCCGAGTTTCCCGCGCCCGCCAAGCAAGACCTCGGGGCGTTTTCCTCCGCCCGGCTGTTGTTGGAATCCTCGCGGCTGGCCTTCCGCAACGGCGCTGGCCCGTTCCGTTGCCTAGCGAAGCTCTCGTTCCGCGCCCGCGCCTACCAGATGATTCCGCTCATCATGGCCCTCCGCCATGAACCGGTTCGATTGCTGGTCGCAGACGACGTGGGCATCGGCAAAACGATTGAGGCGTTGCTTATTGCTCGCGAGCTTTTGGAGCGCCGCGTTATCAAACGCTTCGCCGTGCTTTGCCTGCCGCACCTGTGCGACCAGTGGCAGGAGGAAATCCGTGCCAAGATCGGCATTGAGGCTGTAGTGATTCGCTCGAACACCCAGGCCCGTCTTGACCGAGAGATTCATGGCGACGCCAGTGTGTTTCAACACTTCCCGTTTCAGGTCTTGAGCATCGACTACATCAAGAGCGATGGTCGCAAAGATGTTTTCGTCAGCCAATGCCCGGAACTCGTGATTCTCGACGAGGCCCACACCTGTGCGCGTCCCAGCGGCGCGAGTCCTGGCCAACAGCAGCGTCACGACCTCGTTCGCCGCATCGCCGAAAAGCCAGAGCAGCACCTCGTGCTGCTCACTGCCACTCCCCACAGCGGCAAGGCTGAGGAATTCCAATCGCTGCTTGGCCTGCTTCACAGAGATTTTGCCGAACTCGATTTGCCCTCCGCCTCCCCGGAGCAACGCAAACGGCTCGCGAAACATTTTGTCCAGCGTCGGCGTGGCGACGTGCTCAAGTGGATGGGCGAAGACACACCTTTTGCCAAACGCGAAGCGGGCGAAATCTCCTACGAACTCGGCCAAGCTTACGCGACGTTCTTCGATCAGCTTCTGGATTTTGCCCGCAAACTTGTCTCCACTGATTCAAGTTCGGAGCGCGAACAGCGCGTCCACTACTGGACTGCGCTCGGGTTGCTTCGCGGCATCATGTCCAGTCCCGCCGCTGGTGCGGAGATGCTTCGCAATCGCCTCGAATCGGTTTCGGTCGAGCAGGAGGACAATCAGGAAAATCCCGTTCACGATTCGTCAGACGGCTTCTTATTGGATGTCACGCCGAGTCAGACAGTGGAGCAAGTCTCTTGGAGTGATCCACAAAAGCGCCAGCTCTCGAATTTTGCCCGGCAGCTTGAATCGCTCGCTGGTCCAAAACACGACGGCAAACTTGAAGCCGCCGCCAAGACGCTAGGTGAATGGCTGCGCGATGGTTTTCAGCCGGTTGTTTTCTGCCGCTACCTCGCCACGGCTCGTTACGTCGGCGAGCAACTGCGCTCTCTGCTGACTGCGAAGTTCAAAGACCTTCGCGTTGAAGTTGTGACCAGTGAAGATCCGGACGATGTTCGCCGCCAGCGCGTGGCGGATCTTGGAAAAGCTCCGCGACGTTTGCTCGTCGCCACGGACTGCCTCTCTGAAGGCATCAATCTTCAAGAGGCGTTCACGGCTGTCCTTCATTACGACCTGCCGTGGAATCCCAATCGTCTCGAACAGCGCGAGGGCCGCGTGGACCGCTTCGGCCAGACAGCGGAGCAAGTCAAGGCGTATCTGCTCTTTGGCCGCGACAATCCCGTGGATGGTCTTGTGCTCGGCGTCATTCTTGAAAAGGTGCGTCAGATTCGCCGTGACCGGGGAATCACCGTTCCCTTCCCGGAAGACAGCCACACCGTGCTCGACACCGTTGCAAAGGCGCTCCTTTTCAACCCGAACCGCACCGTCAAGGCAATCTCCGACAAGAACCAACTCAAACTCGGATTCGATGACTTCGCGGAGGCTCGCGAAGCAGAACTGCGCATCACTCACAAGATTGAGGAAGCGGCAAAGCGAGAGGACGCTACGCGCTCATTGTTCGCGCAGCACTCCATTAAAGCGGAGGAACTGGAAACCGACTTGCACGAAGCCGATGCTGCCATTGGCGATGTCGCGGCAGTCGAAAGATTCGTCACCGGCACGCTCATGGAATTATTGGGCGTTCAGATTGACCGCACCAAAACCGATTGGCGATTGCACACGGGCAACCTCCCTGCGACCTTGCGCGTTCACCTGCCTGATGAAGCACTGCTGGACGTGAGCTTCCGTTCACCAACGCCGAAGAAACACGTTTATCTCGGGCGCAATCATCCATTCGTCGAAGCCCTCTGTCAGTTTGTCATGGCGCGCAGTCTCTCGCACGCGGATATGGGTGCTGCCGCGCGTGCCGCCGTGATGCGGACCAAGGAAGTCACCACCAAGACCACTCTCTTGCTGTTCCGCTGCCGGAACGTGATTGGCGAAAAGAACGGACCGGCCCGAATCGTCGCCGAGGAAATGCTGGTGTGGGGCTATCGCGGTTCCCCAAACGACGGCAATTTTCTGAGCAACGACGAAGCGATGAATTTGTTGCTGACCGCCCGTCCTAGCGGCGACCTCACTCCACAGTCGCGTGAGAACTTTTTCAACAACGAGACGAGTCTGCTGGGTCAGCTTCGAAAGCAATTTGATGCGGTCGCCGAGGAGCGAAACAAGAGGCTCGTCGAGGCGCACGAACGATTCAGCCGCTTCTTTCGCGCGGGCCGCTACGAGGTCGTTTATCCCGTTCTCCCGATGGACATCATGGGCCTCTATGTTCTCTTGCCGGAGGTGGGCCGATGAATTTCCCCTCTATCCGAATTGAAGGCTCGATCCTCTCCGGCGAACTGCTGTCGAAGTTGGACTCCGCCGATACGCGCGGACAGCGTCCCGCCGACTTCGGATTCGATTCGCAAGTCAAGCTGAAGGACGAAATTGTCCGCGCATGGACTGCCGGCCAGGCATTCTACAAAGCGTTTCAACACAAACTTGAAGGCGCGAAGGAGGGAACTGTCGCCACGTCCGAGACGCGCAATCAATGGATGATCCCATTGCTGGGCCTACTCGGCTACGCCGAACTGGAGTTTCAGGCACAAGCTGAACTCGTCGGCGACAAACCCTTCCGCATCTCGCATCGTCTTCGCAGCCACGACGGTTTCGCGATTCACATCGTTGGTGCGCGTGAATCTCTCGATCGGAAACCGGAAGGTGGCGCTGGGCCGCGCGTAAGTCCTCACGCGCACGTTCAGGAATACCTAAACCTCACTGAACATCTTTACGCCATCGTCACGAATGGCCGGCTGCTCCGTCTGCTGCGTGACTCCACCCGGCTCGTGCGCCTTTCCTACGTTGAATTCGATCTCGACCGGATGTTTGGCGAGGACCTATTCGCTGACTTCGCGGTCTTCTATCGGTTGCTGCATGTCTCGCGGCTGCCGAAAACAGCCAGCCAGTCGCCTGACTCGCTCATTGAGCATTATCATCAGGACAGCCTCGTTTCCGGCGAACGCATCCGCGACGGATTGAGCGGCGCGGTCAAGGATTCAATTCTCAAGTTCGCCGACGGTTTCTTGAATCACGAGCGGAACGACACTCTTCGCGAGCGTGCCGTATCCGATCCCGAATTCGCAGCGCATTTGTATCAACACCTCCTGCGCCTCGTTTATCGCCTGCTGTTCCTCATGGTCATCGAGGAACGCAACCTCGTGTATGCCGACAGTGCGGACAAACGAAAGCGCAACCTCTACTACGCCCATTACAGCCTTGTTCGGCTGCGGCGCATCGCCGAGAAGCGCCATCTCGCCGATGGCCGCCATCACGACTGCTGGGACGCGCTCCGTTCCACCTTCCGTCTGTTCGATGAATCCGCGGCTGGCCGTCCGCTGGGAATCGAACCCCTCGGCGGCGAGCTGTTCGACTCCGGGGCACTCGGCCCGCTCGGCAATGCCTCGCTCGACAACGAGACGTTGCTCGCATGTCTCCGCAATCTTTCCCTGTTTCGCAATCCCGATACCGGCCAGTTGATGCGCGTGAACTACGCCGCGCTCAACGTCGAGGAATTCGGCTCGGTCTATCAAGGCTTGCTCGAATTCGAGCCGCAGGTGCAGAAGAACGGCAATCGCTGGGCGTTCAGCTTCGCCAAGGGCGACGAGCGTTCCCGCACCGGCTCACACTACACGCCGGACGAACTGGTTCAGCCACTCATCAAGCACTCGCTCGATTACCTCATCGCCGACGAGCTCAAGGAGAAGGACAAGGAAAAGGCGTTGCTCTCCCTGCGCGTCGCGGACATCGCGTGCGGCAGTGGCCACATCCTGCTGGCTGCCGCCCGGCGCATCGGCACGGAACTCGCCATTCTCCGCACCGGCGATGACCAGCCCAGCCCCGCCGCGTTCCGCGAAGCCGTGCGCGATGTAATCCGCCATTGCATCTACGGCATGGATCTCAATCCGCTCGCCGTTGAACTCTGCAAAGTTGCGCTCTGGCTGGAAGCCCACGTTCCCGGCTGGCCGTTGAGCTTTCTCGACCACCGCATTCATTGCGGCAACGCTATTGTCGGTCTTGCACACCGCGCGGAACTCCAACGCGGGATTCCCGATGAAGCGTTCAAGACTCTGCCCGGCGACGACAAAGACCTCGCTGCTGCATTGCGAAAGCAGAACAAGGAGGAACGCAAAGGACAGACCTCGCTCAATTTCGCCGGCCGAGTGGAAAGCGACATTCGCGAACTGGATGAAGCCTACCAACGATTCGAGAAAATGCCGGAGCGTAGCGCCGCCGATTACTACACGCGCCGGACCGAATACGTAAAATTCCGCGACAACGTCCGCCTCCGCAACTTGCGCCTGTTGGCAGATGCCCAAGTCGCGCAGTTTTATCTTCCGAAGACGACGGAGAATCGCGGCAAGCACGTTACGCATGATACATTCAGCCGTTGGATGGAAGGATTGAATCCGACCGGGCCGGGGATTGCCGCCGCGACGACGCTCGCGCAACGAAAACGCTTCGGCCATTGGTTCATCGAGTTTTGGGACGTAGTGGACGCGGGTGGCTTCGACCTCATTATCGGCAATCCGCCTTACCTCGGCGGGCAGGCCCTGAGCGGCAGCTACGGTCACGCCTTCTGCGAGTGGGTGAAATGGGAATACGCTCCGACCGGCCTCAGCGAACTCGTCGTCTTTTTTCTTCGCCGCATTTACGACTTGCTACGCCCCGGCGGCTTCGTCGCGCTCATCACGACGAATTCTATAAAAGACGGTGATGTCCGCACAGATGGTTTGGAGGAGGTGATGAAGAAAGGCGGCAATCTCACCTTCGCCGTTAACGGAATAATTTGGCCGGGCGTGGCAAATCTTTACGTCTCGCTGTTCTCGCTTCACAAAGGGCAATGGGAAAACAAGCCGCGCGTGCTCGACGGCCGCCAAGTTCCGTTCATCAGTGCGTTCTTCGAGGATTACGCAGATGCGGGTTCGCCTTCACCATTGAATGAAAACGAAAACCGCATCTTTCAAGGCTCAGTGTTCCTTGGAGACGGGTTTCTTCTGAGCCACGAAGAAGCCAGGGAAATGAAGGAGCGTGAGCAACGACTCTCGGAAGTTATCTTCGAAGTGATCAATGGCCAGGAACTCAACAATCACCCAGAGCAACGACCTGGCCGACAAATTATCAACTTCTTCGACTGGTCGCTTGAACGTGCAGAGACCTACGAATTGGCAATTGAGCGCGTCCGAAGGCTGGTGAAGCCAGTTCGCGATCAAGACAACCGTGCAGTCCGTCGAGAGCGGTGGTGGCAATTTGCAGAAAAGGCGATTGGGCTATACAGCCGAATTCGCGGAACGCCGCGATGCTTTTCAACAGCGCGCACCACAAAACATCTCAACTATTCGGCGCAGCCAACTACGCACATTTTAACCGATGCGACTTACACGCTCACCAGTTCCAGTTGGAGCGACTACGCCGTGGTGCAAAGCACTCTGCACGAAGTCTGGGCGCGCAAATACAGCGGCGCATTGAAGAAGGATTTGCGCTACTCGCCCACGGATTGTTTTCTGACGTTCGCGTTTCCACGCAACCCCGCAACCGAATCCGCGCTGGCCGCCATCGGCGAGACTTACCACGAACACCGCCGCGCCTTGATGCGCGACCTCTGGCTCGGCCTGACCGACCTCTACAACCTGTTCCACGATCCGGCGCTCATGCCCGAACTCGTCACCAAATCGCTCGGCGAGAGGGCCACCATCACCGGCGACGAAGGGTTTGCCCGCATCCAACGCATGCGTGAACTCCACCGCGAGCTGGACCAGGCTGTCCTCACCGCCTACGGCTGGCACACCGATTCCGATTTCGGCCCAGCCCTCGCGCTCCGCCACGATTTCCACCCGCTGGACTTCCTCCCCGAAAACGACCGCATCCGCCTCACGCTTCACCCCGAAGCCCGCCGCGAAGTCCTCGCCCGCCTGCTGAAATTAAACCACCAACGCGCTGCTGAGGCGGAAGCGATACAAAAGCAAGTCGCGGCCACTGTTACGCCGGTCGCAAAGAAGAAAAAGGCTGAAGTTCCAAAGCCTGTGGAAGTCGCACCACGAAAACATTCCAAAGGCATTGTTTTCACCCGCGGAGCGATTGCCAGTTACGCCGTCAACCGTCTCTGCGATCGTTGGCAGTTTGGACGCATCCAGATGGAAAAGGTTCTTTACCTCGCCCAGCAGGAAGCCGGCATCAATTTAGAGATGGAATTTCAACACGGACTGAATGGCCCGTTTGACGAAGAGATTCACAAGTTGGAAAGCCTCGCTGAAAAGCAGGAATGGTTTGTTGCTACCCCGCGTCCCGGCGACAAGGGCACATCCTATCAGCGCGGGAACAAGATCGAGGACCGCTGTGGCGCAGCTGTGAAAATCCTCGGTGCAGCGAAGGCAAAATTTGATTCCATTCTTGATTGGCTCGCTAAAATGGACACCGAGCGGGCGGAGCTTTGGGCCACTGTCCATGCGGTTTGGAACGAGATGCTGCTAGCGAAGCAATCGGTGACAGATGAAGGAATCATTCAAGGCGTGTACGGATGGCATCCGGCCAAGGCGCGATTCGCCGCAGATAGAATTCAGGCCTGCATAGACTGGATTCGCAAAGAAGGCTTTGTCCCGCGTGGAATCACATTCGAGACAAGGGAAAAAGCACCGGTTGAAACTGAACTGGATTTGGGTCTCGATTTATTTGGCCGTCCGGCAACGCCAGCGGCGGCGGAGCGTCCTTTGCCGACAGGCAGGAGAACCACGCTTGGCGGGCAGCTTTACGCCATCCAGCTCGTCCGTGCTTTGCTCACCGAATCAGGCGGTTCGATGACCTGGCCGCGTTTGGTGGATGCGTTCACGCTCGCCACGCAGCCTTCCTTGATGCAGCAACACACGAAGTCCGCCGATGCCGCTCGAGTGATCGCTTGGTCGAAACGCTGGAATGAGTCTTTGTTACCCGGCAGCTTGCTCACGGCCATTAAAACGCTCGGGGCGGGCAACTTGAAGGCGGACCGATACGACGACACCTGGATGATTTCCCTGCGTGGCGCGACGCCGCAAAGCACGGCAGAAGATGTCACTTACGATGCGTGGCTTGCGCTGCATGTGCTCGGCCCGACAGATTCGCAAAAGATTTCCACCCTTATCATCGCGGAGTTCGATGACTGGACGAAGCGAATGGAGGCGCAATTGGTTGCATGAAACCTGAATCCGAACCACAACTGCCCGGACTCGCGGACACGACGAAACTCTCGCTCGTGCCCGCCCAAGGTCGTGAAGAACCGGCAGTGTGGTTGCGGAAGCTGGCGGTGCATTCGGACTGGCCCGCAGCCTCGGGGACGTTGCTTCGTGAAATCGTTCTGCATCGCGGGCTGAACGTGTTGTGGGCTGAACCCGCTCCACGCGGCATGAAGAATCGCGTGAGCGGTCATGCGACGGGCAAAACAACCTTCTGCCGTTTGGTGCGTTACATCCTCGATGACGCCGACGCGGGCACGAAGGACTTTCGGCAGCGGTTTCAAGCGAAGTTTCCACGCGGCTGGGTGTTCGGGGAAGTGGTGGTTGGCGGAGTTCCGTGGCTGGTGGGCCGCCCGCTGGGTCATCAAGGATTTCATCCGTTCGCCCGGAAGAATGGCTCGTTCGCGGATGCAACCGGCGCACAGCCACTCCGGGGCGGCTTCGAGGATTATGAAGCGGCGCTGGCGGATGTGACGCTCGGTCAATTGACGCTGCGGAATCTTTCCGGCACTAACCGCGAACTCAAGTGGGATGGCCTCCTACAATGGTTGGCCCGCGACCAGGAGGCGCGGTTCTCGGATTTGTTGGAATGGCGGCACAAGTCGAGCGATTACGAATCCCCTGCATTGGTTGATGCCGACAAGGAGAACCTCGTCCGCATCATTCTCGGATTGGTTGATGGCTCGGAGCAAAAACTTCTTCGTGAGCACGCCGAGAAATCAGCGGAGCATCGTCGCTTGGTGGATGACCGGCCAAGCCGCGCTTACTTCGCCGAGCGGCAGCGGCTGGCATTGAAGGATTTAGCAAAGCAGGAAGTCGCCAAGCCGGACGACCCACTCCTACTGCAAGCCATCAAGACGCAGGCTAAGACGTGGCGGGATGCGGCGAAGAAAGCATGGGCGGCGCTGCGGGACGAGGAAAAGGATAAGAAGTTGCAAGACGCGGTGGCCAGCAGTGAAGCACAGGTGTTGCTTGCGACGCTGGCTGTTGAGGAAGCCAAGCGGGAGTTGAGCCAGCTTCAAGGCACGCTGTATTCCACCCAGCAGTCCGCCGAACAGGAACAGCAGCTAAACGAATTGCGGGACTTGAAACCGTTCCGGGGATTTTGCTCCGCGCCGCTGGAGGAAGCATTGCGTGAGGGGTGCAAGCTGGCGGCGTTGCGCCAGTCGGACACCGAACTAGACCGGGCTCTGAAACAGGCCAAGACGCAGGCTGAACGGCAGGAAGTCATCGTGAAGCGCCAGCGGCAGGAATGTTCGAGGCTGGCGCAAATCCTCAAAGACCGGACGAAGGCGCGTGACGCAGCGAACACTGCGTTGCAGAAGTTCCACGAGGATCGCGAAAAGAAAATGGAGAAGGCGGACGCTCCGCGCCTGCGAGCCGAGACGCTGGAGGCCGCGTTGCAGAATTATCAGACCGCTTGCGATGAATTGGAAACCTTGGAGAAAAAACTGATGAGTCTCGACAAGGCCAAGCGCGGTTTGGACAAACAACTTGAACAGATGGAGGCGCAGCACAATCGGCGCATCCTGGAGTTCTCGCGAATCTACGACCACTTCGCCAAAATGCTCTTGGGAAACGATGTCACCGCCAGCATCAAGTTCTCCGGCAAAGCCATCGAACCCGCCGTCACCTATCATGGCCCATACGACAGCACGGCGTTGAAACTCGCAAAGTTTCTGGTTTTCGATTTGAGCGCCCTTGCGCTGGGCGTCACCGGATCGGGACATCATCCGCGCTTCCTGCTCCACGACAGTCCGCGTGAAGCCGACCTGACGGAAGCCATTTACGAGGAGTTGTTCCGTGCGGCGGTTGAATTGGAAGCGGGTGTGAAGGAAGGCGAAGCTCCTTTCCAATACATCGTCACCACAACTCAACCACCGCCGGACGAGTTGAAGCGTGCCCCGTGGCTGCTTCAGCCTGTGTTGAATGCGACGGAAGCCGCGGGGCGGTTTTTGGGTGTGGATTTGTAATTACCATTTTTATGTCCACCGGAACACGATACTACAATTGGCGGGAAGGTGATCGCAGCGAGTATCTTGCGGTGTATCTCCTCTCGGCGCTTGGCCTTGTCACCCAAGTTCCGAGGCAAGAGGACATCGGATTTGACCTCGTATGCAATCTCGCGGAGCAGGAATCAGGAATCCTGAGTTTTCGGCATCATTACCTCGTCTCGTTGAAATCAGCGTCTACACCGCGCGCTGTGCTTGAGCCTCCTGAGTCGAAAGAAAAAGACCCGAATTACAGCGAGCATTTCAATTGGTTGTTTCACTTGGAATTACCGTTGATGCTGGGTGTCGTTGATAAGAAGAAGCAGGAATTAGCGCTCTATTCCACGCTGCCCGCATGGTTTATTTATCACGAGCGGCTTAACGAATGCGGCATCATTGAACTTGTTCCGCACCCAAGAGACAGCAAGGAGCAACAGGTTGGTGTTGATCGCCCAAAAGATCGCGGAAAAGATGAGAAGGCCGGAGGAAGGATACGCTTCGAGGTTAATCTTGGGTTTCCAGTTTTGGTGCTGAATGTTAACGAGCTTCAAGATAAGGACCTACTGAAACGGAAAAAGCACTCACTTCGGAGGGCAATCGACTTGGGCATCCAGAGCGCCAGGTTCGCTTGGATGGGCACGCCCTTTTTCTGGTGGTTCAACATCACGATCCCAACAGGCTTCATCTACGAGAAGACAAACCCCGATGGATATAATGGTGGGGTCGCTTGGCTCGTAGGTGCTTGTCGCAATTCTGAACAGCTTGGGCAGATGATGGCTTGGCTCGCGCCTGGACTGATGTCAGCAGCGTTACTTTTTAAACAAGCCAACCAACCAGATTTGTTGAAATCGCTGCGGGAAGCGATGCGGCTGCTACCGGGAGGCAGCGTGCCGCCAGAAGTGCAAAAAGCGTTACCGGAAATATTCGCGTGAACCAACTGCCTGACTGATGTCCCAATTCAACTTCACACTAACAAAGCAAGATTTCGAAGCTGAACAATGGGAGAGCGCGCTAGCCGCGTGCGATGAGCCGACATGTTCTGCTTATTGCGGCGCTCTCAAAGGACGGTTGGATGATTCAAAGTCGAAGTCAGATGCGAAGGCAGAACAAATTTACACGCTTCTCCACGCGGCAAGCTCACTTCATTTCGAACTGGGCTCACCTAGACAACCTTTTCGACCAGCGGTGATTTTTGAAAAAATTAGGTCCGCTGCCGTTGAAGACTTTGGTCCAAACGATGGCGCGGTGCTGACTGAGATTGGTGCTGCGATCAAAGATCCTGAATTCCGAGCGCGGATTTGCGACCTTGTTTGGATAATTCGGCGCGATTACCGAATGGCGAGATTGGCGATACCCGCTTATGTCGAGTCCGCCAACCGACTAGAGCAACTTTCGAAATCATGGTACTCCACAGAGCGCTTTCGGCGAGCCGTTCAACTGGCGATGATGGTTGGGCAAGGAGACGCGGCTTTGCTCAAAAGCGTAACAGACGAAATTGAAGTGATCATCGACAAACGCACGCCAGTGGAAAGCAAATGGAGTTGCGCGGATTTAATGCACTTGCTGATTCAGGCCGCTGCGGGGAATCCGACCAAATTCGCCGGAACCTGCGAAGCGATTGCTCTACGCGCAGAGGGCGCTGCGGACTGGTCAGTCGCACGCACATATTGGCAACGAAAGGGGGATTGGCATCAACTCGCGAGGCAACTGGACGAGTATCGGCTCGCATTGATTCGAGCGGCTGAAACGTATGTTGGTGAGGCAGAGTCGGCGCTAAAGCGTCCAACCCCAAGCCACGGAGCGTGTGCCGGAAACCTGCAACGAGCGGTTGAAGCCTTGCGACGTATTCCAGACACGAAGAAGCGCGTGGATGAACTTCACGCGCGAATTCTCAAGGAGCAGGAACTTTCAATGACTAAGACGACAACACAGTCATTTCAAACAGACATATCTGGGATGGTGAAGGCGACGGTGGAAATGTTCAGAGGGAAAGCAAAGCGCGACGTATTGTTTGGTCTCGCGTTGTTCGGGGACTGGCCGAAAAAGGAGGCTTTACGCAAGAGCTCCTTGGACACTCTGAAAGAATCAGTCTGGTCGCAAATCATTCCCACCGTTTTCACGACTGCGACCGGAAAACACCTTGCGGAGAAGCCGGGAGGTGTGTTTCAGACCGAAGATGAACAGCAGCTCACCTTGAAGGCGCAGATGATACAGGAGCTTCAATGGCATCGCGGCTTAATGGTGGACGGGGGAATAAAGCCCGCGATTCATGTCATTAACAGTGAGCATTTTGTCACCCGCGATGACCTGATATTCCTCGTGGAGAATAATCCGTTCGTGCCTCCTGGAAGGGAAGGAATCTTCCTGCGTGGCTTGCATGCAGGGATTACGGGCGACTTTATTGTCGCAACCCACCTCCTGGTTCCACAAATCGAAAATTCGATTCGATATTTGCTTGTGAATTATGCGCATGAGCCGCGCACCTCGAAACTCAAGGATGATTTAACCCAACCCGAGCGCGATTTGAACGAATTGCTTTACCACGAAGACGTGGAAAATGTGCTCGGGCTAGACTTGGTTTTCAGCTTGCAAGCATTGCTTATTGAACCGGGATTCGGTGCGAATCTTCGAAATAATCTGGCTCACGGTTTGATGAATGCGGACCAGTTTGTCGATAATGATTCTATCTATGCTTGGTGGTTAGTATGGCGGCTGTGTTTTATGCCGATGCTCGCCCGGCTTCAAAAACAGGAAAGCCAACGAGATCCTGAAACTCAGGGTGGGGAAACAACCGATCCTAATAAAACGGAGCAAGCTGTTTGAAATTCTGGCCGCAATGGACTCGCCGAGTGGCGATGGATGGTTCGGGACGCGATCCGCTCGGACTCTCACGCGTGTCGGATGCGCTGACAAATTTCCTGCTGCCGAACATCATCACCACGACCGACCGTGCGCGTTACTACTCGTTCTACGCGTGGGCCATCGCGGACATTGAAGACCTGCGCAAGTCCAAGTCCGGACGCATCTCCTTCGAGGAAGAATTCCAGCGACGTGAGGCAGCCTTCGCGCTCGCATCACGTCTTGGTCAGAAGATCGAATTGCCCATCGTTGGGATTCGGCAAGTGGACACAATTCTCGCGTCAGCGGACGAGGGTAATAACGTAAAAACGGATTTCCGAGTGTTGCCTTCCAACTCCACTGGCGGCTACGGCCAATACTACGGCGGATGTTTGCACGCGCTTGACTTGGTTCGAGTAGATGAACAGGGCGAGTGGACCAGCGCAACGGAACGTGGCCGAAAGCTCGCGGACGCATTTGCGAGCGCTACGGCGAAGTCGCCCTATTTGAGCGGAAATTGGAGAACTCGTCCCCGAGTTCCGAAGAAAGTGCTGCAAGAGTCGGCGGAGGTTTTCTCTCTGGATGGGCTTGGCGGCCGCGAGGCTGACGCGGAGCGGGAATTGTTGATCAGCATGTTCTTCAGTTTGGGTGAGTCACCCTCGGCTACGAGACCATTAAATCGCCAGGCAACGCTCGGCATGTTTCTTCACGTTCTGAAGTCTTGCGAGGAGGCGGGTATCGAGGTAACCCGTCGTAATGTGGACGGGGGCGCAATTTTCTGGCCGCACTATTATAGTGGCCTCGCGGACGATGATAATGACTTGTTGTCCTATCAGCCTGCCCCTGCGTTTGCCGAGGCACATGCTTTCTGGCGTCAGTTTTGCGCCCATCAGTTTCTCGCCTTCGCCCTCGAAGAGTTCCTCGCGGCGGTGCTCGATGTTTTGTCACCACACCCAGAAGGGCTGACGGAAGCAGCGGTGCTTGACGATCTCGTGAGCAAAGAGTTCGTGAAGGACTTGGAAACGGTGATGGAGGCCAATGTCGGAACACCCGCCGAGATGCTCAAGGCTGTCGGGATTGTGGGTGTTCCCGATGTTGCGACTTGCCTCGCAGTCACAAAGAGATTTGGTGGCGAAGCCGTGGTCGACGAATGGAGTGTCTGTTGGGATCGCGACGTGTCGCCGCAAACCCGTTTAGGACGCGCCATGCTGCTCCTGGCCATGCTCTATGGAAAATGGCGCGGGCGTAACGATGAGGATGCCTTGCTCCGGGTGGCCGACGAAGCAAAGGGAGAACTGTGGCTGGGCACGATCTTCCCTTGGCTGGACACCTGGCATACCGAACAACTGAACTGGCGACAGGCCGTGGAGCGATTGCTGGAATGGACAGTAATGCGCCACGACCAGGTGAAGTTCCAAAAGCGAAAGCTCGATGCCAGTTGGTTTGAACTCGCGAATGGGCGCTTCATCAAGCAACAGGACATTGATCCCGGATTTCGTGCTTCACGACATCCGCAGGCGACCACAGTGCTGCAAGACCTCGGCTTGATAAAGCACGCGGGCTTGGACGACGCGCTGATTCTCACTGCGAGGGGAAAGCAGGTTCTGAACGAGATAATCCAGCTTCGGAGATGAGCCAGCAACCACCCAAACTAGATTTGCATGGACGGCTCAAAAAGCACGCCTTCGAGCACGCGGTCATCACTACCTTCAACTTCGGTTCGCGGTTTTTTGAAGACTATGCGTTGGAGAATTTCAAAAGCCTCCAAGACAACGGGAATGTCAGCGTCCTGCTGGATGAGGGCGAGTATCAGGATTTACTCAAAGCCGCCGAGGAGAGTGCGGAGTCATTTCCGAAGCAGGCCAATCTTCGCTATCTACTCCACCCGATCCGAGTCCCCGGGTGTTTCCATCCGAAGATGTTCCTCTTTGCAAGCAAGCGACGCGGGTTGTTGGTGATCGGGAGCGCCAATTTCACTCAGGAGGGGCTCGGATCAAACGCAGAACTGGTGGCAGCTTTTGATTTCGAGGAGGAAAAGAACGAGTCGGCCTTGCCATTGTTTCAGTCGGCCCTGCAGTTTTTTGAGCAACTCGCCGAGCGCTGGCCTGCGGAACAACTGCAATCAAACTTGAACGCGCTGGTAGCCGAAGTGCCCTGGCTTTCCAAGGTCGCTCCGGAGTCTGCAAAGAGTAACCTCCCAATTTTGCTCTCCAATCTGGAAAGATCGCTTTGGGAGCAATTGATCGAGCGGTTGCCCGGCCCGGCTTCGCATATTTCGGTCCTGTCCAGGTTCTTCGATGCTCATCCGTCTCTGGTGGATTTCATCCGGGGGTCCGCTAAGGCAAAGCGACTGACGCTCTACACTCAGAACGGCATCACCACGTTGACCAAGGCATGGCTTGGAGTGCCCGCGTTCACCGACGGAGACATGGAGATCCGTCTCTGTCGCTACGCCGACGGAGAGCATTTCCAACAATTGCACGGAAAGGCGTATGCCTTCACTTGTGGCAAAGAGGTCGTGTTGGCGATGGGCAGTGCGAATTTCACGTCTGCCGCGCTTCGGCGAACTGCGACAAACGGCAATCTTGAAGTGTTGCTGTGCTATCCGCCGGTGGGAACGAAACAGGTCACACCCAAGTTTTGGTTCGACCCCGATGAAACGTCGGTCGTCTTACGGGACGCAAAACAGCTTCAAACCGCGACTGACAACACGGACGAACCTTCCACTCCGCCAATCAGCTATCCATTCAGGATCACCGAGTCACAGGTTGAGGAAGAGTGGTTGAAGCTGAAAGTGACCGGCCAGATTCCGAGGGCGGTCGGTTGTCGGATCGCTCAGGGTGAGCTTCGACCGTTTCATCTCAGTGTTGAAACTGTTGGGGCAGGTCTAGCGCGTTGCCGTCTCGACGAAGCCAATCAGAAGCGATTGCGCACCGCGCCCGCACTCGCACAGCTTGGTTTGAATTCAGCCGGGGGCTGGACGCCGCAAAGCAACCCTGTGCTTATCACAAACCTTCAGGACATCGTCACCGGACGGGATGTGCGTCGCGAGCGACAAATTCGGGAAGCGCGCGAAAGCCCGCAGCGTTTCATGGATGTGCTGACGGTGCTGTGTAGTGGTGACGACGAGGAAAGGCTGAAACAATTTCTCACCTACTGCGACATCCCGATTGATCTCCCAGCGAGAGTCCTTCGGCGAAGAGCAGCCACAAGCAATACCGCCGGATCGGGCGACGAAAGGTTCAAGATTTCCGGGGCGAAGAATCTGCGTCACTTTGAGGTTCTTCATGATGCGGTGATGGATTTTGCGCATCGTCATGAAAGGCGGCTCAACCAGCATGTGGAGCGCGGGACGGCGAAGGGGATTCCAAATTTCCTCCATATTCTGCTGACCATCGGAAATCTGCTGCTGTCTCAGATCGAACGTATTATTGCGGCATTGGAAGCCGATGAAAAGCTTGAGATCAGTCCAGACCGATGGCATCAGGTTCGCGATAATTTGGATGCCTACTATCGGGTGCTGGAGGAGCTTTTTGAGATGACGGCGGTCGATTACCTGGATGCCCTGCTTGGTGCAAGTTCACCCAGCAAGATCAGCGGGGAGTTTCTTGAGAGTCTGCCAGACCTGAACGCCGCCTTGCAGCGGGCGCTTACAAATCGCGAGCGGCTCATTCAGCTTCAGCAAACCCGACTCGTAGTGGTGACGCCATCAGGACCAGTCACTGGGCCTGGATTCTTCAGTTCAATCTTGTCCCCTTCAAAGTGGTCTGGCTTTGCGAGACGACTCGGCGGATTCCACGAGCAACTGCGAAGCCGGCTGGCAGCGTGAGGGGAACACTTAGGTCAAGTGATTGGCCAAATAGCTTTGCGCAACTGGCATTCGGCATAGGGCAAAGCGATCCGTTCTTGTTCAAGCAACTTCCCCTCCGAATTCAATGTTTGAAACAGAAAGTTTTCGGCTTCAGAAAGGCGTAGTTCCAAACGCGAAGCATAAGGCGCCGCCCTTTTGGTGAACTTCTGAAACAGCCCGTAAGTTTCCAAATCCATCATGATGCTGGTAGTTTGTGGGAAATTCGTGCGTAACAACGACAAACCTTCGAAGCCGTGCGCGTCTAGATCCCCCCAATAAAATATGCTGACTCCACTCAACCAATTCATTCGTTGGAACAGGGCAACCGCATCACCAGCGCCAAGCACAGCGAAAGTCTCGGGAATAGCGGGTAACGTGAGGAATGTTGTTTCGTTCTCCACTATCAATACGTTCCTGGCCGGAATCCGGATTATGCTGGCCTCATCGAGAGGAATAGCAAAATCAGGGAAAGGCATTCGGTCCGGTGCAACAAGCCGTGCATCGAGGGCGCGAAAACGAATCAACGGCTGCTTTTGTCGAAATCCGAATCGAACCTCAAATGTTGATGCATCGGGTCCAACACAACTTGGAGCGAGGATCGGCAGCAGTTCTGCCAGGATGCGCTGTTTGCGCTCGATGAATTTTGTATCCACCTCAACCGGAAGCTCTCGTAGGTAGCAATTCGGACGACCATGTTCACGCAAGTAGGCGCACACCGAAATCAAGTCGGCCCAGTCGCCTGAATGCTCAATCAGTTTTAGTGGATACCGCCGTGCCCATTCTGTGATTTCCGGGAATGCGGTGGAGATCAGCGTGAAATCCTGCTCGAAGCGCCGCACTTCAGCGCATTTGCCCAGGAACTGCGTGTAGTCTTGTCGCGTGGCGAATAAGACGTTGCCTGGCATTTGCTGTTCTCCATAGCGCCTAAAAGTTTGCTGTTTCCATTCCACAGAATAGCCAGCCCCCTTTATCTGCTTTGAGTGACTACGAAGTTCAGTGATGGCGTCGCGGGCCTTTGCGTAGTCGGCAACCCGCGACATGCCCGAACCAAACAAGCTCAGCGGGAAGAATACCTCCTGCGTTGTTAGCGAGCGGAGAAAATCCTCGTAACGATTGGCCGCCCGTTTCCGAATTTGTTCAGGTGACAGCATGGGCTTGAGGGGCGGGCGGCAATTTCGCGAGCCGGTCGTGAATTTCCTCGACCGTGATTGTGCGAACCGAGGATGCCTGCGTGGTCGGATTCAGCGAAAGGTGGTAGCTGGAGACGAACGGTTCGACGACTCGCGCGCGGGCGTCGAACGGGCAGACGATGAGCAGTTGCAACTGAAACTTGGCGAACAACTGGAGGGCGTATTTGGAATTGGCCTCGTCCGAGCGAGCGAACATTTCGTCCACGACCACGAAGCGAAACGAGTCGGGATTCGCCGCGTCTCGCGCGATGCCGTATTGATAAGCGATGGCTGAAGCGAGAATCGTAAAGGCAAGTTTCGCTTTCTGTCCGCCGGATTTGCCGCCCGTGTCGCTGTAATAGTTTTCCTGGCCGCTGTCCTCGCGACGCAGTTCCTCGACAGCAAACGTCAGCCAGGTGCGCGTGTCCGTCACCTTGGCCGCCCAATCAGGCTTTTCCCGAACCCGGTGGATGAGGTCACTGATCCGCCGAAACGCGCTCTCGCGGGCCGCAGCATCGGCATTCAAGCCGAATTGCAGGCAACTCGTAAGGCGATTGCGGAAATCCCGAATGTCCGGGTCGTTCGAGTAGGCGGCACGGATGGTGATGTAAGTCTTCGGCGAATAGGCAATGCCCCGCAGTGCGTCGTTCAAGTTGTCAATCTTCTCCTTGATCTGCTCACAGTGGGTTTCCAGCTTGTCCTGGAATGAAGCGACATGAGTGAGCACGTCACGGCTCATCAGGTCTCGGAAGCGGTCTTCGTGGCGCGGAAGGTCATCTGCTTCGATGCTTGCCCTCAGCGCAAGGAATTCGGGCAGGTATCGCTCGTCGGCCAGAAGGTCAGTCTTCATGTCAGCAAATTCGCTTAGGAACGTCTGCATGAATTTCGTGGCCGCTTTTGCAACGTCATCCCTTCGCTTTTGGATTTCCATCATCTCCTTGCTGAGGGCAGTAGTTGCCTTGAGTTGAGTGACGGAAGCGTCAGCGATGGCCAGCACCTGAGATTGTAACGATTCGAGCAATGCCAACATGCGCTGGTCGAAAACGGTCAGGTCTGGCTCTGAACACGAGCGCAGCGTTTCCCCGCATTGAGCGAGTTGAGCTTCGTAGGTCTCTCGCTTGCTCTTGAGTCCTCCTTGCTTCGCAATGGTCTCGTTCTTTTGAGTGTTGAGAGCCGAAATTTCACTCTTCAACTTTTCCAATTGCTCCTGCAACTGGCGGATTTGGTTGGAGCTTTCTTCCAACTCCTTTTTGCGGGCTTGCAGTTCGGCCTTACGTTTCGCGGCGGAGCGCCAGTCAATTTCTGAAAACGTCCGGTAGCCAACGAGTTTTGCGGCCTGCTCCGCGCGCTTCTTCGCCTTCTGCTGCCGCGACTGCGCTTGGGTGAGCAGGAGAGCCTGGGCCTGAGCATTTGCCTGAACCTCTCGCAATGATTCTTCAAGGCGGCGAATTTTGTCGCGATTGGACCAGCCGAGAATGTGGTAGCGAGCATCATGAATATCTACGGCATCATCTTTCACATGTCGCGTTCCGCCGCTGCGGATCAAACCCTGGCGCGTAATTGCAAATCCGGTCACGCGCTCGAATTCCTCCAAGGTTTCACAACAACGATGGTTGAACTGATTCCTCAGTTCCGCTTCGACCCAAGCGGCAAGAGGGTGTTCCTCCTTCAGCTTCATCTTCTCGATGACGCGCCCTTGGTCGGAGCCACGCACTACAGCAGAAACTTGCGCCGGAACGCGGTGGTATACGACGCGACGGCGCAAGTTATGGTCGTTGATGAAACGGTTCACGCGAGAATAAACCTGCTCCGGCACAAGGATGGAGAGGCCAAAACCACGAAGCAGCCGCTCCAGCGCGCCACGCCACTGCGCGCTTTGTTCATCGCGGACATCCATCAGCTCTCCAGCGAAAGGAAGGTCGGCGACACTCACACCAGCGCCGCGTGCAATCAACTCCCGCAACTGCCGCTCGCCCTCCGGTATCAAGTCAGGCCGATTCCGCAGTGAGTTCAGTTCCCGCTCCAACTCATCCGACTTGGTTTTGAATTCCCTCAACTGTCCACCCGCCTCGGCGATTTCAGTCGCGGTCGAATTGACGAGTTCCGTTTGCGCCTCCCGCTCCGCTTCGGCCCAGGAGTAGCGTGCTACGAACTGCTGTTCCTCCAACATTTCCTCGGCCACACCAAGTTCCTTGAGCGTCGCGTGATATGCGGATGATAGAGCACGGCGATTATTTTCCTGCGAATTGGTGTTTTGAATTTCGTCCTGAACCTTCGCAATTTCTTTTCCTACCTCGTCGTTGTCGATGGCCTGCTGGATGGAAAACTTGTCCTTCTCCAGCCCTTCCAAGCGGCCAGTGAGGTCTTCGATTTCCTTGTCGAGCAAGCCAAGGGCATCGCTGAGCGCCGTCAACTCCGATTCCAACAGCGTCTTGAGTCGCACCGCAAAGCAGGCTGGCAGCGCTTCGATGAATCGCGTGGCTGCGTCGAGTTCCGCCTGATGGGCTTGAATCTCGGCTGCTTTCTCCGCGACGGGCTTCAACAATTCGAGTTGCAGACGAGCGCGCTGAATGGCGTCCCAGCATTTGGTGAGGTCTTCGTAGTGCTGCTCCAGTCGCTCCATCAACTGCCGTGTGTCGAGTCGTTCCAGCATGTGGTCACGGATGAACGTGCTGACGTGCGTGATCTCTTTGATGGCGACCGTCTGGCTAAACAGCGCGAGCGTGGTCGTGGATTCCATTTTCAAATACCGAACCGCTTTCTCGGCGTAGTCGTTAAAACTCTCCTCGACTTCAAAGCCCCGCTGCTTCAGAGCCTTTTTCCATGATTTCGATTCACGCAAACCCTCGAAATCTCCCTGAATCGAACGCGTGCTGCGCGCCAGCAAAAACAGCTTCCGAACGTCGTCGTCCTGCACCCAAAGCATTTGGGCCAACGTGACAGCCTCGCCTGTCGCATCATTCAAAAAGCTCGCCAGCAAAATGGCGGGTGGCGCGCCCGTCTTCCGAAGGAACTTGATCTGCGCACGGCTTTCTTCCGAGCCGCTCTCGCTCCCATATGCGCCGAGCACATAGGTGCGCTCGTCCCGTTCACGTTTCTTCGCCCCGCCAGCGGAGAGGTTGTAGTTTCGCTTTATGCGTGGCACAAGCAACGTCAAGAAAGCATCAACCAAAGTGGATTTGCCGCTGCCATTCTCGCCAAGAAGCAGCGCCGTCTTCCCGAGTGGGTCGAGGATGTGAATCTTCCCATCGAACGTGCCCCAATTGCGGACTTCAAGTCGCTGGAGGCGAAATCCGGGTTGGGCAGGTCTGCTATTGGTTTTCGCGCGCGTGGACATGCTTTTGCAATTGTTCCCGAAGCTCCTTGAGCGTTTCGACCGGGAAACGAGCCTTCACAATGCGGCGCACTTCATACCTCTCGTCGCCTTCCGCACCAGATAACTTTCGGAGCAGGCCCAATTCCTCAGCCTTGTGAATGGCTGCTTCCAGGCGTTTGTCCGCCCGGATGTCGTCGTTGGTTTCGGGGAAGAAAGGTGCGGCCTGTTCAAGAATGTCGATTTTGCCGATGACGAGTTTCGTTTCATCGTGAACCTTCTGGTCGAAATCCAGGAGTTGTTCTCGGAGAATGACCCCGACGATGGCGACGCCCTTCGTCAGTTTGTCCCGACGAAACAAACGAGGAATGCCCCCGCCGTCCTCCTGTTCTGCCTGTTTCAAATAGGCAAAGCCGTCCTGTTCATGCACTACCAGATCAAGACCCATTTCCTGAAAGTAGTTTTCGATGTGCTGCCGATAGCGCAGCAGCGTCGTCCACAATTCTGCTTCCTCCGAGTAAACGGCGTCTTGAAGCAGCCGGACTTTTACCGCCGCTGACGGAAATGTTTTGTTTGGCGCGGGGTTCATGTATTCGAGAAAAGCACCTTGGGCACTTTGAAGCGCCGCTCGGGAGCGTCGGGCAGTTCGATAAAATCAACCTCGTCGAAGATAACGTGCGGCCCGTCGCTCTCGGCGATGACGAGATAAGCCATGACTTCGAGAATTCCGTTCCGAGGTGGATACTCCGCCAACAACTCGGGGAGCGAAACCTGGACTCGCGTCTGCAAAAACTCCCGGATGTTTTCACGGAGTTTCTCGAAATCCACGGGATGAAGCCGCAAGAAAGCTTCCAACGCCTCCCGGTAATCTCCGCCTTCATCAACCTGCAAGTGACCGCCGAACTCCACGACACTTGGCGGAGTCCATCCGCTCTTGGACATCAGAGAATTCAGTTCAAGCGGCCCGTCAATTTCGAGCAATTCGGCCTGCGCGGGCAATTCGCGTGTCTGGTGGGCGAGACTCTTGATTTCCTGGAGCAAGCGACCGACCTCCTTCCGTTCGGCGGATTCGCGAACATCAAGGATGCGCCGCAACTGCGCCACGAGACGCTCATTCGAGGCAAGCACCTTCGCGCCTTCCTCGCGAAGATGGAGTTGCAATCCTCGCAGCATGGTGTCGGAGCGCAATTGTTCGGACAGTTCTTCCAATCGGTAAGCCTTCTCGACCAGTTCGTTGAACTCCCGCCGGCGGTCGGAAGCCAGCAGAAAATCCCAGAAAGCATAAAAACTTTGGCCCTGGCTCGACTCACGCAGCCGGTCTTGCGCGTCAAGCGTCTGGCTGACGATGCCGCCTCGCGTCGCCGTCGAATCCGTCTGTCGCACCACGATGCCTTCGGTCACGGTTCGGAAATGCCGTTCAACTTCCCGAAAATCACCGAGCAACTGGCGAGCAATTTCGAGCAGGTTCTGGAAGCGCTCGTTGATCTGTGTTGCGGAATAAACCGGAACAACGCCAGTATTCTCAATCTCGTCTATCTGCTCTTGGAGACGCGTTTGCTCCGCACGCAGCCTCTGGATTCGCACGTCGGGCTCGCGCGTGGCATTTTCGATGACCTCGGCCAATGTGCTCGCGAGGCTCTTGAACTTCGATTCCGTGCCGACATGCGGTCGAGGCTTGAGCGTTTCAATCCACTGGAACACTCGTTCAATCTCGGGCGTCAGTTCGTAGGCAGGCTCGTCGCTGTCCGCGGGTTGAAACCGGTGGAGGTAGCCGTGATTGGTATCCGCCCATTCCACCAAGTAGTCCCTGGCGGATTTTTCACCGCGCGGCGCATCCTCATCACGCAGTTCCCCGATTTCCACCTCCAGCAACGCTCGCAGCCGACTCTCTGCGACCACCGCATGATGCTCCCGCTTGAAGGCAGCAAACAGCGTCGCCAACACCAGCGGTGCATTTTCCGCCCGCAGCAAGCGCAGCGATGGCGATTCGGCAAATTGCAACTGTAGGTCTATAAGATTCATCTCTGCGAATGGGCAATCTGGCCTCGGGCCTCAACGCAACGAAGTACCCGCGAAAGATTATCAATTGGCCACGGACAAATACAGTCCAACCCTGCGTAACCCCGGATCGCGAATTCTCGCTATGAAATGTGCGGTTTAATTAATTCTCCCCAATCGGCTGGCCAGTCCGGAGTGGTGCCAAAGTAAATTGCCGTATCGCGGTTATGGGAACTACTCAACCGCGCGGGAGTAGCAATTATGCCTGAAATTACTTCCCGAACTGTCCAATCGCGACCGGCCAGCAGCAGCTTGAGCGCAGTTAGTAAATTAAATGCCAAAGAGGCGATTGCATAATAGGCCTCGCGGGCGGTACCAGCCAATGAAAGCGGCCAATAAAGATTGAGATCTTCCACCACTTGGTGCACCACCGCCTTAATTCCGAAATGGCGTGCGAATAGCGATTCGGGAGACAGGCGTGTTCCCGAAGGAGCGAGGAGAAATCTATCCTCGGCAATTCCGTGCGCATTTAGGCCCCGCCGCGCGATCAACGCCACGCCCGGCACTTTCTCAACCGAGCTTGCCTTCGGAAAAGCAGTGCAAAATTTCTCGAACAGAGAATCTCTTGATTTAGCCAGAACCCATTTGTTTGTTTTTGCATGCATATCAAAGTTGCAGTTGTCGCGAACGGTGTATTCATCTACTTCGGCAGTCCAAAGTCCAAATCCACTTACGTTCGCCAAATCTTGCCAAGGGAGCCCATTTGGGATTTCGCCACAGGAGAAGTACGGCTTGCGGTCAGACCAAATTCCGCGGTGCGATTCAAGAAACTCCTTCGTTTGCGCACATTTTGTCCCGACGTTTGGCTCCACACTCCACAGCCCGTCGCACAGGAAGGGTCCCACGGAAAGCGTTCTCCAACACAGTTGGTTTGAATTTAAGCGATCTCTGGCACTCGACGATACCTCTGAGATTGCCCAGCGTTTCTCGCGAACAGCAACGTCGAGTTCCCCGTTCGTCTGTGGACGGTGGTTATTCCCTGTGCCGACGACTTGCGAATCTTGAATCATCACTGCCACTTGTTTGGCATTCAGCCGCCGTAAGGCTTTGACGCTTGATTCGGTCTGTGTCATTAGCCACTCGTTCAGAGTGCGTTCGTCTGCTGCTTGCTTTAAGCCGACCATTCTCAAGAGCAGGGGATCGTGTTGCAGCATGGCAGCCTCGGCCAAAGTAGAGCCTCCTCGCGCGATGGAGAACAGGATCTGAGCGATGACGGCCTCGTTCTGACGTATGCCCAGCGTTTGGTGCGGAACCCGAGGGAACTCCTCTTGATTAACTTGATCCCAAAGATTCAGGCGTCGGCATAAAGCCTCCAAGAAAACGAGCCCGCCGTTTGGCGTCAATTTGCTGCGATCAATTGTTTTAAACGGTGGGAGCGCGGCATTTTTGCGTATGTGCGGCATATGAAACATTAACCATTTGGTTAGTGTTTTCAATCTTTTAATTTCCAAGGAGCACGGCTAACCGCGCATTGCGCAAACAAGCAGATCCGGCGACCTGCCGGCCGCCGAGAACGTTTTTTAATCAAAACACCCTGAATATCTGGCGCGATTCACGAATTTCTTACGTTTTCATCGGGGCTCTCAATGCCACCGGTGCCCAACTGTCCGGAAGTGACACCACAAAAAATAATAAAATCAGGGTATGAAGAATATCGAGTCCAGTGGGACACAAATTGGTGGGGAAGTTTTTTACACGATTTCGCAAGTCTGCGAGTTGCTGGGCATCGACGAAGTCACTCTTTGGCGAAAGACAAAGTTTGAAGGGCTGAAAAGAATCAAAGCCGGGGGACTTGTCCGGTACCGCAAATCAACATTAGACAAGTGGCTGGCCGACCACGAATCCGAATAAACCTTCATTGCCGTTTAGGTATGGCCACCACCTCCTCAGCTCCAAATTCGAGTTCAACCGCCGCAGCGACTGGAAGTGGCGCCACCCGTGTAGTTCAAGGGGAGACGAGAACCACGCCAAACTTTGAACATGTGATTACTCAAAAGAAAAGCTACGCAAAATTCAAAATTATAATTCCTGGCTTCGCCACGAAAGGAAACGGCACTCGGATTTTTGTGCGAGTGATGAGAAATGGCAAGTGGACTTGGCTGAGCACCCATACGGATGACTTGGAGTTGGCAAAATTATGGAAGCAAAAATACGACCGCAAAGCGTGGCTGTTGAAAGAGGGTTTCGTCGAGAAGGAGGCAGCGGTCGAGGATCAAGCAACGAGACAAAAACCCGAAAACAATCAGAACGGGAAAACACAAAATACAAAACCCAATAATTCTTCTTCGCTCACAGTTGACGACATCCTCGACAACTACGTCGGCGCCGGCCACCCGACGGTTCGGAAGCGCAGACTGAAGCCTAAAGCGCCACGTTCCATAAAAAACGAGACGGACTGTCTGCGGCCGCTTCGCGAATATTTTAGGAGCAAACTGGCGTCGGGTACAACGTTGGGAGATTGTGATGAGTACCGCGCCTGGCGAAATGGAGGTGGTTACCTCGCCAAATTCATGCTTCGAGGCCATGCCGTTGAGAAAAAAACCAAAGGTGGTGATCGCTCAGTGGACCTCGAATTGATTGTACTCTCGAACGCATTCGAGCTGGCGGTTCGGCAAGGAAAGCTCGAAACAAATCCGATTCGCGACCGTGGCCGTTATGCGGATGAAGCAAACATCAGGCACTGTCGGGAAGTTGCGCCGACCCCGAAGGGATTAGCCCTGATTGTCGCTTGGTTGATCTCGAAGGGATTTCCGCAGGACGCCAATCTGACAAATTATCTCGCGTTTACCGGCGAGCGGTTGGGAGAGGCCTTGAGCTCGCGGTGGGCACAGGTGCAGTGGGCCGACGAAATCATCAATGTGAAACGATTAAAGAGAGGTGTCTTTCCTTTTGTCCTCCTCCTGCCCGAACTGGCGGCGCTGCTTCGACGGATGAAACGAAAAGCCAAAAGCGATCTTCTTTTCCCTTCGCCGTTCAACCCGGCCACGCCGCGCGATGCATCCTCGTTTCGGCGCCGGCTCGCGCAAGCGGCCCGCGCCTGCGGCCTGTCCCACGTGACACCGCAAGGCCTGCGATCCTATTTCGTCACACAAGCGCGCCAATCGGGTTTAACCGATGCGGAAATTGCGCAATTAATCGGCGATAAGACGGGCCCTTCGCTCATCTCCGAAGTTTATGGCGACGTGCGGCCCGACCACCTGCTTGCTGTCGCTCGCAACATAAAACTTACCGCTCGCACCCGCCAAATTCGTAACCCCGTTGTGCCGAGGAAAAGCCGACGAAAAGCCAGCCGCCGGAATCGGAGATAAACATTATGAATACTCACGACACACTCATCACAGAGACGACGCTTAACGTGTTGTTCGACGATCTGGAAAAGCCGACGCAGTTGGAATTACCACCCTTCGATCCGTGGCTTGTCCGGGATCTCCTGCCGACATTTCGAACCCGCATAGGCCCAGTGCCACATGTACCTAATTTCGCGTTCATCCTTTGGACTTGGCCGAGCATGCTGGAGGTGGGCTTCGTCCATGTCCCAACCCAATCGGAATTCCTGCTCGTTGCCTTACTTCAACCCAGTATCAGGTCATCCGCCTACTGGCGCCGGGTATGTTCACAAATGCGCCAAGGAAAGGACGCCAGCTACGGACCGGCTCCGATGAGTACTTCATGGGCTGCAGCGGGATTCCCTCAAAAGAGCCTCGATTGTTGTGACGACGATGCGAGCGAATTGTTCTTCTTTCTGCCCGCGTTCACTGCCGCGCTATTTCATTGCGCGGCTAACCAGAATTAACCCGCAAACAAAGCTTCAACGACATGCAATCCAACTCTAATGAAAATCGAGTGCCTGCGGAGTCCGGTAAACCAGTCCCGCGGGAGATCCGTTGCAAAAAAGCGTTGTGCCTGGTTGAACGAGAAGCTGTGGCGCGCAGAGCAGACGCCGAAACGGTGGCGATAGTGATTTCCTTGCTGACGGATTTTTGCCGGCTGAACGGTTATCAACCGGACTCCCGCCTCGAACCAGATTTCGTACGGCACCTGAATCAAGCGGTCATTCGTGGTGATTTTCGATCCAACGATGAGATTTCCTTTCCTCCAATCGCAAAAGACAATCCAAAATTCTTGAACTTTTTCGGAAGCTTTGATCGGGGAGCCCGTGCTCTGCTGGAAGCCGATTTTTCCTCGGTGGTGCGTCGCTGGTCGGACGTGAACAGGCATCTCACGTACAAGGAAATTTCTCTGAAAAGTGGATTACGTCCCAACAGCATCAAGAGCTTCATGACGGATGCCCGGCGTTTCGTGACGGAACTAACACCGCAGGAAGCGTTCAACCTTGATGCGACGCTCTCAGCAAACGGTGAAATCTTCATGAGCTATCTGGCAACTTCTCAGCAGACCGCGTATGCGCATTTTCCGACGATCAAAAATGAGCTTCTCGGTTTGGAATCCTTCGGGCAGAAGCTTCGGCACTTTCGTAAGGCCACAAAACTGACCAGAGGCAAATTACTGAAGGAGGTACATCGTCGCACCAAGATAAAAATTGCCAAGAGTCAGCTTTCGGGCTGGGAGTCTGAGATTTGCCTGCCGTGTCGCGGCATGGAGTGCGTGGTTCAGGCGTTGGATGAAATCTGCTCGGCGAACGGTGAACTGCTAAAGCAATGGTGGGATCAAAATCCGCGCGAACTGTACTTAAAATATGCACTGCCAGCCGAGTCTTGGACGACGACTGCCCGCAAACTGATCGCACGAATCATCGACTACAAAACGACTAACACGGAAAATCTTCCGCGGAGCGAAGAACATCCCGATCGCTGGTCGGACGGGACGGCGCAGGATTTTACCACTTTCTGCGAACGATTCCTCGGATTTCTCCAGAGCGAGAAAAAATGGCCGCCGGATCAACTGTCTCTCAGCCTGCTGTGCGATTGGGAATTGGTGAAAGCATTCTTTGACTTCGTAAGAATGCGGACCGACGAAACGACCTATTCGTCGGCCCCCAAGTGGATGGTCGCGACGCTCCTCAACCTCTACCGGTATTTCATGCCGGCGATCTGGCCGGAGGCAACCAGCGAGCCGTATTGGGCAGCGCGGGTCACGACCACGGCGACCCGCAAGAGTACCATTGAAGGAGTAATCGAGGTCGAAGAAGAAGTTCCGCTTGAGAGTCTTGCCGAAGGCTGGCGACATCATCTGGCACTCACGGGGAAGGCCGCACGCGAATTTCTCGACCAAAATTATTTTCGTGATGAGCCATCGATCGAAACAGTCAACCCGCTTTTGCAGGAACGAATCAGTCTGGCGGACATTGTCGGCGCAGTTGAGCACCGCGCCAGGAACCTCCCGCTATTGGTACTGTGCCGCAAAACGGCTGTCCTGGTCCGGCGTCTGGTAATCGTCGTTTTCGTAATCCTCGGCAATTTTGGTCCAGAGGTGATTCGCAGCCTCCGTCTGGATCAGGTGAAACTCCTTCCGAATGGGCGAATCTGGATTGATATCGAGCCGGAGCAATTTCGAAGCCGCGGCGCCGGTGGCAGTAAGGGCGGATTTCACGGTGAATTGCCGGATTTCGAATTCGCGTACGAGTTGTTCCGATTCTATCTGGAGGAAGCCCGTCCTCTGCTTATGGGAGATGGACAGGGTTGTGACTCAGACGACAGCGGGTATTTGTTTGTCTCGGCTTGCCTCGAGGGCAGCGCCGGACGGCGTCTCTCCGAGCGCGAATTCGGCACCGACGTAAAAACGGTGCTCGGATACAACCCATTTTCCCATCGCCATCTTTTCGACGCGGAGGCTTGGAGCGCGGAGCAGTCCACAGAGAGCATCGGCGGACTTACGCATACTACGCCGGCATCCGCACAGAAACGATTGGACCGTTTGGCTGAGATCAGAACTCGCATGGCCAATCAGGCGACTGTAACGGTACTCGAGGGCAGGCCGAAGCAAGGAAAGAAGAAACTGAAAGAAGCGGCATGAACCAGAATTCCACTCAATTAACGGACGAATCTCCACGCAACGCGGAACCTGCCTCATTTATCAAGACCGTGCCCAGTCCCCATTCGAAGCAAAAAAGCGGAGCCTTCCAATGGCTGTGGCAGGATGTCATTGCGCAGGTTTTTAGAGAGGGGCAGGTGCGCGGAGCCAAACCCAGCACCCTGACGACGACAGCCTCATGCTGTGTCAATTTTTTGAACGATAATGGCAGAGAAATGAAAACGGCGGTAGACCGACCGTTCATCGATCAGCTCGATAACGCGCTCGCCAATGGCGGTCTGGCACATAATTCGAAAATTGTCGTGACCTCGACGGCGGCGGACAGGTCTTTCCTCGAGAGCCGTGTCCGCTCGGTAATCCGCGCGCACAGCGCTCTCAACACCGCCAGCTTCTCGGTCGTCCTGCGTTCGTGTCTCATGCACCGTGGCCTCAAATATTCGACGGTCGCTTCATTGCTTGGCGTGCTGGTGACAAAAATCAAAACCTGGCTGGCGAACAATTCCGAATTTGTCATGGACATGACAGCCGATCAGGCGGTCGCCCTGGACAGAATCCTCCGCGCCGGCGGGACTTTGATCGCGACCTACGCCGCCATGACACAGGACATGGCCTACGAGCCGTGCCGCACCGCGATGGACCAGGTACTTCAGCATGAAAGCTTCGGTTGGCGATTGCGGGTTTTGCGACGCGGGGCCGGCTTGAGCGTGAAAGATCTTCTCGCCGCCGCGGCCGCGCTCAGCGGGATCGCCGTGTCCAAACCGGCGTACCGGAGTTGGGAACAAGGGACCGGACTGCCGAGCCTTGAGCGGCGCGGAGTGGTCGCCGTATTGGACGACATTTATGAGCTGGACGGCAAGTTGATCAAAGCATGGGAGGCCGAGAACCCGCGAAAAACATATTCGCCGTACCTTGAACGTTTCAGCAAATGGCCGGAGAACGCCCAATTTCAATGGAACAATTTTTTCGATTACAAAACCAATAATCCGAAAAACTTACGGAGGAGCCCGGCCCGTAGTGGCGATCGCTGGAACAGCGACGGCACAAAAGAAAAAGTGCGAAAATGGTTTGAACATTTCTTCGGCTTTCTGGTGAATGTTCGCGGGCTGGCAAAAGATAATCTTTCACTCACGTTGCTCGCCGATTGGGAGCTGGTGAAGGCGTACTTCGATTTTGTCAAAACGCGAACAGGTGCGGCTAATTACACGCAGGATCACTTCACTCACACGAGCTTCCTGCACCATCTATATACGTTCTTTCTGGATTCGTTGTGGCAGGATGCGGAGCGCGAGACCCACTGGAGCGGGAGGCTGCCCCAGGTTCTTACAGTTTCGACGGAATACGTCCCTAGTGTTCATCGCACGAAGAGCATTCCGTTGCCGCATTTCAAACAGCAGTGGAAATACCATTTGGTAAAGATGGCGGACGCCGCTTCCGAGTTCCAACGGGCAAACAAGTTCAGCCACGGAAGTCTGAAGGGAAAGGCGGGGCCATTGTTGCGAGCCGAGGTAGGAGTCGCCCAGATTGCCTCGATGGTCCAGGCGCAAATGGACAAACGGCCGGTGCGTATTTGCTGCCGAAGAATGGCCGTCCTTTCAAGACGGTGGGCACTCGTGGCGCTTTCCACGGCGCGGAATATGCGGCCGGAGACATTTCAACAGCTCAAAGTGGATGAGATCGATATTTTGGCGAACCTCGAAATCACTCTGGACGTCCCGGCGAAGAAAATCAAAACCAAGGGAAAAGGCGCCAGCAAGGGCGGCCTCTCCGGAAAGTTGCCGCCGTGGCCTTGGATTCAGGAGGCGATCCGCTACTACTTGACCCAGGGGCGTCCGTTTCTCTTGCGCAAAGTTTTGGCCGGCGGTGGAAAAGATGACGGTTATCTTTTCACGCCGGCACCCGAGCGCTCGTCCAAACATGCCGGAGGACCGATGACGGAAAAAGGTCTGCAGAACGACGCCAAGGTTATTCTCGGCTACACGCTCTATGCGCAGCGGTACATCTTCGCGAACAGCGCGTGCAACAACGGCGTGCCGCTCGAAGACGCGGCGGCAAATCTTCAGCACTCGCCGCGCATAACCAAGGAAGTCTATGCGCAATTGACGGCCGAACAGCGGAGCCGGCGGTTCAGTACGCAGATGAAAGCATTTCTCTCCCGATGATCGCCAAACCAACTAAAACGCGGATTCGACGGCTGGAGGACGTAGGAATGGGCCTGTAGCATAACGACCAGGGGAATTTGGTGTCACTCATAAAAAGTCACAACATGCTTTGCACAAGCTATTTGCGTCGTTTTTAATAGCGCCCGCTGTAAAAGCATAATTCACGGTTTTACAGGAAAATCTCATCCCCACGCTACGGTCATGCGATGCGTTGTTCTTCCCTGTCTTCGGTGACACGTCTCGTGTAATTAATTCCGCCTGTCCACCCGCGCCTTAGCCAAGCTGCGCCCAACGTCATACCGAATTGGGGCCACGGAGGTTTCGGTGGCGGGACCTCATAGACCTCGACCAGACCAAATCCGGCTTCGCGGATGTCATCCTGTCGCGCGCGCACAAACCAGGCATTCACGAGTGCCAGAAACACCACGTTATCGGCGACCTCCATTCCCTTCTTCAGGAATGCGCGGAAATTCGAGTACGGCGGGTTAGTGACGATCCAATCCCAGTGGCCCGCGACAGTCAAAAAGTCCTGGCCTTTGTTGATATCGAGTGTGTCGCAGCCCGGCATGGCCCGGGCGAAGGCGCCGGCGCCGAGACATGGCTCCAGAATCCTGCCACTCGGCAGGAAATGTCGGACAATTTCATCGGCCAACCAGTCGGGTGTATTAACACAATCGTCCCCACCATCGGGAATGAGTTTTCTGCCGGCCGACTCGCCGGTTTCAAGCTCGACGCGGGCGAGGCGGATCACGTTGGCCGTGAGGGGGGATTTGCCCGCCAACTCCCTGGCCAAGTGCATGACTTCCAACCGTTGCGCTGGTGCGGCCTTCGCCAGTTCTCGCGCTTGGGCTTCGTTCAGCGGCAAAATGGTGTCTCCAATTGGAGACAGTTGTTTCAACTGAATGACCGCAGTCGCCTCTTCGACAAGTCTGTAGCCGTGAGCCCGCTTGAAGCCGAAACGGTCCACGCAGTAGGACTCAAAACTCGAGTGCGTCTCACGGTACAGCCGTCGGTCCCGAATTTCGCGGAAGGCCAATCCCACCCGAACAAAAGCAGCCGCTCCTTTGCGAACGACGTTCTCACAGCGTCTGAGGGCCTGCCTTTCGTCTAAGTCGAGACGCCGTTCGGTTGCGGGTTTCGCGGTGCCTTTATTGGAAATTGCACTCGTTGCCATTGGTGGAGATTCCATGCCCTCCGAATCAAGACTCATGTTCTCTCAATCCTAACGACGGCGTTCTGATTGGCGAGCAGTTTCATTCTTCAACAATGCGATGTCATTCGGATCAACGGCGAGTTTCCGGCCAAACACGATGCTGATGAAAAACTCCATAATGAATACTGGGCCGGCTCCGCTCCCTGGCAGATCCTTTGCATCCGTTCGGGACGCGGTGGTGGCGTTATCAACACCTGAAACAATTCACCGGCTGGCCGAAATTGCGCGCCGGCGGCTGGATCGACTTGCAGCATGGCCGGCCGGCCAACGACTTCGCGCACTTCGAGAGCCAATGGAATTCGTCAATGAAGCGGTGGGACTCTTACTCAGAGAAGCGGACCGCGCCGGAACCGGGCGCCGGACACATCCCCGGCATCTCGACAGCATCAAGACATTCTTCAACTTTGTTCAGGCCGTCGTGCAAAGTTGTATAAGCAACCATTTCAAACAGCTGCTTCGTCACGGCGAGCATGTGCCGATTGTTCTTCGACATCCAAGCGACACGACAACCGAGCTTGCCGCGCCGGTTGATGTCGTTCGCGAAATCGTCCTTCAGGAAACAACCGGAAAATTGGTGTGCGAGTTGAAACAGGAATTTCGTAAACAGCCCCAGCTCCGTGAGGTCATTGCTGACTTCGAACAGGGGGGGCTCGATGGCAATCGGCTTGCGAGGAATCATCAGACCGACAAACAACTGCATCGGCTTCGAAAAAAGGCCAGACAAATTCTCAAGGAAATGTCGAGGCGTGAGGGCATCAACAATCCAACGGGCAAGGAAATGTTCGGCCCGTGATCAGAGAATTTCCCAATCACTGGCCGGCATCAACTCCGGCCAGCGCAGTTGAATTTTCCGCCTATGTCGGAGTGTCAATGGTCTCCAACGCGTCGGGTATAGACTCGCATTTGCGGCAATTCGAATTCTGTCCCAACCAGTTGCGCGCACCGCGTTGAATTCACCGCACGTTTCTTCAACGAATTGTAAGAGCAACAAGCCCTCACATTCAGAGAGACTACCGATTTTGTAGGGCGACCGATCCAGAGTGCATATCGTCGAAAGAATTCCGGGAAGCCCTTTTAGCCACGGCTGTGGTAGTAATTCCAATCCACACGGCACCATCTCTGCGCGCCTTTGAAAAAAGTCCTTCAGAAATTCGACGAGATGCTCGTGTTCCTCATCCGGCAAGCACGATCTGATCGCCGCTCTAAACAGTTGTTCATCCATCTGCTCAGCAAACCCGTGGGCGTTCAGCAGCCGTTTCAAATGTCTCAGCGACTGTGGAGCCTCAACCGTTCCGCGCGGCTGTTGCCCGCGGTTCGCTTTGAACCAAGGCACAAATGCCACCGGCGTGTCACAGCGCGGAGCGCTTGCAATGGAAACGTATCCCTGATGGGGCGCGAGCCTGCTTAGTTCGCCGGGAGGACACACCAGCAGTTTTTCTCTCACGGGTTGAGGATTAATTGAGAGCAACGAACCCTCTTCGCTAGGGGGATGAACCAAGCGGAGACGGTCGCGCGTTCCGAGGCTTATCGTGGCAAGCAAATCCGTTTCCTCCTCTCGGCTCCGCAGGAAAATAATGGAACCAAAATTCGCCACCAGAGATTTTCTGGCTCGCACACCCACACGGTCTTCGATGGCGGCAACCGATTGTGAGGCACCCAGGAAAAAGCAACGCCGCGACCGGATAGTACATAGCGCTTCGGCGTCAGACCTGGAGATCAATAATGGCATTTCATCCGCAATGATACCGCAAAGTGGATAGCGATCGTGCTTCCGTTGCTGTACGGCAGAAAGGAAATCGTCTTTGATAATCGTGAAAAAAAGCTCTGCCAAGCGCCCTTCGAGCGTGGCATTGAAGGATGCGACGCAAATCATTTTGCGATTCGCGACATCGGCCGGATTGAACGCTGACCTTCCGGCTGGCTCAAAACAGTTTGCCGCAGGAATACTCAGTAAAGGCCGTAGAGCTATCAATAAGGTGCTCTGAACATTTCCGCGAGTCCGCTCGTCAATATTTTGCCATAGCTGAATGGTGTTCAGTGCTTGAGAAATCTTGCGGGCTTCGATTGGGGATGCTTCCCCGAGATAACGCGCAGCCTGGTCAGCCGCCGCACGAATGGCCGGAGGTGTCGCCCCTTTTGGCGATAAAAGCCAATCGTGCAATAACGTCATCGCAGGGCCAAACCGCACTCGGTGTTCCGCTATCACCAAGAGTGTTAATGCCGCATCGAATAGTGCGAAGCGAAACTCGTCCCAATAAGCGTTGTCTGACCCCATGCTGCCGGAGCCCGAAAGCAACCGTCGTGTCATCCGATCTGTATCGGCAAGCGATCGCAACGGATGAAACAGATTGATGTAGTGAGTACCAGCGGGCCCCAAAACTACGAGTGCTTCGGAGCGCCCAGCAGATTTTGCCATGGCCCTCACGCGCTCGACGGTATCGTCACCTTTCGCATCAAAGATGAGAAGACCGATTTCCCGGTGGTGCATGAGCTGCTCAATGGCTCGATGCAACAGACATGTCTTACCACTGCCGGTCGCGCCTAATATTAAAACGTGCTGCGATAATTCCTGCTCGGTGCGGAACACCACATCTCGCCCTGCTGGCTCCCAAACGGGGAATCTCAATAATGGTTCGGTTTCGCGCATATCAGGCGGGTGAATGGGTGAATGTGGCAACACAGCCGTCCTGGGGATCCCAGTAGTAGGCTTCAGCCGCTAATTTTCCAGTGTAGCCCATCGCGGCGTGCCACGCGTCCGCGGGACAGAGCGAAGGTACTATGCGGACCAAGACACCTTGCTGATCGTCTGCGGGAACAAACATCTTGTGCTTTTTTGCGTGAAAATGACCGAGATGCCACTCGCGGTGCCGGGATTGTGCCCACGCCTGAGGGCGTTCATTTGCCATCAGCAGCGGAAGCATTTGATGGCGCTCCAAGTGTCCGTGGCAAAATCCGATTAGATTGTTCCTGAAATGAACGTACTTGCGCGTCGTCGGGCTGCTGTCGACCATTACACCGGGAGTATTGCGGAACCAGGCGGAAACGGTTTCTGAAACAAAAAATAGAGTTTGCGTATCGTGGTTTCCGTTTACGAAGACAACATCGACGGGCGCCAGTTCCCGCATATGCTCAATCGCTTTGACTAGGAGCGCTTTCCCTTCAACAAAACTTTGTCGCCAGACTGTGGACGCTTGGTCTTGGGGCGTGCCGGATGTCGTCGTCCGGCCGAGGACGTCAGTGTTAAAAAAATCATTTCCCGCGACGAACAAAATTTTCCCTGGGCTGAAACTCGCTGATTTATCGAGCAGATCTTCCAATGCGGTCCAAAATGAGGCACGACAGCGTTCGAGATCGTATTGGCGGCCGCACTCTTCGCTCCAGGCGTATTTCCCGTAGTGTAAATCCATGATAGACACCTCGAGCATGCCGCTTCCAGAATTGCGGCGCGGCACAGCTGGTCGCGCGGGAGACTCTTTTTTAAACTCCTCCAACAGACCGCGAATTAGATTCTGAGCATTTTCCTGCACCACTTTCCGTCTTAACCAAACCTTGAATTGGTATAACGGCGACGTCAAAATCTCGGTCCCTACGCGGCAATCTGTTTCCCACCGGTTCAAAACGAATCGGTCTATTTCCCAAATTTTTTGATCCACATCTGCGTAAACGAGAAGGTCCTCTACAGAGGAAATTTTCGTGCCGCGATACGTCAAATCGCGCGTGCCGTCGCGGACAACGTCCTGTAGCGCAGGTCCACCGGAAGGGTTCGGCTCCAAAGGCGGCGGTGCAGGATTGGATGATGATTCCAGCCCGGTTCCGCTGTTCGGAAATGACTGCGCTCCAACCCAACGCGCTAAATGCAATTTAGCATGGTCAAGGCTTATGGAAAGAGCTTGAGATATCTTTACCGCACCCCAATCGGGCTGCTTAAGTTTGAGAGCGCGAACGCGTTCATACACCGGGTGACCGTCATTATGCCCGAGGGTCTCACCCCTGAAACGCTCGAGCAACCTGCGGCTGGTTGGCGTTTTCACGCCCAGCAAGTCGCCCAGCTTTTTCTTCCCAATGCCCGGACTTTGCCGGAGCCATTCGCGAGCCTTCAGGTACAAATCGTCGTGCATTGTATTTTATCGTGGAGGCTGATTCCAATTCTCCTCCATTGTTAATTAGCTCCACAGAGGCCAATTCCTTCCCAGAAAAGTGAATCGGTGCACCTCACGAGGCTGCGCCCAAAGCAATTTTCAAAAAGAAATGAAAATAATGCCAAACAGACAAAATGGATTGAGCGGGACTTTCCTGAGCGTGCCCTCCTTCACGCCGCGTGCCCCACTCACGACCATGCGCCGGCTTGCGCACCCGCTCAATCCATTTTGTCTGTTTGGATTTTGATTATTCAGCGCAGGATTCGGACAGGATTCGAAAATGAGTCAAACAAATTGATTGAATGAAAGAACTTCTCCCTGTTCCTTTTTCGGCAAATTACGTAAAAGCCCTGTTCCTGCGAGAAGGACACCGACCAGTGGTATCCGAAAAACTGCTCACGTCTTCTTTGGAACTCCTCGGTGTCGATAAAAAGAATGACTATCTGCGATTGGCAGAAGAATTCTTTCGGTCGAAAGCTATCTTGGTTCCGTCAGGGCTTGCGTCGCTACCCACGCCCTGGTTGCGCGCTTTGCCTGACATACTTTGGAATATGCGGAAACCGAATTGGGAGGCGCTGCCGTTCATGATTCGGAAACTCGGCTGCATGGATGGCGTGTTCTGTCTGGCATTTGCACAGGAACTTCCTAATTTCTCGGACCGTTTGACAGGATGGGATCGGCTGAGAATTCAGATAAATCTCGCATTGCAGCCGAATCTTTGGACTCCGCTGAGCTTAGAAATGGAACGTCTGGTTTGGAAGAAAAGGCCAGAGTTGAGGGAGGAACTATTCAAGACCACGCCTTAAATCGGCCAAATCGGTATGTTCACAGACATCCTGTCGGCTTTGAAAGCTGGAATGTGGCGGGCTCTCGTGTCATTCTGGGGCAAGCGAAAGATTAGCCACGAATTTCGGATGGTTACGGCCACTCGTTGGCTGTTCGCAGATACATTATGATCTCAAAGACCCTAAAGAGAGTTCCACTCCTGCAAATCGACAACGTGCACACGGCAGAATGTGGAGCGCCTCCCGCTGTCGACGCCAAGGGGAAATTTGTGAGCTATTTTGAAAATGGATTCGGCGAACAATGGGTACTCGTTGGTGACAAAGTTTCCGGCAAGGCCGTTCTTTACGCCGGTGACTGCCACTGGGAGAAGTTCATGGAGGTTTCGGTTGACCAGCCATATCCGCGTGTGGCCCTACAACAGCCCGAAAAGATGTGGCTTGTTGCCTGTCTTGCCGCTATAGGAAATAAGCGATTTAATGATGTATTAGCTCGTTACAATTCCAAGCAAAGCGGTCGGGAGAATTGAATTGTAAATCACCGCCACCGCTGATTTCGCTGGCTTAGGAATGAAACAGCGCTCCTGACGTTCGTGGGAAGGGCTTCCGTCTTAACTGCAAAATGTAATGAAAGTCCATCCGGCGACAAATTTATGGGCACAATCAACAGTCCTGGAAGCACGGCGGCCAAAAGCCAATTTTTCAAAGCGGCGAGGTCTGGCGATGGACAGGTGGTTCTGAGATTTCTGCGGGATGGCGTCAGCGTCGATAGCCGAGATTCTCATACTCGCGCGGTGCTGCATCTCGCCGCATGGCGTGGTCACGACTCGCTGGTCAAGGAATTGATTGCGAATGGGGCGGTTGTAAACGCAATTGACAAGCACGGTTTTACCGCCTTGGACCTTGCCGCGAGAGCGGAACACAAGTCAACGGTAGCACTTCTGACAAAACATGGTGCGGAAACAGCAACCAAATGTTCTTTGCATGGAGCCATTCTTCGCGGCGATCTAAAAGCCACGCGATTGTTACTGTCGAGGGGCGCTGACGTGAATGCCGCCGAAAGTGGCCGGTTCCCGCTCACTCTCGCAGTCGAAACCGGCCGTGAAGCTATGGTGAATGCCGTACTGGAATATAGGCCGGACTTCAAAATCGCCGAAGAAGGGGGCCAATCTCCACTGGTTGCAGCAATAAACACCGGTTGGAAACTGCCAATGATAGAACGATTGGTGGCGCTTGGTGCGGACGTCAATGGTGCGGGGCAGTGGGCGTGGACTCCACTATTCCAAGCGGCAAGCGGGGGAGATCGGGAAATTCTGGCGTTTCTGCTCTCACATGGCGCCGATTGGAGAGCCACTGACGGCGGCAAGATGACGCCACTGTCTATTGCTTTAAACGCAGAGAATCTTGATGTCGCGCGCGACCTCATCTTAGCTGGCGTCGAGCATGACCTCGTTGACGTGGCGGCAATCGGAGACGCGGCTCTTGTAGAAAAGGCGCTAAAAGACGGGGCTAATGTGAACGAACCGGGGGCTCACGGGGAAAGATCCCTGAGCGCCGCCGCAAAACGCAATCACGCAGCGGTTGTAAAGATTTTGCTGGAAAACGGAGCAGACCCAAACGGCATGGGAGACGGAGGTGTTCCACTATATCACGCATGCCGGTATTCCAGCACTTGGATTATTGGAATGCTCCTCGACGCCGGGGCAGACCCAAACGGCTGCGGCGGTAACAGTTCACGTGGTGAGACACCGTTGCATCATCTCGGTTATGCGGCGTATGAAAACGAAAGGGGCGTAACCGAGGCTGTGCAGTTATTGCTGCGCCGGGGGGCGGATCCAACAATCTGCGACAATGATGGTGTTGACGCCATCGGCCGAATGAAGTTTTGGCATAGACATGACCTGGCGCGGCTCATGGAAGTGCACGTTGCGCAGCTTTCGGAAGCGAAAGTGGACACTCTCCTAACACTCGATTTGGTCGCCCAAAGGCTCAGTGTGGATTTGGAGTTTGTGCAGCAATTGGTCAAGGAGGGTCGGCTCGAGGCGGTCGAATTGAAAAAGGGGATTGTGCGCGTTTCGGAAGCGTCTCTGCGAAGGTTTGTAAACGGGTTGAAAAAGGTCGGTGGGAGCTCGTTTTAAGAAAGTTGACCTGATGAAACCAAGAGCAGTGTCGCCGCAGTGCTGGCAAAGTCAAATTCGGCAGAACTGCGGGTAATCTTCCGAGCTGGTCTTGGATTTGCGTTGCGTTCCTCGGCCAATCCGCTGAAGCCTTGACAATCCTCTTGATAGTGTGTATATGACACTAACAAATGAAAACAAAGGTTAGTATTCCAGTGGGCGCATCGGCCCTCCTGACAGACCTTTATCAACTCACAATGGTCTATGGCTATTGGAAGTCGGGCAACGCAAACCAGGAGGCGGTATTTCATTTGTTTTTCCGCAAGCAGCCGTTCAATGGCGGTTTTACGATAGCGTGCGGTTTGGCTGATGTGATTCAGTATCTACGCGGATTTCGAATCCAAAAATCCGACCTTGATTATCTGCGAACATTGAAGGGAAATGACGGGAAACGGCTCTTCGAACCTGCATTCCTGAAATATTTGGGTAGTTTGAAACTCCGTCTTGATGTCCATGCCATTCCGGAAGGCACAGTCGTATTCCCACATGAGCCGCTGTTGCGAGTCCAAGGTTCGATATTGGAGGCGCAACTGGTCGAGACGGCGCTCCTGAATCTGCTGAATTTTCAATCGTTGATCGCAACGAAGGCCGCGCGTGTCTGCTCATCGGCGCAAGGCGATCCAGTAATTGAATTCGGCCTGCGGCGAGCACAGGGAGTGGATGGTGCGCTGACGGCCAGCCGCGCGGCGTACATTGGAGGTTGCGCAGGCACCTCCAATGTGCTCGCGGGAAAAACGTTTGGGATTCCGGTCAAGGGGACTCACGCCCATAGCTGGGTGATGTCATTTGATGATGAACCGGAGGCGTTTGAAACCTATGCGAAGGCCCTGCCGAATAATTGCATCTTCCTGGTGGACACTTACGATACTCTTCAAGGTGTCCGCCACGCGATTGATGCGGGCAAACGCTTGCGCAAGCGCGGCCATAAGCTGGCGGGAGTCCGCCTCGATTCTGGCGACCTTGCCTACCTGAGCATCGAAGCGCGCAAACTCCTCGACACCGCTGGTTTCAAGAATGCCGTCATTGTGGGCAGTAACGATCTCAACGAGCACCTAATCGCCAGCCTCAAACAACAAGGCGCGAAGATTGATACGTGGGGAGTTGGAACGATGCTGGTCACGGCTTATGACCAACCCGCGTTGGGGGGCGTTTACAAATTATCGGCAATTCGCAAAGCCGACGGAACGTGGCAGCACAAGATCAAGCTTTCGGAACAGGCAGTGAAGGTCACTAATCCCGGAGTTCTTCAAGTGAGGCGTTTTCGTAAGGGCAAGGAATTCATCGGCGACGCCATCTACAATGAGACGCGCGCGCTTTCCCGCGATGTGACGATTGTGGATCCGGCCGATGCCACGCGGCGCAAGCATTTTCCGGCGGGCACGAAGCATGAGGACCTCCTCGTTCCCGTTTTGCGTCGTGGCAAACTCGTCTATGACCTGCCGCGGCTTGTCGATATTCGAGCCCGTGCTCAAGAGCAGTTGGCGATGCTCTATCCCGGAATCAAACGATTGGACAATCCGCATCAATATCCAGCCGGCCTCGAATTGTCGCTGCACGAATTCAAAACGGAATTGATCCTGCGGGCGAAAGGAGAAAAGGCCACTCCGTGAAACTCATCAAACTTGGAGCGGCGGTTTTGAATCAGGTTCCGCTCGATTGGCCGGGAAACACTTCGCGAATTCGCGCGGCTATCGCCGCGGCGCGCAGCGAGAAGGTGAACGTGTTGTGTCTGCCAGAGCTTTGCATCACAGGCTACGGCTGTGAAGATGCCTTTCATTCACCGAACACGATCCGGCGCGCGTGGCAGGCACTTAACCAACTGCTGCCAGACACAAAAGGGATGATTGTGGCATTCGGGCTTCCGGTGCTTCACCAGCACGGGTTGTTCGATTGCGCATGTCTCGCCGTGGACGGTCGTCTTGCGGGTTTCACCGCCAAACGGTTTCTGGCCGGAGATGGCATCCATTACGAACCCCGCTGGTTCAAGCCGTGGCCACAGGGCATCCGCCACCAAGTCACCATCGAGGGACAAACATTTCCGATTGGCGACCTTTACTTCGACTTTGGCGGCGTGCGGATTGGTTTTGAAATTTGCGAGGACGCGTGGGTGGCAAACCGTCCGGGTGCAGGCTTGGCGCTGAAAGGGGTGGACATCATTCTCAATCCAAGCGCCAGTCATTTCGCATTCGGCAAATTGGAAATCCGAAAGCGTTTTGTCATCGAAGGCTCCCGTGCTTTCGGAACGAGCTACGTTTACGCGAATCTTGTCGGAAACGAAGCCGGTCGCGCCATTTATGACGGGGGTGCGCTCATTGCCGCCGGCGGCAAACTCGCTAGCTGTGGCCCACGTTTCAGTTTCCTTGATTTCGTAGTCACCGCTGCGACGGTTGACATCGAAGCCATTCGCCTGAGTCAGGCGCGCACGGCCAGCTTTCAACCGGAACTGGATTCTAACGACGATTGCCTCGTCGCAGTTCCCTTCGAATTTCCGAAAACTGAACGGGGGAATGACGATCTCCGGTTGGAAAGTTGGGAAACGCAGGTGCAATTGAAAGAAGAAGAGTTCACGCGTGCGGAAGCGTTGGCGCTGTTCGATTATCTGCGCAAGAGCAAGTCGCACGGATTCGTGGTATCGTTTAGCGGCGGGGCCGATTCGGCGGCCACCGCTTGCCTGGTCCACCTCATGGTTGCGCTTGGATTGAAGGAGCTTGGGCCGGACGCGTTTAGATCAAAGCTTTCGCACATTCCGCGCCTGTCGGTGACCGACGACTCGAAAGCTGTTACTCGACAATTGTTGACCACCGTTTATCAAGGCTCGGCAAACAGTGGTTCGGTCACTCGAAACGCCGCTCGTGCGGTCGCGGAAGTGGTCGGCGCCGAGCATTACGAATGGGAAGTCGGTGGGGTGGTGAATAGCTACACAAAAGCCGTCGAGCAAGCGACAGGCCTTCAGCTGGATTGGGGCCGGCACGACATCGCGCTACAAAACATTCAGGCACGCGTGCGCTCGCCCGGCATTTGGCTGCTCGCCAATTTGAAAAATGCTCTTTTGCTTTCAACGAGCAACCGCTCGGAAGCCGCGGTCGGTTACGCCACCATGGACGGCGATACGAGTGGCGGGTTGAGTCCACTCGCCGGAATTGACAAGGCGTGGCTGAGGCATTGGCTAAAATGGCTGGAAACAACCGGGCCGGATGGTCTGTATCCCATTCCCGCGCTTGCGGCGGTTAACCAACAGGCGCCGACGGCTGAATTGCGACCGGCGACCAGCAAACAGACCGACGAAGATGATTTGATGCCGTATGACGTGCTGGATGCTATCGAGCGCGCTGCGATCCGTGACAAGCAAGGGCCTTTGGAAGTCTATGAACTGATGCGGTCAACGTTTCCGAATTACTCAATCCAACAACTTGGATTGTGGACAGAGCGATTTTTTCGTCTCTGGAGCCGCAACCAGTGGAAGCGCGAGCGTTACGCACCATCGTTTCATCTGGACGATGAAAATCTGGACCCTAAGACTTGGTGCCGATTTCCGATTCTCTCCGGTGGCTTTGAAAGCGAATTGGCCGAATTGCGTGAACTGATCGCTAGCAGCCGCTGAGTGGATTCGCTCAGTTCAGTGGCTTTTGAGCGATCAAGATCATGTTTGTCGGTGGCCATTGCACCGTCGTGCCGTCTTCACCAACGAGACTCACGTGTCCGCTGTAGCGATGCTCGACGATCCAGGGATTGGTATAGAATCGTGAACCAAGTTCTGGTTGATTGAGGTTTTCAATGATGTGAAATCCGGTCTCACCCAGGACCTGTTTCCAATGAGAAAAACTCCAGAAACAGAATTCCTCGTTCATTTCGGATGACCAATTGTCGGCATAATCTTTCTTCGACAAGAACTCAGCGGCTTGGCGAAAAGACACTCGCAAGGCGGGCTGGCCGTCATGTTCCACTTCGGTAAACGGAAAGGGTCTCCGTTGGCCGAGAAAATCTTTTACGAACAAGTGAAATCTGGCGCGCGTTGAGAGCGATTGAAGCCAATTTGCTTCTCGGATGGGGTTCGCCGCGAGTTCTTCTGCGGAAAGATTGTTACCGTCTGCATCACAGCACCACAGCCGGACCATCCGCTCACCGGCATCCGGTCCAACGACATCGCGGATAAGGAGGCGACCGCCAGGCCGCAACTGCCGGAATTTCTCGGACAAGTAGCCGCGCACAGATATCTCCCCGTGGCCGTAGCTCCAGATTTCGTGAAGCGTGCTGTTGCAGAGCGTGGTGTCGATGGATTCCGGTTCAAAGATACGGTCGAAAAGATTGCGGTGAAAGAAATGCACGTAGGCGCCGCCAAATTCGCCGGCCCGCTGGCGTTCACGAAATCTTCCGGCGAACTCTGCTGACAAATCGATGCCCAACAAATCCGAGTCTGGAAAGTCGCGACTGATCTCTGTCAGCAGTGCGCCGTCTGCGCAGCCTTCATCCACAATGCGGCCGGGTTTGATGCCGCCGCGGATATCGAGGTATTTGAGCCGGATGATTTCGTTCATGCCGCGTGCATACGTGCTGTAATTCCGGCTCGCGGTCAGGCTGCCCTCCTGATTTGTCAGGGGGTCTTGATAAAGTCTGCCGATGCGTTGAGGAATTTCGGGAAAATCTTCGAACAAATTGGCATGGCTCGCAGCCAGGTTGGTTGGGCCCAGCGGACCAGATCTCCACTTGATGCCGTGCGCGCCAATTTCCCGAATCAAGTCAATAGGAGTGGGCGGCTTGTTTACCTCGGCCATCTCCGCTGGCGCGATGGAGAACCCGGGGCCTTGATACAATTTGATCACCTCTGGCGTTGAACACAGGACGAGGCAGTTTTCCGGCGTGAGTTGAATCGCCTGTTCACTTTGGAGTGCAATCTCCTTGATGGTAAAACTTGCGAAGTTGTCCGTATGACCGTAATGCGGAATTCCGAAGATGCGGTATTTGAATTTAACCTCACTTTGCAAGCCACGCGCAAACCGGTCCACACCGATCGCTCGAATATGGAACGGGATCGGATTGAAGCGCGAGTTCTCCTGGTTGGCGGAAGTGATGGCGAACACAATTTCCGTTGGTGGGTTGGGGAGGGCCGCTCGTCCCGGAATGAAACCTGGCAATGTATGCGGCGGCTCCTTCAGAACCCGTTTCAAATACCATTCCTGGAAAACCGTGTTCACCAAGTGTCGCCCTGGAAAAAGCAAGTAGCTCATGCGTATCCGTATTTGGGTTTCGAGAGTCCATCACCGCGCCATTTCAGCTTCGCACTCAGCACGTCGTAATAATTGATCTCTGGCAGGAACGCGATCGGCACGGGATCCGGCGAGATCATGACGCGAATCACACTTTCCGGCGTCGCCCGCGCAATCGTCATTCCGTCCACCTGCACCACGCCCGACCCGGAGGTGGCTTCGAGCTTCATCTCGACCTTTTCCGTTGAATTCACGACGACGGAGCGATTTGTCAGTGACTGCGGGCAGATCGGTGTGATGGTGAGCACATTGCATTCTGGACTGATAATCGGGCCGCCGGCAGCCAATGAATATGCGGTCGACCCAGTCGGCGTTGCCACGATCAAACCGTCGCAACGGTAGTTCGTGAGCTGCCGCTCCCCGACCCGCGCCGAAATGCTGATCAGGTGAGGGTTGTCGCCGCGAATAATCAACGCATCATTCAAAGCCCAGCCTGTCACGGGTTTTCTTTTGCCGTGAATTTCCAAAGCCAAAGCTGTCCGCTCGCTGATCACGAATTCCGCGTTAAGAATGCGTTTCATTTCGTGCCGCACGCGATTGCCGGGGATCGAAGTAATGAATCCGAGGTAACCGATGTTGATTCCGAGAATCGGAATCCCGGAACCACGAAATCGATGCGCCGCCTGCAGCAACGTGCCGTCGCCTCCACAAGCGATTACCAAATCAGGTTTCAAATTTCGCAGGTCTCCGAGCCGGCGATATAGGTTGCGTTGGGGCGGAAACGTTTCTACCCACTGCTGTGCGACGCGTTCACGGTCGAGGACCGCTTTGAGCGCACTGGCCGTTTGCTCCGCGTGGCCTTTCGTTTGATTGATTAGAATTACGACCTTGCTGATTTTCATGAGAAATCTGTGATGGTTGGGCGCCAAGCGGAGTCCTTGAACAATTCTTGAATCAAACACACAGACTCACGCAATCGTTCGTCGTGCGAGCCGCGCAACGTTTTCCACAGAACCGACTGCCGCGCGAGGGCCTGTTCAAACCACGTATGCATCTCGTGCCGGATGTGCTCGCCGTCGCGCAATCCGTCCTGCACAAACGGAATCTCGTCTCCGGTCAGCAAATACAAATCGCACCTTCCCTTGGCCGCGACCTGTTCCACTGCTGCGCTGTGCGCGCCCATATAGCGGCGATGCCATAACACAGTCGCGAATGCATTTGTGTCGCAGATTAAAACACGATTCGCCTGCCGGGCCGCGGTGTCCTCGCGACGCGATTGCTCTTCAGCAATCATGGTGAACTCGTCCGTCCGCCAATTGGGATCGTTCTTCGCCAGCTTGACTTCAGAGTATTCGCGCCCAAATTCTTCAACCCAGACGGTGTTGAGCTTTTCGGCGAGCGCTTTTGCCAGCGTCGTTGTGCCGGTGGATTCGGCGCCCAGGACACAGACGCGCTTGGCGAACCAGCCCCGGACCGCTGGCTCCAAATAATCCCAATTTGCAAGCGGATCACGGCGCACGGCGGTGCCGGAAATGTTCACACGCGCGCGGGCGCGATCGACGCTGACATGCTTCGAGCCCATCAGGGCCGCGTAGCGGTCCCCGTAGTCCTCCGACGTAAATACCGCATCCGGCGCGCGGCCCAGCCAGCGAATCGTGTTTTCCGCCCAAACTTTTGAGTCGTTTTCGTCGTAACGGTCATCAATGACCATCACTTCGGTGTTCGGATGAATCTCACGTAACCATTCGCCGCGCAGTTCACCGGGAATAGTGTCTGTGGGTTTTGCACATACGATTGCGACGGTTCGTTCGGATTGCTCCGTTGCGGTGTCAATAAGCAGCTTGTGACCACGATGCGGAGGATAAAACTTGCCGATGACCAACCCGAGACCATGTTTCATTGAGCGGTCTCTCCCTTCTTCAAGCTGCGTGCCCATTCCCTCACACCTACCAGACACATCGTGAGAAATACGGCATAAAGAACCGCGGTCAGCGGAAGTTTTCGGCTGAAATAGAGCGGAATGTAGATCACATCCGCCGCGATCCAGAGCCACCAGTTCTCGGACCGTTTTCGGCAGAGGAGATATTGTGCGGCGAGGCTGAGCACCGTCGTCAAAGCATCCCAAAGCGGAGCGGCATCATTGACTGCGACGAGGACTTCGTGCATGCCCCAGGTGCAAATTGGAATCCCCACCGCGAGAGTGATCCACTCTGCACGAGTCGTTCGGCTGATTTTGAGGGTTGTGTGATTTTTTCCGCCGAAAATCCAGTTCAACCAGCCATAGACTCCCAGGCCGAGATAAACAATTTGCAGGCTCATGTCGGCGAAAAGCCGGCCGCGCAGGAACAGAACAAAAAAGAAAATGTTGTTAGCCAAGCCAATGGGCCAATTCCACAGGTGTTCGCGCACGACCAGCCACACGCAAACTCCGCCGGTGACGAATCCCCAGGCCTCCGCAATACCGATCGTCCACCAATTCCGATACGAAGCCGCCAACACCAACGCGGAAGCGCAGAACATTACCAGCAGTTCCGCCGGTTTTAAGCCTGACCACAGCCGCGAGTTGCGTCGAAGCGGTTCCGCGGGCGCAGCAATGGTTGTCGGACTCGAATCCACGGGCGGCAGATTAATGAAAAACGCAGCTGTTTCCATCTTTTCGTTAGTCACAACTTTCTGCATTTCTCTTCTTGACATGGTGTTAGTATGACACTATCAATAGAACGTGTAAATAGAACACTTATTAAGTGAACAACGAAGCAACAACATTGTATCGCCCAGTCGGCCCAAAAGAGCTGGCGCTGATCGCCGCAAGCGGCTATCGCGAGTTCCCACCCCGATTGCCGGAGCAGCCAATCTTCTACCCCGTATTGAACGAGGAATATGCGCGGCAGATTGCCCGGGATTGGAACGTTTCGGCCAGCGGTGCCGGATACGTGACGCGCTTTGCCCTGCGAAACGCCTTTGCCACAAAGTATCCGGTTCAGAAGGTTAGCAGTTCCATTCATCAGGAATTGTGGATTCCGGCCGAGGATTTGGCCGAGATGAACCGAAATATCGTCGGATTGATTGAAGTAATTGCGGAATACAAGTGAGAAATGGAAATATGAATGTTAACGTTCGCGAACGAGTTCATGAGATATGGTCAACAGCTCCTCCGATGTATCCCGATCGGGGACGTCAGCTGCATTCTTTTTCTGATGCAAAAACGCCGGAATATGAACAGTGGCATAAAGAAACTTGGGCGCCCATTCTGATTACGCCGACTATCGAGCACCAAGGAATAGATGAAGGTGCGCCGCTATTGCGGTTCATGCAATTGCCCAAGTTATTGGACGTAATTGTTAATCGGCAGCTTCTGTTACCGCCGAACTCAAAACTCAAAAAGGGTGATCCTTATGAGTGCACGGCGAGACCAGATTATTCCGGTATTCCACGCAAAGGACTGGAAGAGGAGTTAATTCGCTTGGAAGATTTTGTGCCCAAAACGGAAACAGGCGGGAACACGTTTCCCCTTGACTACTTGTTGGGTCCACGGGTCGCACAAATGAAATATGCTGACCGAGTCAGGGCGATGTCTGATGAGGAGCTCCCTGAAGCGCTTTGGTTCGCAGAACACGAGAGACTCAAACACGATGTGGCCTGCAGCTGTTGGTATGGGAGTGGGGTTGAGTCCGACGCGATGTGGCGTCTGTATTGCGGTCACGTAGGAGTCTCAATCACCACATCGATATCTCGAATAAAAAAGGCCGTGCAGTGTTATGTCCCGAAAGCGCTCGTTGAATGTTTTAAACTCTCGTTTGCGAAGGTCACATATAGCAATGACAAATTCTGCGGCCAAACGCGGCCTCGGTTAGTCAAACGGTTGGCCTTTCGGCACGAGGAGGAGTTGCGATTGTTTTTGGATTACCCCTTAGTCCGAGCGGCCGGATTTCCTCTTGTAGTCGACCCTTGCGTGTTGATTGAAAAAATCACCGTAACGCCTTACGCGCAAAAATGGGAGTTTGAAACAGTTAAAGCGACGGTAGACAGAATACTCTCCCCTTCGGCACGCAGGCGGGTGGCAGTAGGTTACGATCACCCGCCGGTAGAACAATCGACACACATGAGTGCTACTGATCCGAAATGGCCCCGATCGTCGGCACTCGATTATTTTGGAGAACCCACGAATCAAAGCTGAAATTCGGAACATATGCCACATACATACAAATATCCCCGTCCGGCTTTGACCGTGGACTGCGTTGTCTTCGGCTTCGATGAAAGTGAGCTCAAGGTATTGCTCATTGAGCGCGCCTTGGAGCCGTTTAAGGGAAGCTGGGCATTGCCGGGCGGATTCGTTCACGTGGATGAAACCATCGACGATGCCGCGCGCCGCGAACTGGCGGAAGAAGCTGGGCTGACCAACGTGTTCCTCGAACAGCTCTACACGTTTGGCGCGGTGGATCGCGATCCCCGCGAGCGCGTCGTCAGCGTCGCGTATTTTGCGCTGGTTAAGCTCTCGGATTACAACGCCCGAGCGGCCGCGGATGCGGCGGACGCCAAATGGTTTCCAATTTCCAAAATTCCGAAACTCGCGTTCGACCACGCGGACATCCTGGCTACCGCCCTTGAGCGGCTCAAAGGCAAGGTGCGTTACCAGCCGATCGGTTTCGAGCTGCTGCCGCCAAAGTTCACGCTTTCCCAGCTTCAGCATCTTTACGAAACCGTTCTTGGAACTGGTTTGGATAAGCGGAATTTCCGCAAAAAGGTCCTGAGCTTCGGCCTGTTGGTTCCGCTCAAAGAAACACAAATGGTCGGGCGACATCGCCCGGCACAGTTGTTCCGCTTCGATGCGGACAAATACGAAAAGCTTAAGAAGCGCGGATTCCATTTCGAGCTATGACACGATTTTGATTGGTAGAAACACAGAAACGAAAGGCACATTATGTTCGGCATCAAGTTCATCAAGGTTCAGCCCACCACCTATCTCCTGCAATACCGCGGCGGCAAAATCGTCCGCGAAGGACTCGGGCTTTCCTTCTTTTACTACGCGCCGACGACTTCGCTCGTAGCCGTGCCTGTGGCGAGCGCCGACGTGCCGTTTATTTTCCAGGAGACGACGGGCGATTTCCAAAGCGTCACGGTCCAGGGCCAGGTCACCTATCGAGTGGGCGAACCCAAGCGACTGGCGGCTCTGCTGAATTACACGCTAGCACGCGACGGCGAAACCTACGTTTCGGAAGATCCCGAAAAGCTGCCTGAGCGCGTCATCCACGTGATCAATGTGCTCGCGCGCGCGGAACTTCAGAAATTGCCCTTACGCGAGGCGATTCGCGCCTCAGACGAATTGGTCAAAGCCGTGAAAGCTGGCCTGGTCGCATCGGAAGAAATCACGTCGCTGGGATTGGAGGTGCTCGGCCTTTCGATCCTGGCGATCAAACCGACACCCGAAACCGCTCGAGCGCTCGAAGCCGAGACACGCGAAAAGCTTTTCCGGGAAGCTGACGAGGCCATCTACGCCCGGCGCAATTCGGCCGTGGAACAGGAACGAGCGATTAAGGAAAACGAGTTGAATACCGAAATCGCGGTGGAAAACAAGAAGCGCCAGATCCGCGAAACGCAAATGGATGCCGAGCGCGCCGTGCAAGAGAAGGAAGGCCTTCTCAAAAAGGAAGCGCTCGAATCGAACATCGGCCTAGAAGAACGGCGCAAAAACCTCGTAGCCCTAGCTGCCGAGAACGCCAAAGCCGAAGCCGATGCGCGTGCGTATGGCGTGTCGAGCACCATGAAGGCGCTCGGTAGCGCCGACGCCAAAATTCTGCAAGCGCTCGCCAGCACTGGCATGAAGCCTGAGCAACTCATCGCCTTCGCCTTCCAGGAATTAGCCGGCAAGGCGGACAAGATCGGCCAGCTCAACATCTCGCCTGATTTGCTGCGCGAGTTGTTGACGCCGCAACCCGTTCGAAAATGAATCGGCTAACTGACAATAAAATTGTCCTCGTGACGCGACCGACGCGCCTGGCTGAACTGGTGATCCGGTTCAACACCGTCAGCCAGGCACGATTCTACGTCGAGCACCAAGGCGCGGATTTCTCGGATTACCTCCGGGAAGACGAAACGTATCACCGTGCGCTGACGGCGACACAAGCCGCTCTTTCTCAGATCGGTCGCGTCCAGATCGTAGATCGTGGATTCCTGCCAAACTTCGTGTTTGCGCCAGAAGACACGGTTGTGACTTTGGGCCAGGACGGTCTCGTCGCAAACACGCTGAAATATCTCAACGGCCAACCCGTCGTCGGCGTGAATCCCGATCCGGAACGCTGGGATGGTCGGCTCCTGCCGTTTCGCGTGAGCGATTTAGCCAGAGTCATGCCTGAAGTCGTGTTGCGGAAGCGCCGAACACGCGCTGTGACCATGGCCAAGGCGGAATTGAACAATAGCCAGTCGTTATATGGTGTAAACGATTTGTTCATCGGTCCGAAATCGCACACGTCGGCGCGATACCTGATTCGCAGCGGCCAGGCCAGCGAAACACAGTCGTCGAGCGGCGTGATCATTTCGACAGGCATGGGTTCGACCGGTTGGCTCAAAAGTTTGCTAACCGGCGCCGCAACCATCACGCAAGCGGCGGCTTCGGAGAAGGCCCGCAAGGTCCGGTTAAATGTAAAGACCGAGTTCGCCTGGGACGCGGATTATCTGTTCTATACTGTCCGTGAGCCGTTTCCGACAAAGACAACCGGTGCCTCGTTGGTGTTTGGCCGGGTGACGCCGGAAGCACCGTTGATTCTCGAATCGCGGATGGCAGAAAATGGCGTCATTTTCAGCGACGGGATCGAGAAGGATTTTTTGGAATTCAATTCCGGCACGCAAGCGGTCATCGGCATTGCCGATCGCAAAGGTGTGTTGGTGGAGTGAGTAAAATGATGAATATCAATTACGTCGTCGGAGATGCTACCGACCCAGTGGGTGACGGGCCGAAGATCATCGTCCATGTCTGCAACGACATCGGCGGATGGGGTCGCGGGTTCGTGGTGGCACTCTCGAAACGTTGGCCTCAGCCGGAGCAACGGTATCGCGCCTGGCATCGCGGCGAGGAGAAAATGCCGTTTGCGCTCGGTGAAGTGCAGTTCGTGCAAGTGGCCGAAAACATTTGGGTCGCAAATATAATTGGCCAGCGCGATGTCCGCACGATCGGCGGTGTTTCACCCGTTCGATATGAAGCAATTCGAAAAGCATTGAAAAGAGTCGCTGCGGAAGCTGTCCAATTGAAAGCTTCAATCCATATGCCGCGAATTGGATGCGGCCTCGCCGGAGGCAAATGGGAGGAAGTCGGCAGAATCGTCGAGCAGGAACTAACCAATAAGAGTGTTCCCGTCACTGTTTATGATTTAGCGACATAGCCAATTGGATAGAAATGAAAACCATCCTTATTCTCGAAGACAATAACGAGCGCATTGCAGCGTTTCAGAAGACTGTCGCAGCGCTGGGCAGTGACTGTGAGCTGAAAATTTGGCGTGACGCGCATTCAATGATGGCGGAATGCGAAGCCTTCTTTCCTACGACGGTGTTGATCGGACTTGATCATGATCTAAATCCAATGCCAGGCGTTACGGTGGATCCCGGAACAGGCGTGGATGTCGCAAGATTTCTTGGCGATTTCATGCCCGTGTGCCCGGTGCTGATTCATTCGTCGAATACGGATCGCGTTTACTCGATGCATAACGAACTGCGATTCGCTGGATGGATGGTGGATCGCGTCGGGCCGCTTGGAACAGACTGGATCGAGACATCATGGTTGCGAACCGCAAAGCGCTTGCTCGACGAAAACGCGAACACATGGAAAGCAAACTTGCCGAGAGATCACCAGACCCGAGTCGAACGCATGAAACTTTCGCTGGATGGGGTGGGTCTAGGAGATGCTCTTGGCGAGATGTTTTGCTACCGCTCACAAAGCGCGATTGGACTGATTGCAAACAGCGAAGTCTCCGCCGGCCCTTGGTTTCACACTGATGACACAGAAATGGCCATCTCGATAGTGGCCACTCTGAAATCTCACGGATATATCGATCAGGATGTTCTGGCTAAAAGGTTCGCCCGCAGATTCGAACGCGACCCTGATCGTGGTTACGGGAAAATGACTCGCATTCAAATGCGCGAAATCATGGCTGGAGCAAAGTGGCGCGAGACCGCGGCCAATGCTTTCGGCGGGCAAGGTTCAAAGGGAAACGGCAGCGCGATGCGCGTTGCTCCGCTTGGGGCATACTTTGCGGACGATCTAAATCAATGTGTTGAGCAAGCACGGCTTTCCTCCCTCGTCACACACACACATCCGGAAGCCGTGGCCGGAGCGGTGGCAGTGGCCGTCGCGGCAGCGATGGCATGGCGAGTGAGAGAAGGTGGAACAGATGGTGTTCGGCAGTTTTTTGATGCAGTGCTGCAACACACTCCGGAAAGTCAGGTGCGTCGAGGCATTTTGTTGGCAAGCACTACCCCTCGAGAAGTGCCTTTTGCCGAAGTGGCTCGCGCCCTCGGCAATGGGGCACTGGTGACAGCGCCGGACACAGTTCCTTTCTGCATTTGGATGGCAGCTCATCACTTGCATCACTTTGTCGAAGCAGTTGCGAAAACAATTAGCGCCGACGGCGATTGCGATACCAATGCGGCAATTGTTGGCGGAATCGTCGCACTGAGCGCCGGGCGCGAAAACATTCCGTCTGAATGGCTGAACGCCAGGGAGCTTATCCGCGTATGATCCCGAACACCGAAATACTGCTTCTCGAGGAGAAACTCTGGATGCTCGTGAGTCGCGTCGGTTTACCGATTTATGACTTCAACTTCCGGGACTTTTTCCACACGCGTTCGCCATACAACCCACCTGAAAACATCGACGCTGTCGCACGAATTGGTGCGCCTGCCGACTACGAGCGGGTTTATTCCGAGTGCAAGTTAGAGGGAATCCAACTTATCAATTCGCCAGACGAACACGCTCGCGCGAGTCAGCTTGATAAGTGGTATCGCGTCCTTGCTGATCTTACTCCTCAGAGTGTTTGCTTTCGAGGCAGGCCGACGCTCGCTGAGATCAAGGCTCATTTCAACTGGCCGATATTTATGAAGGGCGCGCGGCAAACCAGCCGGCATCAGCGCAAGCTGTCACTTGTTGAAAGTGACGCCGCCTTTCTCGAAGCCATCGAGCAATATGCCTCAGACCCAATTCTGTCGTGGCAAGACGTTGTTTGCCGGAAGTTTGTTCCTCTTCGTCCCGTTTCGGAAGCAGACGTAGATTCGGCGAAGATGCCCAGGCGCTTTGAATTCAGGACATTTTGGTGGAGAGGAAAACTCGCGGGCAGTGGTCGCTACTGGTGGGAAGGCAATACCTATGATTGGACCGATGGCGAAAGATCCGCTGGTTTGGCTGTCGCCGAGGAAGCTGCACGACGGCTCAACGTTCCTTTTTTAGTTGTGGACATTGCACAAACCGAGGCCGGCAAATGGATTGTCATCGAGTGCAACGACGGCCAGGAGAGCGGTTATGCAGGCGTTTCGCCGTTTGGATTGTGGCAAAAGATCGTCGAACTCGAAATCGCCGCTGAAAACTGACGTTTTTTATGACAGACCAAGAAACAATTAAAACCAGCAAGTTCCTCAGCCTGATTCTTCGGCATGAACCGGAGCGGGTTGGATTGAAACTGGATAAATCCGGATGGACCAATGTCGATGAACTGCTGCAAGCGGTGAATCGCCATGGCAAAGCGCTCACCCTCGACGAACTCAAGCACGTTGTTACGACGAATAATAAGAAGCGTTTCGCTTTCAGCGAAGACGGGCGGCGCATCCGTGCCAACCAGGGCCATTCGATCGAAGTGGATTTGCAGTATCCGCCCCAGACACCACCGGAAATTCTGTATCACGGGACAGCATCGCGTTTTCTCGACGACATCCGTCGGGATGGTCTAAAGAAGATGGGGCGACACGATGTCCACCTTTCGGCAGAAACGAAGGTCACACTTCAAGTTGGTGGACGCCACGGCAAACCCGTGCTTTTGGTTATCCGTGCCGGCGATATGCACCGGTCAGGCCATGTGTTTCGTTGCTCAGCGAACGGGGTTTGGCTCGTGAATGAGGTTCCACCTGAGTTTATCGGATTTCCGGATGGAAGGACTCTCCTATGAAATGCTTGATTCTCGTCGATATCCAGAATGACTTTCTGCCGGGGGGTGCACTCGCTGTGCCCGACGGCGATAAAGTCATTCCGGTAGCAAACCAATTACAGCCTTTTTTTCCGCTCGTTGTTGCCACGCAGGATTGGCATCCAGCCGATCACGGAAGTTTCGCCGCAAGTCATCCCGGCAAGAAAGTGTTTGAACAAATGGACCTGAACCGCCTGCCGCAAACACTGTGGCCGGTGCATTGCGTTCAGAACACGAAAGGTGCGGAACTCGCCGAAGCCTTAAATCGCGACCGCATCACCAAGGTTTTCCCAAAAGGCACGGACACGAGCATTGATAGTTATAGCGGCCTGTTCGATAACGGCCATCGCAAGTCGACCGGGCTGGGTGAATGGCTCAAAGCGAAGGGTGTCACCGAGGTTTACGTTTGCGGTCTCGCGACGGATTACTGCGTGAAGTTTACCGCGCTGGACGCGGTTCAATTCGGTTTTACGACGTATATGATCGAGGATGCCAGTCGAGGTGTGAATCTTCAGCCGAACGATGTGAGCAATGCCATCGCGGAGATGAAACGCGCGGGCGTCACCGTGGTGCAAAGTGCAAAGCTCTTAAGCAACAAATGAATCAGCCCAAGGTTACCCTCCACAAAGGCAAATTCTTTGCGCTGGTTAAAGAAGGTCATTGGGAATATGTCGATCGCACCAACGCAACCGGTGCGGCGATCATTGTTGCGGTGACGGATGAGCAGAAACTGCTCTTAGTGGAGCAGTATCGCATTCCAGTTCATGCGCGCACGATTGAATTGCCAGCCGGCATCATTGGTGACGAACCTGGCAGTGGTGACGAGAATCATGCCGATGCTGCACGACGAGAGTTAGAGGAAGAAACCGGCTACCGTGCCGAACGGATGGAACCGTTAACACACGGTCCTGCCTCGAGCGGTCTGACTTCGGAAACTGTTACTCTCTTTCTTGCCACCAAGCTGCGTCGCGTCGGAAAAGGCGGAGGTGTGGCGCACGAACAAATCACTGTTCACGAGGTGCCGCTAAATGAAGTCCACGACTGGCTGGACACCAGAGCGCAGGCCGGCTTCCTGATTGATTCGAAAGTTTACGCGGGACTTTATTTTTTGAAGATACGAGAATGAAACCATCCCCCGCAGATTTCGCCAAAGACCGGGTAATGGGTGCGCTCTGGGGTTCCCTTATCGGTGATGCTCTCGGTGTGCCAGTTGAATTCAAGGACCGGGAGGAGTTGGTTCAACATCCGGTCACTGGGATGCGCGAATACGGCACTCATCACCAGCCCAAGGGAACGTGGTCCGATGACGGAGCACTCATTCTTTGCACTGTGGACAGCCTCGTGAACGCTGAATTTGATACGCAGGATATGGGGCGCCGATTCGTGCGGTGGATGAACGAGGAACTTTGGACTGCTACCGGAGTCGTCTTCGATATCGGCATGATTACCACGAGCGCTCTGATGCGGATTGCCAATGGAACCCTGGCTGAAGCAGCCGGCGGGCGTGATGAATACAGCAATGGAAACGGATCTCTCATGCGGATCATTCCCGTGGCCCTGCGTTTCGCCAGCCTGCCCACTCTCGCGTTTGCGGAACGGCTTAGCCGGGTTTCTGCGATTACGCACGGGCATGAACGTGCGAAAATGGCGTGCGTTTTTTACGGCCTGCTTGTGCGTCAGCTTCTTCTCGGATGGAAACCGGGAGCGGCCCTTGATTCTGCGCGCGCGGAATTTACGGGCTTATACGAGCGTTCAGCCGAGTTCAAACAGTTTTGCCATATTTTGTCTGATGATTTTCTTTCAATGCCAGCGGAAGAAATCATTTCTACCGGATACGTCATGCACACGTTGCACGCGAGTGTCTGGTGCTTGCTCAATACTGAAAATTATCGGGATTGTGTTCTGAGCGCCGTAAATTTGGGGGGCGACACCGACACGGCAGGTTGCGTGGCGGGCGGCTTATCCGGTGCATTCTACGGAATGAAGGACATCCCGTCTGAATGGCTCAATCAACTGCCAAAGAAAGGTGACCTGGATTGTCTCTTTCACGAATTTGCCGAATTGTGTTCCGAACGGACCCCTCCTCGTCAGGGATCAAATGAGCCTCGATAGCCCGAATAAAATGCTCAATGAGCGATTCGCGGGAGTGCTTCTCGGCACCGCCGTCGGTGATGCGTTGGGTTTGCCTGCGGAAAATCTGTCGCCTGGAAGAATTCGCCGACGCTGGAACGGCGCATGGAGAATGCGGCTTGTATTCGGCCGCGGAATGATCAGCGATGACACGGAACACACGCTGATGGTCGCACAAGCGTTGCTGGCTCATCCGCAAGACGCAAATACTTTTCAACGCGCACTGGGCTGGAAGTTGCGCTGGTGGTTTGCGGGTCTTCCTGGCGGTGTGGGACTCGCTACCGCAAAGGCATGTTTGAAGTTGTGGGTTGGATTTCCTGCCAACAAAGCTGCTGTCAAATCTGCTGGAAGCGGACCGGCCATGCGAAGCGCAATCATTGGCGCATATTTCGCGAATGATCCGATCCGCCGGCGCGAGTATGTATTGGCTTCATCGCGCCTGACACATCGAGGCTGGCAAGCTGAGGCCGCAGCGCTGGCTGTCGCCGAATGTGCCGCGCTCGCCGTGCAAATGCAGAGGCAGCCTGAACCTAAACAGGTTTTCGAAGTCCTTCGAAGTCTCACCGCTGAAAATCAATGGCAGAACTGGATTCAGCAAATCGAGGCGGCGCTAGCGACAAATCAATGCATATTGGAATTCGTGCGCACCGTTGGATTAGAGAAGGGCGTCAGCGGTTACTCATTGCATGTCGTGCCGGTCGCGATCTACGCATGGTTGCGTCATCCAGGCGATTTCCGCACGGCAATAATCAACACACTGGAACGCGGTGGTGACACTGACACAGTCGGTGCAATTCTCGGTGCGCTAGTCGGCGCTGTAGTTGGAAAACAGGGCATCCCACTCGATTGGCTCGACAGCATCTGCGACTGGCCGCGCTCGGTTTCATTCATGGCACGCGTCGCGGAGAAACTGGCTGAACAGAACCAATTGCAAAATCCAAGCGGTCTGGTCCACTACTTTTGGCCAGGCCTAATTCCCAGAAACATTCTTTTCCTCCTTGTCGTCCTGCTGCACGGGTTGCGTCGTCTAGCACCGCCATATTAGGTCCTTACCATCAGTCGCCAGGATAAAAGTTGTATATTCCCGCCGAAACCTTCTGCTAACGAAGAAGAAGGTCGACCAAGCCAGCGTTGGATTGGGCCGAGCTTTGTCATTTCACTGCCGGTGGGCCCTCCGTTGGTAGGGGTGGTTCAAACAAGCTGGCGATTCGGCGGCGAAGTGCTTCCCTTGTTGCCGCCATACACGATTTCTCCTTTGGATCGGGCCGCCGATTTCTCGAGCGCAGAAGTTGCTCAAATTGCGCCTCGGACATGTTTGTCATGGTGTGTTCTTCAGAAATTGTTTCATTAACCCACACTCCCTTAATATTCTAATATGCTCACTTTGATAAAATCTTTCACCACATCGAGATTGTTGTCATCTATGCAACAGTATACAGGAGTTTCGCGGATAACTTCCTCTCTGTTTTAACCTGAACTCCACGGCAGCAGCTATCCGGTTTTGGAACGCCAAATGCTTTTTGGTGCCTCAAACAAGGGAAAATGAACATGAATGCTATAGGAACCACGGGGCAGGAAGCGCATGAACATGTCGCGCCGGGCGCTGCAAAACGGCGGGGCAACCCACTGATGCTCGGGTTGATTCCAGCGTTGGCTGTAGGTTTCCTCGTGCTTGCGATAGGGTTGATTGCCAGACCGCCGGCCTATGTGGCCCGTGCGAGTTTCGCCGTCGACTGGAACGAGATGGCGGCAGTGTTTGGTGACGAAAACGCAGAGAAGGTTCGGGAGTTAGTGCGCAAAGGAATTATTGCCGAAACCACGGCGCTACCGAAATCCAAGGAACTTTCAAGTATTCTTGATCCTGACGGAACGCTCAGCAGCGATCAACGGGCGGCTCTCACAACCAAAGTGGGCGATTCATTGCACATCACTTTGACAAGTCAGACTGAAGACAAGGATTGTTTCGCCATCCAATTCCGAACTAAAGACGCCACTCAGGCTAAAATGGTAGTTCAGCGCGTTCTGCGCGGACGATTATCCGACCTCAACGACCAAGCTTTTGTCCTTAGCTTAGCCGGCGCAGCGCGGGCGAAAAGCGATCTGGATGACTTAAGCAAGCAACAAGCCAATGATCGGGAATCGCCGGACGGGGACACCTCGGCTTCGGAATGGAAACAATTGCAGGCCGGACTAAGTTTGGCAAAAAATGCAGTTGGCATGTTCCTCTCGCCAGCCAAGATGGTGGAGGACGTTCACGTGGAAAACACTGTTGGTAGCCACGTGGTGCGTGTGCTTTTCGCCGCAGTTCTGTTTGGCGGGATGGCCGGCATTGCGGGGCTTGGTTTGGGCAAAGTCACAATTGCTACGAAAACTCCCCGGTCTTCTGAACGCGCGATCGCGCCCGGTGTGCCGCCGAAACTTACGCCGACGAATGTGCCGCCAGTAATTGCCCGGTTTGAAATGCCAAAGCCGCCGATATTACCGCCACCGATTCTCAATCGATGATTTCGTTTGTTTCATCGATGCAAGCATCGAGGGTGATGTGCAGCTTGAAACTTCGGTGAAAACCATCATCATGCCCGCACTAGGGGATTTATGGCTGTCTTAACGATCAGCGCTCGAGCTTTGGGAAAGCGCAAACCGCTCGTTCCCGACTGGCAAGTGCCGTTTCCGCCGGAGGAACAGGGCGGAGGCGAACCTCTCACATTGCGCCAATTGATCACCCGAATCGTGCGCCGCGAAGTCGAGGCTTTCAGGCAACGCCAGGAAGACCGGCAAGTGGTGCGGATTCTAACCGAGCGACAAATCGAGGAGGGCCTCAGCAAAGGCAAGGTGGACGCAGGTGGACGCAATTTACATCAGTTCGTCGACCCGGACGAAGCCGTGGCTGTTGCATTGCAAGCGTTCGAAGACGGGATATATCTCGTCATCCTCGATGGTGAAGAATGCCGTGAATTGGATCGTGAAATTTTTCTGCATGCCGAGAGCCATCTCGTTTTTGTGCGGTTGGTAATGCTGGCGGGAGGTTAATTCAAAATCAGAGGAGAACCTATGCTCAAACATGAAGAAGCGCGGGCGCAGTTGGAAAAATTGGAAAACAAGGAATGGGTCGCAGCGCGGCTCGGTGCCATCGACAGCCTGCCCGGAACGTTACGTGACACGGCACGCACACTGGTCGCGCCAGAAGAGGATCCGATGCTGCGTCTCCAGGGAAAGCAGTCCAACCGGAACGAGGATTTGCTCAAAGGATTCAAAACCATGGATGAGAAGGGGCGTTCGCAGTTTTTCGAAACGCTCGCGCCCGGTCTGGGAAACATAATCGAACGCGGCTGGCAAATCCACGACCGGCTTCCCTATCAAGGAGGTTACGGCCGCAAACCATTTCGCGCTCCCGGTCACTCTCAGGCTTTCGTCATGAAAAGGATTCGTTGGGTGGTGGAAATACTGCGTCTTGTGGGTCCTTATCAGAAGGACATTGCGTGGTTCGCCGCATGGGCACCGTTTGTGGCGCACGGCCGACTGGCTGACTCCCTCGGGATTCTATTTGCCGGTGCGATTGATGGCGGCGGCAAAGAGGGCGAAGAGGTCTTCCAAATTCTTTGCGCGTCCGGACGGAACGAGCACGAAATTGGGGGCATGGGCCGCCATGTCACGCGCGGGTTGCTGGATGCCAGCCGCCCCGATGGTTGGCAATTTATTGAGAACATGTTACTCGCGGCGCAACGCGAAGAGGGCCTACGGCAAGTCATCCTTGAAACGGTGGACGAGGCGCATCCCCAGGCGTTCCGGCGGATGCTCCAGCTGATCATTGACCAAAACCTCGCCCGGTTCAGCGCCACCGTGCGCGCCTTTGATGTCTGGCTTGGTTATCAGTGGGATGCCGTAAGCGTGGGCGTCGTGAACACGACGATAGAGAAAATGCTTGTTTATCTGGAGGACGCGACGGCGCGGGAAGCGGCGGTGAAAGGCAACGACGCGGAACAGGTTTATGTGGCCCTCTGGTCACAGGCTTTTGACGATGCGATCGCGGCAGTGGCTCCAGCGACGGAGCAGTTGAAGCATCCCAAGGCCGAGCACCGCTTTGTTGCGGCACATTTGCTGGATCAGTTGGGATTGATCGCTTCCGAAAAAAGTCTGCTGCTTGCTCTGGAAGACTCGGATCTGCGCGTGACGACGCGAGCGTTGCGCGGCTTTCAGCGTGCAACCGATCCGCGCATCAAGAAACTCGACTTGTTTGAGCGGTTGGAAAAACTCGTGCCGCGTTACCCGGACAAGCCGGAAAAACTCAAGCCGGCGGTCTGGCCGTGGACTGCCTACACGATTTCCAAGGAACTCGCCGCCGATACCTTGCCGCAAAACCTGGGTGAGCGCCCGCCCACCCGTTTGCTTTCCCATCTGCAACAAATGGGAACCAGCAAGCGGACGGCAGTCATCGGTCTGCTGGCCAAACAGGACGCGTGGGATGCCGCCACGCGCGACATGCTGTTTGCGCTCGTGGGAGATGCCAGCCGTCAGGTGCGCGAAGCCGCCCTCGGCTACCTCGCCAAATGCAAAATTGAACCGGAAGAAGCTGCCGGGATCGAGGCGTTGCTCGATCGCAAAACCGGCGATCTCCGGCGCGGCGCATTGGCGTTGCTGATGCAACAAAATGACGAGAACGCGCTGAAGAGTGCGGATCGCTTGCTAACCTCGAAGAGTCAACCGCAGCGGTTGGCCGGCCTGGAGTTGCTTCGGCAATTGATTGAGAACAAGCGCTGTCTCGTAGAGGCTCGCGACCGTGCTGAAAAATACAAACAACTTCATCCCAAACTTAACGAAGCCGAACGCCAGCAGATTGATGTGGTGCTGGATGTCGGCAAGGAAGTGCCCAAACTTGAAGATGCCCTCGGCCTGATTCGTCACGAGGATCGCACATGGCCCGCGAAACCAGTCTCGCGCGGCGTACTGTTTCATTCTCCGGTCACCGAGCGGATTCTGACGGCGGTGGAGAAATTGTTGGAGGCAAATGCGCAGGAGACGGTTTCCTTCGTGAAAGACAACGGCGAGGTGTACAAGGGTTTATTGTCGGATCTGGATTTTGGATTTCCGCGCCCGGACCCGAAGAAGACTGCCGAAGAGGACCGCGCGCGCTTGCCGCTCGCGAATGTGTGGGAGAACTGGTGGCTGAACCGCGGGCCAGATTTGCGCGATCCGGATGGCATGGAAATTCTGCGCGCCATCGCCCGGTTTCAATTTTGCCACGGCTCCTACCACGACGTGGAGGATATTGAGAAAAACCATCCGGAGGCCACCAAGACTGTCATCGGAAAAATTGTGACCGGAAAAAGGCCCCTCTTATGGAAGGTGCGAAGCATTCTGAACTGGCTGATACGACTGCATCCGCCGAAAGCTGGAGTCGAGTTTACGCTTGATGCGCTGGAGAGCGCTCTGGCACTCGTACCGGACTCGGCTCTGCATTTTACGCCGGAAGAAGCAGCCGAACTCACGAAATTGGGCGAACAGGCCAGCCAGGTTTTTGAAGGCAACTGGCAATTCCGTCAGGAGCGGTTTGCAAAACTTCGGGCTAAAGCCGACTGGCGTGAGGATTATTCGCCGTACGCAGTATGGAATCATGTTGCGCATGAGCTTTATGTGAATGCTCCCGAGCTTTGGAATGGCGCTTTGCACGCCCGGCATTGGCAATTGTTGCGCTGGATGGATGAACCGGTGCGATCGCAAGAAGCGGGTGGCACGTTGAAAGTCAACCGTGCTTGCTGCCTTCCGAGGGAACGCGCGGGAATTATCGAAACCGCCCAGGCCCATGCCGGCGGGGGCGCCACCGAGGCCGATATCATCGAACAACTGATTGGCGACCGGGCGACCGACACATTTTACTCCCGGCGCTCATTCCACGATTTGGGATCACTCTCGAAACGCAAACGACACGCTCACTATGATCGTTTTCAATTCCTCTTTCCCATCATGGAACGCTGCCGAAAGCGCGTTCTGGAAGTCGAACTGACGCGCGGAGATAATCCCACGGCCGCCTCCGGGCCGGCTCTCAGTTTAAGCTCGGTGGGAGGTGTCGCAAATCTCATCGCGATTCTACGAACTCTCGGCCGCCGCAACTTTGTCCGTGGGTGGTCGCGCGACAATCAAAGCATGGAAACCGTTTTGAGCCATCTCGTCCGCTGTTGTTTCCCGCTCGCTGGCGAAACGGCCGCCGACTTTATCCAGCAGGCGAAGGCAGCGAACATCACCGAGGACCGCCTCGTGGAATTGGCCGTCTATGCGCCGCAGTGGGCTGAGTTCGTCGAGCAGATGCTCGGTTGGAAGCCACTAACCGAAGCCGTGTGGTGGATTCATGCCCATACCAAGGGCAGCGATTGGACGGTGGACAAGGAAATCCGCGAGTTGTGGGACGCCGACATGAACTCGCGAACCTCGCTTAGTGCGGAAGACCTGCTGGAAGGCGCCGTCGACGTGGCGTGGTTTCATCGGATTTACAAAGCGCTCGGCGCTAAGCGTTGGACCGCACTGTACGAAGCCGCCAAGTTCGCCTCCACCGGCACTGGGCACGCCCGGGCGCAACTTTTCGCAGACGCCATGTTGGGCAAAGCTTCGAAACGGGAACTCGTTCAACGCATCACGAAGAAGCGCTACCAAGACGCAGTCCGCGCGATTGGTTTGCTGCCGCTCGCGGACGGGAAGAAACGCGAGGGGGATTTGCTAGACCGTTACAAGGTGATCCAGGAATTTCGGCGCGGCAGCAAACAATTTGGCTCTCAGCGGCAGGCGAGCGAGAAAAGGGCCGCGCAAATCTGCCAACAGAACCTCGCGCGCACCGCGGGTTACGCGGATCCCATTCGGCTTGAATGGACGATGGAAGCAAAAGCAGTCGATGATTTGGCCGATGGCCCGATCGAAGTGGTGGTCGATGGCGTCAAGGTTTCGTTAGGCATTGATCCGTGGGGAGAAATTGAATTGAAGGTGACGAAGGACGACAAACCGCTGGCGGATATTCCGGCCAAGCTCAAGAAGCAGCCTAAGATTGCTGCGTTGCGTGAGCGCAGGGTGGAACTGAAACGGCAGGCGGCGCGGATCCGGCCATCGCTGGAGCAATTCATGGTGCGAGGCGATGAATTTTCCCTCGCCGAATTGCGCGAATTGATGGAGCACCCGCTACTCGCGCCCATGCTGAAAAACCTTGTCGTCAAAGGCGAAGGTGTCATGGGCTATCCGGTGCACGGCGGCAAAGCTTTGGAGAATCAAAGCGGCGAAGTGGAAGCACTGAAGGCCGGCGAGAAATTGCGCATAGCTCACCCTCACGATCTTTTGCCTGCCAAGGAATGGCATCAATGGCAGAAGGATTGTTTCGCGCGCGAACGCATCCAGCCCTTCAAGCAGGTCTTCCGGGAATTGTATCCGCTGACGGAAACGGAAAAGCAGGAAGGCACCCAGACACGACGGTACGCTGGACATCAGGTGCAGCCGCGGCAAGCTCTGGCATTACTGGGGCAGCGCGGATGGGTGCATCATCCCGAGGAAGGTGTTCGCAAGGTGTTTCACGATGTCGGATTGGTGGCGGGGCTGACTTTTGAGGAAGGCTTTTTCACGCCGGCGGAAATTGAAGGCCTGACGTTGGAAAACGTTTTCTTCACCAAACGAGATGGCGGAGAGCCCGTCAAGCTGGAGCAATTGCCGCCGCGCCTGTTCAGCGAAGCCATGCGTGACCTGGACCTCGTCGTGAGCGTGGCGCATCGCGGCGGCGTGGACCCAGAAGCCAGCGCCAGCACCATTGAAATGCGCGCCACCCTCGTCAAACAGACCGCAGAACTGCTCAAGCTTAAGAACGTGCGCTTGAAAGATCGTTACGCGCTGATCACGGGCGAGTTGGGTGAATACAGCGTTCACTTGGGGAGCGCGGTGACGCGAAAGATGCCGGGAGAAATGTTGTTCTTAGTTGCGGTGCACAGCCAGCATCGTGGCCGATTGTTTTTGCCCTTTGCCGATGATGATCCGAAAACGGCGGAAGTGATGAGCAAGGTATTATTGCTCGCCCGCGATAAAGAAATAAAGGACCCAAACATTCTCGACCAAATCCGTTAGGGTTAATCCATCTGGCCGGACCAGTGATCGATCGATCTGCGACGGACGGATGACGCGAGAAGTCCGTCAGCGTTTGCATCAATCCATTCGAATATTCGAATTCAAAATAGTCACACCCCAAAAAGTATAAGTAGACTGTAACTATTGGTGTGTAGTATACGTCATACAAGTTCGATGAAAACTTGCATCAACATATCAGCCACGAGTTGGCCGACAGTGACCGTCGCGAAAGCGACACGTCATAGCCGGTATAACCCGGGTTGTGCGTTTAGCCTTGGGCTATCCATGGCGACCTTAGGGCAACAGCCTGAAGGTAATTTGGATAGACTTGGTGCAAGCAGGTTCTGAAGAACGATTAAGGATTTCTCTCACCCTGCTTACCACAAAGTAAGCAGGGTTTTTTGTTTCCCTGAAACCGGCCGAGTGGCCGCCAACGAAAGGTGAAGTGTCTGTGAACGATAAAAAAGTGACGTCCTGGTGATGTCTGACAGTGCCAAACGAATTGAAGCGCAGGAACGAATTCACGTTCCACCGATGTGGTGTGCCCGCGCGGGGCGAATACGCGCGCCGAGACGATTGGAAACGCTTTTACAATTTAAAGGCTTCGCAGGAGGTGTGCCTCTAAACACCGAAAGAACCACCGTGAAACCGTGGGTTGGTATCTCAACGAGATAGCAAGAGGTGTTTGTTCTTTGTTGAAATGGCATGGGCCGGGACTGAAACAAGTCCCGGCCCTTTTAATTTCGCGGTTGTGATTTAACAGCAGAATGGCTCCTCGCCAGGGAGTTTGTCCGGGTGCAATTCCCGGCAACCGCACCAATTCTTTAATACGCCGAGCGCCAGCTAGCGCGACAGAGTCTCCAAAACTCCGTTTGCTTGGGGCAGCACCAAGGCGGCGTGCCAATTTTCGGGGTCGTGGCAGACAAGCAATGCACTTGCCCTGCAAGCAAGCTTATGTGGGAGCGTTACCCACCGACTCCACCATTTCACTGCGGGGAGAATGAGATTCAGGCGAGCCTCATAAGCTCAGCCTCCGTGGGCGCAACTCCCACCCCCGCTACCAATTCTCGGGAAGTGATCCAGCCCGCGGTCTGTAAACCCGCCGTCACAAAACAGTGCTGGAAGATGACGACTGGAGCATTACCAGCACTTCCCACCAGCCTTTGCAGGGTAGGCCAATTTGGACTCGTAGCTCAAACAGCAGAGCGCCCCGTTGTCTGCGGGAGGGTTGAGGGTGCAACTCCCTTCGGGTCCGCCATTTTTATCGGAGCGTAGCTCAGTCTTTAGAGCGCCGGGCCTGGGACCCGGAGGCCGCAGGTGAAAATCCTGCCGTTCCGACCATTTCAAATTGCTGTCGTGGCCGAATACATCAGGCATCCGTCTTCTAAGCGGATTCATGCAGGTGAGAATCCTGCCGGCAGCGCCAGTCAATTATTGCCAGGTGGTGTCAAAGTAGCACGGCGGCCTGTTAAGCCGTTCGGTGTTGGTGCGAGTCCAAACCTGGCAGCCAATTTCAGGGTGTAATGTCAGCAGCAGACGGCCTTGTTCGGAACGAGGAGGTTGCAGGTGCAACTCCTGCCATTTTGGATGGTTGGCAGAGAAGTAATGCCCCGGTCCCGAAAACCGAGTGAGCCTCCGGGCTGCGTGGGTGCAATCCCTACACCATCCCCCATTTTTTTAAACCCTTAACCAAAGGAACTCCCATGAAGCCCGTTCTCCGCTATCAAAGCCAATTGCTCTTTCGCAAGAGCTACAAACCAAATCGTATCCGAATCAAGCCGGCGAAATTGAATTTCGTGTTTCGTCCGGTGCGCTTCGGTGTGAAACCGCAAATCAAAACTTATGAATGCGATTCATCTTGAATCCAAGTTCGCTGCCATGGGTGCGCGCATGAAGGTGCGCGAAATCCCTTCGCGCTGGCGCATGGGCGATAGATCCTGGTTACAACCTCGGAATTACGCCATGGACCGCCGAAAACCTCGAAAGAATTGAAATGAGCGACGCGAATCCAACCCAAATCCACGCTACGGGTGAGGCCACAGGCTTCATTCCCGCCCCTGGCGACAAGGGCAAGCCAATCACAGTCATCGGCACAAATTCGATTCGTGCCGGTTTCGATGCTACGTGCTTGCAACAGGCGCTGAAGGCTCGCAGTGCGCCTGGTGTGACCGATCTTGTGCTCAATCCCGACGCGCACGCTGGCTACGGCGCGCCGGTGGGATGCGTTTTGACTTCGACGACTCACATCTATCCAGGTCCCGTTGGCGTAGACATCAAATGCTCCATGAGCTTCCTGCAATTGGATTTGCCGGCAGACCAGGTCTCGGACAAGACCGTTCGCCGTGCGCTGATCAATGCAATTCTGGAACGCACGCCAACCGGCCCTGGCCGCGGCCAACGCTCCGCGCGCAAGGCCCGCAAAGTCGGTGAAGCGCTCGGTGAAAAGGTCGCCATCGATGGTGCGTCGGCCGAGGTGCTGAACGTATTGGGCATTCCCTCGATTGGGCGGAGCGTTGCGAAGACGCCGCTCACGTGGGGCACGATGAAACGCGTGATGCGCTGGCCTTGCGGCTCGACTGGCTGCGCAAGAATCAGTTTTCAAACTTTCTCGAAAAGATTGCGCAATTGGGTTCGTATGGCGGAGGCAATCATTTCGGCGAATGTGAAATCGTGCGCCTGATCGACAACGATCGCGCGCGTAAGGCTGCCGAAGTTTTTAGCCTGCGCGACGGTTGCGTCGGTTTCCTCTCGCACTGCGGTTCGCGTGGATTCGGCCACGCGCTGGCGACCGGACAATTCCGCGCCCTCCAGCAGAAATTCGCGACCTGGGACATCCCTCTGCCGGGACAGGACGAGGAATTGGTTTACGCACCGCTCCGCACCCCCGAGGCAGAAGCCTACCTCGATGACATGGCACCCGGGGCGAATTTCGCGACCGTAAATCATCGGCCCATAAACGCGCTGGTGATCGAAGCATTTCAGGAAGTCATTCCAGGTGTGAATGGCTCGCCGTATATTTCATCAGCCACAACATCGCGCGCAAGGAACTGTTGCCAGACGGCCACGGAGGATTTAGCGGTGAAGGATGGGTGCATCGCAAAGGCGCGACCCGAGCATTCCCGTCGGGGCCCCCCTCCTTGAAGGAAACGCCGTTTGCGGAAACCGGCCGAGAAAGGCGCATTGAACCTGCACAGCTAACGGCACGGCCGCGTCAGCGATGAATTCCACTTCCGGTGCGCGATCGAGGCCTGTACCAGTTTCGTAGCAATGCCACGGCAGACGGGTTCGAACGCCTGCATTCGCTTCGAAAAAAAGGGGGTCAATAATGCGACGATAGACGGTGTGTTCGGGTTGATTCATGCCGCTCGGCACGGAAAGATGTTGTGATACCGCGCTGCTGAAGGTGTCGTGCTCGAGCAACACGCGCATCACATCCTCATGGAGGAACAACGACCATCCCAGAATTCGCTGTAAGCAACGGGGAACCCGTCCATCTCGTCGTAGGCAGTGCACTGGTTGCGCATGACCTCATTGGATTTTGGATCCCAATCCGGTGAGGGGCGATCATTCATATCCGCTTTGAGGCATGAATTGCGCCCTTCCAAGCAGGCGACGGACTACATCGGCGGCGGTGTAGGAATCGCCTCCCGGCGGGAGGAATTCCGCGATCCTTCCGAGGTCGTTGCCCGCCGTCACCAACGCGGGTTCTGCTTCAGGTTCAGGCCGCACTTGGGCGAAGCCGGCAGTGGCCAGCAGGCCGTTACAGACACATTTGCGCCCCACGGTTTCTTCGTGGCGTCCGCCTTTGCGCACATAATCTTCGAACGGCTCGCTGGGACAGCGATAGCTGACGCTGCCATCCGTCTTGCGGTAGGGCCGTCGGAGAGCACCGATATCGCAGATGCGTTCGCGCGCCGCAAAGATCGCCCGGTCGGAAAGCGTGCCTGGCACGACCGCCACCTTAAAAGGAAAGCCGGTAGGCGAAGCCAGTGGATCGGTGAAAATCTTTGCTCGCCCGTTCCGGGAAAGCTCAATGGCCTGCCGCTTGATTTTCGGGTGGAGGCCGGATTCCTCGCAGAATGCGAAGGCGGTTCCGACCTGAATACCGGCAGCACCGAGGCCCAGCGCTGCTTCAAGTTTTCCCGACTGTCCGTAAGAACCGGCCAGCCAGAACGGCAGTCCCAACGCGCGGATTCTCTCCAGTTCGGGGACATCGCGCGGACCATAGACCGGTTCACCATGGGCACTAAGCTGCATCGGGCCGCGAGGCGGTGCATTATGACCTCCAGCGCTCTCACCTTCGACGACGAAGCCATCCACGCGGCCGTTGGATTTACGGGCCAGCGTAATGGCGAGCGTAGCCGAGGAAATAATCGCAACGAACTTTGGACGCTGGAGCGTCGGTACGTCTCCGCCACAAAACACATGAGGATCGAAGGTGGACACGAATTCCTCGCCGGGAAGTGACCCTTCGACATCAATCTTCAGCTCGGCGGGCTCGCCGGTAGCCAGCCGATCCAGCGCCCCGGGAATGGCTCGTGGAATTCCCGCTCCCATAAGCACGCAGGCCACTCCCGCGAGCATGGCTCCGAACAGTGCCGGCAACGTTGGGATCTGGATTTTTTCGAGGAGATTGATGCCAACTAGACCTTCGTGCCCGTCTCGGGCGAGGAACACCTCGACGAAGGATCCGAGAACGACCGGTTCCACGGAGCGTGGGTTGGGTTTCAGCGAGGCTTTCGGGACCAGACGAAAGGCCGAACCCTCGGGCTTGCCGCCTTCGATGAAATAATCCGCCAGCACGCGCTCGACCATGTCGGGGAATGGGAAATGAGCCAGCGCCCTCCGGACTTCCCCGCCGGGATCACCCAGTTGCAGCCGCCGCGCCAAAACCGTTTCGATGCCCGTCCCTGAAACGACGCCCAATTGCCCGAGACGCGATACGGTCCGTGCGAGCTTCCAGTTGGAAATCGCGACGCCCATGCCGCCTTGGATGATTTTGGGAAATGCGGTCATTATGATTAGGTTAAGCTTGCTTGAGCTCTATTTCATTTCAACGGATCAGGGCATGGTTCACGGGATTTCCTTTTTTCCGCCTGAAATTGCCAGCATGCGTTTGATAGGCCGCCGCGCCCGTTCCAGAATCTCCGCCGGCAATTCGACCCGCGGAAGGAGATTCTCCATGCAATCCCGCAATTTCTCAAGCGTGTTTAGTTTCATGAACTTACACTGGCTGCACCGGCAATTATCCATGGGCATCTGCATAACATCAAACGCCGGTGCGCAAATGAATTCCTTATCGGGACATTCCTTTCGCATTCGATGGATAATGCCCGACTCGGTTACGATCACGAACCGTCTGGCTGGGTCGGTCTCGCAGTAAGTAATCATCCTTTCGGTCGAACACACCGCATCCGCGAGGTCGCGCACTTCGCGCAGGCTTTCAGGATGAACAACAATCCTGGCGTCCGGGTATGATTCCTTCAAATGCAGCAAAGCATCCCGGCGAAATTCAACGTGCGCGTAACAGTTGCCGCGCCACAACGTCATTGGGCGGTTGGTCTGTTCCATGACCCAGGCTCCGAGGTTTTCATCGGGCACAAATAGCAGGTCTTTTTCTTTGGGCGCAGCCTCGACGATTTTGACCGCATTGCCGCTGGTGCAGATCACGTCGCAGAGCGCCTTCACCTCGGCGCTGCAATTGATGTAGGCGATGGTGTAAAAATTGGGATTCGTTTTCTGAAGCTCGCGAAGCTTTTCAGCCGGGCAGCTTTCTTCGAGCGAACAGCCTGCGTTGCGGTCCGGCAGGATCACGAGCTTGTCCGGATTCAGAATCTTGGCCGTCTCAGCCATAAAATGGACACCGCAAAAGACAATAACATCCGCAGCGGTCCTGGCTGCCTGCTGCGCCAATCCGAGGGAGTCGCCCACAAAATCGACCACGTCCTGGATCTCGGGCACTTGGTAATTGTGCGCGAGAATTACCGCGTTCAATTCGCGTTTCCTCTGAAGAATTTCACGCGTGATGGCTCCATTTCTCGGTAAAGGCAAAGGCTCACCGGTGCGAGAATTGTCAATTGTCGCGATGTCGTCGTTTGTTGTGGACACATTCATACTGATGTGGAAGCAGGCATCGTTGTGATTCGGGAATCCTCAGAGCGTCTGCCAATCTCATGCTCCGAAGAATCGCTGAATTTCGCGAGCGACCTCGATGAGGCGGTCCACCTCAACTGCTGTGTTATAGAAATAAAAGCTCGCGCGTGCCGTCGATTCCACGCCAAGTTTTCGCAGCAATGGCTGTGTGCAATGATGTCCACCGCGCAAGGCGACCCCGTATTGGTCTGCGACTGTGACAATATCGTGCGCATGAATCCCGTTGAGCAGAAAACTGACGAGTCCGGCGCGTCCGGTTTTCGGACCGAAAAGCCGGATGTTTTTCAATGCCGAAAGTTCGGCATAAGCGTACTCGCCCAACTCGCGGTCGTGCTCCCAAATCCTGCGCCGGCCAATGGCGTCAAGATAATCCAGCGCCGCGTGCAGGCCGATGGCACCTGAAATGTCCGGGGTGCCGGCCTCGAATTTGTGCGGAGCTGTTTTGTAGGTGGATTTTTGAAATTCAACAGAGACAATCATGTCACCGCCGCCCTGGTACGGCGGCATAACTTCGAGAATCTCACCACGCCCATAAAGTACTCCGATGCCCGTCGGCCCACAGACTTTGTGGCCGGAAAACGCCAGAAAATCACAGCCGATTTCCTGTACGTCGAGCGGCATGTGTCCGGCGCTCTGGGCGGCGTCAACCAGCGTGGTGACTCCCAGTTTGCGGGCACGCGCGCACAATTGCGCAACCGGATTGACGGTCCCAAGCGAATTGGAAATGTGGACCATTGCGAAAAGCTTTACCTTTCGCGTGAGTAAGTCATCCAGTCGCGACATGTCGAGCAAACCCTTGTCGTTAACCACCGGAACGAAAATCAATTGCGCCCCGGTACGTTCAGCCAGCAGTTGCCACGGCACGATGTTGCTATGGTGCTCCATTTCGGTGAGAAGAATTTGATCGCCGGATTTAATGTGCTGGTTGCCCCAGGTGCTCGCGACAAGATTTATGGCCTCGGTCGTGCCGCGCGTGAAAACGATTTCTTCAGAGCTGCGAGCATCCAGGAAGCGCGCCACGCGCTCGCGCGATGCCTCGAATGCACCTGTGGCGCGATTGCTCAATTCATGGATTCCACGATGCACGTTGGCATTGTCGTTCTCGTAAAAACGGTCGAGGGCGTCGATTACGGCGCGCGGCTTTTGACTCGTGGCAGCATTGTCGAGATAAACCAGTTGGTGCCCGTGGACGGTTTGATGCAAGGCGGGAAAATCATTGCGGAGTTTCAACCAATCCGCTTTCGTTTCATTGGTGGGCGAGGTAACAGTCCATCGAGACTGAGTCGCATTGGTTATGAGGTTCATAATCTATAAAAGTCCAAGCTGAAGTTGCGCCGCCTCGGACATCATCGCCTGGTTCCACGGCGGGTCGAACACCAACTCCGCATCGGCTTCGACGATTTCCTCCAGCGAAAAGAGTTTATCGCGGATCTCCTGCACTATGGCCGAACCCATGCCGCAACCCGGAGCCGTCAATGTCAATTTAACCTGGACCCGATAGGTGTTTTCCTTCGGAAGCGGGCTGAGCGCGCAGTCGTAAACCAGGCCGAGAGCAACAATGTTTACCGGAATTTCCGGGTCGTAGCAGGTCTTGAGCAAATTCCAGATTTCCTTTTCCAGTTCCTCTTTGGTGCGGAAGTTTCCGGTTGAATCGGGCGTGGCCGTCGCCAATTCAATTCCCAAGGCATCGGCATTTTTCTGGGCTATCCGAAACATGTTGCCGTTCACGATCACGGTGTAACTGCCGCCGAGGGATTGCGTTATGCGTGCCTGCTCGCCCTTCTGGAGCACAACGTTCTCGCCAACGGGAACGATGATTGCCTCAACGTCTCGGGTAAGAATGACCGCCGTGTCCTCGTGCATATCAGTCCTTTTTCGCTTCCGTAGAAACGGTTGTCCCGGCCTCAGTCACGGCCGCCAGCATGGCGTGCCACGGCAAGACCGCGCACTTGATGCGCTCTGGAAACTTATGGACGCCGGCCAGCGCTACGACCTTCCCCAGATCTGAATCCGTGCGGCCGGTCGTTAGCATATCTCGCACGGCGTTGAAAATCGTTTGCACCTCCAAGCATGTTTTCCCGACGAGCGCTTCCGTCAGCAACGATGCCGATGCCTTGGAAATCGCGCAGCCGGAGCCTTGAAACGCCAGATCCTTGACGGTGCTGCCTTCGATTCGGGCGTAGATTGTGTAGTTGTCACCACAGATGGGGTTGGTGCCTTGCCCACGATGGTTGGCATCCGGTAACGTCCGAAAATTTCTCGGCCTCCTGCTGTGGTCGAGAATCAATTCCTGATAAAGCTCTAATAATTCATCGTTCATTTTGTTTTCTCGACCTCCTCAAGCCGGCGCCAAACTAAGTGATCCAATTCCTCGCGCATCGGCGAGCAACGAATACGATTTATGATTTCACCCGCAAATGCATGAACCAGCATGCGCCGCGCTCTTTCCAATGGAATGCCGCGGGAGCGAAGATAAAAAATCGCTTCATCGTTCAATTGCCCGATGGTGGCGCCGTGCGTGCATTTCACGTCATCGGCGTAGATTTCCAGTTGCGGCTTCGCATCGACAGTCGCGCGGTTAGACAAAAGAAGATTTTTGTTGGTCTGTTTGGCGTCTGTCTTTTGCGCGCCAGGATGAACGTGGATGCGTCCGTGAAAAACGCCTTTGGATTCTTCACTCAAAATGCCGTTGAAATACTCATGGCTCGCGCAGCGCGGCGCGGCGTGATTGACGATCATGAAATGATCGGCGAGTTGCGAGCCGCGCGTGAGATAAAGTCCATTGAGAACGCACGCCATTCCTTCGCCGGCCAGATTTGCGTAAATGTTCGTGCGGGAAAGTTTTGCTCCCAGCGCAAATGAATGCGCGGTGACGCTGCTCGCCCGGCCACAGTGTGCCGCAAGGGTCGCGATATGAAATGCGTTTGGGCTTTCCGCCTGGAACTTCAAATGCTCCACCACCGCACTTTCGCCCGCGACGATTTCCGTGACGGAATTCGTCAAATGCGCCGCCTTGCCCAAGCTCATGAAATTTTCGAAAACCGTCAGGCGGCTCCCGCGTTCGGCGACAATGAGATTGCGCGGATGCGTTGTTTCACCATCTCCTTTCGTCGAAATAAAAATAAGCTGAATCGGATCGGCGACACTGTTAGCCGCAACGTGAATGAATGCGCCGTCCCGGAAATATCCTGCGTTGAGCGCGGCAAATGCGTTCTTCCCGGCATCGGCGTGCGCAAACAAATGTTTTCGAACCAGCCCAGTTTGAGTGGTCAGTGCTGCGGCAAGATTCATTACTTTCAGACCCGAAGCAGGCGCCAGCGGCAGACACGAGAGTTCTGGGGTGAAAATGGCATCGATGAAAACCAATTTGCTTCCAGGAATGCCTGCGAATGGGAGATTCCCCAGCGATGCTTTGGTCACTCCATCCCGGTCAGACCGATCCACCGGCTCGAACTCGAAATCCGCCAGCGGCGTCACATTGGTGAACCGCCAATCTTCGTCGCGGAGAGTGGGAATGCCGGTTTTCTCAAAAAGCGCGATGGCGTTTTCTCGCGTCTGCGATAACCACTCTGGTTCCATGTTACGGGCTGGGTTGGAGTGGCCAGAAATGCCAACCGCACCTGACTTTGTTTCGATAGCATTCATTTCATTCGGCATTCAGTGGCGAGAGTGGTTTGCTCAATAATTTCTTCGTACCCTCTTTGCTCCAGTTCGAGCGCCAGTTCCTTGCCGCCTGATTTCACGATGCGTCCCTCACAGAGCACATGCACGAAATCGGGAACAATGAAATCCAGCAGGCGCTGATAGTGCGTGATGACAAGTTGCGCATTGTCGGCGCGTTTCAAAGTATTCACGCCCTGGGCCACGATTTTTAAAGCATCTATGTCCAGGCCGGAATCGGTTTCATCCAGGATGGCGAGCTTCGGCTCCAATACGGCCATCTGAAAAATCTCGTTGCGCTTCTTCTCGCCGCCGGAAAAACCTTCGTTCACCGAGCGCTTCAGGAGATCATCCTTTAACTCAAGCAACTTCACGCGCTCCTTTACAAACGCGAGGAACTCCACAGCGTCAAGCTCAGGCAGCCCGCGCTGCTTGCGCACTTCATTGCAAGCCGTCTTGAGGAAATAGGTGCTGTTCACGCCAGGAATTTCGACGGGATATTGGAAGGCAAGAAAAACCCCTTCGCGCGCGCGTTCCTCCGGTGCGAGCGCGAGTAAGTCTTTCCTGCCGAAAATGACCTCGCCGGCGCTGACGTCGTAACCGTCGCGTCCGGCCAGAACCGAGGCGAGTGTGCTTTTGCCGCTGCCGTTCGGCCCCATGATGGCATGGACTTCCCCGGGATAAATTGTGAGATTGATTCCCTTGAGAATGGGCCGGCCTTCGACGCCCGCTTTCAAATTTTGGATGGCAAGAATTGGTTCTCTCATAGCGTGTAAATTCGCGGAATTGTTTTAGCCGACGCTGCCTTCGAGGCTCACGTTGAGGAGTTTTTGCGCCTCGACCGCGAACTCCATCGGCAACTGTTTGAAGACTTCCTTGCAATAGCCGTTGACGATCATGTTGACGGCGTCCTGCGTCGAGATGCCGCGCTGGTTGCAGTAAAAGATCTGGTCCTCACCGATTTTGGAGGTGGTTGCCTCGTGCTCCACTTTCGCAGAATCATTCTTTGCCTCGATATAAGGGAAGGTGTGCGCGCCGCAGCGATCGCCGATGAGCAGCGAATCGCATTGCGAAAAATTCCGCGCATTGGCGGCGCTTCGTTGGATTTTGACCAGTCCGCGATAGCTGTTCTGGGCTCGTCCCGCCGAGATCCCCTTGGAAACGATCGTGCTGCGTGTGTTTTTGCCGATGTGAATCATTTTTGTGCCGGTGTCGGCCTGCTGAAAATTGTTCGTGACCGCCACGGAATAAAATTCACCCACCGAATTATCGCCTTGCAGCACACAACTCGGATATTTCCACGTGATCGCCGAGCCCGTTTCCACCTGCGTCCAGCAAATCTTCGAGTTGCGCCCTTTGCAAAGGCCGCGCTTCGTCACGAAGTTGTAAATGCCGCCGCGGCCCTGTTCATCGCCGGGATACCAGTTTTGCACGGTCGAGTATTTGATTTGCGCGTTGTCCAAGGCGATGAGTTCGACCACCGCGGCGTGCAATTGATTTTCATCGCGCATCGGGGCGGTGCAGCCTTCGAGATAACTCACGTGGCTGCCTTCCTCGGCCACAATCAACGTGCGCTCGAACTGGCCGGATTTCGCAGCGTTGATGCGGAAGTAAGTGGACAATTCCATCGGACAGCGAACACCTTTGGGAATGAAACAAAATGAGCCATCGGTGAAGACCGCCGAGTTCAGCGCCGCGTAGAAGTTGTCGGTATAGGGCACGACCGAACCGAGATATTGGCGAACGAGATCCGGATGGTTTTGCACGGCATGGCTGAACGAGCAGAAAATGATCCCCACGTCCGCAAGCTGTTTTTGAAAAGTTGTCCCGACCGAAACGCTGTCAAACACCGCATCCACCGCCACGCCCGCCAAACGGCTGCGCTCGTGCAACGGAATGCCAAGTTTCTCGTAGGTTTCCAAAAGCTTTGGGTCCACCTCGTCCAGGCTTTTGGGCCCCTCATTCTTATTTTTCGGCGCGGAGTAATAAACGATTTGTTGGAAGTCAATTGGCGGATAATGAACCTTCGGCCAGGCCGGCGTCTTCAACGTTGTCCAGTGGCGATACGCCTTGAGACGCCAATCCAGCAACCATTCCGGCTCATTCTTCTTATGGGAGATGAGCCGGATGATCCCTTCGTTCAATCCCGGCGGCGCGGAATCCGCTTCGATGTCGGTGTAGAATCCGTATTTATATTCGGTTTGAACGAGGGTCTCGACTGTCTCTATGGCGGTGCTCATGCGACTTGTTTCTCCGCTGGCTCGCCGTGCTGGATTGCTGCCAGCGCCTTGATGAAAAGGATGTTGTTCTCCTTATGCACATGCTGGTGCATGTTTTTTTCCAGCCGCTCCAAACTGTCGTAGAGCGCGCGAAATGTGTTGCAGGCCCATTCGGGCGGCGTGTAGTCGTCGGTCAATTCGCGAAATCGCGCCAAAGCCTCGCCAGCGCCATCGTGCTCGGACTGCAACCTCGTCAAAATATCGTTCAGGCCGGTCGCGGCGGCTTTCTGCGTTCCCTTTTCCAATTGGCGAATTTTTGGAAACACGATTTTCTCTTCCTCATCGGTGTGCACGGCCATTTTCTCGCTGAACGTTTCGAAAATTTGGCGCACTTCGCGCAGTCGAGTTTCGCTATCGCCATGAACCGCGGCGACTTTGCGCGTCAAAAACTCCAGACGCGGCAATTCCTCGCGCAAATAGTCGTGATGTTCGCGCTCGATGTGATCACACAACTGGCTCAAGCTCATCGCGTCCGGGTCCGCGGACGAGAGTTCCGAAGCGCCGTCGAGTGCGGCCAACATGGCGATCACGGTCGCCGGATCGAGTTTCTTGCTGAGGCAGATTTCGCCGAGTGACTTTTTGCCGCCGCAACAATAGTCAATGCCAAGATTTTCAAAGATGCGCGCCCGGTTTGGTGCGGCACGGACGATTTCCCCAACAGTGGTTTCAGATGTGATGTTTTTCATTTGTTTTTATGTGGTAACGATGTTTACGGAATAAAAATCCCTTCACGCCTGCTCTTGGCTCATTCGGGCGAAAATCTCCTCTCGTTCTTCCGATCCGATGACTTGATCAATCATCGGATAGAGGATGTTTTCTTCCTTGTGATTGTGCGGGCACAGCACGCCCTGCAGTCCCATTTCCTCGACCTCGGTAGCGAAGTCGTTGCAAGTGAGCTTTTCGGCGATGGCATCCAGGTATTTCCGGATTTCCCGATGTTCCCAACGCATGACCTCCGTCGGTCCGCCGAGATGGCCAAATTTCTTTTCAAATGAAGGAAACAGTATCTCCTCCTCCCAAACAATGTGCTGCTCCAATCCGGTTTTGAATTCCTGAAAATTTTGGACTGCTTTGGTGCGGTCGGATGACTTGAGCTTTTTGAACTGGTAAAACAGGTCATCCAACCGGTCGTGATCTTGTGTGTAGTGTTCGTTGATGCTCGCGGTGTTCATAACGTAATCACGGGAAAAGGATAAATGAGGTAAAGATGTATTGCAAATACATATTTAGGAGTTTGAAATCCATCGGTTGGAAATATTGGTTCGAATTAAATGTGAATTGCCGAGCCGAATGCCTGCCCCGTGGCTTCGTGAACCGCTTCACTCAGCGTGGGGTGCGCGTGAACGGTGGCTTCGATTTCTTCTTCCGTTGCTTCCAGGCTGATCGCCAATCCAAGTTCGGCGATCATTTCCGTCGCCTCGGCGCCGATGATGTGGGCGCCCAGGACTTCCCGGTGCGGTTCGCCGAAAAGAATTTTCACGAAACCTTCTACCTCGCCGACCGCGCGCGCTTTGCCGCTGGCGCTGAACGGGAATTTGCCGACGCGGAATTTCAAGCCGCGCTCTTTGGCCGCGCGCTCGGCCAATCCGACGCTTGCCACCTGCGGCTGGCAATAGGTGCAACTGGGAAATACGTTGATTCTTTTTGGCGCATGATCGGTGAACATTCCCTCAACCGCCTGAATCGCTTCGTAACTCGCGACATGCGCCAGTAATGGAGGCCCGATGATGTCTCCGGCGGCAAACACGCCCGCCACGCTGGTCTGGTAGCGGTCCGTTGTCTGGATGAAGCCGCGCGGCGTGAGTTGAAGTGAAATTCCACCGGGTAACAGCGGTTGCACGCCAATCGCCACGAGGCAGGTTTCGGCTTCGAGCGTTTCGGTGGTTTTCCCTTCGACGGAAATTTTTACGCCCTCTTTGCCAGTTGCGGTTTTGACCACCTTCGTTCCGGTCAGAACTTTGATGCCTTGTTTGGCGAACGCCTTCTCCAGCGCCAGGGAAACCTCCGTGTCTTCCAGCGGGAGAATGGCCGACATCATCTCGATCAAAGTGACTTTCGTGCCGAACGCGTTGAAGAAATAGGCGAACTCCACGCCAATCGCCCCTGCGCCAATAATGACAATGCTCGCGGGTTGCTTCTCCAATACCATTGCTTCGCGGCTGCCGATGACAGTCTTGTTGTTGAAGGGAAATTCCGGCAGCGGCCGCGACACGACGCCGGTCGCGAGCAGAATATTTTTAGCTTCGAGCTTTTGCGTTTTGTCGCCGGCGGCTTTGACAGAAACAACACCGGCGCTTTCGAGCGACGCTTCGCCCCGGAGGTAATCCACTTTGTTCTTACGGAAGAGATATTCGATGCCGGCGGCGTTTTTGTCGGCCACGTCCCGCGAACGTTTGATGATTTTGCTCCAGTCGTAGCGCAGGTTGTCGAAGCTGAAGCCACATTCATCGGCGCGAAGTTTCATCAGATGAAACAGTTCGGCGTTGCGCAGGAGCGATTTGGTTGGAATGCAGCCCCAATTGAGACAGGTGCCGCCGACGCGGTCTTTTTCAACGCACGCGACTTTCTTGCCGAGTTGAGCGGCGCGAATGGCGCCGACATAGCCGGCCGGGCCGCCACCAATTACAATGAGATCGTAAGCCATAAATCAAATGAGCATCGACAGCGGATTTTCGATCAGTCGCCGCAGTTCGGCGAGATACTGCGCGCCAATAGCGCCGTCCACCACGCGATGATCGGCGCTCAGGCCGATGGCCAGACGGTGAGCCGGAACAATTTCATCGCGCGCGTTCACCACGGGTTTCTTCACAATCGCGCCCACCGCAAGAATCACCGCCTGCGGCGGATTGATGACAGCGGAGAAACTTTCAATGCCATAACTGCCGAGGTTCGAAACCGTGATCGTGCCACCCTGGTATTCCTCCGGCTTGAGCTTTTTCGAGCGGGCGCGAGTGGCCAAATCTTTGACCGCCTCGCTGATTTCGCGCAGCGATTTTTTCTGCGCCTGCCGGATTACCGGCGTGACTAGCCCCTCGTCCAGCGCGACGGCAACCGACAAATGGACGTCAGTATATTCTACCACGGCGTCGGTGGCGAAGGAGGCGTTAACGCGCGGCACCTTGACTGCGGCATCCACCGCCGCCTTCAGGATGAAATCGTTGATGGTCACCTTGCCGCGACCGGCTTTCTCGAGTTGCTCATTGATTTGCGCGCGCAAGCGCAGCAGTTCGCCGGCATCTACTTCAATATTGAGGTAGAAGTGAGGAATCTGCGTTTTGCTGGCGAGCAGGCGGTCCGCAATAATCTTGCGCATTCCGGAAAGCGGAATGCGCCGGGAAGCTTCCGCCGGCGCGGGAGGCGCAATCGGTGGAACCGGAGCGTGGCCCACCGGTTCCAAGTCACGGGCGATGATTCGTCCGCCGGGACCGGAGCCTTTGAGGCTCGAAAGGTCCAATCCACTTGCGGTGGCGATTTTTTTGGCGAGGGGTGACGCTTTGATTCGCGTGCCGGAAACCGGCGCGCTTTGCGCTGGAACTTTTGGGGAAGACACTGTTCCCGCGGCCGCGGCGCTCGCTTTTTGGGGCATGGTTGCCGCGTGGCTCTTCGGCGGAGCAGTTTCACCCTCCGCAACCAGCACGGCCAGCTTCTCACCAATTTTCGCCTTGGCGCTTTCACCAACGTAGATTTCTCCGAGCGTTCCTTCATCGAAGGCTTCCAATTCCATTACCGCCTTGTCGGTTTCCACTTCGGCGATTACATCGCCGATTTCGATTTTGTCGCCGAGCGCTTTGCGCCATTTGACGACCGTGCCTTCGGTCATCGTATCGCTTAACTTCGGCATTTCGATGTAGGAGGCCATGGCTATGAGATGCTCAGAACTTTTTGGACGACGCGCTCGGGTGTCGGCAATTGCAGCTTTTCGAGTTGCGGGCTGTAGATGGCCGGAGCATCGAGTGAACAAACGCGCGACACTGGCGCATCGAGATCGTCGAACGCTTTCTCCTGAATCGTCGCCGCGATTTGCGCGCTCACCGAACAAAATGGTTTGTTCTCGTCCACCAGAACGGCGCGATGCGTTTTGCGCACGGACTTCAAAATCGCTTCTTCGTCGAGCGGGCGAATCGAGCGCAAATCCAATACCTCGGCGTTGATGTTGTGTTCAGCGGACAAAATTTCCGCCGCTTTCAGGCTCGTGATGACGGCGCGGCCGTGCGCGATCAACGAAATGTCCGTGCCCTGGCGTTTCACGTCGGCGACACCGAGTGGAATCAGATATTCCTCGTCCGGCACTTCCCAGCTTTCGCCATACAGCAGCGTGTTCTCCATCACGAACACGGGATCGTTGTCGCGGATCGCCGTTTTCAAAAGTCCTTTGGCGTCGTAGGCCGTGGCTGGCGCGACGACTTTGACGCCGGGATTGTTTGCCAGAATGCTTTCGGGCATGTGCGAGTGCGTCGCGCCGACGTTTGTGCCGGCATTGGCCGGACCGCGAATCACCAGAGGGCAATTTACCAGGCCGCCGGACATGTAGCGAATGCAGCCGGCGTTGTTGACGATCTGATCGAACGCAACATAGGCAAAACTCCAGAACATGAGTTCGACCACCGGACGAATGCCAAGCATCGAGGCGCCGACGCCTAGTCCGACAAATGCGGCTTCGCTGATCGGGGTATCCAGCACGCGTTTGTCGCCGAAGCGCTTCCACAGTCCCTCGGTGACTTTGTAGGCACCGTTGTAGCGCGCGACTTCTTCGCCGATGATCACGACATTTTCGTCGTGCGCGAGTTCCTCGGCCAGCGCGTCGTTCAAGGCTTTGCGATAGGTGATTTGCGGCATGAAAATCAGTCGTTGAAAAAGTGTTTTCCAGTTCGTCCGGCAGCGGTTTGCCGGTCTACTTCGTAGTAAACGTCCGAAAAAATTTCCTGCGGTTCGGGCAATGGGCTGCTCTTGGCGAACTCAACTGCGGCATCTGCTTCGGCCTGTGCGGCGGCATCCAATTCGGCAATCTGGTCCTGGCTGACGATTTCTTCTTCGAGCAATCGCCGCTGCCACAGCCGAAGTGGGTCGTGGAACTGACGGTATTTTTCTATCTCCGCCGGATCGCGATATTTTTTGGCCATGGCGTCCGAAACGGAATGGCCGTAGTAACGGTAGGTGGCAATTTCCAGCACGCTCGGGCGCGATTCATTGCGTGCGCTTTCCATCGCCTCCCACGTCCGGGCGCGAATTTCGTAAATAGCCTCGCCGTTAATCCGGTTCCATTTGATATTGTAGCCCTCGGCGCGTGCGGCGAGGCAATCCTTGTAAGCCGAGGAACGTTCGAGACTGGTGCCCATCGAGTACTGATTGTTTTCGATAATGTAAATGACAGGCAGGTTCCAAAGCGAAGCGAGATTGAGCGACTCGTGATAGACGCCCTGGTTGACAGCGCCATCGCCAAGATAACACAGGCAGCAGCCTTTTACGTTCTTGTATTTCAACGCAAAAGCCAGCCCGAGTCCGAGCGGTGTTTGCCCGGCGACGATGCCGTGGCCACCCCAGTAGTTCTTGTCCGGTGCGAACAAGTGCATGGAACCCCCTTTGCCTTTCGAACAGCCAGTCGCCTTTCCGAACAACTCGGCCATGCAATCATTCATCGACATGCCGGATGCAAGCGCGTGGCCGTGACTGCGATAACCTGCAACGATTTGATCATCCTGATTGCAAAGGGAGATGGTTCCAACCGCAACGGATTCCTGGCCGATGTAGAGATGCAAGAAGCCACCCATCGCGCCAGTCTGATAATACTTCAGCGCGGTTTGCTCGAAGCGCCGGATGCGGAACATCTGCCGGAGCAGTTGAATTTTTTCGTCGGGTATCAACCGCTGGTTGATATCCACTGCTGCGAACAACCTGGTCTCTACTGCTTCCATAAAGTGCCTTAAATCAATCTGTCATACTGGAGCTTGCTGTGCGAGAAGGTCAATTGCTGATATATCTCCCGAGGTTCGGGAAGGTTCGTCGTGCGTTGCGTCGGGTGGCGTGGTCGAAACCGCCGCGGCGCCAAAAAGGTTCGGTGAGGAGACTGGACTTCGCTGCTGCCAGTCTTCCTGCACCAGTGCCCGTATCGCCGGTCCGGAGTCGAGCGTCAAAGCTGTCACAGCCAGTTGTTCGGCGCGTTTCAGATCAATTGAGCGTATGGCGTACTTGACATCCATGAGCCGGCCCGGTGTCACACTGAAGCTCCGGAAACCCAACCCAAGCAAGAGCGCCGTATATCTGGGATCGCCAGCGATTTCTCCACACAACGAGATGGGTTTACTCTTGCTTCGAGCGGTTATCGCCAGAGCGGCGAGTGTTCGGACCACCGCCGGATGCAGTGGTTCATAGTCGGAATCCAATCCCCCGCCAGCTCGGTCTGCGGCGAGCAAATACTGAACAAGATCGTTGGTGCCAATGCTGAAGAAGTCCGCCTCGTCAGCCAGTGCCGATGCGAGCGTGGCCGCCGAGGGCGTTTCGATCATTACCCCCAACGGCATTGCTGGGTTGAACGACTGTCCCTCACCTGCTAGCTCCGATTTTAGCGTTTTCACCATCGCCTTGATTGCCTGCAATTCATCAAGGCCGCGAACCATCGGCAAAAGGAGCGAAACCGGATGCGCCGAGCTCAATCGCAGTATGGCTCGCAGTTGGTTGCGCAGAATCTCGGGATGCGATAGAAGGAGTCTTACGCCGCGGGACCCGAGAGCCGGATTGACTTCCGTTGGCAGTGGATAATAGGGGAGAGCTTTGTCACTGCCGATGTCGAGGAGGCGAATCACCACGCCTTTGGGCCGCAATTGCTCGGCAGTTGCTCGGTAGAAACGATATTGTTCGGCCTCGGACGGGAAATGATCCTGTGCAAAGAAAACAAATTCGGTGCGATATAATCCGGCGCCATCAGCTTTGACGCGGGCCGCCGCCACTGCATCGCCTGTTTGTCCGATGTTGGCGGAAAGCTTCGCTTCGACGCCGTCCTGGGTCACGCAGGGCAGGTCGATTACCTCCTGCAAGGTGCTCTGGTGCGCCTTGAGATCGGCTTCGAGCCGGTCGTACGCTCGAATGATATCTTGCGGAGGATTAACAAATGCTCGCCCCGCCAAAGCATCTACTATCACCACGTTGCCGGGGGAAATTACTTTCGTTGCTTGCGGCACCCGGATAAGCATTGGAATGCCAAGAGCGCGAGCCAGAATTGTCGAGTGGGCGGTCAAGCCGCCGCGCTCGGTAATGAGCGCGCGCACGCCGCGGCCGTGAAGCTGTGCGACGGCTGAGGAGAACAGTTCGCTGGCGATCAACACGCAGCCCTGCAGATCGGCGGGCACGCCAGGGGCGGACTCGCGCGACAAATGATCCAGGAGACGATTGCCAATTTCGCGAAGATCGGCAGCCCGCTCACGAAGATAGGTATCCTTCAGCCGCTCGAACGAATCCGCCAGGTGTTGAATGGCGTGTTCGAGTGCGGCTTCCACATTGATTTTCTGGCTCGCGCAAATCTCGCGGACTGCCCGCCGCAATCCTTCGTCGCGAAGCAGGAGGATTTGGGCTTCAAAAATTTCTGCCTCCGCAGCGCCCAACGCCTGCCTCATATCTGATTGAATATTACGCAGCTTCTGCTCGACCGCGCTAATCGCTTCATCGAAACGTTTAACTTCCGCCTCGATCTCTGTCTCGGCAATCAAGCGACGCGGCGCAACTGTCTGCTTTCCACAGCCGCACAACAACGCGCGTCCCTGAGCGAGCCCGGAAGACGCTACTTCGCCGAGAATCATAACCGTCCCGGCTTGCCTCGGTTCCTCAACAGGAGTTAGGTTCATACGATCGCGTTCAAGAATAAGCGAGTTAAAGATGTATTTCAAATACATTTTTCGCTTGAATTTGTGCTCGCGTTCAAGCATTCTGTCTCAGATGCAACTAAGCACCTATTCTGACTACGCGTTCCGTGTGCTGATGCAGGCGGCCCTGCGCGCGCCGCAACGAATCACAGTGGACGAAGTGGCCGAGACGTTCAGCATTTCACGGCACCACCTGGTCAAGATTGTCCATGATCTCGGCCGCAACGGATACTTGCAGACGCAGCGCGGGATTGGCGGCGGCTTCACTTTGGGGCGGGCACCGGACAAGATTCGAGTCGGGGACATCGTCCGCTTGGGTGAGGAAACCGAGACCGTGATAGACTGCGCGGACAGGCCCAATTTCCCATGTCGTCTCTTTCCTGCCTGCCGCTTGAAGGGCGTGCTGGATGAAGCCGCGACTGCCTTTTTCGCCGTGCTGGATGGCTACACTTTGGCCGATTTGATCAAACAACCATCGAAAATGCGCACTGTGCTGCAACTATAAATTTTCGATCTGACTTATGAAACTTGACCGATTGTATCTCCTAAAACCGCAATTCATGGATCAAGGCAAGGGGCCGTATTTCTGCCCTGGCTGCGCGCAAATGCTTGGGTTGCTGGAATTTTACCCCGCGCTCAAGCAGAAACTGGAAGTGCGGTATCTAGATTTTAAGCGCCCGCGCCCGGAGTTGGTTGACCTGCTGGGCGAAGAAAATCAAAGTTGTCCGGTGCTGGTGTTGAAGAATCTACCGGCCGGCTCGCCGGCATTCGTTCCGATTCAGAAAGAAAAAGAGCGTTGGTTCATTGAGGGAGCGGATGAAATCGCACGTTATCTTGCCCACGTTTATGGCATCGGAATTCCGCATTGAAGATGTCTGGTGGCAAACAGCACAGCGACGAGGATCAAACATGAAAGCCGAACAAGAAACCAATCAACCAGCCGATCAAATTCGCATTGATGAGGCGGCAGTTTGCGATGTTTGCGGGCGTTTTGGCGCTTTTCACATTGGCCAGCGAATACTCTGTCAGGATTGTTATCAAGGCTCGGGTTCCTGTTGTCCTGAATTCGGCAAGGATGACCTCTGGACCTTTGATGATGAAAAGAAAAAATCATTATGAACTGCACCATCTGCACTCCTGTTTCTGAAAACCACGGTTCGCCACACAACAACACGCACAAAATGCCCGGTCACTGGTTGCTCGCCAAAATGGGCAAGCGTGTGCTGCGCCCTGGTGGACTGGAACTCACCCGCGTCATGCACGACCGGTTGGATATTCAATCGCGCGATGCTGTCGTGGAATTCGCGCCTGGGCTCGGCGTTACCGCGCAGTTGACTTTGAAACGCCAGCCCGCAAGTTACACCGCGGTTGATCGCGATGATGCCGCTGTGGCACAAGTGAGCCGCTATCTGAATGGCTCCAGCCAGCGCTGCCAACTTGGCAGCGCCGAGCAGACCGGACTGCCCGATCAATCTGCTACCGTGGTCTATGGCGAAGCGATGCTGACGATGCAGGGGCCGGAACAGAAGCGGCGCATCGTAGCCGAAGCGTTTCGTCTTTTGAAACCCGGCGGCCGCTATGGCATTCACGAATTGAGCCTGGCGCCCGATGATCTGCCAGAATCGGTTCAGGAAGACATCAGCCGCGAAATGTCCCGCAACATTCACGTAGGCGCGCGCCCACTGACCGCGCGGGAATGGCGCGAACTGCTGGTGAACGCGGGCTTCAAGGTTCAGTACGAGGCCACGGCTTCGATGCACCTGCTTGAGCCTCGTCGACTTATCCGCGATGAGGGCTTTTTCCGCGCGCTGCGATTTGTTTTCAACATTATCCGCACGCCCGCTGCGCGGGATCGCGTGGTCTCGATGCGCCGTTTATTTCGCAAACATCGCCAGCATCTCGCTGCCGTTGCATTTGTCGTGGTCAAGCCTTGAACTTGCCACGTTGCCGCCATGCAACTGCTGGAGGAACTGCGCGCCGAGCATGATCTGATTGACCGGATGCTGGATTCTTTTCGGACCGCAGTGAGTCAATTCGTCAACGCCCAAGGCGGCCAAGATTTGGTGCATTTCGTTCGCTTTTTTCGTTTATATGCCGACCAATTCCATCATTCCCGGGAAGAGCAAGTGTTGTTTGCAACCTTGGTAAATCAGCTCCATCTCCCCGACGATCATGGCCCGATTGCCGTCCTGACCGACGATCACCGTCAATTCAAAGCCTGGTTGGATGAGATCGAGAAGTTGATCGCGAGGCAACTTTTGTCTGTGGCGGATCAAATTCAACTCCGGACCACGACCGAGCAATACATCACTGGCATGCAGCACCATATTGACGCGGAAAACTCAGTCCTGTTTCTTGAAAGCGAGATCTGTCTGCAGGATGCCGGAATCTCCGCGCTTCCGTCCCGGAGCCTCACGGACGACGAGCGGCAGGTTCGGCTCGTGGCGGAAGAACTTCTGCAACGCTATCAGCCAACGCCAAACGTGGAGGTCATTCGCGGCGATGGCTGCGTCATCTGCCCTGCCTATCAAAAAACCTGCGACGGCTACGAACGCGAATGGCCCAAGGCATCCCGGTGGGGTCACGCGGAAGACGACGATCCTTTTTCCGACGAGTGAACTTTCG
>Ga0134126_10000043_pt1 | contig 158327 bp, 151 predicted proteins | sample KB31752_FD_96881 | JGI IMG/M metagenome (GOLD analysis project Ga0134126, IMG submission 96881) | Terrestrial soil microbial communities with excess Nitrogen fertilizer from Kellogg Biological Station, Michigan, USA - KB3-175-2 | ecosystem: Environmental > Terrestrial > Soil > Unclassified ... | reverse complement strand
TGCCGCTGCTGGAATTTGGCCGTGAACGCGAAACCATCGATCTGTCGCAGGTCGTCCTGACCCATCATCGGCTGCGCAATCTGGGCAAGACCGCGATGCCGCTCATGGATCAGCAGTATCCCAAGCTGAAGCCGATGGGTGAAACCGGATCGCATGAGATTCGCGACCCGGCGAAGGAGCAGCTGGCGCAGATCATCGAGCAGGTCAACGACCTGTTCCAGGGCGACCTGACCGAAAATGACAAGTTGAGTTATGTCAACGACGTGATCAAGGGCAAGCTACTTGAGTCGGACGTGTTGGCGCAGCAGGCTGCCAGTAACACCAAGCAGCAGTTCGCGAATTCACCCGACTTGGGCAAGGCTCTGATGGATGCAATCATTGACGCGTTCGCTGCGCACACTGCGATGAGCAAGCAAGCCCTCGATTCCGAGCAAGTGCGACACGGCATTAAAGATGTTCTGCTCGGGCCTGCGCAGCTGTATGAGACATTACGAGCGAAGCACAATGTTGCGATTGGCGATAACACCCGGTGATTTTGGGTCGCCATCCATGGTGCTCACCCTTCGCCGCTGCGCGGCTCAGGGCCGCCTTCGGCGTTCGCTCCGGCATCCTGCCTCCGCAGTGTTCGGTTCATCCCTGAGCCTCACCCCTCGCTTCGCTCGGGGCCTGCCTTCGGCAGTCCGAAATTGTTCCAGGCAATTTTGTCGAACCCCTGCGCGGGTGTCACTCCATCACCGCCGCCATGAAACAGAAGCCGCGCAAGGCGGCCCTTCTGTTTCATTGGTGGGGCGGGGCTGTCTAGCAAACTCGCCAAGTGTTTGAAAGATAGAGCTGGTTTAGCGATTCGGTTTTGCAGTTGCCGCCAACGCGGCGCGACCCTCAGAGGTGAGGATTTCCTGGCACATGCCGTCGCACAGGACGAACGGATTTTCAAACTGAACCGCAACCTTTAAGCACGGAAGGTGTACTACTCTTTAGTCGAATCGAGCACTGCGTGCTCGATCCGCAAGTGCGCCACCCATGGCGCATGGCAACGCTGATTCGTTCAGTTGGCGCGGCATTTCTCTCGCGCGAGAAGGCGAATACCCTTTCAGCATGTTCCAGCGAGGAATGTATGGAACTATCGAGACAGAAGTGGCTCCTCGGTTCGGGCATGGGCAAGTGTGCATTCGCCTTGACATGCGCCGTGCTCTCGCTGCTCGTATTCGCTTGGCAGCCGACAAGCGGTCAACCAGCAAGCCGCCTTCCGGCTGCCGGCGCACCCTCCATGCATCAGGCTGTCTCCTCGAGTGCGCAGGAGAGCCCCTTTCTGGCTGTCGGCTCCCCGTTTGCCTTGGCTGGCGGCGCGCTGACCTTGACGGTTAGTGGGACGCCCGGCGCATTTGTTCGTGTGGTCGAGTCGCAGGTCCCGGTCGAGCTTCATCGGGGACTTTCTGGTATCCAGTTCTACAAGACAGGAACCGAAAATACACTCGCTACTGGAACCATCTCCGAGAACGGCATCTTCACGACGACCCTGCCGATTTCAGCTCAAGCACCGCTGGGTGCGATTTTCTACGCGCAGGCGATCTCCAGGTTGAATGGGAAGGCATTGTTCAGCAATGCCGTTGCCTATCGCGTGCAGGAAGCGCCCCCTGCTGGCCCACGCAAGACGCAGTCGATGGCTGTGACGCCGGACGGCACGCTCGCCTACGTCGCCGACAATCTGGATGGCGTCGTCAGCGTTGTGGATGCGGTCAACGATACCAAGCTGACGGATCTCCCGGTCACCGTTGGCGCCGGTGACGTGCCCTATCGACCCGTGCGGATCGCGGTCGATCCGGAAGGGCGGCATGCGTTCGTTTCCAATGTGGCCGCGTCCACCATCGCCGTGATCGATACCGCTACAAGTTCGGTCTCTGCCCAGATTCCGGTACCTCGCGGGTGTCGAGGGATCGGATTCGATTTCAGGAACGGCACAGACCTCATCTATGTCGCGAATGAAACCCGGAACGCGGTGCTCGTATTCAAGGAAGCGCCGGTCGGGACCTTCACGGCCGTGGGATCGATTGCCATGCAGACCTACGCGCCCGGACCATTGCTGGTGTTGCCCGACGGCAGGCTGGTGGTCGGAACCCGCGCGAGGAACAACCTCGAATTTCTGGCCCCCGACACGTCCGGTGGTTCTCAAACACTGGGGATCACCCCGTTGCCCGGCACGCCGTACGAACTCGGCTGGGACGGATCCAGCGTGTTGGTCTCGACCTTTGCGGTTCAGGCTGGAGGGTCGCCAGGCACCAATCGCGTATTGCGCGTGAGTCCTGCGAGCCACCGCGTCACGAAGACCATGTTCGACAATCTCGGTACCGACTATCGCAGCATGGCGGTACTGCCGGCGCTGGCGGGCACCCATCCACTCATCGTATTGGGCGCCAGCGGTACCGGCACCGTGATCGTTGCCGATGGTTCGACCCAGGCAGTGCTCGCAAACATCGAATTGACCGGCGGCTTTCCGGATGCGACGCCACAAGATGTGGCCATCATCAATGATGCAGCCTCGCAACCGTACAAGATCTATGTACTCGATTTGTTCCGCGAGACCGTGCGACCGATCATCCTGTCCGGCGGCCCTCCGTACACCGTCGGAGCCGAGATCCCCCTGGCATGGTCCGGAAAGGTGCGTGTGCCCCTTACCGGCGACTTGTCGGACGCGGACAACGGCGAGTGGAGGTTCCGCGAAGTTGCCACGCTCGGAGGAACCGCGTTCAAGCCCAACCCGGTGACGTGCAATACCTGCCATACAGATGGCGCTTCGGATAACTCCCAAAGGCACGAGATCCAGGTGCCGGCCCCTTGGGGGACTGACGTGACGGCGCCGTACTTCTGGGATGGACATGTCCCGACGCTCGTGAATTTGGTCGCAGGCGCACTCAAGAAAAATAATGAAACCGGGAACCCGCCGGCCCCTGGGTCAGCGCCGGGTCTGTTGAATTATCTGAGTGCGCATCAGCCGCCATCGAGCATCTATCTGGAGCAAGACGGCACGATGACTCCGGATCAGCAAGCCGGGCAGGTGATATTCGAAGGCGTGGCCCAATGCAGCCAGTGCCATGCCGCACCCGCGTTTATTCCACCTCCTGGCAGCCCTCCGACCATCAAGGCTGGCATCGGTACCGGGCTGGCCCCTGCCAACGTACCCAGCTTGCGCGGCGCCTGGGCGACCGCACCGTATCTGCATGATGGGTCGGCCTTGACCCTGATGGACGTTCTGACGATCAATCCGTCCGATGTCCATGGCCAGGACGCGGCACCGCTCACGGATACGCAGCGACAGCAATTGGTCGAATACCTGCAGACGTTGTAATGTGATTGACCTCCTAAGGGAAGTGAAGGCAATAAAAAAACCGCGCCGTAGCGCGGTTTCAACAGTGTTGCGGGATGTTGTTGGATTTCGAAATGGTGGGGCGGGGGCCATCTAATAAATACGCTAAAACATTGCTTTTCAAAGTTATCTGCAATGGTGATTTTCGCGATTACCGTCAAAGTTACCGCGAATAAGCTTCGAAGGCGCGTCTCTTGGAGATGCATCACCTCGCCACATTGACATCGCAGACGGGATGCACCGGATCATAGTGAGCTGGTCTGGCAAATGTGGAAGAACATGGCCAACTCGAATTCGTTAAATTGAGACCGTCCTCATACCTCAGTTTCTCGCGCGATGGTCGGCTAGGCACTCTGTGCGGCGCGGGCGATCACGATTTCCTCGTCAGTCGGAACTACGAACACTCGCACCGGCGAATCCGCGGCGCTGATGCATTGCGCATGCTGCGCATTTTCTCCCGCATCCAGCAGCACGCCCATCCAATCGAGTCGCTGGCAGATGCGCGCGCGAATCCCGGCGGAATGCTCGCCGATGCCTGCGGTGAACACCAGTCCGTCGAGCCCACCCAGGGTGGAGGCTAATGCGGCGATCGCGGCCGCCGCGCGATCGGCGAACATTTCCAGCGCATCGCGTGCGCGCGGATCATGGCTTGATTCCAGCACTGCCGCGTCATCGCTGAGCCCGGAAACGCCGAGCAGGCCGGATTGCTGCGCCAGCAAGTCTTCCACCTGCGCCACGTCCAGTCCGCAATCGCGCAGCAGATGCAGTACCACGCCGGGATCCAGGCTTCCGCAACGGGTTGCCATCATCAATCCGTCCAGCGGCGTGTAACCCATGCTGGTCGCGACGCTGCGCAACTTTCTCATCGCGCAGAGGCTGGCGCCGTGTCCCAAATGGGCCACGACGATCCGCCCGGAAGCACAGCCGCCGGCGACTTCGGGCAGCACACTCGCGATGTATTCGTAAGACAAACCGTGGAAGCCATAGCGGATGATGCCCGCTTCGCTCAATGCGCTCGGCAGCGCGAACCACTGCGTCCGAAGTGGCTGGGTCCGGTGAAATGCGGTATCGAAACAGGCAACCTGCGGCGCTTGCGGAAGGTGTGTTCGCACGTGTCGGATCGCCGCGAGCGCCTGCGGCTGGTGCGCGGGCGCAAGCGGGACGAGTGCGTCCAGCTCCGCGAGTATCTCGTCAGTAACCACGACGGGTTCCGCGAAGCGCGTCCCGCCGTGCACCACGCGATGGCCCACCGCCACGATGTCGAGCGCCGGCCTGCGCGCACGCCACCGCTGCAGCAGCCAATCCAGCGTCTCCTTCTGGTTCGCGCTATCAGGAAGCGCCGAATCGATTATCTCTTCGCATCCCTTTGCACGAATTCTCGCGCGCGGTCGCGCCCCGATTCCCGTGATGGAGACGCTCTCCATGCGTTCGACCGTCGATGCATCGAACAACGCAGACTTGATGCTGGAAGATCCGATATTGAGAGCCAGGATTGCGCGGTTCACGACACGTCGAACGTCCTGTTCCGCATCGATGATCGCGCCAGCGCGCACGACACCACGCGCGACAACACGCCGTCGGAACGACTGGTGAGGGCAATCGGAACGCGTGCGCCCAACGCAATGCCCGAGGATTTGGCTGCGGCAAGATAGACCAATTGTTTGGCCAGCATATTGCCGGACATCAAGTCCGGCACGACCAGAATGTCGGCATCTCCGGCCACGCGCGAGTGAATTCCCTTGATCGCGGCAGCGTCGGCGGACACCGCGTTGTCGAAGGCGAGGGGTCCGTCCATCAGGCCTCCGGAAATCTGCCCACGATCGGCCATCTTGCACAAGGCCGCGGCGTCGACGGTCGAGGCGATGCGCGGATTCACGGTTTCCACGGCGGAGAGGATGGCGACGCGCGGCGTGCCAATGCCCGCGGCACGCGCGAGGTCGATGGCGTTCTGCACGATGTCGCGTTTGTCCTGCAGGTCCGGGGCGATGTTGATCGCGCCGTCGGTGAGGAACAGCAGTTTGGCGTACGTCGGTACATCGAGCGCAAATACATGGCTAAGCCGGCGTTCCGTGCGCAAGCCGCTTCCGCGATCCAGCACTTCCGAAATCAGTTCGTCGGTGTGGAGGGCGCCTTTCACCAGCATGCCAACCGCACCTGCGCGCGCCAGCGCCACCGCGCGCGCGGCGGACGCATGGCTGTGCGCCGTGTCTTCCAGCTGGAAATCGTCGATCACGATCCCCGTTTGCTCGGCCACGCGCCGTATGCGTTGCCGAGGACCGACCAGGATGGGTCGGATCAAATTGCCGCGTGCGGCTTCCACGGCGCCGCGCAGGGACGGCTCGTCGCAAGGATGCACGATCGCGGCGGGCACGGGCTCCCATGCGCCCGCAGCCTCGATCAGGGCGTCGAAGTGAGGGCAAGCGGAGCGACCGGGATTTTCCATGGCAGGCGCGGCGGATTTCTTGCGAACCGATGAAGTGTCGAATCGGCGAGCGCATTTGGTTTGACCTGGATCAAGCGCGCAATCGCCAGGAATTTGACCTGGATCAGGTGGCCACGATACCCCGATTGCCATGCTGCAAGCATGAAACTCCCTACTACGATGCGTGCCGCCGTCGCCCAGGGCTTCGGGCAGCCTCTCGCCGTTGTCGAACGTCCCGTTCCCGAGCCTGGTCCTGGCGAGGTCTTGGTACGGATACTGACGTCCGGCGTCTGTCATACGGATGTGCATGCAGTGAATGGCGATTGGCCTGTCAAACCCACTTTGCCATTCATTCCCGGCCACGAGGGGGTGGGCACCGTCAAGAAGATCGGCGCGGGCGTACGCGATCTGCTCATCGGGGATTTGGTAGGCATCGCGTGGCTGCACGATGCTTGCGGACAATGCAGTTATTGCGTAACCGGATGGGAGACATTGTGCGAATCCCAGCACAACAGCGGCTATAGCACGAACGGCTGTTTTGCAGATTACGCGATCGGCAATGCCGCGTACGTGACGCGCCTGTCCGAAGACTGCAATCTGGCATCAATGGCGCCGATATTGTGTGCCGGCGTCACGACCTACAAAGGGCTCAAGGAGACCGAAGCAAGGCCAGGCGAGTGGGTTGCCATTACCGGCATCGGAGGTCTCGGGCACTTGGCCGTGCAATATGCGCACGCCATGGGAATGGGCGTGGTCGCGCTCGATGTGGGTGAAGATCAACTGGAACTCGCGAGGGCCTTGGGCGCCGAGATCGTGCTCGATGCACGGCGGCCGGACGTGGTTGCTGACGTCATCGAACGCACCCGTGGAGGCGTGCACGGCGCGCTGGTCACCGCGGTTTCACCTTCTGCATTCAGACAAGCCATCGGGCTTGTCCGCCGCAAAGGCACGGTCAGCCTGGTTGGGCTGCCGCCGGGAAATTTCGAAACCCCCATATTCGATATCGTGCTCAAGCGCATCACGGTGCGTGGATCGATCGTCGGTACACGCCAAGATCTGGCCGAGGCGGTGCGGTTCGCTGCGCGCGGAAAGGTACGGGCCTGCGTGCAAACGGTTGCGCTGGAAGAGATCAATCGCGTCTTCGACGATTTGAGGGCAGGCCATGTATGCGGGCGAATGGTAGTGAAAATGGCCTGATGTCTGCCCGTGCGACGGACGCCGTTCGCGCTCCGATAACGCGCATCACGGGAGAATCCAGCGAGATGAACGACAAGCCTGCGAGCAGCGACGCCTTGGATGCGCAGATGCTGCATGCAATTGATGCGTACTGGCGCGCCGCCAACTACCTTTCGGTCGGACAGATTTATTTGCGCGGTAATCCCTTGTTGCGCGAACCGCTCGCACTCGAACACATCAAGCGATCGTTGCTGGGCCACTGGGGAACCACGCCCGGGCAGAACTTCATCTACGCGCACCTGAATCGCCTCATCAAGCAGTACGATCTTGACATGATTTACATCGCCGGACCGGGACACGGTGGTCCCGCGGTGGTCGGCAACGCCTATCTGGAAGGCACCTACAGCGAGGTGTATCCCGAAATCACCGAGGACGGGGCAGGCTTGTGCCGTCTGTTCAAGCAGTTTTCCTTTCCCGGCGGCATCGCCAGCCACGCCTCGCCGGAATGCCCGGGTTCGATTCACGAGGGCGGCGAGCTGGGTTACTCGCTGAGCCACGCCTTCGGCGCGGCGCTCGACAATCCGGAACTGATCGTCGCCTGCGTGATCGGAGATGGCGAGGCGGAGACGGGGCCGCTCGCCACCGCGTGGCATTCCAACAAATTCCTGCATCCGGTGCACGACGGAACCGTCCTGCCCATCCTTCATTTGAACGGTTACAAGATCGCCAATCCGACCGTGCTCGCGCGGATACCGCGGGAAGAACTCGTGATGTTCCTGCGTGGATGTGGCTGGAAGCCGTATTTCGTGTGCGGCAGCGATCCGGAATCCATGCACCCAGCGATGGCCGAGGCCCTGGACGCAGCGATGTCGGATATCGCGCGGATTCGCCGAGAAGCGCGGGAGCAGAGCATACTCACGCGTCCGACCTGGCCGATGATCGTGCTCGAATCGCCGAAAGGGTGGACCGGTCCGAAAATCGTTGATGGCAAACCAGTGGAAGGCACGTTTCGCGCGCATCAGGTACCACTACCCATCTCGGCAAGCACGCCACCGCAGCATTTGCGCGAACTGGAAGCATGGCTGCGCAGTTATCGGCCCGAAGAATTGTTCGATGACGCGGGAAGTCTGCGCGCAGAACTACGCGCGCTGGCTCCGCTCGGCAACCGGCGGATGAGCGCCAATCCGCACGCCAATGGTGGCTTGCTGATGCGCGAGTTGCGCATGCCGGATTTCCGGACGCACGCGGTAGCCGTCGCAACACCGGGCGAGCAAGGCATCGGCGACACGCATGTACTCGGACGTTTCCTGTGCGATGTGATGCGTGCGAATCAGGACCAGCGCAACTTCCGCGTCTTCGGTCCCGATGAAACCGTGTCGAACGGTTTGGAGGCCGTGTTCGAAGTAACGGCACGGCAATGGGAAGCCCCCATCGAGGCGAATGATGAATTCCTGGCGCGCGACGGCCGCGTGTTGGAGATGCTGAGCGAACACCAGTGCGAAGGTTGGCTGGAAGGTTATTTGCTCACGGGGCGGCACGGCCTCTTCAATTGCTACGAGGCCTTCATCCACATCGTCGATTCGATGTTCAACCAGCATGCGAAGTGGTTGAAGATGACAGCCTGCATACCGTGGCGGCGCAAGATTCCCTCGCTGAATTATCTGCTCGCGTCCCACGTATGGCGGCAGGACCATAACGGGTTCACCCACCAGGATCCCGGTTTCATCGATCACGTCATCAACAAGAAGGCGGAGATCGTCAGGGTTTATTTGCCGCCGGATGCCAACTGCCTGCTGTCGGTGATGGATCACTGCTTGCGCAGCCGGCATTACGTAAACGTAGTGATCGCCGGCAAGCATGCCGCGCCGCAGTGGCTGGACATGGATGCCGCGATCAACCATTGCAGCAGGGGCATCGGCATCTGGCCCTGGGCCGGCAACGACCAGGGGGGTGAACCGGATGTCGTGCTGGCTTGCGCGGGCGATGTGCCCACGCTGGAAACGCTCGCGGCGGCCTCGATCCTGCGCCAGCAATTGCCTGAGTTGAAGATCCGCGTGGTCAATGTGGTGGACTTGATGAAGCTGGAGCCGCGCAGCACGCATCCGCACGGCCTGAGCGACGAGGATTTCGACGAATTGTTCACCACGACCAAGCCGGTGATCTTCGCCTATCACGGCTATCCAACCCTGATCCACAGGCTGACCTATCGCCGCAAGAACCACGACAACGTGCACGTGCATGGCTACAAGGAAGAGGGCACGATCACCACGCCCTTCGACATGACTGTCCTCAACGAGCTGGACCGCTACCACCTGGCGATCGACGTGCTGCAGCGCGTGCCCGGGCTCGCGACCAGCACGGCGTATCTCAGGCAGGCGTTATGGGACAAGCTGGCGGAACACACCCGTTACATACGCGAACACGGTGTCGACTTGCCGGAAGTGCGACAATGGACCTGGTCGTCGCCGGACGCAGGCAAAATCTAGGCGCGCCGAGCGAAGCATCCCTTCCCCGTATCCGTCCGCGGTGATCGCTTCAAGGCTTTTCCGCCTGCTCCAGCAATCGCTCGCGCAGCGCGTGCATCGGTAACTGCGTCAGGTCTTGCAGAATTTCGCTCACCACACGGGCACGCAGCGCCGTGTGCAGTGTGCCATGCAGGCTGCCCATGAAGCGCGGCGGCGCCACGAGCACGAGCTTGTCGTAGCGTCTTTCGTCATACCCGCGCTGCAACGCGTCCGCGAGTAAACGCGCAAAGCGCGTGGTGATCTTTTCCACCAATGGGGTGTGGGGTTCGATCGCATGCCGCGCATGACCCATGCTTTCATTCACCCTCGGCAGTCGTTCTGCGCCGCTGTTGCGGCCCCGTCCGCGGCTGTCCGGATTCACGAACGCGGCGACCTCGACCAGGGAATCCTCATGGTCGCTTTCCAGAATCCGCGCGCGCGCGCGATCGGCAACCAGGATCCAAGTGCCTTGCATGACCGCTCACCTTTCTGCGCGGGAGATGCCGCAACTTAGTCAGTGCCACCTGTCACCGTTTTGATGCAGATCAGCCCCGAAGCGCGTGCAGAAATGCCTCCGTCGTGGCGCGTGGATCGCGCTTCAGTTGACGCGAATCAACATGCCGATGCCGTGCGAGCGCGAAGCTGTGCGCTCCTTCAGGAGGTGGACCATGAAAACCGACAAAGACTTGCAGCAAGACGTCATCGATGAATTGGATTGGGACCCGACGATTGAAGCCGAACGCATCGGCGTGGAGGTGCACGATGGTGTCGTCACCTTGGCGGGGCACGTCACCAGCTACGCGCAGAAATGGCGCGCCGAAGAAGCTGCGCAACGGGTCCAGGGGGTGAAGGGTGTGATCGCGGAACTCAAGGTGGAGATTCCCGGCATCGACAAGCGCCCAGACGAGGAGCTCGTCAGGGCCGCGCGACTCGCCCTGATCTGGAATGCCTCGGTTCCCGTGGATGCCGTCAAGGTATTGGTCGAGAATGGCTGGCTGACGTTGTCCGGCGGCGTCGAATGGGCGTATCAGAAGCAGTCCGCCGAAACTGCCGTGCGCGATCTGGTGGGAATCAAGGGTGTGGTCAATCTGATCGAGCTGAAGCCGCGCGTGATGCCCGAAAATGTCGCCAAGCAGATCGAGGCGGCGCTGCAACGGCGGGCGCATTACGACGCAAAGGCGATCTCGATCAAGGTGGCTGACGGCACGGTCACGCTTTCCGGCAAGTTGGATTCGAACAGCGAACGCGATGCCGTACGACGCGCGGCATGGGAAGCCCCAGGCATTCACAACGTCATCGATCGCATGACTCTCAACGGCTGAGCGCCGCGTTGGCAAACGTCCGGCCCCCGACAGGGGGCCGTTTTTCTTGCGGTCAAATCGCCGCGGACTGCGTGCAGGCGTACATGGTTCCGGAGACGTTCCGCCAGCCGACCGGGGGCAGCCCGTAGCGCCGCGCCTGCAAGTTCGCCTCCCGCCATTCGCGTTCGTCAGGCTCTGCCTTCACCAGCAGCGGATAGGCGATGGGCTCGTCCAGGCAAGCTTGCAGCGCCGCGCGCATGCGCAGTTGAGGCAGGCAACCGAGATTCTGCAACGTTTCCGTGTGCGCGCGATCTCGTTCGGCGCGGCTCACGCTGAGCGCATAACCCGATGACGAGAGGACGCGATTGCCGCCGGGCGCGACGAACACGTACGCGTGATCTTCCCCTGTCAGCGGATCGAGCGCGTCGGCCACCACGTTGCACAACAGGGCGAGCTCGCGTTGCGAGGTGATTGCGGTCATGGCGACGTGTCGGAGGCCTCGGCGTCGGGCATCACGCACCCACGCTTCGTCGACGCCGCGCCTGCGAGCCGCTTCGATCGTGCGGGCAAGGTTGGCTTCGCGAGCCCCGCGTTCGCCTGCCAGTAAAACGCTGGCATGGAAACAACCCTGTGCGAGTGCGCGCGCCAGCGCCTCTGCGGTTTTGCGGCCGCGTTCGCTGTCGTACTCGATCTGGAGGAGAAACAACGCATCCGCCACGCCTACCAAACCGATCCGCAGGTACGGATTGGGCAAGCCGGCGAGCAGGGAGGCATTGTCCAGGGCGCGTAACGCAAGCTCCGCGCAATCCGCGAGCGCAGCGAGGTCCACGGAACACGATGCACGATCGCCCGTCAACACGAAGGCGGCGGCATTCAGCGATGCATGCAGCGCACCCTCCCCCCAAGTCACGGTGCCGGTGCCCGCAGTGGCCAGCAACCGCTTGTCGAGCAGCAATTTCCAGGAGGAAAGAGCATTCAGAAAACGCGTTCGCCAGCGCTTCGCATCTATAGGGATTTCGACCGAAGCCAAGTCAAATGCGATGCGCCGCCACGTGTCCTCGATCGCAACATCACGCAAGCCCGTGGCGTCGCGCCAACGGAACCATGCATCCCAAGCCTCGACGGCGACGAGATCGATGAACGGCGACATCCGGTAGGGCACGATCATGGCAGACACGCGGAATATCCGGTTCCAAGCATCGGTCTTCGCGTCTGTGCTTTGCTTGAGCAGTGTCAACTCCGCGCGTGAGTCCGGGTTGTTACACGCTGTTACAAACCGTTGCGGCTTCGCCATCGTCCGCGACGAACCATCGGATAACGTGGCGCCAGCACACAGCAACCGGAAACCGCGCCATGGATACCCCGTTCGTCCCCAGCAGCATCGAATCTTCGCCCGCCCGTCGCGCGTTTGTCGGAGCACCGCTCGATCTCGACATCGAGCGGCTGCGCGAACGGATGCCAATGACGCGCAGGAAAGTGAAAGCCGGCCAGTACCTCTATCGCGCAGGTCAGCCGTTCCACGCGCTGTTTCTGGTGCACGCCGGCTTCCTGAAAACCTGCGAACTGTCGGAGGACGGACGCGAACAAGTCACTGGCTTCCGCATGCGCGGCGATTTGTTGGGCGTGGAATCCATTGGGCTCGATGCGTTCAGTAGCGACGCGGTGGCGCTCGAGGATTGCGAGATATGGGAATTGCCGTATCCACCGGTGCTGGACGCGTGTCTGCAATTTCCGGAGCTGCAGGTGCGGCTGGCGGCCGCACTGGCGGAGGAAATCCGTCATGACCGGCTGTGGATGCTGACCATCGGCACGCTTTCGGCCGAACATCGCGTTGCAATGTTCCTGCTCGATATTGCCGAACGCCACGCCCGGCTCGGATTCAGCCGCAGCCATTTCCTGCTGCGCATGGGCCGCGTGGACATCGCCAGTTTCCTGGCGCTCAAGCACGAGACAGTCAGCCGCGCATTGTCGCACCTGGAAGCGCAGGGTTACCTCTCGGTATTGCGCCGGGAAGTGAAGTTGCTGGACATTCCACGCCTGCGGGCTTACATCGGCCAGCCATGCAGCGTGCATTGAAACCTTTCAGGCGCGAGCAAGCACCCGTTTCACCGCGCCTGCAAGATCTTCGCGACGATAGGGTTTGCGCAACAGCTCGATGTTATCGGTAGTTCCCTGCATGCGGAGTTCCGTTTCCGGTCCGGGATAGCCGGACGTGAGCAGTACGGCGAGTTGCGGCCGGATGTCCCGCGCGCGCTGGGCCAGTTCGATGCCATCCATCCCGCTGCCGAGCGTGACGTCGGAGAACAGCAGGTCGATGATGTTCTCTGCGGTGAGCAGCTCAAGTGCCTCGCGCGCCGTGGCGACGGCAATGACCCGGTAGCCGATCGCGCGCAAGAACCGGGCCGCTATGGTGCGTACATCGGGTTCGTCTTCGACGATCAGGATTGTTTCGTGGCTTTTCCCCGTATCCTCGCGCGTTGCAGGTTCGTCGGGAGTCGCTTCTACGGAGAACGGCCCGCTACACGCGTTCGCTACCGGCAACAGCAGCCTCACCCGCGTGCCATAACCGAGCCGGCTGTCGATCGCCACACTGCCGCCGGACTGGGTGACGAAGCCGTAGACCATGCTGAGCCCCAGGCCATTGCCTTTGTCAGCTTCCTTGGTGGTGAAGAAAGGTTCGAGTGCGCGCGCCTGCACTTCCGGCGACATGCCGGTTCCGGTATCGCCGATCTCGAAGGACACGTAGCGACCGGGCGGCAGTCGGGCGTCTTGATCCGCTGCTTCGATTGTCGTTTCGCGGGCAGCGATGGTCAGGCAGCCGCCGCGCGGCATCGCGTCGCGCGCATTCAAGGCGAGGTTGATCAGCGCCGTGTCGAGTTCGTTGGGGTCCGCGTACACGTCCGGCACATCGGCCGCGCAATCGACTTCGATCGCGATGCTCTCGCCCAGGGTGCGTGCCAGCATGTGACCGAGCTCGTCCAGCAGCGGCTTGGGAACCACCGCGCGCGGTTGCAGCGACTGCCGGCGGCCGAAGGCGAGCAACCTGCGGGTGAGGTCTGCGCCTCGGTCCACCGCGCGCAGCGCGCTGGCGATGATGTCCTGCAATTCCTCGCTGTCGGACATTTCCGCCTCCAGCAGTTGCAGGTTGCCGGAAATCACGGTCAGCAAATTGTTGAAGTCGTGCGCAATCCCGCCCGTGAGCTGGCCCACGGCTTCGAGCTTCTGGGCGTGCGCGAGGCGTTCGTCGCTGCGGCTGCGCAGAATCGCAGCGGCGAGCAGCTTGGCGACGGATTGCAGGAATGTCACCTTGTCGTCGTCGAAACTGCGCGCCTCGGTGGCGAGAACGGCGAGCAAGCCCATGAATTCGTGGCGCCCGAATAGGGGCACCAGCACCATGTCCGCGAAACCTGTCTCCGCCAACACCGCAAGCACCGGTGCGAGATCTTGCTCTTGCATTTGCTCCAGGGTGATCGCTACCTGCTCGCGGGCGACGAAAAAGCGTTGCACGATTGCACGTTCGGTCAAAGCGGACGCCAGCGCATCGATGGTGTTTGCCGAGAGCCCGGTGGCTGCGCGCGTGTGCAGTGTCTTGTGCCGCCAGTCCGTGGAGAGGAAGGTGACGGCCTGTACCTTGAGCGCGGAGGCAACCAGCTCGGGGATGCGGCGTATGGCCAGCTCGTAGTCGGTGGATTCGAGTGCAGCATGGCCGATTTGTGCCATGACCAAGTCGCGATCGGCACGCTCCAACACCTTGCGCACCCGGCGTGTTTCGGAAATGTCGCGCACGGAGGCGATCGCCAAGGTCCCCGTTTCTGTGACGATGGGACTGAGTCCGATTTCCACCGGAAATTGCCGGCCATCGCGTTTCAGACCCATCAACTCGTAGCCGATGCCCATAGGACGCAAACGTGGATCGGACATGTAGCGCGCACGGTGCAGCGCGTGCGAATGCCGCAAGGGTCCGGGAATCAGCTCTTCCAGCAGTAGCTTTGCCAGAGCTTCCGGTTCGTAGCCGAACAAACGCTCCGCTTGCGTGTTGGCGAGCACGATGCGACCTTCACCATCCGCGGCGATCATGGCATCCGGTGCAATCGCGAACCATGCCCGCAACAAGGCGAAATCCCTTTTTGAGAGCGTAGGCAGCGGCGTCACCGATTGTCCCGTCGTATGTTCGGGGTGAACAAATAGCCGGCGCCGCGCACCGATTTGATCAGTTCCGGCTGCGTCGCATCGGTTTCGATCTTGCGGCGGAGCCTGCCGATCTGAACATCGATCGCGCGATCGTAGGGACCTGCGGCGCGACCGTGGATGCAATTCATCAGGTCGTCACGCGACAAGACCCGATTAGGATGCTCGAGAAAGACCTGCAGCAGGTCGTATTCGCCGCTGGTCAGCGGAATTTCCTCGTCGAGATCATTACGCAATGTTCGCGTGCGCGGCTCGAGGCGCAGGCTGGCGAAACAAAAAAGCCTTTCGTCAACCTCAGACTCATCGGATTGAGCGCGGCCTGCACTGCGCCTGAGCACGCTGCGCACCCGGGCAAGCAATTCGCGCAGATCGAAAGGCTTGGTCACGTAGTCGTCGGCGCCGAGTTCGAGGCCGACCACCCTGTCCACCGATTCGCCGCGACCCGTGATGATGATCACCGCGCCCTTCCAGCTGGCATGCAATTGCCGGATAAGCGCGAAGCCATCTTCGCCGGGCAGTCCGAGGTCCAGCAGCACAAGGTCGACGGCATGGCGCGCCAGCACATCCCGCATGCCGCCCCCGCTGCCGGCGATGCTGACCTCGAACCCCTCGCGCAGGAAGTAACGGCGCAACATCCGCTGTACTTCGAGATCGTCGTCCACGACCAACAGGTGGGCAGCGGTGGGCATCGGCGGACACGCCGGGGCGGGGGTGTACATTCTAACGCCGGCAGTTTCACGTCTGGCACCCCTACTGTCGAAAGGCCGGGTCTTGTGATTCCTGGCGCGCACAGGATGGCCCTGGCGGAAAGCCCGGATCGATCGAATTGCTTGATTTCGATCAACGGGCGGTCGGGAAAGGCGAGCGATGCTTGACGATGTGTTTTGGAGGCACGTTCATGAAGTCGGACAAGAGGCTGCAACGGAACATTGAGGCGGCATTCGGATCGGATCCGCAGATCGCGCTGTTTCCCGTCAGCGTGGCGGTGCACGACGGCATCGTCACGCTGACGGGTCGCGTGCGAACACTGGAGCAGAAGCGCCATCTTCTCGCTTCGGTGCAAAGGGTCGGCGGCTTCAAGGGATTGATTGTCGATCTCGAATTCGAACCTTTGATGCTGGACGAGGATTCGAACGTGCATAGCCGACATGAGTTGAGAAACGCGCCTTTGTAGGCCGGGAAAGGTGCGCGTGGCGCGAGCACAACGCGAAATCGGCAGCGATGAAACAGGGCTGCAAGCCAGGGATGATCCGTGGCCCATAGGGAAATCACATGTTCAAGAACATTCTGGTTCCGACCGATGGAGATGCCGGATCGAAGCGAGCAGCCATGTTCGCCGTCGAGCTGGCGCGACGTTTCGATGCGCAAATCACTTTCCTGCATGTCATGACGGAAACAGCGGACACGGTTGCCATCGTCGAGCTTCTCGAGCCCGATCCGAAAGAACTGCTTGCGCAAGCGCAAACTCGTGCGGCCCGGATGTTGGCGCCATTGCAGAAGCTGGCAACCGAAGCGAATGTCCGATGCCGCCAGGAATCGGCGCCGGATGACGATCCCGCGAAAGCGATACTCGCCACGGCCAGGAAAGCGAAATGCGACTTGATCGTCATGGCTTCGCACAAACGACGAGGCTTGGCCAGACTGGTGCTGGGGAGCACCACCCAGGAAGTGTTGCGCGGCGTCAGCCTGCCCGTTTTGGTAGTAAGGTGAGTGCGGCGACTGTGAGAGGAGTCCAGTAAATGCCTTGGATATATCCTGGTCAGTGGCAACTCGAAATCGCGATGGCGTATGGCGGCTTGCTGCTTCCGCTGATCGTCGGCTTACCGCCGTTGCTTGCGATCATGGAAGGCGTGTTCGTGATGACGGAGCGCGAGATATGGAAACAAATGGCGCGCTTCTGGGGCGAGTTGTTCGGGATAGCACTGTACGTGTGCGGTTTCGGCGTGTTGCTACTGGCGATCGGGTATTTCTTCGCCGGCGGCGTGATGACGTGGATATCCGCCGGCGTGCTCGGCGCGCTGGTTCTGGTCGTGCTCGGCGAAATCGCGCTATATCGCTGGTGCTTCCGCGATTGGTGGAGTCGAAGCCGATTGCAGCACTGGCTGCTCACCCTGTTCATGGCGTCGCTGCCGCATCTGGCTATCCTGATCATCGCTGCGCTGGGAGGGTGGGCGGCGGGCACTGCCGGCACCACCTGGAACAGTGGCGCACAACTCCATGCGGGCGAAATGCATGAGGTGTTTTTCAATGCGATCGCGCAATTGCGTTTCGTGCATTTGACCAGCGTCAGTTACCTCACCGCGTGCGGGCTTGTGCTTTCGGTGAGCGCCTATTACCTATTGAATCGCCGTAATGTGCAGATCGCTCGTCGATCCATGACCGTTGCGGCGAGCTTCGGATTGGCGGCCGCGTTGTCGCTGGCAGTCCGCGGCGGGACTCTCGACACCGAAGACGCATCCCATGCAGTGATGATGTTGTGGTCGTTTCGCGCGATGATCGCGATTGGCCTGTATCTGCTCTTGCTGTTCCTCGGGGCGTTTTACCTGGCTTCACGGCGCCGTCTGCAGCAGGCGGCATTCTTGCGAGTGGCGATGTGGAGCCTGCCCTTGCCATGGTTCGCTGCGGCTCTTGGATGGATCGCAACGGAGATTCGCGACGGGCGCTGGAGCGTTGAGCGTATCTCGGGCGTCACAGGCGCCCAGGCGCAATTGACGACGCTCGTGTTCGCAGGCATCGCACTGATCGCAATGGCGGTTCTGGCGGCACAGGCGGTACGAGTCGTGAACGGCGGTCCGGAACGATTGAAATTGTGGCCGGCCGATGCGGGCAAGGGCACGAATGGCTGACTACCGCTATAACGCTGCGAGGTAGCGGAGCGAAATGCGACGTTGGTTAGCAAGCAATATCGATGCACCGCAGGGAGAAATTTGCATGTGGTACTTTGCGTGGATCCTCGGAATCGGGTTGGCGGGCTGCTTCGGCATCCTCAACGCCATGTGGTTCGAATTGCACGCCGACGACGAACGCGACTGGGCAGCAGTCGAACACGATTTCTGACGCATGGCGCAAGCGAACGTGTTTAGAGCGCGAGCCGGTAAGTTACTTGGGTCGGATCTTCGGGATCGGTTATGCACGTGAATCCGAGATCGTTGGCGAGTTCGTGCATGCGCCAGTTGCCTGCTGTGTCCATCGAGATCAGGGTGTGCACGCCGTGCCGGCGGGCAACGTCGATGAGGTGCCGCATCAGCAATGTTCCCAGCCCCTTGCTTTGCCATTCGTCATCTACCGTGACTGCGCACTCGCCGGTGATTCCATCCGCAAGCATGCTGTAGCGGCTGATGCCGACCCCGCGCTTCTCTCCTTCCCGGTGTACCAGTGCGACGAAAGCCAAGTCCCCCGGATGGAGGTCCGTCAGACTGTGGATCAAGGCATCGCTGGGTTCGCTGATCTGCGCGAGGAAACGCAGTCGCCGCGATTCAGGGCTGAGGTGCCGGATGAACGCTCGCTCCAACTCGGCGTCGGTCTTGCGCAAGGCGCGGATCAGGACGCGGCTGCCGTCTCTCAGTACTTCTTCCCACTGCGGGACGTCCGCCGGGGCCTGCAACGTCGTCAACGAATCTGCGGCATGTCCACTCGAGGGCGGAGAAGAGCTGGACTGGGTCATGATGCGTCGCCTCTGGAGGTCCTGCCAGAATCCCCCAGTTTCGAAGTGCGAGTGTGACCTGCATCAATTCGGAGCCACCTTTGCCGCGGGGCCGGAAAGGTCGCCCGGAACCGGCGTATCGCTCTCGCCGATGTTCAACCCTTGCGATCACTTGGGGTCGGAGTGAAGCGCGTGCCAAGAAGCACGCGATTGGTAATGATGTAGATCGCCGAATATGGTTCTCGGAGCGATGCTCATGGAAGAGTGAATCGATCACCGGAAGTGCGCAAAGGAACGCTGTCGGCGCACCAACGCCAGGCCTTTCTTGTTCACGTATGCCCGTGGTCGTCGCGCGAAATCGTGACAGCATTTGTCGGAACAGAAATAATAGACATGACCGTTGTAGGCATGCGAATGCAGACCGTCGAGCGGAGCCTCGCGTCCACAGACGGGATCGACAGAATGCTGCGGCGGAAGCGCATGCTGTGGCTCAGGGTCGAGCAGGTGCTTGCCAAACGCGTACCCAATATCGCCAAAAGGTTTGATGCTGCCGGATCCGATTTTCGGTGTAACGAACAAGGCGACGTAAGTGAGCAGTAGTCCGACGGCGACGACACAGGCGAATACGAGCAAGGCGACGACGAGCGCTGACATGGCGACATTTCTTGCAATCAGCGATTTTGTTTCGACATGCCCGCGTCGGACCCTCGCGCGAGCGCACTCGTCGGTTCTTCCGGAGACGGGTGCAACCACATTGGTACCAGCACCCATACGAGTACGACGACAACGGCGCCGGCGTAGACCAGAATCGGAAAGAGGATAACGAGTGCTGACATGGAAGCAGCCTCCGATCAATAACGAACTCGCAGAAATCAGCCTAGAAGCCACATCGCGGGAGTCGTTTGATCTGGATCATCGAGGAGCAGCTTTCCCGGTGTCTCCGACGAAGCCGCCGTGGGGCGCGTTCGTCGCGGGCGCACCCATGAAGCGCCGCTTGATGAATTGCACCAACAGCAAGTAGGTAGCGGTGGCGATGGTCAGGAAGGCGTAGAAAATCAGTGGAAGCGGAACGAAACCAAATTCCGCGCCCAATGGGGTCAGGGGTAGCAGGATGCCGACCACGACCGAAGCGAGGACGGTGGCGACCAGCGCCGCGCTGGGCCTGCTACGGAACGGATTGCCGGTAGTGCGGATCACGAACAACACCAAGGTCTGCGTCGCCAGCGATTCGACGAACCAGCCCGTGTGGAATTCCGCTTCTGACGCGCGCAGCCAGAACAGCAACACGTAAAAGGTGAGGAAGTCGTATAGCGAGCTTATCGGCCCTACGCCGAGCATGAAGCGTCGTATCAGACCCACGTTCCAGCGTCGCGGTGCGAGCAATTGCGATTCGTCCACGTTGTCGCCGGGAATGGTGATTTGCGAGATGTCGTAGAGGAAATTGTTGAGCAGGATCTGGGTTGGCAGCATCGGCAGGAAGGGCAGGAAGAGGGCGGCAGCGGCCATGCTCAGGACATTGCCGAAATTGGAGCTGGTGCCCATCAGCAGGTACTTGGTGACGTTGGCGAAGGCCTTGCGGCCCTCGATCACACCCGCGTGCAAGGATTCCAGATCGCGATCGCGCAAGACGATGTCGGCGGCATCGCGTGCCACATCCACTGCGTTCGCCACCGAGATCCCGACGTCGGCCGCGTGCAGCGAAGGCGCGTCGTTGATGCCGTCACCGAGAAATCCGACGACGGCGTTTTGGGACTTCAGTGCCAGCACGATGCGGTGTTTTTGCGCCGGCGAAAGCCTGGCGAATACGCTGATGCGCGCGGCCAACGCGCCCAGCGCATCCTGGTCGAGGGCGTCGATTTGCGCGCCAGTCCCGACCTCGCGCGCATCCAGCCCTACCTGTTCGCAGACATGGCGGGTGACGTGCTCGTTGTCGCCTGAAAGGATTTTCACAGCAATGCCGTCGCGCGCCAGCGCAGCGAGACAATCGGCCACGCCGGGCAATACCGGATCGGCGAAAGCCACGAAGCCGGCGAGGATCAATCCAGCTTCGTCGGCAGTGGTATAGCGCGGCTGTGGGGCGACATCGCGCCAAGCCACAGCCAGCACCCGTCGGCCCTGCTTGCCGAAGGCGTCGCAGGTGCGAGTGGCGGCGGCCCGAGTTTCGGCAGTCAGCTGCTGGATGGCGCCGTCGAATTCGACTTGCGTGCATTTCACCAGCACGGACTCCGGCGCGCCCTTGGCGATCAGCCGGACTATTTCGCCATCCCCGACCACCACGCTCAGCAAACGGCGCTCGAAATCGAACGGAATTTCGTCGAGCTTGCTGCAGGCCGAAGTCGCCTGGGTGCACGCACGCAGAATCGCCTCGTCCAGCGGGCTGCGGATGCCAGTCTGGAACGCACTGTTGATAGCGGCCAGTAGGCCTGGGCGCGCATCGGGATTACCGAACGCGTTCACCGTCGAAGCGACTTCGGTCTCACTGCGGGTCAGGGTGCCGGTCTTGTCGCTCAGCAGCACGGTCATGCTGCCGAAGTCCTCTATCGCCGCAAGATGCCTGACCACCACACGATGCCGCGCCATGCGCACCGCGCCGCGCGCCAGCGTTACGGTGGTGATCATCGGCATGAATTCGGGTGTGAGCCCGACCGCGAGCGCCAAGGCAAACAGCAGCGTTTGCAGCAACGGGCGATGCAGCACGATCCCGGCCAGCACCACCAGCAGCACCAGACAGATCACTGTGCGCATGATCAATCGCGAGAAGTCGCGAATGCCGCGCTCGAATTCGGTCGGTGGCGGGCGTTCCGTCAGCCGGGCGGCGACATCGCCGAACGCCGTGCGATCGCCGGTGGCGATCACGATTGCGTTCGCGGTACCAGCCACTACCGAAGTGCCGAGGAAAACCAGATGGCGCGCGTCGGCGCCGCGCTGCGCGTCGGATGGCCGCTCGCAGGCATCCTTTTCCACCGGCGCGGATTCGCCGGTGAGGGCTGCCTGCTGGACGTGCAGATCGCGCGCCTCGAGCAGGCGCGCGTCCGCGGGTACGCGATCACCTGCGACCAGGCGGATCACGTCGCCCGGCACCAGCTCGCGGCGGGACAGGTCGCGCCATGCGCCGTCGCGACAGACGCTCGCGGTGGGCGCGACCTCCTCGCGCAATCGTTCGGCCACTGCGCGCGACCGAAAGCTCAACACGAAGTTGAGCGTCACACTCAACAGCACCATCGTGGCGATGATTGCAGCGCCCAGTCGATCGCCGAGGCTTCCCGACACCGCTGCCGCTACCAGCAGCATCAGCACCAGCGGATTGCCGAAGAGCTCGACCAGCGCGGCGACGTAGCCGGTGCGCTTGCCGGTGTCGGCTTCATTGGCGCCAAACGTGGCCAGTCGCCGTGCGGCTTCCGTTTCGATCAGTCCGCTTGCGCGGCTGTCGAGCAGAGCGAACAGCTGTTCCTGCGGAGCACAAGCACACTTGAGTGCTTCTGCGCGATGGCGGTCAACCGCGTCGCGTTGAAGCGCGGGGGTGCTGGCACTTCCAGGATGCGACAACCTGATCATGCGTGTTCCATCTTGTGCCGGCACGGATTCAAGCAGCGTCACCGCAGGTCCGCTGTGATCGAGCCAAACTAAGCCGATGGCTAGATGGCGGATTGACGTAAATCAAATCAATTGGTGCCTCGCATGCATGATGATGCGGTCCATGCGACGGCATCGCACGAGCAGACCATGATGGCGCGCATCAATGGCATGAAGGACGTCGATGACGCGATTGTCCGCGCTACAGGGCACAGACGCAGAATAAAAGCCTGGCCATGCGTCGATTTCCTGGATGAGTCCTTGGGGGCAGGAATTGATCGATGTCAAAACCGGTCGAGGGCAAATGAGCCAATGTTTCCGAACATGCCCACGACATCTTTACTGGAAATGAGACGCCACCATGCATGATCTTTCCGTGGTCGAGCTTTCGCGCGCCCAGTTCGCCGCCACCGCGCTGTACCACTTCCTGTTCGTGCCGCTCACGCTTGGGCTGAGTTTCCTGCTCGCCGCGATGGAAACGGTGTACGTGACCAGCGGTAAGCTGATCTACAAAAGGATGGCGCAATTCTGGGGCAAGTTGTTCATGATCAACTTCGCACTCGGCGTGGCCACCGGCTTGACGATGGAATTCCAGTTCGGGACCAACTGGTCGTTCTATTCCAGCTTCGTTGGCGACATCTTCGGCGCGCCGCTGGCGATCGAGGGTCTGATGGCCTTCTTCATGGAATCGACTTTCGTCGGCTTGATGATTTTCGGCTGGGACCGCCTGTCGCGCGGTCAGCATCTGGCGGTGACCTGGCTGGTCGCGCTCGGCTCCAACCTCTCGGCCTTGTGGATCCTTGTCGCCAACAGTTTCATGCAGGACCCGCACGGCGCGGCGTTCAATCCGGTCACGATGCGCATGGAATTGAATTCGTTGCAGCAATTGATCTTCAATCCGGACGCGCAATCGAAGTTCGTACACACCTCGATCGCCGGCTATGTCACCGCGGCGATCTTCGTCGCCGGCGTCAGCGCGTGGTACATGTTGAAGCGGCGCCACCTCGACCTCGCCAAGCGTTCGTTCCGGATGGCCGCGCTGTTCGGCGTACTCGCGACCATCGGCGTGATCACCCTCGGCGACGCGCTCGGCTTCGTGGCCGCACAGGCGCAACCGACCAAGCTGGCGGCGATGGAAGCCCTGTGGAAGACCGAACCGGGACCCATGCCTTTCAACCTCATCGCGTTCCCGGACCAGTCGCTGCAGCAGAACAAGGGCGCGCTGCAGGTTCCCTACATGCTGTCGTTGCTGGTCACGCACTCCACCAATGGCAGCATGGAGGGCTTCGACACCTTGCAGGCCAGAGCGCAACAGCGGATCGAGGACGGCATTCCCGCGGTCGCGGCGCTGCAATCCTTGTCGAAGAATCCGCACGATGCCGGTGCGCTGGCGCAGTTCAACGCGCACGCGCAGGATCTCGGCTACGGCTTCCTGGCGCAACGTTACGCCGCCGATGTCGGCAAAGCGACGCCGGAGCAAATCCGGCGGGCCGCGAAGGACAGCATCCCGCCGGTGGCCGCGGTGTTCTGGTCGTTCCGGTTCATGGTTGGCTTCGGGCTGTTGATGCTGGCGTTTTTCGTCTTGGCCATCTTGTACACGCTGAGCAACCGCGTGCAGGACAAGCGCTGGTTTCTGCGTGCGGCGGTGTGGATGATTCCGGTGCCCTTCCTCGCCAACGAATGTGGCTGGCTGGTGGCGGAACTGGGACGCCAACCGTGGACGGTATTCGGCGTGCTGCCGACCTGGATGAGCGCTTCCACCCACAGCGTCGCTTACATGGTGTTCTCGCTCGCGGGCTTCGTACTGCTGTACACCGTCTTCATCGCGGTGGAGATGTATCTGATGGTACGCAGCATCCGCCAGGGGCCGCCGGAACAGGATCGACGCGGCGCGCCGCCCGATCCGCGTCCACGGCCGATGCCGCCGCACGCTTCCTCCACGCTGCACGTCGGAACTGGGGAGGCTTGATCATGGACACATATGCCCTGTTGCAGATGACTTGGTGGCTGCTGCTCGGCGTGTTGCTGATCGGTCTCGCCGTAATGGTCGGGATGGACATGGGCGTGGGTACCATCCTGCGCTATGTCGGCCGCAACGATCTTGAACGGCGGGTGGTGCTCAACATCATCGGACCGCACTGGGACGGCAACCAGGTCTGGTTCATCCTCGGCGGTGGCGCAGTGTTCGCCGCGTTCCCGCTGATCTATGCCACCGCGTTTTCCGGTTTCTACGTGGTCATGCTATTGCTGCTGTGGGCAATGATCGTGCGTCCGCTCGGTTTCGAGTACCGCGGCAAGATCGCCAGCCCGGCTTGGCGCAGCGTATGGGACTGGAGCCTGTTCATCAGCGGCGCGATCCCGATGATCGTGTTCGGCGCCGCGATCGGCAACTTGTTCCAAGGCGTACCGTTCTATTTCGAATGGAACATTACCTCGGTCTACACCGGCAGCTTCCTGGCACTGCTGAATCCGTTCGCGGTGATGTGCGGACTGCTGTCGTTGGCATTGTCGGTGATGATGGGCGCATTGACCGTGATGAATGGCGCCGAAGGCTTAATGCGCGAACGCGCACGCGACTTGGTGCGCATCGCCGCCACGGCGGGCATCGTGTTGTTCGCGGTCGGCGGATTCTGGGTGCGCAGCCTCACTGGATTTCATCTCGTCGGCGGCCCCGGCGCGGGTGTCCCGCAAACGCCGCTGCAACAGATCGTCACGATCGGGGATGGCGCATGGTTCGCCAACTATTCCGCGCAGCCGCTGCTGTGGCTGGTGCCTGCGATCGGTTTCCTAGGCATGTTCGGCGCGCTGTTGTCCGCGCAAATGGGACGCTCGCATCAGGGCTGGTGGCTCGGCGCGCTGGCGTGGCTGGGCGTGATCGGGACCGCGGGCGTGGCGCTGTTCCCGTTCCTGCTCCCATCCAGCAGCCATCCTTCGATGAGCCTGACTGTGTGGAACGCGAGTTCCAGCAAACTGACGCTCGCCTGGATGCTGGGTTTCGCGCTGGTGTTCGTGCCGCTGGTGCTGTGGTACACGAGCTGGGCGTTCTGGGTGATGCGCGGGAAAGTCCGGCCCGAACAGATCGAACACGACGAACATGCTTATTAGAAGATTGCGCCTGTCCAAGGACACGCGATGAAAACCCTGCTCCATTTCCTGTTGTTCCTGGTGCTGGCGTTCGTGGTGATCCTGCTGGCGGTGTTGCTGGGCGACCTCGGCGCGTGGTACTTCGCCTGGCTGATCGGCACCGCGATGATCGTGCTGGTGTCGGCGGCCGGCGCGGCACTCCTGGACACCCAGGAGGAACACGCCGAAGCCACGCGCACGCAGGCGCAAGCGGGGCGCGGCAATCGCGCACTCTGATCGCGCCGCGCGGGGATCGTCCGTGAATTCGACGGCGAGTCCCGCGGCCGACGCGACGAGCTGGCTTCGCCGCGAAGCGGGTTGCTTGCGCGCACCGCTGCGGCGTTCTGCCCTCGCGACGGCGATGCAGGCGATCGTGGCCGTCGCGCAGGCATGGTTGCTGGCGGGAATACTCGATGCCTCGCTGTTCCGCCACTCACCGCTCTCGCAACTCTGGCGCGAATGGCTGGCATTGCTGCTGTTGGCGCCGGCGCGATGGACGCTGAACTTTCTCGCGCGGCGCAGCGCCTGCGACGCTGCGCTCGACCTCGTCGTGCGATTGCGAACGCGTTTGCTGGCACGCGCACAGGCGCTGGGTCCGCTGGGACTGCGCCATATTGCCAGCGGCGACATGCTCACCAAACTGGTCGACGGCATCGACACGCTGCTGCCGTATTTCGCGCGCTATCTGCCGCAAGCCGCGACTGCCGCGATCGTTCCGCTGCTGTTGGCCTTGTTCGTGTTTCCGGCCGACTGGATTTCCGGGCTGGTGCTGCTGCTGACCGCGCCCCTGATCCCGCTGTTCATGGTGCTGGCCGGCAGCGCGGCCCAGCGCGCCAGCCGCAACCGCTTCGCGCAATTGTCGCGACTGGGGGCCGCCTTCGTGGATGCGCTCGGCGGACTCGTCACGTTGCGCCAGCTGGATGCAGCCGGGCGCGCGGCGGATCGCCTGGCCGAAGACGGCGAGCAATACCGGAAGCTGACCATGCAGGTGTTGCGCATCGCCTTCCTGTCGGCGCTGGTGCTGGAGTTCTTCGCCACCGTCAGCATCGCGATCGTCGCCGTGCTGATCGGCTTTCGCCTGTTGTGGCACGAACTCGCGTTCCGGGAAGGTCTGTTCGTGCTCTTGCTCGCGCCGGAGTTCTATTTTCCGTTGCGCGCGCTCGGCGCGCTGCGGCATGCACGGATGGACGCACTGGCCTCTGCGGAATCACTGGCGAAACTGGACGGCGCGAAGGACGCCGCAACAATCGCCGCGGTCGGCACGCGCAATGTCACCACAGCGGCGCCGGTCATTCGTTTCGAATCCGTGACGTTCGCGCACCACGGGCGCGAGGCGGCACTGCGCGATTGCACGTTGCGACTGGTGCCTAACCGTGTGACGGCGCTGGTTGGCAACAGCGGTGCGGGGAAAAGCACGCTGCTGGACCTGCTGCTCGGTTTCGCGCGTCCGGATGCCGGACATATTCTTGCGGACGATATCGACCTCGCCGAACTGGATTCGGCGCGCTGGCGCGCAGGCATCGCCTGGATGCCGCAACGGCCGCACGTATTCGAAGGCAGCGTGCGCGAGAACCTGTTGCTGGCATCTCCTTGCGCCGGCGAGTCCGCGTTGCAGCGCGCCGCTGCGACGAGCGGCCTCGACAAGGTGATCGCGCGCATGCCGCAAGGCTGGGCTACGCGGCTGGGCGAACAAGGGCTGGGACTTTCCGGCGGGGAGTTGCAGCGACTGGCATTGGCCCGCGCGTTCCTGCGTGAGGAGGCAAGGGTGTTGCTGCTGGACGAACCGACCTCCCACCTCGATGCCGAGAGCGCCGAGGCGATCGAAGCCGCGCTCCGCGCACAGTCGATCATGCGCACGGTTTTACTGGTGGCGCACCGACTCGAAACGGCGCGAAGCGCGGATCACGTGATCGTCTTGGGCAACGGCCAGATCATCGAGCAAGGTTCGCCACGGGAGCTGGCAGCAAGCGATGGCGCATTCGCCGCGCTTCTGCAAGCGGAGGCATCGTGAAGCAGCTGCTGCCCGACGACATTCGCCGATTGCTGGCGCTATTGCGGCCGACCCGCGGCTGGTTGCTGGGTGGCGCGGCGCTCGCCTTGCTCGCCGCGTTGTCGGCGGTCGCGCTGATGGCGATCTCCGGCTGGTTCATCGCCGCCATGGCGCTCGCGGGCACGAGTGGCGCGGCGTTCAACTACTACACGCCCGCTGCGGCGATTCGCGCATTCGCCATCCTGCGCACCGGCGCCCGTTACGGCGAACGATTGACGACCCACGACACGACGTTGCGCGTGCTTTCCGGCTTGCGCGCGTGGCTGTTCCGCCGCCTGATCCCGCTGGCTCCGGCGCGGCTCGCTGCGCTGCGCAGCGGCGAACTGTTCGCGCGCCTGCGCAACGATGTCGACATCCTGGAGCATTTCTATCTTTCCGTGCTTGTCCCGGTGGGCGTGGCCGCGATCGGCACACTCGTGGTACTGATTGTCGCCGCAAGCCTGCTGCCCGCGGCCGCACTTGTATTGCTGGTTTTCGCCACCGCGGCGGCAATTGGGTTGCCGTGGTGGGTGGAACGCTGCGCGTATCGCGATGCCACGGAAACCGTCCGCGAATCCGCGGAGTTGCGCGGCATGTTGCTCGATGCCTTGCATGGGCATGCGGAATTATCGGCATGGGGAGGCGTGGACACGTTCAATGCTCGCGTCGCCGCACTTGACGCGCGCGTGGCCGCACGCCGGTGCCGTCTCGAACATTTGCAGGCGCTGGCAGGCGGCGGCGCGATGCTGGTCGCCCAGATCGCCCTCCCCGCCCTGCTGATATTCGGTCTGGCGTCGGTGCACACCGGCGAATTGTCGCCGCCGTTGCTGGCGATGTTCGCGTTGCTCACACTGGCGGCGTTCGATGTGATCGCCCCACTGCCGGAAGCGCTGGCGCAATGGCAGGCTACGCGCACGGCTGCGCGGCGCGTATTCGAACTCGCGGATACGCCACCGGCGATCGACGAGCCGGTACATTCCGCCGCCCTCGCGTATCCTCCGGCGATCCGCTTCGAGCGCGTGCGCATGCGTTACGCGCAGGATGCGCCATGGGCGCTGGATGGCGTCGACCTCGAACTTGCCGCGGGCGAACGACTCGCCCTCGTCGGCGATTCCGGCGCCGGCAAGAGCAGTCTGCTTGCGGCCTTGCAGAAGTTCTATCCCTTGCAGGGCGGAAGCATCTTGTTCGGCGGCGTGATGCTGGACAAATTGCGCGGCGACGACCTGCGCAGGCAGATAGCCGTCATCGCCCAAGATTCGCGATTGTTCAATTTGTCTCTGCTGGACAACTTGCTGCTGGCTGCACCGGACGCCAGCGCCCAGCAGATCGAACGTGCGGTGCACGAGGCGCAACTCGACGATTTCGTGTCGGCGTTGCCGCTGGGTTACGACACCGTGCTGGGCGAAAGCGGCTGCCGGGTCTCCGGCGGCGAGGCTCGGCGCATCGCGGTCGCGCGCGCGCTGCTGCAGGACGCGCCGGTGCTGGTGCTGGACGAGCCGACCGAAGGACTGGACGCGGCGACCGCGGCAGGCCTCTACCAAGCGCTTGCAAAGGCAACACGTGGACGCAGTGTTCTTTTGGTTACGCATCGTCTAGGCGGTCTCGCGGCCTTGGTGGACGAGGTCGCCGTCATGCAGGATGGGGATGTCGTGGAAAGGGTCGCGTTGCAGGTCTATCGATCCCGCTTCGAAAAGGCGGCATCCAGCCGAATCGATCGCTGGACGCTTGCTTGATTTGCCTCAACTGGAAGGAGAGAACGGTCGCGTGAGGTTTGCGCTTGATGCGTATCAATACACGGTTTTCCGATGTTGCCATCCTTGAGGGGTGCGGGACCTGCATCCCCCGATGGAGCAACCGGTAATGAAAGACATCCTGGTCCACGTTCGCGATTTCGAGAATTGCACGTCCGCCTTGCGTTATGGATCCCAACTCGCGGCACAGTTCGATGCCTCGATCGCAGGGTTATATACCTATCCTTCTCCTTCCTACGTCGCTCCGGCCTACGAACCGGAATTGATGGCCACGATCATGGAAAACGCACGTGAACTGGAGGGTCTGGCGCTCCATGCGAAGGATGCGTTTCTGGCATGGACGTCCGGCTACGGCGTGAAGCAGGCAGAATGGCTAGTAGCGGAAGGCGATACCGCCGAGATTCTCGCGCAGGCAGCCACGCGCTTCGATGCGCTGGTGCTCGAACATCCCCCAGAGAAACACGGCGATTCGCCGTCCGACCTGGCGGGATTGGTGCTCAAGGCCGGAGCCCCCTGCATCGTCGTACCGAAGAAAGGCGTGCCATCGAAAAGCATCGCAAAGGCTGCGGTGGCCTGGAATGGCTCGGCGGAAGCCATGCGTGCGCTGCATGCCGCGCTGCCACTCCTGCGCGGCAAGAGCGTGTTGCTGCTGGTCGGTGCGGAACGGGAGACTTTTCAGCGCGTCTTTTGGAAGACGCCATTCCATCTCCGTGAGTATCTCGAGCGCCATGGCGTTGAAGTTTGGCCACGTGTAATGGATGTGGGAAATGAAGATGCTGGGGCCCAGTTGCTCAAGCACGCGATGGAATTCAAGGCCGATCTGCTAATCATGGGGGCTTATGGGCATAGCCGTTTCAGCGAATGGGTGCTGGGCGGTGCTACTCGGCACGTTCTTGCTCATGCCGATTTACCGGTCCTTCTCCGACACTGATCGCATGCAGGAGGAGCGAGCAATTCGCTTGCGCATGATGGTGCTTGAAAAATCGGTAAACCACTGCTCCTGCGCGAGCCGCAAGGAAACGTCATGGTGGGCTTGAAGCCGCATTGCGAACGTCTCGCCGCGGGCATGTGTGCCAATGGCTACAGCGAGGCTTACGCCGAGCGCATCTTCGAACAGATCAAGGAGGATTTCGGCAGCTATGGTTTTTCGAAGTCCCACGCGGCCAGCTTCGCGTCGATTACGTGCCAGAGCTGTTGTCAATCTTCGTGAGGGGGCTATGCAGGCCTTCGCGTGCTGGATCGCGCCGACGTTCTGGACATGCTGGGGCACGGCAACAAACCGCTTGACCTCGTGGAATCCGCGATCGGCAAGCTGCGGCAGGATGGTCGCGGCGCGCACAACCTCACTGCCGAGGACTGGAAGAAACTGCCGGAATGGATCGAGAACCCGGTGGCTGTGTTCAAGTCGCAGACCGATCCGAATCGCTTGGTTCTGCTGGCGCCTGACCTCGTGAAGGGTCGGCCGGTGCGGATCATTCTGGAGCCGAACTCAAGCAAGAGCCGGCTGGGCGTGCACGTGCTGGTGAATGCCTACGATGAGAGTGGCACGCATGTAACGCCGGTGGAGAAGTGGTGGAAGGACAACAAGGACTTGTTGTACCTCAACCAAAAATTGAGCCCCGCATTCAGCGAACGATCCGGGCTGCGATTGCCAGGTGAAGTTCGCCAACTGCGAGGCTACGCACACAAGGTACTGACGGATGCCGACCTCGTCAAGTATCGCGCCGAGAACCCTGACGGGGCGTTCAGCAAGGCAACGCAATCCGGAAGCACCGGCGTCTCACGTCAGCGCGCGCAGCAGCTTGTCGATCAGGCCACGGCCAGCTGGGGCGACAACCAGCCCAAGGTCCGCGTGCTCGAAGATGCCGAAGGCCTGCCGGCGTCTGCCAAGCGCGACCCCGGCTACAAGACCGCCGAAGGCTACTACGACCCCAAGACCGGCACCGCTTATGTGGTGGCTTCGAACCTGCGCCGCCAAGCGCGCGTGCAAGAGGTGCTGGCGCACGAAGCCGTGGGCCACTACGGCGTCGATCATGTCGTCGATGATGCGTTCGGCAACAGGCGCTCATCCACAACATCGAGCAGATGGACATGCCGGAAACCTACCGGCAGTCGCTGGTGAACCGGATGCGTCTCCAGTTCGAAGAGGCGCGCCGCGAGGGCGTCTACTTCCCACTCAACCGCGACGGCGACTACTGGATCGCCTTCCAGGACCACGACCAGAACGAAGGCTTCAAGATGTTCGAGAACGCGCGCGATGCGCTCTCGGCCGAGAAGAAGCTGCGCAATGGCGGCTTCACCATCACCGGCACCGGACGCCGCGACGCGAACATGAAGGCCTCGCAGGCCCCCAGCGGCACCTTCGTGCGGGGCGTGATCGACATCCTGAAGAAGGCCGGCGTGTCGGAAAAGACGCAGGACCAGGTCTACCAGTCCTTCTTGCAGAGCCTGCCGGAAATGTCGATGCGGAAGCACAGCATCCATCGCCGCAATATCGCCGGTTTCAGCGAAGACGGGCTGCGATCCTTCGCGAAAAACGGCTTTCACGGTGCGCACCAGTTGGCGCGGTTGCGCCACGCGCAGGACATGCAGATCGCGCTGGAAGCCATGCAGCAAAGCGTGGACGCGTGGCGGCAGGGCACGGGCGAGCTGGGCGAGAAACCCAGCGGCGCGACGCTGGCGGACACCGCGAAGGCGGATGCGCTTGTGGGCGAGCTGGGCAAGCGCTACCAGTGGATCATGAACCCGACCGACACCCAGATCGCGAACATGGCCAACGCGATCGGTTACGTGTACTACCTCGGCGCGTCGCCGGCATCGGCGATCACCAACCTGACGCAGGTCGCGCAAACGGTGCTGCCGGTACTCGGCGCGCAGCATGGCTGGCCCAAGGCCATGCGCGTGCTCGGCGCCGCCTGGCGCGATGCCGCGCGCACCGGTGGCCACCTGGACCGCACGCTGACCAATCCCGACGAACGCCGCGCGTTTCTGGTGATGCAGCAGCGCGGCGACTTCAGCAAGACGCAGTCGCACACGCTCGCCGGCCTCGCCGAAGGCAACGTGCTGCAGACCAGCCCGGGCTGGACCAAGACCATGAACGCGGTGAGCTGGATGTTCCACACCGCGGAAGTGATCAACCGCGAAGCCACTGGCATGGCCGCGTTCCGGCTGGCGCGCAGCCGCGGCGACGACTTCAACAAGGCCGTGGCGTATGCCGGCGACATCAACGCCGGCACCAACTTCGACTATGCCGCGGCGAACCGTCCCCGCATCATGCAGAACAACACCGCGCGCATCGCGCTGCAGTTCAAGCAATACAGCGTCGGCATGACGTGGCTGTTCTACCGCAACCTGTACCAAGCCATGAAGGGCGAGACGCCGGAAGTGCGCGCACAGGCGCGGCGCACGGTGACCGGCATCCTCGGCATGACCGCGCTGCTGGCCGGCACCACCGGGCTGCCGATGTACAACGGCGTGAAGGCGGCCGCGAACGCGGCGAATCTGGTGCTGGGCGATCCCGACCAGCCGTTCGACTTCGACACCGAGTATCACGCGTGGCTGGCACAGCACTTTGGGGACGAAGCCGCGAACGTGATCGCCACCGGCCCGACCAGCGAGCTGACCGGCGCCAACATCGCCAACCGCACCAGCCTGAGCAATCTGTGGTTCCAGGACGCGGACCAGAACCTCGAAGGTGCCGATGCCTACCACCAGCTGCTGGAAAGCCTCGCCGGCCCGCTGGGCGGCATCACCAAGAATCTGTACGTGGGCACGCAGCGGATCCGGGAAGGGAACGTGCAGCGCGGCATCGAGACCATGTTGCCGACCTCGACCAAGAACGTGATGAAGGCGCTCCGGTTCGCGCACGACGGCGCCAACACCCTGCGCGGCGATCCGATCCTGCCCGACATCAGCGGGCCGCAGGAGTTCGCGCAGCTGCTGGGCTTCACACCGACCGCGCTGGCGCAGCAGCAGCAGGTCAACAGCTCGCTGGTGAACTTCACCCAGGCCGTGCAGGACCGGCGCCAGACGTTGCTCAACGCGTACGTGATGTCGATCCACACCGGCAATCCGGACGACCGCAGCGCGGCGATGGACCAGATCCGCACCTTCAACCAGCAGTATCCGTCGATCGCCATATCGCCGAAGACCGTGCAGGCCTCCCTGCGCGCACGCGCGCGCTACAGCGCCAAGGCGGTGGCGGGCGTGGCGATCAATCCGAAGCTGCGGGCGCAGGCGCAACAGTTCGCTGGCATCAGCCAGTAATCCACCCGAAGGAGAAGACGATGAAAGGCAAAGCCCATCCCGGCTTCAAGGCCGTGCAGAACAAGATCGCCGGCGAAGGCTACGGCAAGAAAGCCGCCGGCGCGATCCTCGCCAACGCAACGCGCAAGGCGTCCCCATCCGCGAAGCGCGCGAATCCGAAGCTCAATCGCGTGCGAGGGCGGTAGGTCGCAGTCAAGGATGGGGGTCGTCTTTCGTCGGTACGGAAACGGACCAAAAAGCTGACCACACCATGCCCATCCATGCCCTATCCTGACCGATACGTGGTCAGGATAGGTTTGACGTAGTGTTGAAAAACAACGAGATACGTCAGTGCGATGGGGCGGGGGCTATCAAATTGCGCGCCTATTTGATTGATTATTAATTGTTTTGCACAAGATGCTTTCAGCAGTTACCGCCAAAGTTACCGCCAACGCGGTGCGACGCTCATTGATGGAACGCCCCACAGTATCCCCTGCCGTCGGTTGAATTGGCTCGAAAACAGAAAAAATTCTCCGCGTGGCAGTGCTATTGGGTTCCGTAGGTAAGCATCGTGGAGGTTGAATGCCCCTGCCACCAGTAGGTCATGCGATCGCCTAAATAGCTGCCCGAGAGCGTTTGCGACGGATCGCGCCAGCGCCGCCAGTAAAGGCAGCGATGAATACCAGCCCGACCACAGCCCCGGCAACCTGCGCGATCAAGAACGCCGGTACGTCCAGCGGGCGGATACCGGCGAAGGTCCTGGTGAACGCGCGCGCGATAGTCACGGCGGGATTGGCGAAGGCCGTAGACGCGGTGAACCAGTACGCTGCGGCAATGTAGGCTCCCACCAGCGCGGGCAATGCCGCAGGGCGCGCGCGGTGCCCAAGAAAGATCGTTGCCAGCAAACCGGCCGTAGCGATGCCTTCGCTCAAATACTGCGGCCACCCGGTGCGGGACTTAGTGCCCAGCTCGAAGAGCGGCAAGCCAAACATGGCATGCGCTAGGATCACGCCGGTCAGCGCCCCGATCACCTGCGCCGGGATATAAAGCAAAGCCTTGCGCCAGCCAATCGCACCGCGCCAGGCGAATGCGAGACTGACAACCGGGTTGAAGTGCGCGCCCGAAATAGGCGCAAACAACACGATCAGCACGTAGAGCATGAGGCCCGTGGCGATACTGTTCGCCAGCAGCGCGATTGCCGCGTTTCCGTTCGCCAGCATTTTGCCCATGTGCCCCGAACCGACGATGACGGCCAGCAGCGCGGCGGTGCCGACACACTCGGCCAAAAGCTCGCGAGGCAAACCGGCTTTCATGCTTTGGCCGCATACAGGCGATCAAGGAGCGCGGTCACCCGCTGCTCGATGTCGTCGCGGATTTCGCGGAATTGCGCATCGGATAGATGCTTGGGGTCGGGCAGCGCCCAATCTTCGCGGATGCGCGCCGGCACCCACGGGCACGCATCGCCGCACCCCATAGTGACAACGGCATCGAAACTTTGATCGGCCAAACCGTCCAAAGCCTTCGGCCGCTCGCCAGCAAGATCGCAACCACGTTCGGCCATGAAAGCTATAGCGCGCGGGTTGACTGCACCCGCGGGATAGGAACCCGCAGAAAATGCGGTAACACCGTCGTCGCCATGCAGGCGCGCGAAGGCCACCGCCATTTGGCTGCGGCAAGCATTCTCCACGCAGACAAAGAGCACGCTGGCCGTCTTCAACCGCACGCTCCGCTGGTGCAGCACGATGCCACGTCCGCATTCGCAACAGGTCGCCCACAATACGCGGCCGAGTCTTCCACAGCATCGTGGCTGGGCGCGGAATAGGTCGTAGCCTCGCCGTGAGTATGGAACGTCTCCCAGCGCACGCCTTGCGGGTCTTCCGCCCAATACTTGTCCGAGTGCGCATAGCAACAGGTCGTCCCGCGCTCGGCTAAGGCCACCGCATCCGCCGCCACCAGCCGTGCGCCTATTTCTTCCAGCTCCCCGCCGTCATCCGCTTGTAAACCCAAGTGATCCACGCCGGCCGCACGGTCACGCTGCGAAATGGCGAAGTTCACGCGCGGGTCTTCCAGCATCCATTTTGCATAGTCCGGCTTGCGCACAGACGGTACGCTGCCTAACAGCGTGGAATAAAAGCCGATGCTTGATTCGAGGTCGGCTACGTTGACGTGTACGTGAAAGCGTTTCACTGGCGTTTGCTCCGTTTGGGCGCGCACGCGGGCGCGCAGGATGCGGCCTCTTCGCCGCAGCAGTTTTCGGTAAGGAAGGAAAGCAGCTTGTTCATGCGCGCGTAGTCGGCGCGACAGCGGATGCTGCGGCCTTCGCGCACGTCTCGCACCAGGCCCGCGTGGCGAAGCACGTTGAGATGATTGGTCAGCGTCGCGCCCGGCAGCTTCAGGCGGTCGCTCAATTCGCCCACGGCCATGCCATCCGGGCCGGCCTGCACCAGCAGGCGGTAAGCGGCAAGGCGGCTTTCGTGGGCAAGCGCCTTTAGCGCTTCCACTGCAATCTCTTGTTTCATATTTCCGGAATTATAGAAACAATTCCTTGCCCGTCAAGTCGGCGCCCAATTTAGTCAGCCAGTCCATTCCCTTTGCGCGCGCAGGGCGGCTGCACAGGCCCGCAGAATATTTGCCCGCCCTATCTAAGCCGCCCTACGGTTCTCGTAGTAAGGCCGGTCGCGGTCATCAAGGCTCGCGGAACGACTAGGTGCTGCGCTGCTGATTCAACTGGAACAGGTGGCGCAGGATTTCATCGTCGGACAGCGGCCACTCCCAGCCGTAGGCGTTGGCAACTGCCGCGTCTAGGTCGCGGTGCAGATTGTCGAGCCATGCGGGCCGCTCGTTGTAAAGGTTCGTGAGCGTGCGCCGCTTCAAGTCCGCTTCGTGTCCTGGCTTCGCAACGATGCGGTCGGGGTAGCCGGGCACCACTTCGGGAACGTACTCCGTCCATTCGGGCGGATTCAACCAGCGGTCGCGCGCCTCTCCGAGCGCCCGCGCCGCCGCCGCGATGCGCTGCGCGCGTGGGTCGTTGGTGTAGTCCTTTGCCGGGATGTCAGGCGTCAAGCCTGCCGGGAAGGGAAAGGTTTCAAAGCAGGTTGTAGGCGTATAACGCGGGCGGTCTTCCAAACTGGTGCCCATGCGCAACGCCCAGACCTCGTGCATGCGCGAATGCAGCACGCCTAGAGCGGTGTCGTCGTCGCGGGCAACAACAACCAGTTGATGGTCAGCGAGCACGCGCGCATCCATCCATACAAACAGCCGATACTTGGCGAGAACCGGCGACGCGATGAAGCGTGGAGCACCCGCAAGGGCCGCGCGCATGGCAGGAATAGGCCGCGCCATCAGCCACCAGTGTTTGTATTTTGTTTCCTTGGTGCTCGCGGTGCGCTGGGACAAAACAGCCTGCTGGACATGCGCAAACGGCGCGGCATACTCCGCCGCGGTGGCCTCTGGCATGTCCACGCCAAAATCAATAACCCAAGTGCCGGAAGGTCGGCGCGTGACATCCATGCCGTTCGCCCACGGGCGCAAAACATCGTCGTTCGGGTGGCCGCTGGCGTTGGGAAGTTTCAACCACGCGCGCGCAATCTCGCCCGGAATGTCGAACGGGCCAGCCTTCACCGTGGCGATGAACGCGCGGCCCTTGTTCTCGCGCAACTTGGCCGACGCGGTCAAGTCCACGCCTTGCCCATTGCCAGCGTCGCCGGTCAAGTCAGCGAATATCTTGGCCACGGATTGGCCGTCCAGTCGCGTGGCCTGCTCGCTGTCTCCGAAACAAACGAGCGACACGCGAACGGAAGCGCCTTCGTTTACCCAATCTTCATCGTCCCACGCCTCAAAGATGCGTGTCGTCGCTGTGATGTGTTCCAACACTTCGCGGTTCTTGCCGCCCCGTATGCTGTTGGTGGCTACCAGTCCGGCGCGTTTCACATCACCGCTGCGGATGGCGTCATTGGCTTTCTCGAACCAGTAGCACACCAAGTCAGCAAACCCCGGCACGCGGCCCGCGTAGGCATCGCGCAGGCTGTCGGTGTACTCGCGCCCGAGTTCGCCCCACTGCTTCTTGGTGCCGAGAAACGGCGGGTTGCCAATGACAACATCCGCGCGCGGCCATGTCGCCTCGGTGCCGTCCGCGTTCAACACCGCGTCGCGGTTTTCGATTTGGTCGAGTGGTTGAAGGATGGGGTTCTTTCTGGCTCCGTAGCCGTTTTGTATCATCCACTGGATTTCGCCAATCCATATGGTGATGCGCGCGAGTTCTGCCGCGTAGGCGTTGAGTTCAATGCCTTTGACGCTCTTGGGGCCGATGCCGGGAAACTGCCGCCCAAGCCCCAGCGCTTCGCCTTCGACCAGCACGCGCTTTTCAATGTCCTTCAAGGCGCGCAGGGCCAGATAAAGGAAGTTGCCGCTACCGCATGCCGGGTCAAGCACAGTGAATGCGCGCAGCCGTTCCAGAAAGGTGTTGAACTGCTTGCGCGCCTTCGGGGATACCTTCGTCTTCGCCCCGGCCAGCGTTTTGGCAAGTTGGGCCTTTTCGTCGTCCCATTCGCGCAGCCATGGGTCGATGACCACGGGCCGCACAATCTTCATGATGGTGGCCGGGTCGGTGTAGTGCGCGCCGAGTTGCGAACGCTTGCTCGGGTCTAGGCCACGCTCGAACAGCGTGCCGAAAATGGACGGCTCAATACTTGACCAGTCCAGCACGCACGCCGCAAGCAACAGTTTCAAGTCGTCAGCATCTAGGCGCAGCGTCGCATCATCATCAAACAATCCGCCGTTGAACCAGTCCACCACTTCCAGCGCGAAATCACCGCCCTTGCTCATCGCCGCGAATAGGTCGCGGCAGCGGGTCTCGAACAAGTCGGGCTTGCCCTGCGATGCCTGCACCAGTTTTGTAAACAGGTGATTGGGCAACAGGCCAATGTCCTCGGCAAACATCGCAAACAATAGTCGGTTGAGGAAGTGCGCGACCACCTGTGGCGCGTGCCCGCGTTCGCGCAGCGTCTGCGCCAGGGCGGTGAACTTCTCTGCTGCATCTTTGGTAATGGCCGCCCGCGTGGTGCCCGGTCGCAACGCTTCGGGGTTGTTGAACACGGCAGCGAGCGTTTGCCGCGCGTCGTGGTTTTCCAATTCGTCAACGGTTAGCCGGATTTCCCGCACCGGCGCATTCGTGAAGTTCGTACGGATGATGATGCTTTGAAGGTCGGACACCACAAGCAGCGGCGGGTTTTGCAGGGCATCCGCATACATTTTTAGTTGTTCGTAGGCCCGATCCAAGTCTTTGTGCGTACCCTTGGCTTCCCAACCAAAATAGCCCTTTTTCCAAACATCCGCCCAGCCTTCGCCGCCGCTGGTCTTGCTGGCCCCGGCCTCGTAGGTGAACCATGTGTGTTCGGGGTCGGCCTCGCGCGGCGTCGGGTGGCCGACAAGGCGGCAAAGGTCCTCGAAAAACGGTTGCGCGTCGCGGCGCTCGTCGCCACCTGTGCGCCACTTTTCGACAAACTCGCGCGGCGTCATGCGTTTGCTTCCGCTTCGTTCAAGATGGCGCGTACATCGTCGCGGCGGGACTCAGCCGGGCAGCGGCATTGCGGTTGTTATGGCTCAGCGTGGGCATGGCAGCGCCTTGTTAGATGCCGCGATTATGCCCGGCAGTATCGGCATGGCAAGCCGCTCGCGCCGCCAGCAAGCCTAAATCCAAAGTCTAACTACCCCATTCTTCGGCCAGTGCACGGGCTTCATCAGGTGCGACTGCGCCCAGCCGGCCCAGCATTCGAGTCATAAAGACTCCTTCCCGGGCGGCCAGGGCGGCATCGCGCGCGGCGTAGCGCTGGAAGGTGCGCCAGTGCATGCCTCTCGGCTTGAATGGTTCGTCGAATAGCGTGCTGAAGTCATCGCCCAGCTTGCGGCGAATTGCCCAGCGCTGCGCCATGATCCGATCCGATCCGCCACGCCGCTGGCTGGCATAGGTCGGCGACGGGCGTATTGCGTTGCGATGGCAAAACCAGTCGATGCCGTTCCACTTGTAAAGCACCAGCGCGCGCTTTCCGGTGTATGGGCAGACAAACAACCAGCGCCACCCGCCGTAGTGGCAGGGAACAGTTACCAGCCGTATCGTGCAGCTAATAACCTTGCGCTCGTCCCCTTTGCCTTGCTTGTAGTCCAGCGTGAGCGTGCCCCCATCAGTGCCGAGCTTGGCGTGATAACCAATGCTGCCGGTCTGCTCGCCGGTGTAACTGTTCGTCCACTGCCAGCCGCCGCGCGTGTCGCATCCAGGCCATAACGCGCGCGCTTTGAACATCCGGCGCAGGTCCAAAGACAACGCGCCTTCAAGATGCGGTCGCCAGCCGCCGGAATAGCTCATGCTTGCGGCTCGATAAGCGCGGGCAGCTCATTCGCCACCCGTGCCCGGATCGTGGCGTGGCTGTCGTCGTCGCGGTGCAGGGTCGGATAGTCGAAACGTTCGATAGCGGGCTTCGCCAGCCTCGCCACCAGCGGATCGTCGCCAGCGAGCCGCGACGCGGTCACGGACAGTGGTGACGATGCTTCGACCGTCGGCTTGCCGACAAGGTACGCGGCCAGGAACGCGCGCGATTGCGCGTCGCCGTCCTTCGCCTTCGCAACCGTGGCGTCGATCACTTCGCCCCACGTTTCCAGTGGCACGCGATCCAGCAGCGCCGCCATGTAGTCCGTTTGCGTGCGCCGGTGCGGCGCGCGGCCGCGGAGCATGGGTTCGGTTTCGGTTTTGCGAGTCATGCGCCCACCTCCCGTTCGCGCTGCCACTGTTGCGCTTGCTGTTCGCTGCGCCGATAGGCCCATCGGCGAACCGGAACAACATACAGCAGGCAACGCGCGTGGCCGTACACGTTCGCCAGCTCGAACCGCTGCACGTCGCCGCGCCGGTTGTTCCAGCCCGCAGTGCGCTTGGCCTGTTCCAGTGCAATCAGCACGTCATCGGATAATTTCGGTTTCATCGTGTGCCGCCTTTTCGGTTTTCGTCAGCGCCGCTCGCCTGCAAGATCACACCGCACCCCTAAAGACTAAGACCTGTCTATCTATATAGGGGTCACTATTTCGGGGCGGGCGCAAGGTCACTATTTCGGGACTGGCGAAACTTCGCGTAACCAGCATGGCGCGATAGCGAACAGGTCGGGTTTTTTGCCCGTTTGCTTGTTATGGTGTGCTTGCGTGTGCTTCAGGATGCGCGACGCGACGGCTGCGCTGCGCGCGTTGTAGAACGTGTCTTTTTTTCGGAAGCCTTTGCGCCCTTCAAAGTCTGCCCATGTCAGCGCGATGTTGCCGTTGTTCGAGCCGTCATAGCGCCGGAACGCCATGCGGATCACGTCGTGCGCCGTCGGTGAAAGCGCCTTCCATTCCGGTGAATCGTCCAGCGCGTGCGGCCAAAGGTAGAACCCGCTTGAACCGTAGCCCACGGCTCGTGCAACGATGCCGTCCACTTCATCCGCGCCCAGCGGCGGCGTGCAGCGTTCGGAATTGATCCGTTGCAGACGATCATTCACGGCTTGCGGATTGTGACCGCGCCGCACGAAACCGGCGGCCAAGCTCAAAAGCGTTGCATTGCGCTGTCCGCAAGGGATTCGTTCCAGCGTGCGCCGTTGCCGTGGTGACGTTGCGCGCGCAGGCAGCGGGGACGCGCGCGGCGGTGTCCGCACTTGCATCTGGTCTAGCGCCATCGCTTCGCAAAACGCGGTCAGCGTGTACGGCAGCGCATCCCGCAGCGTCACTATGTGCGACGCAAACGGGTTGCCCTTGCGGTGCTGGAAACCGGGCAGACGCAGCACGCGCGGCAGGTCATGCACGCGCGCATCGGCATGGAAGCGCGCGGCCAGTGCTTTTTGTACGGCGGAAAACTCATGCAGTGCGCAATTAACGATGCGCCAGTACCCATGCCAGCGTCCCGGCGAGGATTCCACGATGGCGTGCGGTGGCAGCGCCGATGCAATGACGGGTTCAAGCGGTGCGCCGTCCAAGTCCACAAACAAGGCCCGGATGCGCCGCACATTCTTTGCCTTGCGGCCATTGCCGTCGCCCGCGTTCACCATCCAAAACACGCCCGCGCCACGCGCGTTCAAGTCGGCCAGCGCAGTGCGATGCTGCACCAGCGTGCCGTGCAGGATGCGGTTCAAGCCGTGCGCGCCCTTGGCGTCGCCTTCGCCGAAAGTCTGAAACGTGACCAGCTCGCCGGGTGCCAGCAGGTCAAGCAGTGCGGCGGCATCATCGACTGCCGGTGCCAGTTTCAAGGCGGCGATCATGGCGCAGCGCCAGCGCACGCATTCGTTGCCGGGCCGGGGTCTCCCCTTGCCACAGTGCCGGGAGTCTCGCCGCCGTGCTGTACGGCACGGGCGCGCGCCTTATCGGCGATCCATCCGCGCATGGTGCGAACCGCTGCGGCCTGTTCCATCGTCGGCCAGCCTTCGGGCAGGTCGCCGGGATCGCGGCGCTTGATCCAGTCCGGGCATGACGGGCCGTCCTGCAATGGCCGCAACGCCCACAACGGACAATCTACAGCGGGGCAGGCGGCAACCTGTTCGCGCCATGTTCCGAATGCCGCGGGATCATGGATGCACTGGCGACAGTAGGCAGTAACGGCCGCTCCGCGAGTCTTAGGGTGCGCGCTCATGCCGCATTGCCTTCGATGAAAGCGGCAAGGTCATTGCGAGAATATCTCACCATGCGCTCGCCGATTTTCTTGTAACGCGGCGGCTTGCCCGTCCATCGCCAATTTCTAAGTGACTGAACCGCGCAGCCGAGAATGGCGGCGGCTTCGCGTTCGGTTACAAGATCGCCAGGTTCTAACTTCGCGGCAATGCATGGTGCCAAGGGAGTGTTTGTTTGCATCTTCACATACCGTTGTAAGCCGGCGGCGCCAGCGGTATGCGAATAGTCAACCGTAGAATGTATGGATGTAATTGCTCTAACTGGCGAGAAAGCTCATTCCAGTGCATGGAGCGTATTTGGCAGTTTCTTTTTCTTGTTCAATGGGGCGAGCTTCGCCACGGTCGCGGCATCCAAAGGGGCTGAATGCGGAAAAACGGCATTTGCTAAATCCGCTACTACACCTCGTAGCGGCGTCGAGAAATAAGCGTGCATCGTTTCGGTAACGTCGCGAACAAAAAGAAGGCGGGACGCATTTTCGGCTTCAGGCTTAGCAATTCGACTGTTCCACTTTTGCCATGTATTTATGTCTACCTTGAAGGCGACCAGCATAGAAATAAACATTCCGCCGATAAAGAAATTTCTGTCTTCGACGATCTTGGCGCGGGCGCTCGTAAGCCTTAGGTCGGCTGCGTTAAAAATGGCTCTAGAAGTAGGGAGCATAGAAGGCAATACGTCTAGCAGTTGCTCAAGCGAGCGCCTGGTCCTGTGAGCAATTTTTTTTGCTTCGGCAGGCGAAACCAATGGCAACGCGTAGCTGCACGCCACGTTGAAGCACACTTGACCGACGAAATTGTTCCGTCCCGCTTCAGAATGGCCAGCTAGTCTCTTTTCCAGCCTCTCCCACGCGATATTCGTACTGTCACTAACAAGTTGCGTCAACCCATATGCGACCGTGCGCCAAATAGCTTCGGGATAGTGCGGATGAGCCGTTCGCACATAGTCTCCGACACCATCTTTGATCCATGCTGGAAGATTTTGCATTGCGCGCCTTCCTGCGCCCTTCATAGGTCGCCACGGCAGCGGGTGAAGGTGCCCCGCGTTCGGCTGGCCGGCCTAGCCGTGGCGTGATCGGATCTCAGCGTGGGGCCATGCCCTTGCGTTCATCACCGCTCACGGCAGGCTTGCCCAAACGGTTGTTGTCACTACTCCATGCGAGCATTCGTGTGACCCACGTTTGCCGTGGCCGCGTCATCGCCCATAGTTGCGTTGGGACGGCGATATGCGTGCGGCTCCACGGGACGATGTACGTGCGGCCGAAGTAGCCGAACGACGGGGCCAGCAAACTGGCAAGCAGGGTAGCGTTATTCATGGCGAAATCTCCTTGCCATGTTCTCGCTTGCTTGCATCTCATGCCTTGCGACGAATCGGCACAACCTTGCCGGGCGCATCGCGCAGGCTGTCTAGGAAATCCGCCCATGTCTGCATCATCTTGCGGCGCTCGGGCAGGTGAGCGGTACGGTTGTACGCCCGCCCATTTGGGTCGCGCACCGCGTGTGCTAGCTGGTGTTCGATGTAATCCGGACGAAAGCCTAGCTCTTCATCCAGGATCGTGCGCGCCATCGCGCGGAAGCCATGTGTTGTCATGGTGTCTTTGTCGAAGCCCATGCGGCGCAGCGCAGCGTTTGTCGCGTTGTTGCTCATTGGCCGCTTCGGCGAACGCCCGCCGGGAAAGACGTATCGTCCGGAGCCGGTGAGCGGATAAAGGGCGCGCAAGATCGCCACGGCTTGCGTTGCCAGCGGCACGATATGCGGCTGGCGCATCTTCATCTTGTCCGCCGGCAAGTTCCATTGAGCAGCATCCAGATCAATTTCCGCCCATTCGGCTTGCCGCAGTTCGCCTGGGCGCACGAAAAACATCGGCGCAAGCTGCAAGGCACAGCGGGTAGGAAAGTGCCCTTTGTAGCCGTCTATCGCGCGCAGCAGCTCGCCCACTTTTTCGGGTTCGGTCACGGCGGCATGATTGCGCTCGGTCGCTGGCGGGATCGCGCCGCGTAGGGCAACGGTTGGGTCGAAGTTCGTCCGGCCTGTTGCGATGCCGAAGCGGATTACTTGCCCGATGTTCGTGCGCGCGCGGTGTGCGGTCTCGCGCGCGCCGCGAGCGTCGATGCGTTCCAGCACGGCCAGAATGTCCGGCGCGGTGACGTTAGCGAGTGGCTTCGATCCGATCCACGGGAACACGTCGCGCTCCAGCCGGCGAATGTTGCGGTTCGCATGATCTTCCGCCCATTGCGGGGAATACTTAGCGAACCATTCCCGCGCTACTGCTTCAAAAGTGTCGGCGGGCGCTTGTGCTTCGGCCTTTCGTTTTTCGCCAGGGTCGATGCCATCGGCCAGCAGCTTGCGGGCATCGTCGCGTTTCTCTCGCGCGCGTTTCAGCGAAACATCGGGATAGGTGCCCAGCGATAGCGTGTTGCGCTTGCCGGTGCCGGGCCTGCGGTAATCGAAACGCCAGAGCTTGCCGCCTTCGGGTTTCACCAGCAGCAGCAGCCCGAAGCCATCGCGCAGCGTGCATGCCGTTTTCTTCGGTCTTGCATTGGCAACGGCGGAAGGTGACAGCGGGTTAATGCGTTTCGGCATGGCCAGCCCCTTTTGGCGGTACGCGCCAGGGCGCGTCTTGGCGTGCTGCCAACGTTACCTCCAAGCTTGGCGGTACACAAGGGAAGTCGCGGGAGCCTTGCGGGAAATGCGGACAATAAAAAACCGCGCCGGAGCGCGGTTTAAAGGGTGTTACGGGAAGTTGTTAGATTCCGTAATGGTGGAGGCGGGGGGAATCGAACCCCCGTCCGAAGGCGCTCCGCGCCCGGCGCTACATGCTTAGCCCAACGTTCGATCTCGTCCCGCGGCAACACGGTGGGCAAAGCACACCGCGGGACCAGCGCGTTTTGATTTGACCGCGGCCGACGTGCGGCAACCGCGGCGATCCCGTGATCATGACCCTACGCCGCGAGCACGGGCACAAGCGGTTTCGGGGCTTAGGCCTTAAGCGGCCAGAGCGTAGACGTCGTCGTTGGCGTCTGAGTTTTTGCCATCGGATTTACGAGGAAGATGACGCCCTCGGCATGCTCCAAGCTGCTTCACTGCCTCCGTCGAAGCCAAGTCGCCCCCGGGGACGTCTAATGTGCGTGCGCGCGGCGGAGAAATCAACCGCGGCTGTTAGGATTCGGCGTTCGCGTTCATGGCGATCGGGACGATCGCGACTCATCGTGGGTTTTTATGGGCAACATCGTCTGGCTCGCCTCCTATCCGAAATCCGGCAACACCTGGTTGCGCGCGTTCCTGGCCAACCTCGTCGCCAACCGCGCCGATCCGCTGCGCCCGAACGAGATCCGCGATTACACCGATTCCGAGGCGCGCGCGGATCGTTTTTCGGAACTCGCGGGGCGACCGAACACCGAATTGACGATCGCGGAATTGTCGGCGCTGCGCCCGCTGGTGCACGCGTCGATCGCGCAACGCGCGCAGGGCACGCGGCTGGTGATGACCCACAACTTCGCCGGCAGTTTCGAGGGCCATCCGACGTTCAACTGGGCGGTGACGGCGGGCGCGATCTATGTGGTGCGCAATCCGCTGGATGTCGCGGTCAGCATGACCCACCATTTCGGGCTCGCGCTGGACGAGGCGATCGAGCGGCTGGGCGACGACCGTGTGGCGTCGGTGAACGACGAGCTGTTCGTCAGCCACGTCATCGGGTCATGGTCGACGCACGTGCGGAGCTGGGCGGACATGGCGGAGCGCACATCGGGCAAGGTGATCGTGCTGCGCTACGAGGATCTGCTGGAGAAGTCGTCGAAGCATTTCGCGAAGGCCGCGAAGCTGGTCGGGCTGGGGCAGGACAGGGCGCGCATCGAGCGCGCCGCGCGGCATGCGCGTTTCGATACGCTGGCTGCGCTGGAAAAACGCGACGGTTTCGTCGAGGCAGTGGACGAGAAGACGCGTTTCTTCCACAAGGGTCGCGCCCATCAGTGGCGCGAGGCGCTGAGCCGCGCACAGGTCGAACGCGTCGTGCACGACCATCGCGAACAGATGGCGCGCTTCAAGTATCTGCCGCCGGGGTGAAGCCGAGCGTTGACGCGATGCGTTGAATCGCATCGCGTGCTCGGCTGAACGACCGGCCAAGGATGGCCGGGCCGGAAAGGCCACCAAGGATGGTTTCTTGCCAGAGAACTGTTTCTATGCCTTGCGGTTCTTCGCCCGCATCGCACGCTGCTTCTCGCGCTGCCAGTCGCGTTCTTTCTCGGTGGTGCGTTTGTCGTGCAATTGCTTGCCATGCGCGAGCCCGATTTCCAGCTTGACGCGGTTGTTCTTCCAGTACATCGCGGTCGGGATCAGGGTCATGCCCTTGCGTTCGACCGCGCCGATCAGCTTGTCGATCTCGGCGCGGTGCAGCAGCAGCTTGCGGGTGCGGCGATCGTCCGCCACCACGTGCGTGGACGCCGAGATCAGCGGCGGGATGGAGGCGCCGAACAGGTGGATCTCGCCGCCTTTCACTACCGCATAGGCTTCGCTCAGGTTGATGCGTCCTTCGCGCAGGCTCTTCACTTCCCAGCCCTGCAGCGAAATGCCGGCCTCGAAGCGTTCGTCGATGTGGTACTCGTGGCGCGCGCGCTTGTTGAGCGCGATGGTCGACGAGCCTTTGCCGTTGTCTTTCTTTTTCGCCATGTTCGCTAGAATGATTCGGATCCTTCCGTCCCTGGTTCTGGATCCCGGCCAATCCATGGCTGGGATGACGAGCACATTTAGGAGTCTGCTTGACCCACGTACACCGACAAGCTTTGGTGCGCCACACGCCGGAGCAGATGTTCGATCTGGTCAACGACGTGGAAGCATACCCGGAGCGCTTTTCCTGGTGCACCGGTGCGCGCGTGCGCGAGCGCGACGGCAACCATCTGGTGGCGCGGCTGGACCTGCGTTTCGCCGGGCTCACGCAGCATTTCGTGACCCGCAATACCCTGGAGCGCCCGCATTCCATCGCGATGCGTTTCGTGGAGGGGCCGTTCACTTCATTGACGGGCCAGTGGACCTTCGACGCGCTGGGCCCGGACGGTTGCAAGGTTTCGCTGGACCTGGACTTCGAGATCGCCAATCCGCTCACCGGTCTGGCGCTTTCGTTCGGCTTCCAGAAACTGGCCGATCGCATGGTCGATGATTTCGTGGCCGAGGCGCGCCGCGTCCATGCCTGAGCGCATCCGCGTCAGCGTCGTTTTCGCGGAGCCGGCACGGATATTCCTGCGCGAACTCGAACTGCCCGCGGGTGCGTCGGTCGCGGATGCCATCGAGGCATCCGGTTTCCACGCGGCGCATCCGTCATGTCCGCCCGATGACGTGCAGGTCGGGGTATTCGCCCGCAAAGTGCGGATGGATGCGCGCCTGCGCGAGGGCGATCGCGTGGAAATCTACCGGCCGTTGAAGATCGATCCGAAGGAGGCGCGCAGGAAAAGGGCGAGAAAAAAAGAGCCGAGCCGGATCGTGGATGGCTAAGTACCATCGGCTGTCGCCAAGCTCGCGCGGCCGGCGCTCGCCAAGCAACCCGGCCTTCAGCGTCCTGCTTCGGGCGCTCGCCGACGCGAGATGCGGTTCAACGCATCTCGCGTCAAATCCCGGCTCAACCGCCGGAATCGCTGCCGCTGCCTTGTTCGGCCTTCTTCTCCAGATCGTCCTGTTCCTGCTTGGTCAGGTTGGACGGATACATCGGGCCGTATTTCTTGCTCTCCTGCATCAATTCCTGCGGGGTTTCCTTCAGGAAATCGCCGTCGGTGCGCGTCAGGGTGTCGTTGCTGAAATACAGGGTGAGCGAGCGTTCCAGGATCTTGCCGCCGCGGTGCTGGATGGTGGCGACGTAATCCCAGCGGTCCTGATCGAACGGGCTGGCCACCGAGGGCGAACCCAGCAGCGCCAGCACTTGGTCCTTGCTCATGCCCGGCTTGAGCTGCGCCACGTTGCGGCCGTCCAGCAGATTGCCCTGTTGCACGTCGGGCTTGTAGACGAAGCTGCAACCGGCGAGCAGCGCGACCGCGAAAGCGGCCGAAAGCGGGAGGAGAATCGTTCTGCGCATGCTGGGGCGGGCTCGGGTTCGCAAGACGATGAATGATACACTATGGCGTGGCGATGCTCGTTTACGACCGGCATCCGTTCACGGAGTTCACCATGGAATCTCAAGAGCTGCGCAAGGCCGGCCTGAAGGTCACCCACCCGAGGATGCGGGTGCTGGAGATCCTGGATGCCTCGCACAGCCACCTCACCGCCGAGGACATCTACAAGCGCCTGATCGGGCACGACGAGGACATCGGCCTGGCGACCGTCTATCGCGTGCTGACGCAGTTCGAGGCCGCGGGCCTGGTGACCAAGCACAATTTCGAGGGCGGCCAGGCGGTCTACGAGATCGACCGTGGCAAGCACCACGACCACATGATCGACATCGAGACCGGCAAGGTCGTGGAATTCATCAACGAAGAGATCGAGCGCCTGCAGCGCGAGATCGCCGCCAGACACGGCTGCGACCTGGTCGATCATTCGCTGGTGCTGTACGTGCGCCAGAAGAAAAAGAAGTGAACCTGGGGAAGTGAATCGCGGCGAAATCGCCGCCGGCTCCGACAACGCCTCGTCTTCGTTTTCGCTGCTTCCGATCAGGATGCCTGCGCGCGTTCGAGCATGCGCTTCGCATGCGCGCGTGCTTCGCGGTCGATCTCCACGCCGCCCAGCATGCGCGCGAGCTCCTCGCGGCGACCGCGCTCGTCGAGGGCGACGATGTGCGTGCGGGTAGTGCCGCCCTCCGCCGATTTGGCCACGTGCAACTGCGCGTGGCCTTGCGCCGCGACTTGCGGCAGGTGGGTCACGCACAGCACCTGGCGCTCGGCGCCGAGCGTGCGCAGCCTGGCGCCGACCGTCTCCGCGACCGCGCCGCCGATGCCCGCGTCCACTTCGTCGAACACCATGGTGCCGGTGGCATCCGCGCCGGGCGCGGCGACTTCGATCGCCAGCCCGATGCGCGAAAGCTCGCCTCCGGATGCCACCCGGCGCAGCGGCCGCAATGGCATGCCGGGGTTGGCGCTGACGGAGAATTCGCAGCGTTCGCGACCCTGAGCATCGGGTTCGCCGCCCGATTGGGATTGCAGTTCCACCGCGAATGAACCTCCGGCCATGCCGAGCTCGCCCATCAACTGCGTGACCGTTTTCCCCAGCCGGGCGGCGGCCGTGGCGCGAGCTTTCGACAAGGATTGCGCCGCGTTGTCGTAGTCGCGCAGGCATTGCGCGCGTTGCGCCGCGAGTTGCGCCAGCGCATCGCCCGCGCCCTGCAGTGATTGCAGTTCCTCTTGCAGCGCCTGGGCTTTCGCGTGGAGTTCCGCCGCGGGAACGCGATGCCGGCGCGCGAGATCATGCAGGGCCGAAAGATGCGTCTCCACTTCGGCGTGGGTTTGCGGATCCAGGTCGAGGCCGTCCGCGTAACGCGACAGCGCATCACCCGCTTCGCGCAACTGGATGCCAGCGGTGTCCAGCATTTCCAGCGACGGTTTCAGCGACGGATCGAGCGCGACCAGTCGTTCCAGTTCCGCGTGCGCGCGGCCGAGCGTGCGCGCGGTCGCGTAGTCGCCGTCGCCGTCCAGCATGTCGGCCAGCGCGGAAGCGCCTTCTGCCAGGCGTCCCGCGTTGGCCAGCCGCTGGTGCCGCGTTTCCAGTTCGACCAGTGCCGCGGGTGGCAGCGCCCAGCGTTCCAGTTCGGCCAATTCGTGCCGCAGCAATTCGATGCGCGCCTCGCGATCTTCGCCGCCGGAAAGTACGCGTTCGCGCGCGACGATCTCGCGGTACTGCTGCGCCAGTCCGCGCACGCGTTGCGCGGCATCCGTTGCGTGGCCGAATTCGTCCAGCAACGCCAGTTGCCGCGCGCGATCCAGTAGCGCCTGGTGTTCGTGCTGGCCATGGATTTCCACCAGCACGGCGGCAAGTTCGGCGAGCTGGTTCAGGCTTGCCGGACGCCCATTGATCCACGCACGCGAACCGCCTTCGGCGGCGACCACGCGCCGCAGGCGGCAGCCGCCATCCTCGTCGTCCAGCGCCTGTTCCGCCAGCCACGCGCGTGCGGCGGGCAGTGCGGAAAGATCGAATTCCGCCGACAGCTCCGCGCGCTCGCAACCCGCCCGCACCATGCCGCTGTCGGCGCGCGCGCCGGAGAGCAGCAGCAGCGCATCCACCAGCAGCGACTTGCCCGCGCCGGTTTCGCCGGTGACCACGGTGAGGCCGGCGCCGAATTCGATTTCGGCGGCCTCGAGCACGGCGAAGTTGCGGACGGAAAGAAGGGCGAGCATGGCGGGCGCGGTGGGAACTGCGGGGATTGTAGCGATGAAGGCATGCGGCGGCAGCCATCGCGCCAGCGGGAGATCCTGCGGACACCGCTCGTCGCCGTGGATCGATGCAGGTCGTGGGTTGCGCCGCGATGCGGTAGCATTTTGCGGCATGTCCACGTCTTCACGCCTCGATGCCCGTTCCCGCCAGGTGCTGCGCACGCTGATCACGCGCTATCTGGAAGAGGGCGAACCGGTGGGCTCGCGCACGCTGTCGCGCGCCCCGGGGCTGGATGTCAGCTCCGCCACCATCCGCAACATCATGTCGGATCTGGAAGAGTTGGGCCTGATTGCCTCGCCGCATACTTCGGCCGGGCGCGTGCCGACTGCGCAAGGCCTGCGGCTGTTCGTCGACAGCCTGCTGGAAGTCCGGCCGCTGCCCCACGATGCCGTGGCGCAAATGGAACGCGGTTTGCCGCGCGAGCCATCCACCACGCGTGACCTGCTGGGCAACGCCTCGACGCTGCTGTCGGCGATGACGCATTTCGTCGGCGTGGTCACGGTGCCGGGCGGGTCGGAAGTGCCGCTGAAGCAGATCGAATTCGTGGCGCTGGACGCCCACCGCGTGCTGGCGATCCTGGTATTCGCCGACGGACAAGTGCAGAACCGCGTGCTGGCGTTGCGCCAGAAACTGGACGCGCGCGCGCTGGAGCAGGCCTCCAATTTCCTCAACGCGCACTACGCCGGCCTGCGCCTGGACGAGATCCGCCTGCGCGTGCTGGCGGAGTTGCGCGCCGCCGGTTCCGAACTGAATCGCCGGCTGGAAGCGGCGGTGGAAGTCGCGGCGCAAACCTTCGCGCCGGAACTGGAAGCCGACATGCTGGTCAGCGGGCAGACCAACCTGATGGGCGGGGAAGACGCCTCGCAGATGGACCGCCTGCGCGAATTGTTCGACGCCTTCCAGCGCAAGCGCGACCTGCTGGCGTTGCTGGAGGGATGCGCGCGCGCGCCGGGGGTGCGGTTGTTCATCGGCGAGGAATCCGGCTTCGCGCCGCTGGACGGTTTCAGCCTGGTGAGCGCGCCGTATCATGCGGGCGAGCGCGTGCTGGGCGCGCTCGGCGTGATCGGCCCCACGCGCATGGCTTACGATCGCGTGATCCCGGTGGTGCAGGCGACCGCGCGCATGCTTTCGGAAGCCCTGAACCCGGGCCCTTGAAGCCGGCGGTTAGAGTCCGCATACGTTTTTTCGGATACGCTGTGGCGTTTGCGCGCGGCGGGAACAGTTGCGAGGAAAGGATGAGGCGATGATCGACAAGGACAAACTCGACGAATCGGGGCGGCCCGCATCCGATTCCGACCCTGCGGCGGCAGACGGCGAGCATGAAGCCCTGGCGAAGCAATTGGCCGAGGCGGAAACCACCATTGCCGGATTGCGCGAAGCGATCCTGCGCGAACGCGCTGAAATCGATAACCAGCGCAAGCGCTTGCAGCGGGATCTTGAGCAGACCTTGAAGTACGCCAACGAGAAATTGTTGCGCGAATTGCTGCCGGTCTACGACGGCATGTAGCATGGACTGGCGGCGGACGCGGCGGACGCCGGCGCGTTGCGCGAGGGCATGCAGCTCACCCTCAAGGCACTGCACAAGCTGGGCGAAGCCAATGGCTTGGGCGAGGTGAATCCGCTGGGCGAGGCCTTCAATTCCGAAACCCAGCAGGCCATGAGCATGGTGCCGAGCAAGGAAAAGCCGCCGGGGACGGTGATGGCGGTGATGCAGAAGGGTTACGTGTTGAACGGGCGCCTGCTGCGGCCGGCCCTGGTCAGCGTGGCCAAGGAACCGGACTGAAGCAAGGCACGAAATCGCGCGAAAACCGCTTGAAACAAGCCGCGCAACCCCCAGTTTGATCGACATATTGGCCCTGCGGGCCACGACCACTTGAGAAGAATACGGAGCAACCCACATGGCCAAGATCATCGGCATCGACCTCGGCACCACCAATTCCTGCGTCGCCGTGATGGAAGGCGGCACCGCGCGCGTGATCGAGAACGCCGAAGGCGATCGCACGACTCCCTCCATCGTCGCCTTCAGCAAGGACGGCGAAGTGCTGGTCGGCGCGCCCGCCAAGCGGCAGGCGGTGACCAATCCCAAGAATACCTTCTATGCGGTGAAGCGCCTGATCGGCCGCAAATTCACCGACGCCGAAGTGCAGAAGGACATCAACCTCGTCCCTTACAAGATCACCCAGCACGACAACGGCGACGCCTGGCTGGAAACTTCCGACGGCAAGAAGATGGCGCCGCCGGAAATCTCCGCGAAGGTGCTGATGAAGATGAAGAAGACCGCCGAGGACTTCCTCGGTGAAGCGGTGACGGAAGCCGTCATCACCGTGCCGGCCTACTTCAACGATTCGCAGCGCCAGGCCACCAAGGACGCCGGCAGGATCGCCGGGCTGGAGGTCAAGCGCATCATCAACGAGCCGACCGCGGCTGCGCTCGCCTACGGCCTGGACAAGGCCGGCGCCGTCGACCGCAAGATCGCGGTGTACGACCTCGGCGGCGGCACCTTCGACATCTCCATCATCGAGATCGCGAATGTCGACGGCGAGAAGCAGTTCGAGGTGCTGGCCACCAACGGCGACACCTTCCTCGGCGGCGAGGACTTCGACAAGCGCGTGATCGATTACCTGGTCGAGGAATTCAAGAAAGACCAGGGCATCGATTTGCGCAACGATCCACTCGCGCTGCAGCGCCTGAAAGACGCGGCCGAGCGCGCCAAGATCGAACTGTCGTCCGCGCACCAGACCGACGTGAACCTGCCTTACGTCACGGCGGACGCGTCCGGCCCGAAGCATCTCAACATCAAGTTGACGCGCGCGAAACTCGAGGCGCTGGTCGAGGATCTGGTCAAGCGCACCATCGAGCCGTGCCGTACCGCGCTCAACGACGCAGGCCTGAAAGTCTCCGACATCGGCGAGGTGATCCTGGTCGGCGGCCAGACCCGCATGCCCAAGGTGCAGGACGCGGTGAAGGATTTCTTCGGCAAGGAACCGCGCAAGGACGTGAACCCCGACGAGGCGGTCGCGGTCGGCGCGGCGATCCAGGGTGGCGTGCTGGGCGGCACCGTCAAGGACGTGCTGCTGCTCGATGTCACGCCGCTGTCGCTCGGCATCGAGACGCTGGGCGGCGTGATGACCAAGCTGATCGAGAAGAACACCACGATCCCGACCAAGGCCGCGCAGGTGTTTTCCACGGCAGACGACAACCAGACCGCGGTGACCGTGCACGTGCTGCAGGGCGAGCGCGAGCAGGCGCGCTTCAACAAGTCGCTGGCGCGCTTCGACCTCGCCGGCATCGAGCCGGCGCCGCGCGGCATGCCGCAGATCGAGGTGACGTTCGACATCGATGCCAACGGCATCCTGCACGTCAACGCCAAGGACAAGAAGACCGGCAAGGAACAACGCATCGAGATCAAGGCCGGTTCCGGCCTGTCCGACGACGAGATCAAGCGCATGGTCGCGGACGCGGAAACGCATCGCGACGAGGACAAGAAGTTCCAGGAACTGGTGACGACCCGCAACAAGGCCGACCAGCTTGTGCATGCCACGCGCAGCGCGATCAAGGAGCATGGCGGCAAGGTCGGTGGCGACGTGATCGGCCGCGTCGAGGAAGCGTTGGCGGACCTCGAGAAGGTCATGAAGGAAGACGACAAGGCCGCGATCGAGTCGCGCATCACCAGGCTGGAGGAAGCCGGGCAGTCGCTGTACGCATCGGCCTCCGCGGGCCAGCAGCCGGGCGCCGACGCGGGCGCGCAATCGTCCTCGTCGCAGGGTGCGCCGAACGATGACGTGGTGGACGCCGAGTTCACCGAGGTCAAGGACGACAAGTAAGTGTTATCCGGCAGCACTCTTCGTGCTGCGGATCAACTGCCCGTGTTCGAGCATCGCTGGACAGCGCGACGCTCAACACGGGCGGTTCCACTTCGGGAGAGTGGGGACGGCATGCACAAGGGCAGGATGGAGGCGTTCACCGATGGCGTGATCGCCGTGATCATCACCATCATGGTGCTGGAACTGAAGCTGCCGCATGAGGCCAGCTGGAGCGCCTTGCTGGCGGATTTGCCGGTGTTCCTGAGTTACGTGCTGAGTTTCGTCTACGTCGGCATTTACTGGAACAACCATCACCACATGATGCAGGCGGTCGAGAAGGTGAACGGCAAGGTGCTGTGGGCCAATCTGTTCCTGCTGTTCTGGCTGTCGCTGTTCCCGTTCACCACCAACTGGCTCAACGAGACCCATCCGATGCCGGCGCCCGTGCCCACCGCTGTGTACGGCATCGTGCTGCTGCTGGCCGCGCTGGCCTGGATGCCGCTGCTGTCCACGCTGGTGGCCGCCAACGGCGGACAGCAAGGCCGGTTGGCCAAGGCGCTGGAAGGGGACTGGAAGACCATCGCCTCGCCGGTGCTCTATGCGATCGCCATTGTGTTGGCGTTTTTCATGCCCATAGTGTCCTGCGTGCTCTACGCCGTGGTCGCGGCCCTTTGGTTCATCCCGGATCGCCGTATCGAAATCCATCTCCGCACATGAAGCGCTGCTATTACGAAGTCCTCGGTGTCGAACGCACGGCCAACGACGAGGACCTGAAAAAGGCCTTCCGGCGCCTGGCGATGAAGAACCATCCGGATCGCTGCCCGGACGATCCGCAAGCGCAGGAGCGCTTCAAGGAAGCCAAGGAAGCCTGGGAAGTGCTCGGCGATCCGCAGCGGCGCGCGCAGTACGACCGCTTCGGCCACGCCGCCTTCGAGCAGGGCATGGGCGGACGCAACGGCGCCGGCTTCGCCGACATGGGCGACATCTTCGGCGACATCTTTTCCGACATCTTCGGCGGCGGCCGCCGCAGTGCGCGCGGCGCCGACCTGCGCTACGTGATGGAACTCGACCTCGAGGAAGCCGTCTTCGGCATCGAGAAGCAGATCGAGATTCCCACGCTGGTGAATTGCCATCACTGCAACGGCTCGGGTTCCGCCGACGGCAAGATGGCGACCTGCGCGACCTGTCGCGGCATGGGTCGCGTGCGCATGCAGAACGGCATTTTCTCGATCCAGCAAGCTTGCCCGCATTGCGGCGGCGCCGGCAAGACCATCCAGACGCCGTGCAAGCCGTGCCATGGCGAGGGCCGCCTGCAGGAGGAGCGCACGCTGTCGGTGCGGATCCCGGCGGGCGTCGACAGCGGCGACCGCATCCGCCTCAACGGGCAGGGCGAAGCCGGCCCCGGCGGCAGCGCGCCCGGCGATCTCTACGTCGAAGTGCACGTGCGCGAGCACGCGATCTTCCGGCGCACCGGCGACGACCTGCATTGCGAGGTGCCGATCCGCTTCGCGCATGCCGCGCTCGGCGCGCACGTCAGCGTGCCCACGCTGGAAGGTGAAACCACCATCAACGTGCCGCCGGAAACCCAGGGCGGCCATGTGTTCCGGTTGCGCGGGCAGGGGGTCAAGTCCGTGCGCAGCGGACGCACCGGCGACCTGCTGTGCACGGTGGTGGTGGAAACGCCGGTCCGGCTGACGCGCGAACAGCGCGACATGCTGGAACGCTTCGAATCCACTTTCGCCGACGCCGAAGACGCGAAGAAGCACTCGCCGCGCAACAGCGGCTTCGTGGAAGGCGTCAAACAGTTCTGGGCGAAGATGACGGGCTGATCCGGCTGTTATGCTTGGCCGCGTTCCACTTGCGGCCTGCCGATCATGTCCAGCCCCATTCGCCTCGCCATCACCGGCGCCAATGGCCGCATGGGCCGATCGTTGCAAGGATTGTTGCCGGGCGACGAGTGCTTCGCACTGGCCGCGCGGATCGCTTCATCCCGGGACTGGGAGAATGCGCCACCGCTGGATGTGGTGATCGATTTCAGTACGCCGGCAGGTTTTGCCGTCGCATTGGAACATTGCCGCGCAAACGCGGTCGCCCTGGTTGCGGGGACGACCGGACTGAACGCGGACCAGCGCACCGCGCTCGAACACGCCGCCCACGACATCCCGGTCCTGTACGCCGCGAATTTCAGTCTCGGCATCGCCGTGCTGACGAAATTGTTGCGCGAAGCAGCCAGCGCATTGCCGGATTGGGATCTGGAAATCATCGAAGCGCACCATTCCCGGAAAGTGGATGCGCCTTCCGGTACGGCGCTGGCGCTGGGTCGTGCGGCAGCGTCGGCTCGCGGGCAGGATTTCGATGACACGGCCGTGTTCGGCCGACACGGTCACGCCGGGACACGACCTGCACACGCAATCGGTTTCAGCTCGATCCGCGCCGGCGAAATCGTCGGCGAACACACGGCGATGCTCGCGACACGAGATGAAAGAATCGAACTCGCCCATCGCGCCTACGACAACAGCATCTTCGCGCGCGGCGCGCTGCAGGCGGCGGCCTGGCTGGCCGGCAAGCCTGCGGGGCTTTATTCGATCGAGGATGTAATCGGCACAGGGCGCTGAACCCTGGTTGTCTTAGCTTCGCGTTTCAGTCGAGATGCGCGGCGTTGCGGTCGCGCTTGGCGCCGAGTTTTTTGTCGAGGGTGCCGGCGAGTTTCTTGAACAAACGTGACATCTTGCCACGCGTGGTCTTGCGCAGCTTTTCCTCTTCACTGGTCAGCCACGCGACCTGGATCACGCGGCGCTCGCCTTCGTAGGGCAAGTGGCCGTGGAAGGAATTTTCCTCGCGCTTGAAGATGGCGAATTCGCCGTACAGCGGCTTCACCTCGGGCGAAGCCATGTCGTCGATGTCGTCGACGCGGTTGAGGAAGCGCAGGCAGCCGTCGCTGGTGTCCGGCCATTGCCGGTTGAGGTAGAGCAGGGCCGTCGCCACCTTCGACTTGCTGTCGGTGTGGATGGTGCCGTGGCGCTTGTTGAGCGAGCGGCAGAGCGTGACCAGCGTCGGGTACTGGCCGAGGTTGTCGATGCCGAGCCGCGCGCCCACCGCGCTGGCGAACGCGGGCGTGGTGAGCGCATCCACCAGCTGGTTGACCACCGGACCGCAATCCTTTTTGTCGTACGGGAAGAATCCCGCACCCGCGTATTTCGGAAAATCGCGTTCGAGCCCATCGCGCGCTTCCTCCGGCAATTGCCCGTGCGCCAGCAGGTAGGGGAACGGTTCGTGCCGCACCAGCGTGTCGGGGCGTTGCAGGCGGGCGGGGTCGAGCAGGGCGGCGGGCATGATCTTGCCTTGCGTGAATGGCGCCAATTGTAGCCCGCGACCTTGCATCGGCACTGAACGCGCGCGGTTCTGCTATCATTCCCGCTCGCCCGATTACCCATTCCCACAGGCCCGCGTGGCGCGGCTTGCGGGATTTCTCGCACCGGACGATATGAAAACTCCCGCACTGCTCGCGCTCGCCGATGGAACGATCTTCCGCGGCGAATCCGTTGGCGCGACCGGCGCGAGTGCGGGCGAGGTGGTGTTCAACACCGCGATCACGGGCTACCAGGAAATCCTCACCGATCCGTCCTACGCGCGGCAGATCGTCACGTTGACGCATCCGCACATCGGCAACACCGGCTGCAACGCGGCCGACCAGGAATCCGATCGCGTGCATGCAGCCGGACTGGTGGTGCGCGACGTGCCGAGGCTCGCTTCAAGCTGGCGCAACGAGGAATCGCTGACGGCGTATTTCCAGCGCCAGAACATCGTGGCGATCGCCGGCATCGATACCCGCAAGCTCACGCGCATCCTGCGCGACGGCGGTGCGCAGAATGGTTGCCTCGCCGCCGGCGACCGACTTTCCGTCGAGGATGCGCTGGCGCGCGCGCGCGCGTTTCCCGGGCTCGACGGGATGGACCTGGCGAAAGGAGTCTCGGTGACGCAAGCGTACAAGTGGGATGCGGGAACGTACGATCTCGATGCGCGCGCCTTCCTGCGGCCACCGGCGCATTTCAAGGTCGTCGCGTACGACTTCGGCATCAAACGCAACATCCTGCGGCTGCTCGCGGCGGCGGGCTGCGACATCACCGTGGTGCCGGCGCAGACGCCGGCGCGCGAAGTGCTGGCGATGAAACCCGACGGCGTGTTCCTGTCCAACGGCCCGGGCGACCCGGCGGCGTGCGATTACGCGATCACGGCCACGCGCGAATTCCTCGCTGCGCGCATCCCGCTGTTCGGCATCTGCCTCGGCCACCAATTGATGGGGCTGGCCATCGGCGCGAAGACGCTGAAGATGAAGTTCGGCCACCACGGCGCCAATCACCCGGTCAAGGATCTCGACGACGGTCGCGTGCTGATCACCTCGCAGAACCACGGCTTCGCGGTCGATCCGCAGACGCTGCCGGCGAACGCGCGCGTCACGCATGTGTCGCTGTTCGACGGTTCGCTGCAGGGCTTCGCGCTCACCGACCGCCCGGCGTTCTGCTTCCAGGGTCACCCGGAAGCGAGCCCGGGGCCGCACGATCTGACGCACCTGTTCGCCGGACGTTTTGCGCGCATGATGCAGGAGGCGCGCTGATGCCCAGGCGCAGCGACATCCACACCATCCTGATCATCGGCGCGGGGCCGATCGTGATCGGCCAGGCCTGCGAGTTCGACTATTCCGGGGCGCAGGCCTGCAAGGCGTTGCGCGAGGAAGGCTACCGCGTGGTGCTGGTGAACTCGAACCCGGCCACGATCATGACCGATCCGGAGATGGCGGATCGCGTCTACATCGAGCCGATCGATTGGTGCACGCTCGAGCGCATCATCGAGAAGGAAAAACCGGACGCGCTGCTGCCGACCATGGGCGGGCAGACCGCGTTGAACTGCGCGCTCGATCTCGCCGACCACGGCGTGCTGGAAAAACACGGCGTGGAATTGATCGGCGCTTCGCGCGAAGCCATCCGCATGGCCGAGGATCGCGAACTGTTCCGCGTCGCGATGGGCGAGATCGGGTTGGAATGCCCGAAGGCGGCGGTCGCGAAATCGTTCGAACAAGCCGTGGAAATCCAGGCCACGGTCGGCTTTCCGACCATCATCCGGCCGAGTTTCACGCTGGGCGGTTCCGGCGGCGGCATCGCCTACAACCGGGAAGAGTTCGAGGAGATCGTCAAGCGCGGCCTCGAGCTCTCGCCGGTGCACGAAGTGCTGGTCGAGGAATCGGTGCTCGGCTGGAAGGAGTTCGAGATGGAAGTGGTCCGCGACTCCGCGGACAACTGCATCATCGTCTGCTCGATCGAGAACCTCGACCCGATGGGCGTGCACACCGGCGATTCGATCACGGTCGCGCCGGCGCAGACGCTGACCGACAAGGAATACCAGCGCCTGCGCGACGCCAGCATCGCCGTGCTGCGCAAGATCGGCGTGGATACCGGCGGCTCGAACGTGCAGTTCGGCGTGAATCCGGACAACGGCCGCGTGGTGGTGATCGAGATGAACCCGCGCGTGTCGCGTTCGTCGGCACTGGCATCCAAGGCGACGGGTTTCCCGATCGCGAAGGTGGCTGCCAAGCTCGCGGTCGGCTACACGCTGGACGAGTTGAAGAACGAGATCACCGGTGGCAGGACGCCGGCTTCGTTCGAGCCGAGCATCGACTACATCGTCACCAAGATCCCGCGTTTCGCCTTCGAGAAATTCCCGGCCGCGGACCCGCGCCTGACCACGCAGATGAAATCGGTGGGCGAGGTGATGGCGATCGGCCGCACCTTCCACGAGTCGCTGCAGAAGGCGCTGCGCGGGCTGGAAACCGGGCGCACCGGCTTCAACCCGGGCGGCATCGACTGGTCGAACGACGAAGGCATGGAAGCGCTGAAGCGCGAGCTGCGCCAGCCGGACGCGGACCGCCTGTTCCATGCCGGCGACGCGTTCCGCGCGGGCCTGTCGCTCGAGGAAATTTTCGAGCTGAGCAGGATCGACCCATGGTTCCTGGCCGCGATCGAGGACATCATCGCCGCCGAGAACGACGTGCGCATCGGCGGCATGCGCGCGCTGGATGCGGCGCGCATGCGCGAGCTGAAGCGCATGGGTTTCTCCGATGCGCGGCTGGCGCAATTGCTGTCCTCCGACGAGAAGGCGGTCCGGCACGTGCGCCAGGCATTGGGCGTGCGCCCGGTCTACAAGCGCGTGGATTCATGCGCGGCGGAATTCGCGACCACCACGGCCTACCTTTATTCGACCTATGAAGACGAATGCGAAGCCGCGCCCACCGACCGCAAGAAGATCGTGGTGCTGGGTGGCGGTCCCAACCGCATCGGCCAGGGCATCGAATTCGACTATTGCTGCGTGCACGCCGCACTGGCATTGCGCGATGACGGGTTCGAGACAATCATGGTCAACTGCAATCCGGAAACGGTGTCGACCGACTACGACACCTCGGATCGCCTGTATTTCGAGCCGCTGACGCTGGAAGACGTCCTCGAGATCGTCGAGCTTGAAAAGCCCGTCGGCGTGATCGTGCAGTACGGCGGGCAGACGCCGCTCAAGCTTGCGCGCGCGCTGGAAGAAGCTGGCGTGCCGATCATCGGCACCTCGCCGGATTCGATCGACCTCGCCGAAGACCGCGAACGTTTCCAGCAACTGATCGAACGCCTGCAACTGAAGCAGCCGCCCAACCGCATCGCGCGCAATGCGGACGAGGCGCTGGTACTGGCGCGCTCGATCGGCTATCCGCTGGTGGTGCGTCCGAGTTACGTGCTCGGCGGCCGTGCGATGGAGGTGGTGCACGCCGACGCCGACCTCTCGCGCTACATCCGCGACGCGGTGCGCGTGTCGGAATCCTCGCCGGTGCTGCTGGACCGCTTCCTGGACCACGCCGTGGAAGTGGATGTCGACGTGATCGCCGATCGCGAAGGCAACGTGCTGATCGGCGGCATCATGGAACACATCGAGGAAGCCGGCGTGCATTCCGGCGACTCCTCGTGCTCGCTGCCGCCGTATTCGCTGTCGAAAGCCACGCAGGACGAATTGCGCCGGCAGGTGACGCTGCTGGCGCGGGAGCTGCGCGTGGTCGGCCTGATGAACACGCAGTTCGCGATTCAAAACAACTCGACCCAGAGCGACGACGAAGACCGCGACGAGGTGTTCATCCTGGAAGTGAACCCGCGCGCCTCGCGCACGGTGCCGTTCGTGTCCAAGGCCACCGGTCGCCCGCTGGCCAAGATCGCCGCGCGCTGCATGGCCGGGAAAACGCTGGCCGAACAGGGTGCGACGAAGGAATTGATCCCCGGCTACTTCTCGGTCAAGGAAGCGATCTTCCCGTTCCTGAAATTCCAGAACGTGGACCCGATCCTCGGGCCGGAAATGCGTTCGACCGGCGAGGTGATGGGCGTGGGCCGCAGTTTCGGCGAGGCCTTTGCGCGCGGGCACGAGGCCGCGCACATCGCGTCGCCGCGGTCCGGCAAGGCCTTCCTCTCGGTGCGCGACGCCGACAAGCAGCGTTTGCTGCCGGTGGCGCGCGAACTGTTGCAGCGCGGCTTCTCGCTGATCGCGACCGGCGGCACCGCCGCATTCCTGCACGAGCATGGCATCGAATGCGAGCGCGTCAACAAGGTGCTGGAAGGCCGCCCGCACATCGTGGACGCGATCAAGAACGGAGAAATCGTCTACATCGTCAACACCACCGAAGGCCGCCGCGCGATCGCCGACTCGTTCTCGATCCGGCGCGAGGCGTTGCAGCAGCACGTGACCTATTCCACCACCGTGGCCGGTGCGCGCGCATTGCTGCATTCGCTGGATCATCGCGGGCGCGGCGACGTGATCAGCCTGCAGGAATTGCACAAGGGACTGGAAGCGTGAAACGAGCACCGATGACCAAGAGCGGCGCCGAGCGATTGCGCGCCGAGCTGGAACGCCTGAAATCCGTGGAGCGGCCGCGCATCATCGCGGCCATCGCCGAGGCGCGCGCGCACGGCGATTTGAGCGAGAACGCGGAATACCATGCCGCGCGCGAGCAGCAGAGTTTCCTGGAAGGCCGCATCAAGGAACTGGAAGCGGGGCTTTCCACCGCCGAGATCATCGACATCTCGCGCCTGAATCCCGGCGCGAAAGTGGTGTTCGGCGCGACGGTGGGACTGGAAGACGAGAATGGCGGGGAGGCGATCGTCTACCAGATCGTCGGCGACCTGGAAGCCGACATCAAGCAGGGACGCATTGCGGTTTCCTCGCCGATCGCGCGCGCGCTGATCGGCAAGATCGAAGGCGATTCCTTCGAGTTCGATGCGCCGGGCGGCAAGCGCTGCTATGACATCGTCAGCGTGAGTTACCCCGCATAACGCGTCCGTGTGGGTATCGCCCGACGCGCAAGGACGAAGCGCGCCGCTTGTGACTGCGCGCCGGCTTGCGCATGCTTCCGCCATGGTTGCTTCGCGTTCGTGCCCGTTCGAAATCGTCCGCCGCGTTCCTGCCGGAGAGTCGAGCGGCTGGCCGGAAGACGTGCACCCGGTGTTGCGGCGGGTGTACGCGGCGCGCGGCGTCTTGAGTCCCGCCGACGCGGCGACGCGCCTGTCGGGCCTGCTGCCGCCGCAGGCACTGCCCGGGCTGCCGGCTGCGGTGGCGTTGCTGGCGGAGGCGATTGCGCGGCGTTCACGGATCGTGGTTGCGGCGGACTTCGATTGCGATGGCGCGTGCGGCGCCGCGATCGCCGTGCGCGGATTGCGCATGCTGGGCGCCGCGGATGTCGGTTACGTGGTGCCGCACCGCATGCGGCACGGCTACGGCTTGTCCCCGGCGTTGGTGGAAACGCTGCAACCGATGCCGGACCTGATCGTTACCGTGGACAACGGCATTGCTTCGCATGCCGGCGTCGCGGCGGCGCGGGCGCGCGGCTGCAAGGTGATCGTCACCGATCACCATTTGCCCGGCGCCACGTTGCCGGATGCAGACGCGGTCGTAAACCCGAACTTGGGTTCGCCTTTCAATTCCCGCAATCGGGACGATTGCGGGAATCTTTGCGGCTCCGGCGTGATGTTCTATCTGTTGCTGGCCTTGCGCGCGCAGTTGTTTTGCGATCATCCCGATCGCGAAGATCAAAAAGCGGACATCCATGGCCGCACTCTTCAAAAACGCCGCCCTGATTTGGCGTCGTTGCTCGATCTGGTCGCGCTCGCCACCATCGCGGATCTTGTGCCGCTGGATCGCAACAACCGCATCCTGGTCGAGGCCGGGTTGCGCCGCATCCGCGCCGGCAACGCCTGTCCCGGCATCGCCGCATTGATCGATGTCGCCGGTTGCGATCCACGCCGGCTGGATGCCGCGGACTTCGGTTACGCGCTGGGGCCGCGCATCAATGCGGCCGGCCGGCTGGAGGACATGAAGCTGGGCATCGAATGCCTGCTGAGCGACGACCCTCGCCGCGCGCGCGAACTCGCGGAAATCCTGCACGGCATCAACAGCGAGCGACGCGGCGTGCAGGAAGCGATGACCGCGGAAGCGGAAGCGATGTTGGCACGCATCGATGCGGAGGCGCGCGGCATCAGCCTGTTCGATCCGGCGTGGCACCCCGGCGTGGTCGGGCTGGTGGCGTCGCGGATCAAGGAACGCCTGCATCGCCCGGTCGCCGCCTTCGCGCCGGCGGGCGAGGGCGAGCCCGGCATGCTGCGCGGTTCCGCGCGCTCGATTCCCGGGCTGCACATCCGCGACGCGCTGGCCGCAGTGGACGCGCGCCACCCCGGGCTGATCGCGCGTTTCGGCGGTCATGCCATGGCGGCGGGGCTGAGCCTGCGCGAGGAGGATTTCAGGCGCTTCGCGGAAGGTTTCGATGGGGTCGTCGGCGAGCGCGTCGCGCCTGAGTTGCTGCAACCGCTTTTGCACAGCGATGGCGAACTCGCGCCGGCGGATTTCGACATCGGCCTGGCGCGGCAGTTGCGCGCCGCAGGGCCGTGGGGACAGGGATTCCCGCCACCGTTGTTCGACAACGTCTTCGAATGTGCGGGCTGGCGGTGGGTCGGCGCGGAACAACGCCATTTGCGGCTCGACCTGCGCGATCCGCGCGACGGCCGCGCGCACCACGCCATCCGTTTCAATGCTGACGACGAGCCGCCCGAAGGCGCGACGCTGCGCGTGGCCTACGAACTGGCGCTCGACGAATGGCGGGGCACCGAGCGCCTGGGCCTGCGCGTGCGCCACCTGCAACCGGCATGACCTGCGTCGCTGCCGCACGCCCCCGGTTTGGCGTACTCTCGCTGCTCCGCAGAAGGGGAACCGCCATGTCCATCGTTCCGCGCCACCGTCTGGTCCTGTGCACCCTTGCCTTGTTCGGCTGCGCCGCGTTCGGTGCGCGTTCGCACGCCGCCGAGCGGTTCAAGCTGGATGACCTGCGCAATCTCGTGTCCCTGAGCGAGCCGCAGATCTCGCCGGATGGCCGCATCATCGCGGTCATCGTCGGAACGCCGGACTGGAAGTCGGACAAGCAGCGCCAGGAAATCGATTTGATCGACACGGCGACCGGCGCCTCGCGGCCGCTGACGTGGAAGCGCAGCGGTCTCGGTTCGCTGCACTGGTCGCCCGATGGCACGCGGCTGGCGTTCCTCGCCGACGACCGCGGTGCGCAGGATGGCTCGGACGACGGCAAGGACGACGACACGGATTCCGGCGACGACAAGCACCAGCAGATTTTCGTGATGCCAATGGCGGGCGGCGACGCCACCCGCATCACCCGCGCGAAGCAGGGCGTGGATGAATTTTCCTGGAGCCCGGATGGCAGCCGCATCGCCTTCATCACCGCGGACGAGGCGAAGAACGCCAAGGCGATCAAGGCGCACGATGACGCTTTCCAGGTCAGCGACAACAATTTCCTGGTGCGGGCCGCGTTGACGCCCGACCATCTGTGGATCGTGCCGAGTTCCGGCGGCGAAGCCAAGCGCCTCACCGAAGGCGATTTCAGCCTGCTCACCGACCAGCAAGGTTCTTCGCCAGTGCCGACGTGGACGCCCGACGGTCGCGGCATCGTGTTCACGCGCTTCCCAAACCCGTGGTGGGGCCCGTCGTTCCAGTCGGTGATCGACGAAGTGGATGCTTCGGGCGGCAAGCCGCGCGAACGCGTGAGCGGCCAGGGCGCGTTCGAATTCCGTTTCGCGCCGCAGGGCGACGCCTGGGCTTTCGTGCGCCCGCGCGATGGCGACCAGAACAACGGCGACGCGGTGTACGTCGGCCGCGGCGACGGCGAGGCGCACGATGCGACCGCGGCGCTGGCGCGCAACATCGACGAGTACGCCTGGCTGCCGCATGGCGACGGCCTGTTGCTGGCGGGCGGGCTGGGCGCGCGCGCGACCTTGTGGGTGCAGCCGCTGGACGGTGCCGCGCGCGAACTCGACCTCGGCGGCGTGCAGGCGAATCCGGGATTGAGCGTCGCGCGCACCGGTGCGGTCGCCTTCACGGGTTCCACCGCGACGCATCCGGCCGAACTGTACGTGATGGATTCGGTCAACGCGAAGCCGCGGCGATTGACGAACCTCAATGGCTTCGTCGACAAGCTCGCCCTGGGCAAGACCAATGTCGTGCAGTGGAAGAGCGATGACGGTTTCGACGAGGATGGCGTGCTGACCTATCCGGTGGATTACCGCAGCGGACGCGGCCATCCGCTGGTGCTGCTGATCCACGGCGGCCCGGAAGGCGCTTCCGACGTGGGCTTCTCGCCGCTGGCGCAATTGCTGGCGGCGCAGGGTTTCCTGGTGTTCCAGCCCAACTATCGCGGCAGCACCAACCTCGGCGACAAGTACCAGCACGCGATCTTCCGCGACACCGGCGAAGGCCCGGGCAAGGACGTGATGGCGGGGCTGGATGCCGTGAAGAAACTGGGCATCGTGGACGACAAGCGCATCGGCGTGTCCGGCTGGTCGTACGGCGGCTACATGACCACCTGGTTGAGCGGCCATTACCCGGTGTGGAAGGCGGCCGTCGCAGGCGCCGCGCTGACCGACTGGGTGATGGACTACACCGTCTCCTACTACCAGACAGGCGATCTGTATTTCTTCGGCGGCTCGCCGTGGTCACAGAAATTCCGCGACATCTGGCGCGAACAGTCGCCGATCGCGTACGCACAGAACGTCACCGCGCCGACCCTGATCATGGGCGATGTCGGCGACCCGAATGTGCCGCTGGTCAACAGCTACGAGTGGTACCACGCGTTGCGCGACAACGGCGTCACGGTGGAGTTCTACGCCTATCCGGTGGATTCGCACTTCCCGCACGACATCGTGCGCACCACGGACGTCTATCGGCGCTGGGTGGACTGGATGAAGCAATACCTGGGCGGTTGAAGGCCCGTCGCCCCGCGTTCACGCGCGCGGGGCGAGCATGCGCGGCGAGGAGGCACGCCCATGATCGAACAATTGACAGACATGCCGGCGGGCACGCTCGGGTTCGTCGCGCATGGGCAGGTGACCGCCGACGATTACGCGAACGTGATCGTCCCGGACATCGAGGCCGCGTTCCAGTTGAGCCGCAAGCTGCGGATGCTGTACGTGATTGCCGAGGACTTCACCGGCTTCGAGGCAGGCGCGATGTGGGAGGACGCCGGCATCGGCGTGCGGCATTTCCTCGGCTGGGATCGCGCCGCGCTGGTGACCGACGTGCCGTGGTTGCGCAACCTCTCTCGCGCCACCGGATTCCTGGTGCCGGCCGATTTCCGCCTGTTCGCCCTCGCGCAACAGGGCGAGGCGAAAGCCTGGATCACCGAGGGGCTGTAGCGCGCGATGCCCGGCGGCGCCTGTCCGCAAATCAGCGCTTGCGCGCCAGCGTCAATCCGTCACCGATCGGCAGCAGCGCCATGTCGATGCGTTCGTCGCTGTGCAGTTTGTCGTTGAGTGCCTGCAGCGCGCGGGTATCGTCGTCCTGCGCCGGCCGTGCCACGTCACCGCTCCACAGCACATTGTCGATCGCGATCAGTCCGCCGTTGCGCAGCAGTCGCAAACAAAGCTCATAATAGCGATCATAGCCGGACTTGTCGGCATCGATGAACGCGAAGTCGTACGTACCCGCCTCGCCGGCTTGCAATCGTGCATCCAGCGTCTCGATCGCCGGCGCCAGTCGAAGATCGATCTTGTGCGCCACGCCGGCACGTTGCCAGTATGGTTTGCCGATTGCCGTGTATTCATCGCTGATGTCGCAGGCGAGGATTGTTCCATCCTCCGGCAGCGCCAGCGCCACGCTCAACGCGCTGTAGCCGGTGAACACGCCGACCTCGATGCAGCGCCGCGCCCCGATCAGTTTCACCAGCAGCTGCATGAACTGGCCTTGTTCAGGAGAAATCTGCATGCCGGCACGCGGATGCGTGCGCGTGGCCCCGCGCAGCGCGGCCTGTTCCGGATGCTCGCGCAACGAATGCGCCAGCAGGTAGTCGTACAGCGTGTCGTCGAGATTGATGGTTCGGCGGGACATGGGCGTTCGCGCATTGTGCGTATAGTGGAATGTACGCCATTATCGGCGCGGCCGCATGACAGAACGAAGCGTGCTGGACGTGAGCACGAACAATCAATCCTTCAGCGCGATTCGTTCCAACGGACGCATCGAAGGCGATGCGTCCGGTTCGGAAATCGATCCAAGCGTCGAGTCGCGCGAGGGCGAGTTTGTGGCGGTGAAGCGCACCGTGTGGGCGCGTTTCACGGTACCGACATGGACATGATCCGTCACGCCAACGGCATCGGCACGCTTGTACTGGCTGGCACCGCTGCCAGCGGCGTAACGCTATCCACCGTGCGCCAAACTGCGGATGCGGACTACCGCATCCTGGTGGTCGTAGATTGCTGCAGCGATACTGGCCCGGAAGTGCATCGCGTGTCGCTCTTATCGTCCTCGCTTGGCTCAACGATATAGCAAATGCTCAGTCCGTAAAGACTGTTGCCCCTTGCCCACCCTCGCAGGTTTGGAACCAGCACGCGGTAGTGCGTGGTCACAGTGCTCGATGCGGTTGTAAGCATGCTGAGCATGCATTGTCACATGCGGGAGTCGAACCCGCTTGGCACCGCTCCGAGTACCAACCATATCCGGTATTGCCCCACCGGCGGGGCCGTGCTCGCATTTCCAGCCCGACTACCAGCATTCGCTACGTCAGTAATTCGTGACTCCAGTTTGCTTCTTGAATTCGCGCATCCAGCTCGCGCAACTGCTTCGCCAATGAATCCGCGGCTTTCTGCACCCCGGCAACGGATATTGCGCTCCGGAACCGCACCTCTGATTTCGTTGAAACCGTTTGCGTCACTGTCGCAGCTTTGGCGAGTTCCGCATGAGTCATATAGCGCAGTTTCAAAATATCGCGTTCGGCGAGTGCCCGCGTCATTGACTTGCCAAGCACGCTGCAGCTCGCGTTCGTCAAGTTTATCCTTTCAACAAGAGTCACAAGATCAGCTGCGATAGTTTCATATTCGACAAGTAATTCCTGAGCATCTTCCGCCGGCTTTTCTCCATCTTGTACCTTTGCGTTCCGAATCATCCGCACCTTCAGCTGTTCTAGACGTTTCTGATGATCCGCTCTTAAAACAAGAGCTTCAGCTAATTTCATAGTTACCTCCTTGCCGGAAAACGGGCGCAATCTTCCTCTAGTCAAAGTGCTTCGACAAGCGCATGCTCAAGAGTTGAGCGTACTCTAGGTGGCTTATCCTGTCAGGAGGATTCACCATGCCGCGGGTGACTGGCTTGAAGATGATTGCTCTGACATTGATCGGAGCGTTGTGCGCGGGTGGAGTTGCCCATGCAGCTGACAGCGGACTGATCGCGCCGTCCGGCGATACCGCCACGCTGTTGAAGGAGACGCTGGCCGGCAGTTGGCGCTCGGATGCCAACAAGGCGCGCGACAAATACCGGCATCCGGTGGAAACGCTGACGTTCTTCGGCATCAGGCCCGACATGACCGTGATCGAACTCGATCCGGGTGGTGGCTGGTATACCGGAATCCTGGCGCCGTTCCTGTATCAGAGCGGTCATTTGATCGAAGCGGCTTCTCCGCCCCGCAAAGGGCCGGGCAAATTCGAGCAGATGTTGAAAGCCGATCCGAAGGTGTACGGGCACGTCGCCAAAGTGATTCCGTTCTCGCCGCCGCAACAGGTGAACCTCGGCCCGGACAATTCCGCCGACATTGTGCTGACCTTCCGCAATGCGCACGACTGGCTGAACGACAGCCCGGCGACGCTGGATGCGGTATTCAAGGCGGCGTTCAAGGTGCTGAAACCCGGCGGCGTGCTGGGCTTCACCGATCATCGCGCGAAACCGTTTTCGGATGCCGTGCAAAGTTCGAAGGCGCTGCACCGCATTCCCGAGGACTACATGATCGAAGTCGGGCTGCGCAACGGGTTCCGTCTGGATGGCGCTTCGGAGATCAACGCCAATCCGAACGATCCGGAGGACATCAACATTCATCGTTTGCCGCCGGACTTGTCGGGTCCGGACAATGAGCACGCCAAGATGCAGGCGATCGGCGAGTCCGACCGCATGACCCTGAAGTTCGTGAAACCCTGAAAGGAATGACTGATGAGCGAATTGAAGATCGCGGTACTGGTGGGCAGCCTGCGCAAGGAGTCCATCAACAGGAAACTGGCACATGCGCTGGAAAAGCTGGCAGGCGCAAACGCGAAATTCGACTACGTGAATATCGGCGATCTGCCGTTGTTCAATCAGGACCACGAGCGGGATTACCCGCCTGCCGCCACGAAGATGAAGGAACAGATCCGGTCGGCCGATGGCGTGCTGTTCGTGACGCCGGAATACAACCGTTCGATGCCCGGCGTGCTGAAGAACGCGATCGACATCGCTTCGCGTCCCTACGGTACCAATGCGTTCGCGGGCAAGCCCGGCGGCGTGATCGGCACGTCGATGGGCGCCATGAGCACCGCGCTGGCGCAGCAGCATTTGCGCAACGTGTGCGTGTTCCTGGACATCCCGTTGTTGCAGCAGCCGGAAGGTTTCATCCGCTACACGGAAGGCCTGATTGCCGATGACGGCACGGTCGTCGACGAACAGGTCCGCCAGTTCCTGCAAGGTTACGTCGACCGTTATCTCGCCTGGGTGCGGCGTTTTGTCGCCTGATGCCGGATCGGCCGCCGCCATGGTTCGCCAAGCCCGGCGGCGGTTTCCTCAACGCGCGATTTCGTTCGCGTCGCGGCGACCGCGAAACAACATCGACAGCCCGCCGAAGATCATGAACAGCGGCCACAACAGGCCCCACGACAGGTCCAGGATGAACATGCCGGCGACCGCCACGATGGCCGCCGCCGCGAACAGATGATGGATCACCGCGCCGTCGACGCTGCCGCGATCCCGGTAAAGGCGCCACGCGTGTTCCAGCGGCGCCAGCGCGCCGACCAGGATCACCCATGCCCACCAGTTGTGGATGTCCAGGAAAGGCACCCGCACGTCGAGGTTCTGCAGCAGGAAGGCCACGCCCATGCCGATCACCCAGAGCGCGGGGAAAAGCCAGTATCCGTGACGATGGCCGGGCTGCGTGGTGGGCTGGGTGTCCATGATCGTCGCCTCGCGGGTTTGCCGTGAACCCACGATAGGCCTGCGCGGGCCGGCACTCCAGTGACACGTGTCAATCCGATCGCATGACCGGCGCGCGGATTTGCTAACATCGCCGATCTTTTGCGGACGCGACAAGCATGCTCGAGACCAACCCGATCCATGCGCGGATTGCCGACCTGCGGGTCCGCGTCGAGTCGCTTCGGGGGTATCTTTGACTACCCGGGCAAGCGTGAGCGCCTCGAGGAAGTCAATCGCGAGCTGGAAAACCCGAATGTCTGGGACGATCCGCAACGCGCGCAGGATCTCGGCCGCGAACGCGCGCGCCTGCAACAGGTGGTCGAAGGACTGGACCGGATCGGTTCCGGCCTGAGCGATTCGTCGGAGTTGCTGGAACTCGCCGCGGCCGAGAACGACGAATCGTCCGTGCAAACCGTGGCCGGCGACGTCGAGGCGCTGGCGCAGCACATCGGCAAGCTGGAATTCCGGCGCATGTTCGCCGGCGAGCAGGACGCTTCCAATGCGTTCGTCGACATCCAGGCGGGCGCCGGCGGCACCGAGGCGCAGGACTGGGCCGAGATGGTGCTGCGCATGTACCTGCGCTGGGCCGAGGCCAAGGGCTGGAAGACCGAGCTGCTGGAGGCCAGTGCGGGCGAAGTCGCCGGCATCAAGAGCGCGACCTTCCGCGTCGAGGGCGATTACGCCTACGGCTGGCTGAAGACCGAGATCGGCGTGCACCGGCTGGTGCGCAAGTCGCCTTTCGATTCCGACAACCGCCGCCATACCAGTTTCGCGTCCGTGTTCGTGTCGCCGGAAGTCGACGACGACATCGACATCGAGATCAATCCGGCGGATCTGAAAACCGACGTCTACCGTTCCTCCGGCGCCGGCGGCCAGCACGTCAACAAGACCGAATCGGCGGTGCGCATCACGCACGTGCCGAGCGGCATCGTGGTGGCCTGCCAGACCGAGCGCTCGCAGCACGCCAACCGCGATCGCGCCATGAAGATGCTGCGCGCCAAGCTGTACGAAGCCGAGATGCAAAAACGCAACGCCGAGAAGGCCGCGCTGGAAGCGACCAAATCCGACGTCGGTTGGGGCAGCCAGATCCGCAATTACGTGCTGGACCAGTCGCGCATCAAGGATCTGCGCACCGGGATCGAGCGTTCGGATACCCAGCGCGTGCTGGACGGTGATCTCGATGAATTCGTCGAGGCCAGCCTGAAGATGGGGCTGGAAGCCGGTGCCAGGCGCGCGGATGCCTGACGGGCAGGCGAATCGATTTCACGGACAAGCCATGAGCGAACACACCGAAGAAAACCCCGCGACCACGATCGACGAGAACAAGCCTGATGTGAATCGGCTCGTCGCCGAACGCCGCGAGAAACTGCGCGCGCTGCGCGAACAGGGCATCGCGTTCCCGAACGATTTCCGCCCTGATGCCTTTGCCGGCGATTTGCAGGCGGAAATCGAAGGCGCGGACGCCGCGACGCTGACCACGCAGGCCAGGCGCGTGCGCGTGGCCGGCCGTCTGCTCGGCAAGCGCGTGATGGGCAAGGCCAGCTTCGCGCGCGTGCAGGACATGACCGGGTCGATCCAGTTGTTCCTGCAATCCGGCGTGCTGGCCGCCGCGTACGAGGCGTTCAAGGGCTGGGACGTGGGCGACATCGTCGGCGCCGAAGGCACGCTGATGCGCACGAAGACCGGCGAATTGTCGGTTGCGGTCGATGCCATCCGCCTGCTGACCAAGTCGCTGCGCCCGCTGCCGGACAAGTGGCACGGCTTGGCCGACGTCGAGCAACGCTATCGCCAGCGCTACGTGGACTTGATCGTGACGCCGGAGGCGCGGCGCGCGTTCGAATTGCGCTCGCGCGTGATCGGCTTCATCCGCAAGTGGCTCGAAGCCGAACCGCGGCGATTCATGGAAGTCGAGACGCCGATGATGCATGTGATCCCCGGCGGCGCCACCGCGCGGCCGTTCGTCACGCATCACAACGCGCTCGACATCGATTTGTACCTGCGCGTGGCGCCGGAGTTGTATCTGAAACGCTTGGTGGTCGGTGGCTTCGATCGGGTGTACGAAATCAACCGCAACTTCCGCAACGAAGGTGTATCCACGCGGCACAATCCCGAGTTCACGATGCTGGAGCTGTACCAGGCCTACGCCACGTACAACGAGATCATGGATATCACCGAAGCCATGATCCGCGATACCGCCAAGGCAACGCTGGGCCGCACCGCGCTGACCTGGGAAGGTCGCGACATCGACGTCGGGCCGGCGTTCCGGCGCTGGACGCTGGCGGACGCCGTGCGCGAACACAATCCCGACATCGACGAACACGAACTGCGCGATGTGGCCGCGCTGCGCGCGCATTGCGCGCGGTTGAAAGTGCCGGTGAAGAACGGCTACGGCTGGGGCAAGTTGCTGCTGGAAATCTTCGAGAAGACGGTGGAACACACGCTGGTGCAGCCGACTTTCATCACGCAGTATCCGACCGAGGTTTCACCGTTGGCGCGCGCCAGCGATCGCGACGCGGAAGTCACCGACCGCTTCGAGCTGTTCGTCGGCGGCAAGGAATTGGCGAACGGCTTCTCGGAATTGAACGATCCGGAAGACCAGGCCGCGCGCTTTCGCGCGCAGGTCGAGGCCAAGGAACACGGCGATGACGAGGCCATGCACTTCGACGCCGACTACATCCGCGCGCTGGAAGTCGGCCTGCCGCCGACCGGCGGCCTCGGTGTCGGCATCGACCGACTGGTGATGCTGCTGGCGGACGTGCCGTCCATCCGCGATGTGCTGTTGTTTCCTTATATGCGGCCGGAAGCGTGAACTTTTACGGTATGCGGTCGGCGAAAGCTGCCGCCGGATTCTTGGCTTGCGTCGCATTGAGCGGCTGCTTTAGTGGAACAGTTCTTTCGGGTCGCAGCAGTACAACTGCTTCGTACATATCGGCTGATGCAGGCGTGTTATTGCGAATCAGCCCTCTTCACCATCCCAGTCAAGTGACAGAGATAGAACGCTTGCATAGAGCCAACCTTTGGCTGACTCAAGGTTGGTATTCAGTCGATTTCGACTGCAGCGTGCTTCGTAAGGACGGAAAAGTCATTCGTATCTCCATTGATGAATATGTAACGAGCCGTAATCTGAGAATCGCTTCAAACCACGGTTACAAATTAGTTTGCGCTCCGGGCGCAACTGATGTGCTCAAAAAGGAAGATGCTGGGGCGATTCCAGACAATTACGAAGAATCACAATAGGTAGACATATGTGGTATGCCATCGTCGGACTCGACAACGAAAACTCCCTTGCGAAGCGCCTGGAAGCGCGGCCCGCGCACGTCGCGCGCCTGACGAAACTGCGCGAGGAAGGGCGGCTGATGCTGGCCGGGCCGTTCCCGGCGATCGACGCGGAAGATCCCGGTCCGGCCGGATTCACGGGCAGCCTGATCGTGGCGGAGTTCGACGATCTCGAAGCTGCGCGCGCATGGGCACAGGCCGATCCGTATGTTGCCGCGGGCGTGTACCGGGAAGTGAGCGTGCGACCGTTCCGCAAGACCCTGCCATGAGCGCGGCGCGCATCGAGGACATCCGCGCGAGGTTGATGTCCGCGCTGCAACCGCAATCGCTGGAAGTGATCGACGAAGGCCATTTGCATGTCGGCCATGCCGGCGAGGGCAGCGGGCACTTCCGCGTGCGGATCGTCAGTGCAGCATTCGCCGGCAGGAGCGCGATCGAACGCCATCGCCTGGTCTATGCCGCGCTGGACGGGCTGATCGGCCAGGGCATCCACGCGCTCGCGATCGAAGCGCGCGCGCCGGATGGTGCCTGAATGTCGCATGTTCCTTATCTCGCCAAGACATCAATTTCATGCCGCAAGTAGTTGAGTCGGCATGAGCAGGCAAGTTTCGATTGCACCGCGCCGCCGTGCTTGGCACAGTGGCGCATTTGGCGCGGGGCGAGCCCGCGTCGCCGCCCTCCACAAGCCCTGACCCATGCGCCTTTCGACCATCAAGCTGGCCGGTTTCAAGTCCTTCGTAGATCCGACGGTGCTGCATTTCCCGACCAACCTCACCGGCATCGTCGGCCCCAACGGTTGCGGCAAGTCCAACATCATCGACGCGATCCGCTGGGTGATGGGCGAGAGCGCGGCCAGCCGCCTGCGTGGCGAGGCGTTGACCGACGTGATCTTTTCCGGTTCGTCCGGACGCAAGCCGGTCGGGCAGGCCATGGTCGAGCTGATCTTCGACAATTCCGACGGCGCGATCGGCGGCGAGTACGCGGGTTACAACGAGATTTCGGTCAAGCGCGTGGTCGGGCGCGATTCGCAATCGGACTATTTCCTCAACGGCGTGCGCTGCCGCCGGCGTGACATCACCGACCTGTTCCTCGGCACCGGCCTGGGTGCGCGCAGTTACTCGATCATCGAGCAGGGCATCATTTCCGACATCGTCGAGTCGCACCCGGAACAGTTGCGCGTGCACCTGGAAGAGGCCGCGGGCATCTCGCGCTACAAGGAACGCCGCAAGGAGACCGAAAGCCGCATCAAGGCCACACGCGAGAACTTGGACCGCGTGCGCGACGTGCGCGAGGAAGTCGAGAAGCAGCTCGATCATCTCAACCGGCAGGCGCGTGCCGCTGAACGCTGGAAGAAGCTGAAGGAAGAACACACCCGCCGCGAAGCGGAACTGCGCGCACTGAGCTATCGCGCGATCGCGCAGGAGCTTGCGCAGCACCGCGAGGGGCTGCGCGAGGCGGAAACCGGCATCGAAAAGCAGTTGGCCGAACAGCGCCATCTCGAAGCCGCCATCGAAACCGGCCGCGCCCGTCACCAGGAAGGCACGGATGCGCTCAACGCGGTGCAGGCCGAGGTCTACCAGGTCGGCGCCGAGCTGGCGCGGGTCGAACAGCAGATCACCCATCACCGCGAACTCGGCGAACGCCTGCGGCAGGCGCGCGAACAATCCGCGCACGCGCTTCGGGAAATCGACGATCACATCGCCGGCGACCGGGCGCAACACGAAAGCCTGCGCACCGCGCTGGCCGAGGGCGAGCCGGAATCGCAGCGGCTGGGCGACGCCGAAGCGCGCACCGGCGATGCCCTGCGCGCGGCCGAAGCCGCCTATGCGGCATGGCAGGAGCGCTGGGAAGCGCACGGCGGCGACACCGCAACGACTTCGCGCGATGCCGAAATCGAGCGCACGAATCTCGATCACCTGGATCGCCAGGGCATCGAACTGGCGCGTCGCCAGGAGACATTGCAGAACGAGCGCGCGGGCTACGACCTCGACGCGCTGCACCAGGCAGCGGATGCATTGCAGAACGAACATGCTTCGCAACGCGAGAACGTCGAGGCATTGACCGCGCGAATGGAAGCGCGCAAGGCCGACGCCGAGCGCCTGCTGGGCGAGGAGCGTCAGGCGCAGGCGTGGCTGGCGGAAGCGCGCGCGCAGGAACAGTCGTTGCGCGGGCGCCTCGCGTCGCTGGAAGCCTTGCAGCACGCAGCGTTGGGACAGGATCGCGACCACGCGCGCGAATGGCTGCAGCAATTCGGACTCGCTGGCGCGGCGCGCCTCGGTTCGCAATTGCAAGTGGAATCCGGCTGGGAACGCGCGGTGGAAACCGTGCTCGCGGGCCTGCTGGAAGGCGTGCTGGTGGATGATCCGCTGGCGCTGGCAGCGGACATGGCCGTGATCGAGCGCGCGGATGTCGGCCTGGTGGCGTCCGGCGCGGCAACGCCGCAGGATGCTACGGGCACGTTGGCGGCGCTGGCGCGCGGACCTTCAGCGGCGCTCGCGCTGCTGTCGCAGGTGCGCACGGCGGAAGATCTCGCGCAGGCGCGTTCGATCGCGGCCACGCTGACCGCACCGCAATCGGTCATCACCCGCGATGGCGTGTGGATCGGCCCCGGATTCGCGCGCGTGCGGCGCGCCGAAGGCGGCCAGGTCGGCGTGCTGGCGCGCGAGCGCGAGTTGCAATCGATCGGCGCGGAAATCGCCCAGCTCGCGGCGCGGCTGGAAGAACTGGCGCGCCGTGCCGAGGAAGTGCGTGCGCAACGCATGGAAGCCGAACAGGCGCGCGATGACCTGCAGCGCGAGCTGTACGGTACCCATCGCCGGCTGTCGGAACTGGCCGGCGAACTGCAGGGCAAGCGCGGTCGCATCGACAGCGCGCAGGCGCGCCTGCAGGCCCTGGACGGGGAACTGGCGGAAATCACGGTGCGCGCGAACGAAACCGCGGAAGCCACACGCGCCGCGCGCACGCGCATGGAAATGGCCGTTTCGCGCATGGGCGAGCACGAACGCGCGCGGGTGGAACTCGAAGGCGAGCGCCGCCGGCTGCTGGAGCAGCGCGAGGCGGGGCGCGCCGACGCACAGGAAGCCGCGGATGCCGCGCACCGGCATGCGCTGTCGCTGGAATCGCGCCGCGCCGCGCTGGTTTCGCTGGAACAGTCGTTGTCGCGCATGCAGGCGCAACATGCCCAACTGCAATCGCGGCTCGCGGAACTGGACCAGCAGATCGGCGCGGGTGGAGATCCGGTTGCCGCGCTGGAACAGGAACGGCAGGCCTGCCTGGATCAGCGGCTGCAAGTGGATCGCCGGCTGGTGGATGCACGCCGCCAAGTCGAGGAAGCCGACACCGAATGGCGCCGCTTCGAGCAGGGCCGACATGCGGCCGAGGAAGCGCTGGTCGCGCAGCGCGAAGCGTTGGCGCAGCGCCGGCTGGGCGAACAGGCGCTGGCGATGCGCGCCGAACAGCTCACCGAAGCGATCCATGCCGCCGGATTGCAGGTCGAACCGTTGCTGGCGGAATTGCCGGAGGATACGCAGCCGCAGGAATGGCAGCAGCGCATCGAGGATCTGGCCGCGAAGATCGCTCGCCTGGAACCGGTCAACCTCGCGGCGATCGCGGAGCACGCGGAATCCGCGCAGCGCAAGGAATACCTGGATGCGCAACTCGCCGACCTGACTTCCGCGCTGGAGACGCTGGACGGCGCGATCAAGAAGATCGACAAGGAAACCCGCCAGCGCTTCAAGGACACCTTCGATCGCGTCAATGCCGGTTTCCAGTCGCTATTCCCGCAGTTGTTCGGCGGCGGCCACGCGCACCTGGAACTCACCGGCGAGGATCTGCTCGATACCGGCGTGGCGATCATGGCGCGTCCGCCGGGCAAGCGCGTCAGCCACATCTCGCTGCTGTCGGGCGGCGAGAAGGCGATGACCGCGGTCGCGCTGGTGTTCTCGATCTTCAACCTCAACCCGGCGCCGTTCTGCCTGCTGGACGAGGTGGATGCGCCGCTGGACGAGGGCAACGTCGGCCGCTTCGGGCAACTGGTGCGCGACATGGCGGAGAAGGTGCAGTTCGTGATCGTCACCCACAACAAGGCGACGATGGAATCCACCAACCAGTTGTGCGGCGTGACCATGCGCGAACCGGGCGTGTCGAGGCTGGTACAGGTAGACCTCGCGGAGGCCGCCAAGCTCGCGGGCGCGGCCTGATCGTTGTTCCCGTCTCCGGGCTGAGCGAAAGAATCACGAAGCGACAGCCATGCGTGGCGCTGCTTCCAGTCAACAGCACGCGACCCTCGCTGCTTTGCTAAAGTCCGCACATGGAATCGCAGGCGATTTCCGCCACCACCTTGCGCATCATCCTCGCCGTGGCCGGCGCGCTCGTGCTGTTGGCCATCTATTTCTTCGGCCGGCCGGCCCGCGAACAGGGCCGGCGCGTGTTGTTCAGGCGCGGCCGCGACGAGCGCGTCGAGCCGGTGATCGGCGAAACGACGGCGGATGTGGATGAAGCAGGCAAGCCATCCCAACCGCACCAGGGCGAACTCGACGTCGGCGTCGCCGAGGAATTGCGGCGACTCGGCGATACCGTGGCAGCCGCGCGTGCGCGCGGTACCGCATCTTCGCGACCTCTGCCGGGCAAACGGCCGGCGGACCTGGCGGTGGAACGCATCGTCACCCTGTACGTGGTGGCGCGCGGCGACGGCAGCTTTTCCGGAAGCGACGTGGCGGTCGCAGCGGAAAAGGCCGGGCTGGAATTCGGCGACATGCAGATATTCCACCGGCCGGTGGAAGGCAGGCCGGATGCGGGCCCGGTGTTCTCCATGGCCAACATGCTCAAGCCGGGCACGTTCGACATGAGCCGCATCGACGAGTTGCAAACCCCGGGGCTGACCTTCTTCATGACCCTGCCGGGGCCGCAATCCGCACTGGACGCGTGGGACGCGATGTTGCCGGCCGCGCAGCGCATGGGCGAATTGCTCGGTGGCAACGTGCTGGACGAGGAACGCAACGCGCTCGGCCGCCAGCGCATCGCGATGCTGCGCGATGAATTGCGCGCGTGGGACCGCAAGCACGAAGGGCCGCAGATCCAGATGCGCCCCCGGCGCTGACTAGCGGTTGCAAAGCTGCTGCGCTCGGCATCTTGCGCGCCGTCGGCGCTCGGAATCCTCATGTATTGGCGTATACACTCCGGTTTCCTGCGCACCGGCGTCACGCAACCTGCCTTCGCTCGTTACGCTTTGCAATCCGCTCGTGTGGATCGAGAATCATGGCTTATCCCAGCCCCAGCTTCCTCGAGTCGCGCATCGAAGTACTGCATGCGGCAATCCGCGACATCACCTTCGGCACCCTGCTGACGCATTCCGGCGAATTCTCCGTTAGCCACCTTCCGTTCGAACTGGACACGCAATCCGCGCCCGGAGGCACGCTGCTCGGCCACATCGCCCGCTACAACCCGCAATGGCAGGGCATCGCGGAACAGGGCGCGTCCGCGATGGCGATCTTCCTCGGGCCGCAGTCCTATGTCTCGCCTTCGTGGTATCCGGGCAAGCGCGACGACCCGCGGCAAGTTCCGACCTGGAATTACCTTGCCGTGCATGCACGCGGCACGTTGCGCGTCTTCCACGACGAACAGCGGTTGTTCGATCTGCTGCGCCGGCTCACCGAGCGGCGCGAAGCCGCGCGCGCCGAACCCTGGAAAATCACCGATGCGCCGGCCGATTACCTGGGCGAACAGGTGCGCCACATCGTCGGGCTGGAATTGCGGCTCGAAAAACTGGAAGGACGTTTCAAGCTCAGCCAGAACCGCAATGCAGCCGATCGCGAGGGCGCCAGGACGGCTCTCGCTCAAGGCAATGAACGCGAGCGCGCCGTGGCCGCAGCCATGGCGGCGCACGCGCCGGGAAAGACGGAAAAACATTCGAAGCGATGACGGAGGCCGCCGCGTCCGGGCGCGGATCGTTTCAGGCGGTGCCGGTTTCCTGCCGCGTGGCCAGCTCCCGCACCAGCTCGACGTACTTCCGCTTCGCCTCGTCGCCGGACATGCCGCGCAATTGCGACCATGCCTCGTATTTGGCGGTGCCCACGAAATCGAAGAAGCCCGGCTTCGGGCCGCACGCATCGCCGTGCGAAGCCTGCTTGTAGAGGGCGTACAGCCTGAGCAGGATGTCGTTGTCCGGGCGTCGCGGGAGCTTCTGCACGTCGGACGCGGCTTGTTCGAATTCGGTTGCGAGTTCTGACATGGTCGTTCGGTCGAGTGCCGGTGGCAGGTCCACACGCATCGCGACGCGCAATGGCGTACGATCCCCTTGGCGTCGAATTGTCGAAGGCGCGCGTGTCAGGTCAGCGCGCACCCGTCATTTCGCCGCCTTTCCGGACGCCCGCTTGCGCGGCGCAGCCTTGCCCGCGCGAATTTCGCGCGTCAGCTCGTCCATGCGGGCATGCAGTTCCCGGATGTCGTCCCGCGTGGGCATCTCCATGCGCCTGGTCGCGCGCGCGATGCGTTCGTCGAACGCCTGCTCGATCTTGCCGAGCGCATCGCTCGTGCGTTGCCGCGCCTGTTCAAGCCAGGGCCCGGCCTTGCGTTGTGCCTGTTCGAATTGCGCCTGCGTGTAGGCCCTGGTCTTTTCCTGGGTGCGGGCGCCTTCCTCGACCAGCGTTTCGAAGAAGCGGCTGCCTTCCTTCTGCGCCTTGGCGAAGGCGCCGAGGCCGGCCAGCCAGATCTGCTGCGCGGAATCGACCATCGCGCGGCCGACCGCGCGCGCCTGGTCGGTGCTGTTGCGCGAAGACTTGCGGTCGTCATCGTCCATGCCCGTGCTCCCGTTGCCGACGAATGCCGCCAATGTACGCCTTTTGTCGTGCAAGTTCACGCCAGTTCACGCGCGCGCGTGAAATCCAGTCGCCATTCCGCGGGGCCGGTCAGCGCGGTCAGATCGCGCCAGTGCTGCAGGAATTCCGCGCGCGGGAGCGTGGTTGCGCCCATGCGCAGCAAGTGCGGATTGGATACCTGCGCGTCAAGCAGGGGGAAACCCATTCGGCGCAGGCAGCGGGAAAGCGCGATCAGCGCGGTCTTGGATGCATCGGTGACGCGCGAGAACATGGATTCCGCACTGAACGCCCGGCCGATCGCGACGCCGTAGATGCCGCCGACCAGCGCGTCCGCGTTCCAGACCTCCAGCGAATGCGCGTGGCCGAGCCGGTGCAGCCGCGCATAGGCTTCGATCATTTCCCGCGTGATCCATGTGCCCGGATCGTCATTGCGCGGCGCCGCGCAGGCATGCATCACGTCGACGAAGGCGCGGTCGATGCTGATGGTCCAGTCCGACGTGCGCAGGCGGCGTTTCAATCGCCGTGCCATGTGCACATTCGCGGTGTCGAACACGCAACGCGGGTCGGGCGACCACCACAGCAGCGGATCGCCATCGCCGAACCACGGGAAAATCCCTTGCGCATATGCCGCCAGCAGTCGCTCGGGGGAAAGGTCGCCGCCGAAGGCGAGCAGGCCGTTGGGATCGCGCAGCGCGTGTACCGGATCGGGGAAACGATCCGGCAACGATGCGTCCAGTTGCGTCAATCGCGTCACGCGCGCGCCTCGCGTTGCGCAAAAGGCGAGTGCCGCGCCAGCTCGCGACCATAATCTTCCATCGCGGCGGCTTCGCGCACGAGAGCCGCATGCAACGCCGCGCGGAATCGGGCGTCGGCGATGTAGTGGCGGGAGTGCGTGCGCACCGGCAGGAAACCGCGCGCCAGCTTGTGCTCGCCCTGCGCGCCCGGTTCGAAACGCCGCAATCCCGCGCGCAGGCAATGTTCGATGCCTTGGTAATAGCAGAGTTCGAAGTGCAGGCCGGGAACCTGTTCGCGTGCCCCCCAGTAACGGCCGTACAGCGTTTCCGGCGAGGACAGGAACAAGGCGCCGGCGACGATGTCGCCGTTCCGGCGTGCGAACGCGACGTGCGAGCGTAGCGGCAGCGCGCGCCCGAGGTGCCGGAAGAACTCGAAGGTGAGCGCCGGCGTGTTGCCCTTGTCCTCGAAGGTGGCGAGGTACAGCGCATGCATTGCGCGCCATTCGCCGTCGGAGAGCGTACCGCCGTCGCGGAATTCGCATGCCACGTTCGCACGCGCCACCAGCGCGCGTTCGTGGCGGATCGCCTTGCGGCGCTTGTGGGTCAATGCGTCGAGGAAATCGTCGAAGTCGCGCCATCGATGCTCGTTGCGCCAGTGGAATTGCCAGTCGAAACGGGCGAGCCAGCGTTCGTCGAAGGCGCGGAGTTGGGGTTCGCCGATGAAATTCACGTGCGCGGAGGAAAGCCGCAGCTCGTGCGTCATCTGCACAAGCCCGTCGGCGAGCAGTTTTTCACGGCGTGGTGCATCGCCTTGCGCGCCCGCCAACAGGCGAGGCCCGTCGACAGGCGAATACGGCACGGCGCACAGCAGCTTGGGGTAGTAATCGCCGCCGGCGGACTGCCAGGCATGCGCCCACGACCAGTCGAACACGTATTCGCCGTGCGAATTGCCTTTCAGGTAAAGCGGCAGCGCGCCGATCAGCGCTTCATCCTGGTAAAGGCCGACGTGCCGCGACTGCCAGCCGAGGGCCTCGCGCACGCAGCCGAACTGTTCCAGTCCGGAAAGAAATGCGTGGCTGACGAACGGATTGTTGTCGCCGGCCAGCGCATCCCACTCGACGGCATCGATGCCGTCGAGCGAGGAATGCGTGCGCAGCGTCAGCATGCGCGGAGGGTACGGGCCCCCGTGCGGAAAACCGCCACGGATCGCATCAGTGGTGCGATGGCGGAGGCGGTGGCGGCGGAGGGTTGGGGATGACGACGACGGGCGGTGGGTAGAACCACGGACCGGGTCCCCATGGACCCCAGAACGGATCCCAGAACGGATCGGGTTGTGGTCCCCTGTACACAGGGCGCTTGGGCCACAGGTACACGACATTGGTCTGCACCAGCGGATAGCTGTAGTCGTACTCGCCGACCTTGCGCGTCATGCTGCCTTGCAGCGTGCCGGTGACGGTGAGGTCGCGGCCCTTGGCGTAGACCTCGGGATCGTAGAAACCAGTCTTGCAGGCGACGAAGCGACCGTTGCTCTGTTCGTCATCCGTGGGACGGGCTTGGCTATCGAGTGTCTTGGCCAGCACGAAGAAGCACGTCTGCGCCTCGCGCGGTTCGGTGTCGATGATGCGTCCGCCCCAGCGCACGGTGGTGCCTTGGGCCTGGCTGCCCCTGGCCTGGTCGGGCGTGACGGTGGTGTAGTTGCCCGCCAATTGCTGCGGAACGCTGGCGCAGGCGCCTAGACCGAGCGCAAGCAGGGGAGGAAGGAGATATCGGCGTGACATGTTTTTGCCTCGCAATATGTGGTGCCGGTGCATGAAGAGCGGTGGATGATTGCCGCGTCCTGGAACTGTTTCCCTCGCCTCCTATTTGACCACGCGGCGCGCATGAAAGTGGCGTACCTCGCGCAAATAAATGCGGACCGGTTCAGCCTGCGGTGCGGCATGCCCGTACCGGAGCGACAGGTACGAACGCGCCAGCGCGGCCAGTTCGGCACGATTGTCCGGCAACGCCAGCATGCAGCGCGCGAAAAAATCGCGCGGGCCTTCGTGGGGTTGCCGGGTCAGGCCGCAGCGGTCGAGTTTTGACTGCAGTCGCCGCTGGGCGATTTCCAGCGCATCGCGCGGTGGCCTGCGCGTGGCGCGCAAGGCGACGAGCATGGCCAAACCCAGCATCGCCACCATGCCGATGGACAGCCCCGCCGCCAGTTGTCCCAATTCGAGTTTGGATACCCCCAGCGGCGCGAACAGTTCACTTTGGCGCAAGGCATCGAAACCGATAACGCTCCGATCCCACAGGCGGTTGACGACATCCAGACGGTCCTGCCATGTCAGCCAGCCGCCGCCATCGTCGCCGGCATCACTCTGGCCGTTGCTTCCGGGATCGATCATCCTGCGCACCATCGCGGTGGGATCGATCCTCACCCAGCCGCGTCCCGCCAGCCAGACCTCGTCCCAGGCGTGTGCCTCGGATTGCCGCACCAACAGGTAATGCGCGTAGTCGTTCCAGTAACCGCCGTGATAGCCCGCGACCACGCGCGCGGGCACGCCGGCCGCCCGCATCAGAAAGGCGAAGGCGCTTGCGTAGTGTTCGCAATAACCCTGCCGCGTGCCGAAGAGGAAATCGTCGATGCTGTCGCGCCCGAGCGGCGGGGCGGCGAGGTTGTAGGCGAAGCCGCCATCGCGGAACAGCGCCAGCGCCGCGTTCACGATCGCGGCGTCGTTCCCGCCGTGTGCTGCCCGCCACGAACGCGCCAGCGCCGTGGCGCGCGGATCGTAGCCCGCCGGCAGTTGCAGCGCCGCCTGGCGCATGGCGGGTTGCAACGCCGGGTCCAGCGTGTAGCTTGTCGCGGAGCTGGCTTGGTAACGTATCGTCCCGGTCACGGGGCGCACGCGTTCGAGTGTACGGTCTGCATCGAGATGCGTGCCATCCGGCTCCGACAGCGGGACGTCCAGCGCGAACAGCCAGCGCTGCCGCGTGGGTTCCAGCGTGACTTCATAGCTCAACGGCGCGCCGCGGATGACGACGGGTTGCGCTGCGGCGTCGCGCGTACCTGTGCTGCCGCGCATCCAGCCGCGACCATCGAAAAACCACATCACCACGCCGCGGAAATAGCGTTCGTCGGAAGCAGGCGGCGCGCCGGCAAAACCGACCCGCATCGCCGGACTGTCGTCGATCAGCAGATCGCGCATGTCACCCGGTGCCATGCGGTCGCCGACGCCTGTGCGCGCCACGTCCGCGCCGGGCGCACCCCACAACGGCGTGGGCAGCCGCGGCACGAACACGAATGCGATCAGCGCCAGCGGCGAGGAAACCAGCATCAACGTCGCACCGGGCGCGAACAGGCGCGAGAATGGTTGCGTCCCGGCGTCGGCCTGCAAGGCGCGCAGGGTCGCCAGTGCCGGCAACAATGCCAGCGCCACCGGCAACGTCATCGCCAGCGATTGCTTGAACAGCAGTGCGCTCATCAGCACGAAACAGCAGAAACCGACGGCCATGCGCGCGTCGCGCGGACGTTCGCTCTCCAGCAACTTGAGTACGAGCAATCCGACGGCCAGCGCGGTGCCGGGTGCGCGTCCGAACGGCGTGCGGTAAATCATCAGGATCGCGAGCGGCAATGCCGCCAGCAGGACGAATCGCAGCAGGGCAGGGATGTTGCCGCGATGCGCGCGTCGTTGCAGCCAGCGCCACGACAACAATGCGGCGAGAGCCGCGGCCAGCGAAACTGGCAGGTGCGTGAAGTGCACGGCCAGTGTGCAGGCCACGGTCAGGCAGAGCAGGTCGAACGCCCGCGCATCGAGCACGTCCCCAGTACGCACGGAAGCATCGCGCCGCGCTTCTGCGCGCAATGCCGATTCGCGTTGCCGCAGGATCGCGCTCACAGCAGGGCCAGCGCGCTCATGCAGCGGTGATAGTGCGCAGTGTCCGCTTGCGGTCCAAGTTCGCGCCCGTCCGGCAGTACCAGTGTCCACCCGCATCCCGCCGCGTGCGCTTCGTTCACCCATCCTGCGAGTCGGCCGATGCGGGTTTCGCGATCCACGCCATGCAAGACATTCCATTCGAATCGTTGCGGCACATCCGCCGCCGCGGCGTCGAGTTCGCGCAGCAGCAACCGGTCGTTGCGCGCGCTGGCTTTCCATGCCACGCGCTTCAGAGGGTCGCCGGCGTGGTATTCGCGCAGTTGCTCGTAATCATCTTCGCCGCGCTCCCGGCGTTGCGGATCGCCCGCGTGCGGCGGCGGGTGCGGACCGGACAGCGGCCGCGGATAGACCAGCGCGTCCTGCGAGGGCGCGATCCAGCTCCATGCGCGAAACAGCCCGAACGGCTGCATGCAGGAAATCCGCATGCGCGGCACGCGCGCCCAGCCACGATGCTCCGTCGGCATCGCGACCGTCGTTTCGCCGCTGCGCGCGTCGAGAGAGAAATCCGTGGCGTCGCCGTCGAGGTCGATGCGCAGCGCGTGGCGTGTCCGTCCAGCGCTGTCGAATTGCAGATGCAAGGTCAACGCATCGCCCGCGCACGCGGTGTCGGCACGCAGCCGGGTCAAACGCAATCCGTCCAGGGCACGGAAGGCGACAAGCATGCTGTTGACGACGGTGGCGCCCAGCACACAGGTGAGCAGCAACGCTGCGTTGTTCTGGTAGTTCAGCGCGCCGAGCAGCATTACCGCGAGCAATAGCCCGAAGCCCAGACCCGAACGCGTCGGCAGGATGTAGATGCGCCGTCGGTGCAGCGCCACGGGCAACGGTTCCGGTTTGCGGCCACGGGTCAGCGCCGGCAGCCGCCGTTCCGCGTGCGCAGCCAGTGCCTGGAGCCACGCCATCACTCCACCGCGGTTTCCGCGAGCAGCTTGCGCGCCAGCGCATCGCGATCGGAACCACGCACGGGCACCAACCGATGTGCAGCCACGGGCACGAAGACTGCCTGCACGTCTTCCGGGATCACATAGGCGCGGCCACCCAGCAGTGCCCAGGCGCGTGCCGCGGCGAGCAGTGCCAGTCCGGCGCGCGGCGACAGCCCGACGCGCACCTCCGGATGACGACGGCTGCTCGCCAGCAGCGCTTGCAGGTAGTCGACCAATGCCGGGCTGGCGAGCACGTTGCCGACCCGCGTGCGCAGTCCCTCGATTTCCGTAACGTCCAGACACGGCGACAGGCGTCCGATCAATTGTGGACGATCCTCGCCGGTCAAAAGCGCGCGTTCGGCATCGGCGTTGGGATAGTCGAGCGACAGTCGCAGCAGGAAGCGGTCGAGTTGCGAATCGGGCAGCGGATAAGTGCCGGCCAGATCCTGCGGATTCTGGGTGGCGACTACCACGAAAGGTTGCGTCAAGGCATGCGTGACGCCATCCACCGTGATCTGGTTTTCCGCCATCGCTTCCAGCAGGGCGCTTTGCGTCTTGGGCGTGGCGCGATTGATTTCGTCCGCCAACAGCAATTGCGCGAACACCGGGCCGGGATGGAACCGGAACGCGCCGGTTTCGCGTTCGTAGACGCTGATGCCGATGATGTCCGACGGCAGCAGGTCCGAGGTGAACTGGATGCGCTGGAAAGCCAGGCCGAGGGTGGCCGCCAGCGCGTGCGCCAACGTGGTCTTGCCGACGCCGGGCACGTCTTCCACCAGCAAATGGCCGCCCGCCAGCAGGCAGGCGAAGGCGAGCCGCACCTGGTGTTGCTTGCCGAGCAGCACGCTGTTGACCTGGGTCAACGCTGCGTCGAGCCGCCGGCGAAGCTCCGGTTCGAGCGGCTGCGGGTCGTTGGCGGCGCGCGCGTCCATCGCGGGCCAGTGTACGGCGAGTCGCCGTACTCAGGGCAGCGCCAATCCACATTCCCGCAACAGGCGGGCGAGGGCGATCAAGGGCAGACCGATCAGCGCGGTCGGGTCGTTGCTGTCGATGCGTTCGAACAGCGTGATGCCGAGTGCTTCGGTCTTGAAACTCCCGGCACAATCGAAGGGTTGTTCGCGCTCGAGATAGCGGTCGATTTCCTGCGGCATCAAATCGCGAAACCGCACGCGGGTGAGATCCGTGGCGAGCGCGCGGTGGTCGCGCTTGCGCGTGTCGATCACGCATACCGCGGTGTGGAAATGCACTTCGCGTCCGCTGCAAGCGGTCAATTGCGCTTGCGCGCGCGCGAAATCGCCGGGTTTGTCGAACACCAGGCCATCGAGTTCCGCGACCTGGTCGGAGCCGACCACGATGGCGTCGTCGCATCCGTGTGCGATCGCGGCGGCCTTCAGCAGCGCCAAGCGTTCCGCGCGCCTTCGCGGCGCTTCGTTTGCAATTGCGGTTTCCTCGACTTGCGGTGCGGCCTGTTCGAACACCGGCAGCACTCGCCGCAGCAGGTCCGCGCGATAGCGCGAAGTGGACGCCAGCACGATCCGCGGGGTGCCAGTACTCATCGTTGCGCGAGATCCTCGATGCGCTCGCGTACCGCGGTTTCCAGCGCCCGTTGCGCGGAGTCCAGCACTGCCAGCTGCTGGCCCAGCGTCGCGCGCGCCCGGTTCAGCGCGGCGAGCGCGGCATCGAGTTCGCGCTGCCCGGCGTCGGCGGCCTGGTCGCGCAACCAGAGGCGGTGCTCGAGCAGTTCGCGCAGCGCCGCATCCACGGCGGTGCGTGCGTCGGCTTCCCCGGCCGCCGGCACGCCCGGGGCGACGTTCATCGATGCGTGCGCGCGTTCCAGCCGTACGCGGCATTCCTTCAGGTCGTGTTCCAGTGCGTCGACTTCGCGGTAGAGTGCGCCCAGCGCGCGCACCCGTCTTGCCTGACCGCGCATGAAGACCATCACGGCTACCAATGCGATGATCACGCCCAATCCGGCGAGGGCGGGCAGCAGGGCCAGAAGTCGGGTATAGAAATCGGTCACGCGGAACCTGCGCTGGCGGACGGTAGTAGCGTGCAGGATCCGGGCCAGAAAGGCTGCGGACGGGTTCGCAGTTGGACTTGCCGGCCGCGGTTCGCTATGATTTGTCGATTATGTCCGCGCCATTGCCAGAACGCGTCGATGCCGGGCGCATGGTGGAAGCGCGGCGGCAGTTTCGCGGCGTATTGCCGGTGGCCTCTTTGAGCCGGTTGCGCGAAGCGCTAGCGGACGTCCGGGGCTTGGTGGAATACGAACTGGAGTTCGGCCGCGACGCTTTGGGCGTGCCTTTCGTGGCGGTCCGTGCACGGGCGGGGTTGAACCTGCAATGCCAGCGTACGCTCGATGTATTCGAGCACCCGCTGGACGTGGATGTCCGGTTGGGCGTGATCGGGCACGAGCGCGAGGAGGCGGCTCTTCCTCCCGGCTACGAGCCCTTGCTTGTCGAGGATGGCGTGCTGGAACCGGCGAAGGTCATCGAGGACGAGTTGCTGCTCGCGCTCCCGGCGTTCCCGGTGAAACCCGGCAGCGAACCGCCGGAAGAAGGACAGGAAGTGCAACAAGTGTCGCGGCGCGAGGACAATCCGTTCGCGGTCTTGCGCGAGTTGAAGAAAAAACAGCGGTAAATGCGGCGCGCCGCGCCGATGCAGAACAGAATCAGGATTATCCCGGAGGGCCGTCATGGCCGTTGCAAAAAGTCGAAAGTCTCCTTCCCGCCGCGGCATGCGCCGTTCGCACGATGCGCTGCCGAAAGTGCAGCTCGCCACCGATCCCACCAGCGGCGAGATCCATCGCCGTCACCACGTCACCAAGGACGGCTATTACCGTGGCCGCAAGGTGATCGAGGATCAGGCGGCGGTCGCCGACGAAGACTGAGCAGGCATGGTTCCGGCAGCCGCCTGGTTGCCGGGCCCTCCCGCGGGTTTCAAGCGTGCTGCATGCGTTTCGCCGCTGAAATGCGGCGCTGTATTGCGCTATGCTCGCGGAGCGCGCGGAATCTTGGCCTGCGCCCCTGATCTTTCCGGGAGCTTCACTTGACCTTTGCCCGCATCACCGGCACCGGCAGCTATTTGCCCGAGCGCGTGCTGAGCAACGCCGAGCTCGAGCGGATGGTCGACACCACCGACGATTGGATCACTTCCCGCACCGGCATCCACGAGCGGCGCATCGCCGCCGAAGGCGAAACCACCGGCGACCTGGCTTTTCATGCCGCAACGCGCGCGTTGGAAGCCGCGGGCATCAAGGCCTCCGAGCTGGATGCAGTCATCCTGGGCACCACCACGCCCGACCTGATTTTTCCCTCCACCGCCTGCCTGCTGCAGGCGCGGCTGGGCGCGAACGGCTGCATGGCGTTCGACGTCAACGCGGCTTGCTGCGGCTTCATGTACGCGTTGGGCATTGCCGACAAGTTCATCCGCAGCGGGCAGTCGAAGAAGGCGCTGGTGATCGGGTCGGAAACGCTGTCGCGCATGACCGACTGGAGCGACCGCAATACCTGCGTGTTGTTCGGAGACGGTGCAGGCGCGGTCGTCCTGGAAGCCGACGACGAGCCGGGCGTGATCACCACGCTGCTGCATGCCGATGGCGGCTACGCGGACCTGTTGTACAACCCGGTCGGCGTGTCGCGCGGTTTCAAGGACGATGGCCGCCACGGCAACACCATCATGATGGAAGGCAACAAGGTCTTCCGGGTCGCGGTGCGCGCGCTGGAAAGCCTGGTCGACGAGACGATTTCCGCTGCCGGCATGCACGCCGACGAAGTCGACTGGCTGATCCCGCACCAGGCCAACTTGCGCATCATCCAGGCCACCGCGCAGCGATTGCAGCTGCCGATGGAACGCGTGGTGGTGACCGTTGACCGACACGGCAACACGTCGTCCGGTTCGGTGCCGCTGGCGCTGGATGAACTGATCCGCACCGGCAAGGTGCAGCGTGGTCAGAACCTGCTGCTGGAAGCTTTCGGCGGTGGCTTCACCTGGTCGTCGGCGATGATTCGTTATTGATTGAGAAGCATGAGGCGGCACGCCGTTCGTGGGCAGCGCGGGGGAATGATTCGGAGATTGGATGTCGACGGATGCCGCTTGCGGCTGTCGGTCGGCGGAATTCCGTTTTGTTGAGGCCGAAGTCGTGAACGAAATCAGTCAATCCCCCCGACTCGCCTTCGTTTTTCCCGGCCAGGGCTCGCAGTCGGTCGGCATGCTGTCCGAACTCGCGGACGCGCATGCGGAAGTGCGTGCGTGTTTCGACGAAGCTTCGCAAGGCGCGGGCCGCGACCTCTGGGAGCTTTCGAGGGATGGTCCGGAAGAAGCATTGAACCGCACCGAGAACACGCAACCGGCACTCCTGGCCGCGAGCGCGGCGGTGTGGCGCGTATGGATCAAACTCGGCGGCACACAGCCCGCGCAGATGTCCGGGCACAGCCTCGGCGAATATTCTGCCCTTGTGTGTGCAGGTGCGCTGTCGCTGCATGATGCGGCCGCGTTGGTCGCCGAGCGCGGACGGTTGATGCAGGAAGCCGTGCCGACCGGCGTAGGCGCGATGGCCGCCATCCTCGGCGGCGACGACGCGCAGATTGCCGCAGCATGCGACGAGGTGTCGGGCGAGGAAGTGGTTGCGCCGGCCAACTACAATTCCCCCGGCCAGGTGGTCATCGCGGGCCACGCGGTGGCGGTGGATCGCGCGATAGCGCGACTGGCCGAACTCGGCGTGCGCAAGGCCGTCAGGCTGGACGTCTCGGTGCCTTCGCATACCGTGCTGATGCGTGAGGCGGCGGATCGTCTTGGCGAGCGCATGGCGCAACTGCAGTGGAACATGCCGACGATTCCGGTCGTGCAGAACGCCGACGCCATGGCGCATTCGGGCGTCGAATTCATCCGCGCGGCGCTGGAGCGGCAGTTGTACATGCCGGTGCGCTGGACCGAATGCGTGCAGCGCCTCGTGGTAGGCGGGGCAACCCGCATCTTCGAATGCGGCCCCGGCAAGGTGCTCACCGGTTTGATCAAGCGCATCGACAAGTCGATCGAGACGTGCCCGCTGGGCGTGCCGGCGGAGATGGGCGCGGCGTCGAAGGAGTTCGCATGATGGAGACACTGAAAGGCGAAATCGCGTTGGTTACCGGCGCCTCGCGCGGCATTGGCGCGGCGATCGCGGACGAATTGGCGTCGCAAGGCGCAACCGTTATCGGCACGGCGACCTCGCAATCCGGCGCGGAAGCGATCGGCGAACGCCTGCGCGCACGGGGCGGAGAAGGGCGCGTGTTGAATGTCACCGACGGCGCATCGGTCGATGCGCTGATCGACGGCATCGTCAAGCAGCATGGCGGGCTGTCGCTCCTGGTCAACAACGCCGGCATCACCCGTGACCAGTTGCTGATGCGGATGAAGGGCGAGGACTGGCAGGCGATCCTCGACACCAACCTGTCGTCGGTCTACAGAACGTCGAAAGCGGTGCTGCGAACGATGATGAAGGCGCGCAAGGGACGCATCATCAACATCGCTTCGGTGGTCGGCGTCACCGGCAATCCGGGCCAGACCAATTACGCTGCCGCCAAGGCCGGCGTCATCGCGTTTTCGAAGTCGCTGGCTCGCGAAATCGGTTCGCGCGGCATCACGGTCAACGTGGTCGCGCCCGGTTTCATCGACACCGACATGACCCGCGCGCTCAGCGAAGAACAGCGCAAGGCGCTGGAAGGCCAGATCGCGCTGGGCCGCCTGGGCGAGCCGGCCGACATCGCGCGCGCGGTGGCCTTCCTCGCTTCGCCGGCCGCGGCCTACATCACTGGCGAGACCCTGCATGTCAATGGCGGCATGTACATGCCGTAAGTGCCCGGCGGGCCGGCGTTTCACGCCCACAACGTCGGGTTTTGCGCGGCTGGCACCCGGCCCCGGACTGCTTTACACTACGCCGGCTTTGACCCTTGGAGGTTGAGAGACATGAGCAGCATCGAAGAGCGCGTCAAGAAGATCGTGGTCGAACAACTTGGCGTCAAGGAAGAGGACGTCACCGCGAACGCCTCGTTCGTGGACGATCTGGGCGCGGACTCGCTCGATACCGTGGAGCTGGTGATGGCCCTCGAGGAAGAGTTCGAGACCGAGATCCCGGACGAGGAAGCCGAGAAGATCACCACCGTGCAACAGGCGGTCGACTACATCAAGGCCCACGTCAAGTCCTGACGCGCGCCTTCCGCGATCCGGGCCATTGGCCCGGGTTGCTATCGAAAAGCTGCGCCCACGAGGCGCAGCTTTCGTTTTTGAGCGATGCAAACAATCGTATGAAAAGACGCGTAGTGGTAACCGGGTTGGGCATCGTCTCGCCGGTCGGCAACGACGTCGCGACCGCGTGGGGCAACCTGCTCGCGGGCAGGAGCGGCATCGGCCCGGTCACGCATTTCGATGCCGGCAGTTTCCCGACGAAGATCGCCGGCGAAGTGCGGGATTTCGATCCCGCGCAATACATCGCGCCGAAAGATGTCAAGAAGATGGACCCGTTCATCCACTACGGGATCGCCGCCTCGGTGCAGGCGCTGGCGGACGCCGGCATGCACCCGCACGAACACGACGAGGAACGCATCGGCTGTGCGGTCGGCGCCGGCATCGGCGGCATCAGCACCATCGAGAAAACCTCGATCACCTACCACGAGTCAGGACAGCGCAAGATTTCGCCGTTCTTCGTGCCCAGTTCCATCATCAACATGGCTTCGGGCAATCTCTCGATCATGTTGGGCCTGAAAGGGCCGAACATCGCCTGTGTCACGGCCTGCACCACCGCCACGCACAACATCGGGTTGGCGATGCGCATGATCCAGTACGGCGACGCCGACGTGATGGTGGCTGGCGGCGCGGAATATTCCACCACCGGCGTGGCGATGGGCGGATTCTGCTCGGCGCGCGCGCTGTCCACGCGCAACGACGCGCCGGAAAAGGCCAGCCGTCCGTGGGATCGCGACCGCGACGGCTTCGTGCTGTCCGACGGCGCCGGCGTGTTGATCGTCGAGGAATACGAGCACGCGAAGAAACGCGGCGCGCGCATCTATTGCGAACTTGCCGGCTTCGGCATGAGTGGCGACGCCTACCACATGACGGCTCCTTCGGAAAACGGCGAAGGCGGTGCGCGCTGCATGGCCGCGGCCATCCGCGATGCCGGCCTCAACGTCGAGGACGTGCAGTACATCAACGCGCACGGCACTTCCACGCAGGCTGGCGATGTTGCGGAAGTACACGGCATCCGCAGCGTGTTCGGCGCGCACGCCGACAAGCTGATGGTCAGTTCCACCAAATCGATGACCGGACATTTGCTGGGCGCCGCAGGCGGCGTGGAAGCGATCTTCTCGATCCTGGCGATGCGCGATTCGGCGGTGCCTCCCACGATCAACCTCGAGCATCCGGGCGAGGGTTGCGACCTCGATTTCGTTCCGAATACCGCGCGCCAGGCGAAGATGGGCATTGCCCTGTCGAATTCGTTCGGCTTCGGCGGCACCAACGGCACGCTGGTGTTCAAGCGGATCTGACCGCGCATCGCCGCTTGGCTGCATTGTCGCGCGAGCTTGCGTGCCGAAGCGATTTGCTCGCGCTGGCAGCGGCGTTTCCCCGGCGTTATCCGGCGCTGCTGGAAAGCGTTTCATCGGGGGCGCATGCCCGCTGGGACATTCTGTTTGCGTTTCCGCGAGGCTCTCTGGCCCTGCATGCCGATGGACGCGTGCGGGATGCGCAAGGCGCTGATTGCGGCACGCATTTCCTGGATGCACTCGATCGGGCGTGGAAAAGCAATGCTCGACAAGCAACTGTCCATGGGGCTCGCCCTTCGGACCAGCTTCGCGGTTCGCCGCGTGTTTCCGACACGCGGCATCAAGGCATCGCACAATCGCAACAACTTCCACCGTTTGCCGGTGGCTGGCTGTTGTATCTCGGCTATGAGCTGGCGGCGGAAATCGAGACCAGCCTGCACTTGCCGCGCGATCCGCGCATGCCGATCGCGCTGGCGCTGCGTTGTCCGGCGGCGATCCTGGTGGATCGCGAGCATTCGCGAACCCTGCTGGTGGCAGAGGACGAAAACCACGCGGATCTTCTCGACGCGATGCAGCGCGATCTCGAGCACGGTACCCGCGAGGTTGCAGGCGGTGCGCCAGGCCTGCTGGAGATCACGGAGGACGATCCACGGCATTTTCTTGCCGGCGTGGAACGCATCCATGACTATCTTCGCGACGGCGATACCTTCCAGGTCAACCTGTCGCGGCAATGGCGAGCCCGATATGACGCGAGACCGGAGCCGACGATGGTCTACGATTCGCTGCGGCGGGCGAATCCCGCACCGTTCGCCGGCTTGTTGCAGCATGAAGAATGGGCCATCGCCAGTTCCTCGCCGGAGCGTCTGCTCGAAGTCCGCGGCGGTATCGCGCAAACGCGGCCGATCGCCGGCACGCGTCCCCGTGCGCCCGGCGAAGATGATGCGGCACGCATCCGCGAGCTGCTGGGGCATGCCAAGGAACGCGCCGAACACGTGATGCTCGTCGATCTCGAGCGCAACGATCTCGGGCGCATCTGCGTGCCGGGCACGATCGAAGTCGACGAACTGATGACGGTCGAAAGTTATGCCCACGTGCACCACATCGTCTCCAACGTGCGCGGCAAGGTCCGTGGAGACGTGACGCCGGGCCAGGCGATCGCGGCGGTGTTCCCCGGGGGAACCATCACCGGATGCCCCAAGGTGCGTTGCATGGAGATCATCGCCGAGCTGGAGCGCGCGCCGCGTGGCCCGTACACGGGGGCGCTCGGCTATTTGTGCAACGACGGCGACCTGGATCTGAACATCCTGATCCGCACACTGCATTTGCGCGGGGAGGATGTCGTGTTTCGCGCCGGCGCGGGCATTGTCGCCGATTCCGACGCGCGGCATGAACTGGAAGAGACCCGCGCCAAGGCGCGCGGGATGTTGCGCGCGCTGGGCCACGTCGCATGAATGCGCGAACGCTGGTGAACGGCAGGCGCGATGCCGTCGTCGCCGCGGACGATCGCGGGCTGTGCTACGGCGATGGCCTGTTCGAGACCATGCTTTTCGTGCGCGGCGCGGCGCCGCTGGGGGCGCGGCACATGCGGCGCTTGCAGCGCGGATGTGCCCGACTGTTGCTGCCGGCGCCGGATGTCGCAATGCTCGCGCAAGAAGCGGTCGAGGTGGCGGCAGGCATGCCACGCGCGGTCGTGCGCATCACGCTGACGCGCGGCATCGGGCCCCGGGGTTATGCGCCATCGAATGCCGGATGCACCCGCATCGTCGCGGCACATGACCCGCCATTCATTCCGCCGGATTGGTACACGCGTGGAATCCGGGTACGCTTCGCTGACCTGCGCCTCGGCGCGCAACCGCGGCTTGCCGGCCTCAAGCACCTGAATCGCCTGGAACAGGTTCTGGCGCGCGCGGAATGGAACGATCCGGAAATTGTCGAAGCCTTGCTGCTTGATGAAGGAGACCGGGTGATCTGCGCGACCGCCGCCAACGTGTTTTTGTCGCACCGTGACGAATTGGCGACTCCGGCGCTGGACCGCTGCGGCGTCGCGGGAGTGGGGCGCGAGGAAATGCTGGCGCACTGGCCGCACGCGCAAGTTCGCCCCGTCGACCGCGAGGAATTGATGCGCGCGGACGAGATCTTCCTGTGCTCGAGCGTGCGCGGCATCCTTCCCGTGCGCGAACTGGATGGCCGCAGGCTGGAACCAGGCCCGTTCGCGCGCGCCATGCAGCAGCATTGGCAAGCGCTCGGCCTGCAGGAAGAATGTCCATGAACCGGGGATCCCGCAACACGCGCGGCGGCGTGCTGACGATCCTGCTCGTTCTGGTCGTGCTCGCCGCGCTCGCGGTGGCGGCGTGGTTCGGCATGGACTACCTGCGCTTCCGTGATGCGCCTTTGAACATCACCCAGCCGCAGCAGACTTTCGAAATCGCCAGGGGCGAATCGTTCCGGGACATCGTGCGCGACCTGCGCGCCTCGCGATTGTCCGCGGCGCCGGTCCTGTACTGGCGCGCGCTGGCCGAGCAGTTGCACGTGGCGGGTTCGCTGCACGCCGGCGAATACGCGCTCGCGCCCGGCATGAGCGCGCGCAGCTTGCTGCAGGACATGGCCCGCGGAAAGGTGCTGCAGCGGCGCGTCACCCTGGTCGAAGGATGGACTTTCCGCCAGGTGCGCGCAACGCTGGCCGCCGCGCCGAAACTGGCGCAAACCGGCGCGCAGCTTTCCGATGCCGAACTGATGCAGAAAATCGGCGCGGGCGGCATGGCGCCGGAAGGCCGGTTCATGCCGGAGACCTACGACTATGTCATGGGCATGAGCGACATCGAGGTGTTGAAGCGCGCCTATTCGGCATTGCAGACGTATCTCGACGCGCAGTGGCCGCGGCGTGACCCGCAGATTCCGCTGCAGACGCCGTACGAAGCCCTGATCCTGGCTTCCATCGTGGAGAAGGAAACCGCGCAGCCGGGCGAGCGACCGCAGATCGCCGGCGTGTTCGAGCGTCGGCTGAAACTGGGCATGAAACTCGAAACCGACCCGAGCGTGATCTACGGCATGGGCGCGGATTACGACGGCAAGATACATGCGCGCGACCTGCAGACCGACACGCCCTACAACACCTATACACGCTTCGGCCTGCCGCCCACGCCGATCGCGCTGGCCGGCCGCGCGGCGATCGACGCGGTGTTGCACCCGGCGCCCGGCGACACGCTGTATTTCGTGGCGCGCGGCGACGGCACGCATGCGTTTTCTTCCACGCTCGCGGAACACAACCGCAACGTCGCGATCTATCAGTTGCATCGCGCCGCCAGTACGCTGCCGCAACCCGCGGCGAGCACGGCGCAGCCGGCCTCCGCTTCGTCCGGCGCGAAGCCGGCCCCTTCGCGCAAGCCGCACCGGCACCGGCGATGAATCCCGCGCACGGCAGGCTGGTCACGCTGGAGGGCGGCGAGGGTGCCGGCAAGAGCACGCTACTGGCGGGCCTGTTCGCATACCTGCAGCAGCAAGGCATCGATGTGTTGCAGACCCGCGAGCCCGGCGGCACCGCGCTGAGCGAAGCGGTGCGCGCGCTGGTGCTGGATCCTTCGTTGCGCCACATCGCCGCGCAGACGGAAGCCTTGCTGATGTTCGCCGCACGCGCGCAACTGGTGCGCGAGGTGCTGCGGCCGGCACTCGCGGCCGGTCGCTGGGTGTTGTGCGATCGCTATACGGACGCGAGCTACGCCTACCAGGGCGGTGGCCGCGGCCTCGATGCGAGATTGATCGCGCAACTGGACACGATCGCGACCGAGGAATTGAAACCCGATCTCACCCTGTTGCTCGATTTGCCGGTCGCGCGCGGACGCGAGCGCACGCACGTGCGCGGCGATGCGGACCGCATCGAACGCGAGGACGACGGCTTTTTCGAGCGCGTGCGGCAAGCTTACCTGGAGCGCGCGGCGGCGGAACCGCGGCGCTTCCGCATCCTGGATGCCTCGCGTCCGGTCGATGCGGTGCTTGCGGATGCGATTGCCGCCGTCGGGGCATTGCAACGGAAAGAGGGCGCATGAATCCTGCACTGGCGCCGTGGGTGTCGGCCGCCTGGCGCACGTTGGCGCAACGCGCCGAATCCGGCAGCCTGCCGCACGCGCTGTTGCTGGCGGGCGCGCAGGGGCTCGGCAAGCGCATCTTCGCGGAAGCCTTCGTGCGCGCGCGCCTGTGCCAGCATCCACGCTCCGGTTTCGCGTGCGGCGAATGCAGGGCCTGCGCGTTCCTGGAGGCGGGCACGCATCCGGATCGCATCCTGATCAGCTTCGAACTCAACAGCGAAGGCAAGCCACGCAGGGATATCATCGTCGAACAGATCCGCGGCTTGTCCGCGCGGCTGGCGATGGCTTCGCAACTCGGTGGCTGGCAGATCGCGGTGATCGATCCCGCCGATGCCATGAATGCAGCCGCGGCCAATGCGCTGCTGAAAACACTGGAAGAGCCGACCGCCGCCAGCATGATCGTGCTGATCGCGGATCAACCCTGGCGCCTGCCCGCGACCGTGCGCAGCCGTTGCCAGCGCGTGGATTTCGCTCTGCCGCCACACGACGAGTCGCTGGCGTGGTTGCTTGAGCAGTCGATCGCCGAGCCCGAAACGGCGTTGCTTGCCGCCGGCGGCAATCCCGGCCGCGCGCTGGAGCTGGCGCGTGGCGAAGGGCTGCAACGTTGCGAAAGCGTGCGCAAGGATCTGTCGGCCCTGCTCGCCGGACGCGCTTCCGCCCAGGCACTGGCGCACGCATGGGCGTCGGACGAACCGGCCGAGAGACTGGAACACGCGGCACGCTGGTTCGTGGATGCCACGAAAAGCGGTGTTGCCTCGCAGGGTGGAAGCGTGCGAACCGGCGCGGCCATGCCGACGTTGCAAGATGGTTTCGAACGCGCCAACCGCCTGCGCGAACAGTTGCGTGGACCGTTGCGCGCGGAAATCGCGTTGGTGGAATTCTTCGCCGGATTGAAAGCCGGAATTCCCGGCAAATCGCAGCCGGCATGACGAGCCCCGACCACTGGCTGCGCGAGTCCGGTGCGACGTTGCTGGTGGTCGCGCCGCATCCCGACGACGAATCGCTGGCGGCCGGTGGCGCGATCCAGCGTGCGCTCGAATGCGGCGCACGCGTGCACGTCGTGTTCGTCACCGATGGCGACAACAACCCCTGGCCACAGCGCGTGCTGGAACGTCGCGTATGGGTGGGGCCACGGCAGCGCGAACGCTGGGGTGCGCGCCGTCGCGACGAGGCGCGATCCGCGCTGAAGGAACTCGGTGCTGAATCGGTGGACGTGCGCCGGCTCGGCTGGCCGGACGGCGGCGTCACCCGCAAACTGGTCGACGAAACCGCGGTGGCGATCGCGCAGTGGCGCGCACTGCTCGACGAAATCCGGCCGAGCGTGCTGGTGCTGCCCGACCTGGCCGATGCGCATCCCGACCACAGCGCCTTGCACGTGCTGCTGGAACTGGTGATGGATGCATTGCCCGCGGAACGGCGGCCGCAAAGTCTCTGCTATCTCCTGCACGGCCACGCAGGGCTCGACGAAAGCCGGCGCGTGTCGCTGGCGCTGACGCCGCAGGAACACGCGCGCAAATATGCCGCGATCCTGGCGCATCGCAGCCAGGTCGCGTTGAGCCGCGGCCGGCTGGTGCGGTTCGCCGGGGACCAGGAAATTTTCGGCGCGGGCGTCGGCGGCCAGTCGCTTACCGGCACGGACTTGCCCTGGCAGGTTCCGCGCTGGGCGCGAGCGGGCATGGCCCTGTTCGCGGTGGATCGCCTCGGCGGCCAGCGGCTCGAGTGTGACGGCGCGCACGCTGGCCCGATGCTGCATTGGCGCGACGGCACGCCCGCGGCGCGACTGGCGCGGCCGTTGCAAGCGCCCTGGTACGTCAAACTGTATTCGACCCTGCCGTCGCCGTGGGTTTTCGACAGGTGGGGCTGGAAGCGTTTCCGGGCTTGACCCTGCCATGGGCAGCGCGCAAGCTGCGGACGCAACGAGGTGAGAGACATGGCTCCAGCTTCCAATGCGGTCGGCATGCCGCGGCAAGGCATCTTGTCTCTGGCCATCAAGGACAAGAACGCGCTCTACAACGCCTACATGACCTTCGTGAAAGGTGGCGGCTTGTTCGTGCCGACGATGAAACGCTACAACCTGGGCGACGAAGTATTTTTGTTGTTGACCCTGCCGGACGAAAAGGATCGCCTGCCGGTCGCGGGCAAAGTCGTCTGGATCACGCCCGCCGCGGCGCAGGGCAACCGCACCTCCGGCATCGGTGTGCAATTCGCCGAATCCCCCGACGGTGAAACCGCGCGTACCAAGATCGAATCCATCCTCGCCGGCATCCTGGGTTCGGAAAAGCCCACGCAGACGATGTAACGAAGCGATCTTTTGCGGATACGAAAAAGCCGGCGCGTGGCCGGCTTTTGTGTGAAAGAAACGGGTGCGGACAGGCCGATGACGTTCGCAGGAGCACTTTTAAGGCGCCTGATAAAAATTTAAAAAAATGAATTGCGGATGTGTGCGCTGACTATCATTTGCACACCGCACCGGCTTGTTACGATTCGCGCCGCGCACGGACACCGCGCACGGACGATCTCATGAACACCCTCCCGATGAAACTTCTGCTCGCCCTCGCGGCGATGCTTGTCTGGTCCTTTGCCCATGCGGACGCCGCGCCCAGCGGGCCATTCTGCAACCCGGCAACAGGAACCCAGAAGAATCCCGCGCTGCCGCCGAACACCTGCTTTCAATACAACATCGCCTACGGCGTCGACCCGCTGCAGAATTTCAACGTCTACATGCCTCCGGACGCGAAAGGCGCGCCGGTGATCTTCATGGTGCATGGCGGCGGCTGGTCCCAGGGAGACAAGGCCGATACCGACGTGGTGCAGAACAAGGTGGCTCTCTGGGTGCCGGCCGGGTATATCTTCATCTCGATAGATTACCCGCTGGTGCCTCAGGTCAATCCCGTGCAGCAGGCGCAGAGCGTGGCGCTGGCGCTGGCATACGCGCAGTCGCACGCGACGGAGTGGGGCGGTGACCCGAACAAGTTCATCCTGATGGGTTTCTCCGCCGGCGGGAACCTGGTCTCGCAGGTAGCGGCAGACCCGTCGATGGCGTTGTCGCTGGGCGCGCAGCCCTGGCTCGGAACGGTCTCGCTGGACGGCGCGGCGTTCGACGTGCCGGAGATCATGTATTCGAATCATCTCCCCGTGTACGACGAAGCGTTCGGCACGGACGAAGCATTGTGGGATGCCGCCTCGCCGACCCTGCAAGTAAGTTCGCGCATCGCGCCGTTCTTCGCAGCTTGCTCCACGCAGGACACGCTCACCTGCGCCCAGGCGCAGGAGTTCGTGAACAAGGTGGATAGCTACGGCACGACTGCAACCATCCTGCAGGTGAACATGAGCCACGAAGACATGAACGCAGACCTCGGGTTGCCTTCGTCCTATACCACGCAGGTGAATGCATTTCTCGCCAGTTTGACTCCCTGGCCAGTACCGCCGCGTGCTGCCGCGGAAGGCGCACGCGGAGCCGGAAGCGTAAACATGAAGAGTCGGCTGAGGCTGCGACCCGTGCCACGCGCATCGAGCCAGGAAGCAAGTCGGCGTCGTCCTCCCTATCTGCCGTACCTGGACAACTCGCGATCCCCGACGATGCACGCCCTAGGCGTGCCCGGGAATTGAGGAGTTGCCCGGCGTGATCGGCGGCACCAGGATCGAATCCATCCTCGCCGGCGTGCTCGGTTCCGAGAAATCCACGCAGACGAAGTAACGAAGTGATGGTTTGTGGACGAAGAAGCCGGCGCAGAGCCGGCTTTTTGTTGCGGCTGATCGGATGCGACTGCTGCGAGCCCGTGAGAAATGAAAGCAGCGCGGGGGTGGGCTATTATCAGCGAGAGGCAAGAATCTAATTGAGTGTGATCTCCTCGTTGCCTTCTTCGCAGGATTTAAGAATGCAGCGATCAATTTCTGGACCCGCGCATTGAAAACGGAACCTCACGCATCGCCTTGTCTTAAATGCATCCGTGTATTCGACCTCTCCAAAGACATAAACCTTGCTCCGAGAGTTTCTTATATCGTCCAGAGCTGATATTGGATAAGTTCGATCTGAATCCAGCATCTGAGTCGTTCCTGGCCCCACGATAGATCTATCTCGCGGTAGCGGATCAGGTGGGGGGAAATTGCCAAGATATGGATTCTCGGTTACACCCGTGCCAATCCAAGAAGTGAAATCGTAGGCGGGAGTCTGGCCTGAGTTCAGGATTTGGACCGACCCCTCAATTATGCAGTGAATGCCATCTGGTAGCGGCTTGATATTAAGTTGAGCGGTATGGGGAAAGACGTAGGCTCGCAATTGTCTTTCGCTGCTCTCTTTCGCATGAGCGAGCTGGTTTTGCCCGGCCTCCCAAAGCAATCGCGTTGTAACCACGAGCCGCCAAGTGAAAACTGCGAGAAAGATGGTGGAAATTCCAACAACAACCCCTTCATTAGAGTCGAGCCAGCGTTCGACTCCTTCAAATTCAAAAGGCAAAAGGATCACCGCGGCGATCAAAACAACAACTAAGTATCGCGACGATCCTCGCAGTTGCTGTGCAAATGCAGAGGGCTTGCGCTGATTGTCCAATGGATTCCCTTCGCGTGACTTGGGCATAGAGGACACTCTCGATTTGCGCTTACCACGCACTTATCAGAAAAAAGGCCGCGCATCGCTGGCGGCCTTTTTCCTTGAAGCTCTTGGTCGGGGAGACAGGATTTGAACCTGCGACTTCTACGTCCCGAACGTAGCGCTCTACCAGGCTGAGCTACACCCCGACGGACCGCAAATTCTAGCGGTTCGGTGCTTTGCCGCGCAAGCCGCGTCGCGGGCCTGCGCGGGGCTCTGATAATCTTGGCGGCTTGTCCCACGTACCTGAGGAACCCATGGCGCCGACCTCGCCACGCACCATGCCGGGCGTGCTCGAACTGCTGCCGCGCGACCAGATCGCGTTCCAGTCGATGCTGGATGGCATCCGCCGCGGCTTCGAACTGTACGGGTTCCTGCCGGTGGAGACGCCGGCCATCGAATACGCCGACGTGTTGCTGACCAAGACCGGCGGCGAGACCGAGCGGCAGGTGTATTTCGTGCAGTCGACCGGCGCGCTCGAGCAAGGCGAGAAACCCGAGCTGGCGTTGCGCTTCGATCTCACCGTGCCGCTGGCGCGCTATGTCGCCGAGCACGAGCACGAGCTGGTGTTCCCTTTCCGGCGCTACCAGATGCAGCGCGTCTATCGCGGCGAGCGCGCGCAGCGCGGGCGCTTCCGCGAGTTCTACCAATGCGACATCGACGTGATCGGCAAGGACTCGCTGTCGGTGCGTTTCGACGCCGAAATCCCGGCAGTGATCCATGCGGTGTTCACGATGCTCGCCATCGGCGCCTTCACCATCCAGGTCAACAACCGCAAGTTGATGCGGGGGTTTTTCGAAAGCCTGGGCATCGCCGACGACGAAAGACAGACACTCGTGCTGCGCGAGGTGGACAAGCTCGACAAGCGCGGTGCGGAAGCGGTGCGCGCGACCTTGACGGGCGAAGCATTCGGCCTGTTGCCGGACACCGCGCAACGGATCATGCAGTTCGTGCAGGTGCGTTCGACCTCGCTGGCCGACGCGCGCACGAAGCTCGCCGCACTCGGCGCGGGCGGCGACCTGTTCGAGCAGGGAAGGGCGGAATTGCTGGAAGTGCTGGAAACGGTTGCCGCACTCGGCGTGCCGGAATCCGCGTTCGCCCTCAATCTCTCGATCGCGCGCGGGCTGGATTACTACACCGGCACCGTGTACGAAACCACGTTGAACGATCATCCGCAGATCGGTTCGATCTGTTCCGGTGGGCGCTACGACAATCTGGCAGGCCAGTACACCAAATCGAAACTGCCGGGCGTGGGCATTTCGATCGGACTGACGCGCCTGTTCTGGCAATTGCGCGAGGCCGGGTTGCTGCGCGACGCGGCGGGTGGCATCGACGTGCTGGTCACGCAAATGGACGCAGCGGCCTGGCCGCAATGCTTGGCCATCGCGCGGGAACTGCGCGAAGCCGGCATCGCCACGGAACTGGCGCTGGAGCCGGGCAAACTCGGCAAGCAACTCAAATACGCCGATCGCGTCGGCGCGCGTTTCGCGGTGGTGCTGGGCGAGGACGAAGCCGCACGCGGCGTGGTCGCGGTGAAGGATCTCCGCAGCGGCGAGCAGCACGAATGGCCGCGCGCGGCACTGGTGACGCATTTGCGCGGAGTCTTGTCGGGCAACGGGGCGCGGTCATGAGCGAACGCATCGTCCTGGATGGATCGAGCCTCACGCGCGCGCAGCTCGCGGCGATCGCGCGCGAAGGCGCGAACGTCGAACTGGATGCCGCGCAACTTCAGTCGGTCCGGCGCGCGGCTGATTTCCTCTCCGACAAGGTGCGCTGCGGCGAACCCATCTACGGCGTCACCACCGGCTTCGGCAGCAACGCCGACAAGCTGCTGGGTGCGCATCGTGCGCGCGACGAATTGCCGGGCGGCAATCCGGCACCGGGGGAGGGCACATTGCTGGAGGAATTGCAGCACAACCTGATCGTGACGCATGCCGTCTGCGTGGGCGAACCGCTGGCCATTCCGACGGTGCGTGCGATGCTGGCGATCCGCATCAACACGTTGATGCGCGGACATTCCGGTATCCGCGTCGAAACCTTGCGGACTCTGGCCGAACTGCTGAACCGCGACGTGATTCCGGTGAGCCCGTGCAAGGGATCGGTCGGCGCCAGCGGCGATCTCGCGCCGCTTTCCCACCTCGCGATCGTGTTGCTGGGCGGCGGCGAGGCGTTCTTCCGCGGCGAGCGCATGGCGGGCGCGGAAGCCTTGCGACGCGCGGGCCTCGCAGCGGCGGCGCTTTCGTACAAGGAAGGTCTTGCGCTCAACAACGGCACCGCGCAGATGCTCGCCACCGCGGCGCTGGCACTGGACAACCTCGAATATCTGCTGGGCATAGCCGATCTCGCCGCGGCGATGACGCTGGACGCATTCGCCGGCCGCAGCGGCGCGCTCCGCGAGGAAGTGCACGCGTTGCGCCCGCATCCCGGGCAGGTCGAGACCGCGGCACGCATGCGCGATCTGCTGCGCGATTCCACCCTGGCGGACATTCCGTATCACCTGGTGCCGCGGTTCAAGACGTGGACCGCGCAGAGCTGGAGCGATCCGCAAGACCAGTCGCTGAGCTTCGACATCGCTTGGGATTGGGTGCCGGCGAACCAGCGCCACGGACGCCAGGCGTTCTACCAGCGTTTCCTGCCGTTCAAGGGCGGCAAGAAGCACCAGCCGCAGGATGCCTATTGCCTGCGCTGCATGCCGCAGGTGCACGGCGCGGTGCGCGACGCCTGGGCGCAGGCTTGCCGTGTGGTCGATATCGAGTTGAACGCGGTCACCGACAATCCGCTGATCTTCCCCGGCAACACCGAAGCGCGGCACGTCGAGGAGCAGGTGATTTCCGCGGGGCACTTCCACGGCATGCCGCTGGCGCTGGCAATGAGCTATGTCAAGGCCGCGATCCCGGTGCTGGCGTCGATTTCCGAGCGCCGGCTCAACAAGCTGGTCGATCCCGCCACCAACGATGGGTTGCCGGCCTTCCTGATCGGCAACGAGGACGGCACCGATTCCGGCTTCATGATCGTGCAATACACCGCGGCGGCGCTGGTCAACGACCTGGCGACGCGCGCGCACCCGGCTTCCGTGTATTCGATCCCGACTTCCGCGAATGCGGAGGACCACGTGTCGATGGGCGCCAACGAGGCGCGCCACGTGCTGTCTATGACCGAGGATCTTTCCGACGTGCTGGCGCTCGAGCTTTACACCGCAGCGCAGGCGCTTGATCATCGCGTGGACATGTTGAATGCCGCGCGCAGGCTCGCCGAGACGGGCGGCTGGCAGGCACTCGCGGACAAGGTCGGCAACGCGCCGCACGCCGGGCAACCACAACGCGCGACGTTCGAGAACGAAGTGCAGGCCTTGGCAACGCAACTTGCCGGTGCCGGCGGATTCCATCCTGGTGAAGCCGTGCGCGCGGCACGCGCGCGCATCCGCGAAACGATTGCGTTCATGCCGCGTGATCGCGCGATGGACCACGACGTGGCCGAAGCGTGCCGCCTGGTGCGCGAACGCCGGCTGGGCTGATCAGTTTTTCGGCACCAGTGCCTGGAGCGCCTCGGCGTCGCGGCCCAGCGCGGCGAACAACGCGAACTGGTTGCGCGCACGTTCGAGATTGTGGTCCGGGTGCGCGATCCGGAAATAGCGGTCGCCGTCGAGGTGATCGGTGAGGAAACGCAAGCCGATCACGCCGGTGACGAGGCGCGCGCCGAAGACGAGATGATCGCGTTCCAGCGGCGCCAGCATGTCGCCGCAGCCTTCGACGTAACCGGCCGCGAGCGCCGCAAAGTGGTCGTGGCGCACATGAACCTGCGCGAGATCGACACTGTCTTCGGCGACCGGGCTGAGCATGGTGCGGGCCATGTCGCCGAAGTCGAACAGCAGCGAACCCGGCATCACCGTGTCGAGATCGACCACGCATGCGGCCTTGCCGTGTTCGTCGAACAGCAGGTTGTTCAACTTGCAATCGTTGTGGGTGATGCGCGCGGGCAGCCCGCGCTCGTTCAATGTGCGCCAATGCGGCAGCAGTTCGGCGAAGCGCGAAGCCGCTTCGCACTCCGCGCGGCATTGCGCGGCACGGCCCGTGTGGTCGGCTTCCCGTGCGGATCGCCAGGCTTCGAAGCGCGCGACGGGGTCGTGGAATTTCGGTATCACTTCACCGACCGATCCGGGCGGCAAGTCCGCCAGCGCCGCCGCGAACGCGCCGAAGGCGCGACCCGCTTCGCATGTCATCGCGGGTTCGCCCGCGGCGTCGAAGGTGTGCGCGTCGGGCACGTGGTCGTACATGCGCCACCAGCTTCCATCCGGCAACACGAGGGCCGCATCGCCGGCCAGCGTAGGCACCAGCTCCAGCACCGAATAGCCGTAGCGCCCGGCCGCGCGTTCTCGCCCGAGATGCGCCGTGACGACGCGGCAGTTGCGCATGACCCGCGCGGGGTCGCGGAACACGTGCACGTTGAGGCATTGCAGCACGCGTTGCCTGCCGTCCTGGTCGCGGACCAGCAAGGTGCGATTGATCAATCCGCTGCCGAGCGGCGAGAAGCGCGCCCGCGGACTCAGACCCCAAGCAGCGGCGAGTGCGTCGCGGACCGGGGATGACAGGGCGACGGCGTCATTCATGCGGAAGTCCGGAGTGGTGACGGATAACGACCGCCCACGTGCATCGCGGCGAGCCGTGCCGCGACATGCGGCAGGTCTTCGCGGTGGGTAAGACCAAGCCATTCGTTGCCGCCGCGCAGCACCCGCAGGCGTTGTCCGCTGCGCGCGAGATGCCGGTCGATCGCATCGGGCAGGAAATATTCTTTGTCGGTTCCCGCATGCTCCAGGAATTCGATCAGCCCGGTTTCCAGCGTCGGAAACAGGTCGGGCAACAGGCCCCAGCAATTCATCGACACGACCGCTTCCGGCGCGAGACGCGTGACACTGCCGGCGGGCGATGCCCCGTGCACGAGCCCGTCTTGGCGGCGGATGCCGGTGAACTCCTCCACACCGACAAGGTATCCCGCGTCGTCGACCTGGCAGATGCCGCGATTGACGCTGCCGTGCGGCGACAGCGTTTTGTCCAGCCGATAGCCGACCATCGCGGGCCCCGTTCCTTCCCGAAAGTGTTTCGCGAGCAAGGCAAATGCATCGCGTCCGTAGTAGTCGTCGGCATTGATCACGGCGAAGGGGCCATGCAGCAGGGCACTGCAGCACCACAACGCATGGCCCGTGCCGAACGGCTTGACGCGGCCACGCGCAACATCGCATCCCGCGGGAATGCGCTCGGGCGATTGTTCGACCAGATGCAACTCGGCGCGACCGTGCAACGCAGGCGACAAACGCCGCGCGAGCAGGTCCCGCAGCGGCGCGCGGATCACCATCAGCACCCGCGCGAAGCCGGCGCACAGCGCATCGTGGATTGCGTATTCCAGCAGCCATTCGCCGTGCGGACCCGCGCCGGCGATCTGTTTGTCTTCGCCGTAACGGCTGCCGATGCCGCCGGCGAGGATCACCAGCGAGGGTTCCGCTGCGAGTCGGCTCATGTGTCGTAGGCCAGTCCGGAAGCGCTGGTTGGATGGTCAACGAACATGGGATTCTTGAAGGCGGATCGCCGCGGCGACATCGCTTGGCGTTGAGCGGAAGCGCGATGATAACCGTGTAAGCTGCGCGCATGGATGCGATCGAACTCGCGCTTGCGATGCTGCTGGCGGTGCTCGCCAGCGGTTATCTCGTGCGCGCGTTGCCGATCTCGCTACCGTTGCCGATCGTGCAGATCGCCCTGGGCGTGGTGATCGCCGGCGTATTGCATCATGGCGTGCAACTGCAGCCCGCGGTGTTTTTCCTGCTGTTCCTGCCGCCGCTGTTGTTCCTCGACGGCTGGCGCATCCCCAAGGACGGCCTGTTGCGCGACAAGGGCGCGATCCTGCAGATGGCGCTGGGGCTGATCGTGTTCACCGTGATCGGCGCGGGTTACCTGATCCACTGGATGATTCCGGCGATGCCGTTGGCGGTCGCATTCGCGCTTGCGGCGATCGTCTCGCCCACCGATCCGGTGGCGGTATCTTCGATCGCCTCACGCGCGCCGGTGCCCAAGCGCTTGATGCACATCCTCGAAGGCGAATCCCTGCTCAACGACGCATCGGGCTTGGTCTGCTTCCAGTTCGCGGTGGCCGCGGCGCTGACCGGCGCGTTCTCGCTGGGCTCGGCCACCCTGATGTTGCTGTGGGTCGCCGTCGCCGGACTCGCCTGCGGCGTGGCGCTCACGCTCGCGGTCGCCTTGCTGCAGCACTCGTTGACGCAGCGATTCGGGCAGGAGGACGGTTCGCCGATCCTGGTCAATCTGCTGACGCCGTTCGCTGCCTATCTGCTGGCCGATTACGCGCACGCATCGGGGATTCTCGCCGCCGTCGCCGCGGGCATCACGATGAACTACGTCGAACTGGCTGGCCGCAGCATGGCGCGCACGCGGCTAGAACGCGCCGCCGTGTGGCACACGATCCAGTTCGCGTTGAACGGGATCATGTTCGTGCTGCTCGGAGAACAACTGCCGGGCATCCTCAAGGGCGCGGTCGCGACGATCCAGCAGAGCGGGCATCTCGATCCGTGGTGGTTGCCGGTCTACGCGGTCGCCATCACGCTCGGCCTTGGCGTGTTGCGTTTCGTCTGGGTATGGCTGTCGCTGCGGGTGTACGTGGTGAGGCGGCGACGCGCCGGCGATCCCCTGAAGAACACGGGGTGGCGCGTGGTGGTGGCGACGGCGCTGGCGGGCGTGCGCGGCGCGATCACGCTGGCGGGCATCCTGACCTTGCCGCTGTTGATGCCGGACGGCAGTCCGTTTCCGGCCCGCGACCTCGCGATATTCCTCGCGGCCGCGGTGATCGTGCTTTCGCTGGTGTGCGCCAGCATCGGATTGCCGCCGCTGCTGAAAGGCATGCAGGTTGCGAGCGATCCGGCGCTGCACGACGAGGAAGGCCGCGTGCGCGCCGCCGCGGCCAGGGCCGCGATCGAGGCGGTCAGGACCGCGCATCACGAGATCCAGCAATCCACGCCGGCGGCGGAAGGAAGCGTGTGGGCGCATGCCGCGAGTCGGGTGATCTCGATCTACCACCATCGGATAGAAGACCGCGACCTTGCCGGCACCAGCGCCGAACAACTGCGCAAGGCCGACACCGCGGAGCGCAAGCTGCGTCTGGCAGCGATCGCCGGCGAACGGAAATACATACTGGAGCTGACGTTCAGCCGGCTGGTTTCCGACGAAACTTCGCAGCGGCTGCTGCGCGACCTCGATCTGGTCGACACGCTGTATCGCTGAATCGAGGGATGCGGAAGCCTCGAGCTTCCGCAAGACGTTCCGTGGCGCGCGGTCAGTCGGCCTCGAAAGTGATGAAGCTCAGCATGCCGTCCCGCTCGACCTGCAGGGCCGCGGGATCTCCGGGTTTGAGAGCGCGCAGTGCCGACCTCAGCGATGCCATGTCGGTCACCGGGCTGGTGTTCAACGCGTGGATGATGTCGCCCTGCTGCAGGCCTATTTCGTCGGCGCGACGGCTGCTGGTGACCGCGGCGATCAGCACCCCTGAGCCGATTTGCGGCGGAGCGATGAATTTGGCGGCTTCCGCACTCAGGTCGATGCCCACGATACCGAGCGCGGGAAGCGTGTCGGTGGCGGGATTGGCGAGATCCAGGAGTTTCGTCGGGCCCGGTTTGATTTCCGTGACGGGAACGGACAGGGACAATGCCTCGGTGCCGCGCGTCACGTCGAGACGGACGCGGTCGCCGTCCTTGCGCAAATAAATGTCCATCGTGAAAGTCGGGACGCTGTCGACCGGCGCGCCGTCGATCGAGCGGATGCGGTCGTAGACTTTCAATCCGGCGCCCTCGGCGGGAGAGCCGGGCGCGACGTCGGACACGATCACGTCGCCGACGGAAGCCGCCGGGAGGTCGAGCGCCGATGCGAGCTTCGGCGTGATCGTCTGGATGCTGGCGCCGATGTAGCCGCTGCGCACGTAACCGTACTGGCGGATCTGCCGATAGACGAAACGGACGATGCCGCTTGGGATCGCGAACCCGATGCCTTCGTTGCCTCCGGACTGGGTGATGATCGAGCAGTTGATGCCGACGAGATTGCCGTCGACGTCGACCAGCGCGCCGCCACTGTTGCCGGGATTGATGGCGGCGTCGGTCTGGATGTAGACCATCGGTTTTTCCGGATCGTCCTGCCGCAGCACGGCGCTCACGACGCCCAGGCTGACGCTGTTCTTGAGGCCGATCGGGCTGCCGAGAGCGAGCACGAGCTGGCCTTGCCGCAACCGCATGTATTGCGCGAACGGGATGGTCGGCAACCCGGTGGCATCCACCTTCAGTACGGCCAGATCGGCATTCCTGCTGTAGCCGACCACGGTTGCGGGAAGCATGCGCGGGCGAACCCGCAGCGCGGCGGCGGCTTGCGGTTCGCGCGTGTCGCGCGGCGTGATGACGACCTCGACACGTTGTTGTCCGGCGATGACGTGATAGTTGGTGACGATGTAGCCGTCGGAATCGACGATGACGCCCGAGCCCTGGCTGCTTTCGCGACCGATGGGCGCGCCCGGATCCTGGCTTTCGGGATCGTCCGGTCCGTAGCCGTTGACCAGGATTTCCACCACCGCCGGTGAAATGCGGTCGGTCAATGACACGAGCGCGTTGCTCATCAGTTGCAGCGAGTCGCCGGTTTGCACCGCCGCATGCGTGGTCGCCGGGACCATGCCGGCGGTAGAGAAAACAGCGGTCGAGAACAACAAGCAGCAGGCGACACGAATCGTCTTCACGTCTGCTCGTGGCATGCCCTTTCTCCCATCGTGTGCACGCTGTCCCTCGGGCCTTCGCGACCCGAGGGTGATTCTTCCAGCCGTTGCAGCCGCGCGATCCGCGCCGGGATCAACCCTTGTGGTAGTTCGACTCGGTGCTCACCACGTGGATGCCCTTGGCCTGTGCGTCGAGCGTCGTGCGCGACGGATGATTGGTGCCGTCGGGCAGGGTGGCGAAGTCCACCACCAGCGTCACGGCATCCTGCGGCGAATCGAGCCAGGTATTGACCCTCAGTGTGCGGATCTTGTGGCTGGCGGTGTCGAAATCGATCGTCATCGAATCGCCGTGTTGCGCGTAGTCCTTGAACACCAGGTCCGCCTGCCCGCTGTCGAGTTCGAAGGAAACCTTTTTCGCCTCGAACGATTGCTGCATTTTTTGCGGGTCGGGCGGCACGTAAAGCGCGATGACCTGGCCGACCTGCTGCATGTAGTCGGTCATGTCGGCCTTCTTCTTCTCGACGATGCGCTGCATGAGCCTGCCGCCATGATTTTCGCTCGCCGTGTCCGCTGCGCCGCCGACGGGCACCTTCTGGATCTTGCCATCGGGCCCGTAGGAACAGATGGATTCCTTCGGCGGCATTTCGCGGCCGTTGACGGTGATGACCGAGGTTTCGGTCCATGTATAGCTATGCAGCTTCTGCTGGTTCTCGGCGACGGATGCCTTGATGGACGCGAGTTTTTCCTTCAGCAGGCCCTGTGCCATGCCTCCGCCGCCCACCTGTGCGGAGAGCGGGTGGATGGAAACCAGTACGAGAAAAAGACCGAAGAGCGCGGAGCGAATGGACATCCGCACGAAACTGCGTGACGCGTGCGTCATGGGACCCTCCCGGCGTGTGCCGCTCCGGACGAAGCGGCAAGTGGAACCGCGGACAGCTCAAACTTCCCCGAATCGCTGGATTCACCTTGCGGCGAGCATAGACGATCCCCGGAATCGCCTGCAACACGAGGCCGGTTGCGCACCGATTGCATTGCGTGATCGCGCACGGATGGCGGGTTCGATGCCGCATCGCTTGCGCCGCAACATGCAATCGTTCCGTGTTGACAGTGTTCGACGGCAGGCGATAGGCTCCGTCCGCTGCGCATCCGGAGGCGGGGTTCCTTCGCGATGCCGGATGCAGCTTGTCAGTCGATTGCCGTCTGGGAGAAGGTAATGCGCGCACTGATCGCAAGCCTGTTCATCGCCGTGCTCGGCTTTTCATCCGTTGCCACCGCCGCCGATCCGGGCGATGCGATCGTCGGTACGTGGATGACCAACGACGGCAGCTCCAAGGTGCAGATCTCGAACGCCCAGGGCGTCTACAGCGGACAGGTCGTCTGGCTCAAGGAGCCCACGTTTCCCGCCGACGACAACCAGGGCATGGCGGGCCAGCCGAAAGTCGACCGACTCAATCCCGACGCCACGCTTCGCACCCGGCCGGTGATGGGGCTGGCGATACTCACCGGCTTGCGCTATGCCGGCAACAACAGTTGGGAAGGTGGAACGATCTACTCGCCGGCCAACGGCAAGTCCTTTCCCTGCAAGCTTACGCTGGGGTCCGATGGCTCGTTGAACGTCAGCGTGGGCGGTTCCGTTTTCGGACGCACCGTTACCTGGACACGCAGCTGACCACGCGCAGGCGCTGCCGGTTATTCCCGAGTACGTAGACGTGTGATCGACGAATGACTGGCTGGGGATTCGGCCGCGCCGATTAGTCGTATCTGCTTCCACGAGGATCACGCATGCGGCACGCGGCGCTTGCAGTGTTATCGATGGCGATGGCTGTGTCGGGATGCAGCCACAAGCCGCCGCCGGCCGAAGACGTGCGGCCCGTGCAGACCGTGGTGGCGGGTCGCGTTTCGGCCGCATTGGGCGCCACTTATTCGGGCGCCATCGCCGCACGCAACCAGAGCGACCAGGCGTTCCGCGTCGCCGGTACCGTCGTCAAGCGGCTGGTCGACGTCGGGCAGCACGTTGCCGCCAATCAGGCATTGATCCAACTGGATCCCGCGAATCTCGACCTCAACCAGCAGGCCGCGAAGGCCCAGTTGGACGCCGCGCGCAGCAAGGCAGCGCAATCGAAGGTGAATCTGGACCGCGACGCCGAGCTGCTGAAACAGGAGTTCATCAGCCAGGCCGAGTACGATCGCGACAAGGTCGACCTCGACACGGCCGTGTCGCAGATGGAAATGGCGCAGGCGCAGTACGGCGAGGCGAGCAACCAGGCCGGTTACGGAACCTTGCGGGCCGCGGTGCCCGGCATCGTCACGGCCATCAACGTGGACGTGGGCCAGGTGGTCAATACCGCCACGGCCGCGGTCAGCATCGCGCGGGATGGCGACCGCGAAGTCGTCATCAATGTACCGGAATCGCGCGTGCAGCAATTGCGCGACGCGAAAAACCCGAGCGTGACGCTGTGGGCGAGCCCGGGCCGGAAATACCGCGCGCGCCTGCGGCGGATTGATCCGGACACGGATCCGACCACCCGCACCTACGACGCCTACGTCACCGTGCTCGATCCGGATGCGGCGGTGCTGCTCGGCATGACCGCCTACGTGCACTTGCCGCAGGTCAGCGAAGGCAGCACTTTCACGCTGCCGTTGACGGCGATCGTCGAGAAGCCGGATGGCACCTACGTCTGGCTGGTGGACCGCGACAGCGCGACGGTATCCCTGCAGCCGGTCAAGGTATCGACGATCCAGGGCGATGTCGCGTTGATCAGCGGCGGACTCAAGGATGGCGAGGTGGTGGTGACCGCCGGCGTGAACCTGCTGCACCCACAGCAGAAAGTGCGGCCGGTGGGCACGTACAGCCTGCGGAGTTCGTGATCCATGCAGAACACGAATCTGTCCGCCTGGGCGCTCAAGCACCAGCAGTTCATCCTCTTCTCGATCATCATCCTTCTCGTCGGCGGCATTTACTCCTATACGCATCTGGGGCAGGAGGAAGACCCGGGGTTCACGGTCCGCAGCATGGTCGTGCAGGCGTATTGGCCCGGCGCCACCATCGACCAGATGCAGGAGCAGGTCACCGACAAGCTCGAAAAGAAATTGCAGAGCGTCGGCGAGATCGACTTCGTGAAGAGTTATGTCCAGGCGGGACAGACCCAGCTCACCGTCACGCTGCGTGACGACACGCCGCCCGAACAGGTGCCGGAAGTCTGGTACCAGGTGCGCAAGAAGATCGGCGACATCGCCTATTCGCTGCCGCAAGGCGTGCGCGGGCCGTTCTTCAACGACGAATTCGGCACCACCTTCGGCAATGTCTATGCACTCACCGCCGACGGTTTCGATTACGCCCAGATGAAGGATTTCGCGGAGACCGCACGCGACGAGTTCCTGCGGGTTCCCGACGTCGACCAGGTCAACCTGATCGGTACCCAGGACCAGCGAATCTACATCGAGTATTCCAACGCGAAGCTGTCGACGCTCGGCATCAATCCCGACCAGATCGTCGCCACCCTCAAGATGGTCAACGGCGTCGATCCTGCGGGCATCATCCAGACGAGCGCCGAAGAAATCCAGTTGCGGGTCAGCGGCGATTTCGATTCGGTGCAGAGCATCCGCAACATCGGCATCTACGCCAACGACCACATGTTCCGGCTCGGGGACGTCGCCACGGTGAAACGCGGTTACGTGGATCCTCCGCAACTGAAGATATTCTTCAACGGCCAGCCGGCGATCGGCCTGGGCATCAGCATGCGCACCGGCGGCGACGTGCTGCGGCTGGGGAAGCAATTGAACGGCACGGCCGCGCAACTCGAGAGCGGCTTTCCGGTGGGCGTGAAGCTCAACACCGTGTCCGACCAACCGAAAGTGGTGAAGTCCGCGGTCGGCGAATTCTCCGACAGCCTCTACGAAGCGGTCGGCATCGTGTTGCTGGTGTGCTTCCTGTCGCTCGGCATGCGCACCGGCTTCGTCGTGGCGTTGTGCATCCCGTTCGTGCTGGCGGTGGTGTTCCTGGTCATGTACCTGCTGGGCATCGACCTGCAGCGCATTTCACTCGGTGCGCTGATCATCGCGCTGGGCCTGCTGGTGGATGACGCCATCATCTCCGTGGAAATGATGGTGCTGAAACTCGAGGAAGGCTGGGACCATGTCCGTGCGGCGACGTTCGCCTACACGGCCACCGCGTTCCCGATGCTCACCGGCACGCTGATCACCGTCGCGGGGTTCCTGCCGGTCGCGATTTCCAAATCCGGCTCGGCGGAATACACGCGCTCGCTGTTCGAAGTGGTCGGCATCGCGCTGGTCGTGTCGTGGTTCGTGGCCGTGCTGGTCACGCCCTACCTCGGATTCAAGTTGTTGCCGGATTTCAAGCCGAAGCCCGGCGAGAACGTCGACGTGTACCAGCGCCCGTTCTACCGCTGGTTCCGCAAGCGCGTGAGCTGGTGCCTCGACCACCGGATGCCGGTGATCGCCGTGACGGTGATCCTGTTCGTGTTGTCGCTGGGATTGTTCAAGCTGATCCCGCAGCAGTTCTTCCCGTCCTCCGACCGGCCCGAGCTGGTGGTGGACCTGTGGTTGCCGCAATCGGCCAGCTTCGGCGAGATCGAAAGGCAGGCGGCGGCGATGCAAGGGGATTTGCAAAGCGACCCCGACATCGTGTCGGTGACCAGCTACGTGGGCGGAGGCAGCCCGCGGTTTTACTTGCCGTTGAACGTGCAGACACAAACCAACCTGGCGGAACTCGTGGTCATGACGAAGGGCTACGAGCAACGCGAAACGGTGCTGGACAGGATCCAAGACTTGCTCGCGGGCGGCTTCCCGGCAGTGCGCGGCCGGGTGACACGATTGGAAAACGGACCGCCCGTGGGCTATCCGGTGCAGTTCCGCATCAGCGGTGCGGACGAGAAGCTGCTCGGGGCCGTCGCGGACAAGGCGATGGCGATCGTGCGCGCCAATCCGGACACCCGCGGCGTCAACATGGACTGGGGCGAACGGGTCAAGATCCTGCAGGTGGATATCGACCAGGACAAGGCCAGGATGCTGGGCGTGAGTTCCAACAGCGTATCGCAGGCGCTGCAGACCTCGCTCAGTGGCTACGACATCACCCAGTATCTGGAGAACACCGACAGCATCGGCGTGTATGCACGACTTCCGGCAGCGGAACGCTCCGACCTCAACAATCTCAAGGATCTGAAGATCTACACCAAGGGCGGCCAGTTCGTGCCGTTGTCGCAGATCGCCACATTGCGGCTGGCGAGCGAAGACAGCCTGCGCTGGCGGCGCAATCGCATTCCGACCATCACCATCCAGGCGGATGTGGCCAAAGGCGCGCAAGGGAACGACGTGGAGAAGGCGCTGTGGCCGGAAATCAGCGCGCTGCAACGGAAACTGCCCGCGGGCTACACGATGGAAGTCGGCGGCTCACTGGAATCCAGCGGCAAATCGCAGAAGGCCATTTCGGCGGTGATGCCGCTGGTGGTCGTGGTGGTGCTGTTCATGCTGATGATCCAGTTGCAGGACATGCGCAAGATGGCGCTGGTGTTGCTGACGGCGCCGCTCGGGATCATCGGCGTCACCGCGATCATGCTGATTTTCCGCATACCCTTCGGGTTCGTGGCGTTGCTCGGCACCATTGCGCTGTTTGGCATGATCATCCGCAATTCGGTGATCCTGATCGTGCAGATCGATCACGCGCTCGGCGAAGGCGCATCCATGCGCGATGCCATCATCGAATCCACCGTGCATCGTTTCCGGCCGATCCTGCTGACCGCGTCCGCCGCAGTGCTTGCGATGGTGCCGCTGACGCGTTCGGTGTTCTGGGGACCAATGGCGTGGGCCATCATGGGCGGGCTGACCGTCGCGACGCTGCTCACACTGTTGTTCCTGCCGACCGCCTACGCCATCTGGTTCAAGGCCGGGAAATCCGGAGACCCGCATGAGGGCTGAGCGTCGCAGCGGCAGCGTGCGAATCCGCATTTTTTCCGCTTGCGGACTGATGCTGGCGATGTCGTCGCTGCACGCGATGGATTTCGGCACGGCCGTGCACAAGGCGCAGGCTTTCGATCCCACCACCCAGGCTGCGCAGTACGCGTATCAGGCGGGACTGGAGAAGGGCAAGCAGGGCACCGCGCTGTATTTTCCGCAGATCAATGCCACGGCCAATTACAACCAGGTGCACATCGATTCGATTTCCAGCCTCGACTTGCCTCCCGGTTTTCCGGCGTCGGTACTGGTGGGCGACAGTACCGGCTACTTGCATGGTTTCGGCGTCACGCTGGTGCAGCCGATTTACAACGCGGCCGTTTTTGCGGGAGCCGCGGAGCTGAAAGACCAGGCCAAGCTCGCCGATCTGCAGAAACAGGGTGCCGACGCCAACCTGATCCTGCGCGTGGCGCAGGCGTATTTCGGCGTGCTCATGGCGCGCGACAACCTGCAACTGATGCGCGAGCAGAAAGCCGCGATCGCGCAGCAACTGGCGAGCGCGCAGGCGCGCTTCAAGGCCGGCAAGATCAACATCACCGATGTGCGCGATGCCGAAGCCCGCTATCAAGGCGTCGTGGCGGAGGAAATCGCCGCCGTCAACAATCTGGCCGTGCAGCAGGACCAGTTCGCCGGCATCGTGGGTGAGCAGCCGCAGGCGCTTGCGCGGCCATCGGATGCGTTCTCGCCGAGCGCGCCGGAACCCGATGACCTCAGCATCTGGGTGGCATGGGGGCGGAAGGACAATCTCAACGTGCAGAGCGCGGGCATCCAGCTCGACGTGAACAATCACGAAGTCGACAAATATCGCCTGCGCAGCCGTCCGCAATTGAACCTGGTCGCGAGCTACCAGGACATGCGCCAGAACGGTTCGCTGCCGATCCTGGTGGCGCCGGACCACAGCAAGCAGACCGTCGTGGGGGTGCAGTTGTCGGTGCCGCTGTTTGCGGGCGGCAGTTACAACTCGAAGTACCGCGAGGCGGTGGCCGAAAGCGGGGAGGCCGGTTACCAATTGCAGGCGGCCATCACGAACACCGACGTGCAGGTCAAGCAGCAGTTCCTCGACGTGCAAATCGGCACGCAGCAGATCGATGCGCTTCGGCAGGCGACAATCGCCGCGAAATCGTCGCTGGATGCCACCACCCTGGGCCTGAAAGTCGGCAAGAAAACCACGCTGGATGTGTTGAATTCACAGCAGCAGTATTTTTCGTCGCTGCAGAACCTCGACGCGGCGCGTTACCAGTACCTGTTGTCGCGGTTGAACCTGGCCGCGCTGGTCAACAAGCTCGGCGAAGACGACGTGAAGGCCATCAATGCCTACCTGACGGATGTTTCTGCGGGGCCCGCGGGAGATGCCGCCTCCGGAAACACCGGTACCCAAGATGATTCGGGGCTTTCGTCCGAAAACGTCCGGCAGTAGAAGCGGCGCCGGTACGCGCCAGACAATGCCCGCGCCGCGCGTCTGCCAATCCGGCTATCGTGGTCGAGCCGAATTGGATGCCGGCGCCGGTGTGAATGGCAACGCCGCACCGGGAACGAAACCGGCACGCCATTTGGCGAGCTGCGCGGCGATGTCGGCGCCCGCGTACAACTGCGGATCGGATGGCGTGTAGTGGTCGCGGGTTTCCCACGCCGCGACTTCGGCGCGTGCATCGTCGAAAGCCTGATGGAAGTCCGCGATCTTGTTCAACGCGTCCACCAGGAAGGCATGCCCGAACCAGGTGAGTTGTGACTGCGAGCCGCAGCCGAACGAAGAACGATCCGCGCGCGCGGCGGTGATGATCATCGTCCCGCGATCGCGCAGTGGCGGAATGAAGCCGCCGGAATAGCAGGCATTGACGATCACCACCCGATGCCTGAACGGATGCTCGGCGAGAATTCCGGGAAGATCGCGCGCACCGATCTGGTCCAGCGGCAGCGGATCCATGTCCACCAGCAGCGTGTGATCCTCGCTGCCGTGCGTGGTGAAGTACAGCAACAGGATGTCCTGCCGGGGATCCATTCTGGAAGCGACGGCGTCCAGCGCGGTTTCCAGGTTGCTCCAGTCGGCGAGCGGATGCGTGGCGAGTGTCGCCGGATTGTTCTCCAGGACCAGCACGTGTCCCGCGGCATCGAAACGCGAAGCGAAGAGTCGTTGCAGATATTCGGCCTCGTTGCGGAACACGCTTTCGGCGCCGTCGCCCCCGAAGGCGATCGCGTACAGGTTCACCTTGCCGGGGGTGCGGGGCTTGAGCTGTGCGATCGCCTTGTCCAGCAGGTCCGGTTGCGAATAAAGCACTTGCTCCGGTGTCGGCGCATCATGCGGCCAGTCCTGATCGGGCAACAAGGCCGATGAGTCCGCCGGTGCGGGACCCGTGTCGTCACCCGAAGCGACGCTGCGCGCCGGTGCCGGGGCGATCGCGGCAGAAGCGTTAGTCGTGGCGTGTTGCGCGCCCTGCGCCGGGAGGGCGTGAAGCGCATGCCAGCCCGCCATTGCTCCGAATCCGAGCAGGAATGCGCACAGGGCGAGCAGGAAGGAACGCATCTCGGACGAGCCTCAAATCCCGATCGCGTCGAAATCGCCGATGCAGCGATGTCGCGCAGTCGGGCTGCAATGTTCCGGGAGGCGGCACAGTTGCATCGTCTGCATCCCCGCCGCGCGTGCTGCATCCAGCTCGGCTTCGATGTCGGACAGGAACAGGATGCGCGAAGGCGCGATCCCGATGGTTTGCGCGATGCGCTCGTAGGAACCACGTTCGCGCTTGCCGCCGATTTCGGTATCGAAGAAGCCGTCGAACAGCGGAGTGAGATCGCCTGCTTCCGAGTGTCCGAAGAACAGCTTTTGCGCCTGCACGGAACCGGAGGAATACACGTACAGTTTCAGGCCGTTCGCCTTCCAGTCACGCAGTTTCTCCGCGACTTCCGGATACAGATGCGCGCGATACATGCCGCATTCGTAGCCCTCCTGCCACAAGATGCCTTGCAGGGTTTTCAGCGGCGTGGCCTTGCGATCCTCGTCGATCCAGCGCAGCAACGTGGCGACGATGGCCGGCACATCATTGTCCGGAATGCCTGCCTCGTGCGCAGTTTCCCGCAGGCAACGCCGGACGTCCGGCCGATCGGCATGCGCCGTCACGAAGCCGGGGAGACGCGCGCGCGAATACGGAAACAGCACGTCCTTGACGAAGGCGATGGAACTGGTGGTGCCTTCGATGTCGGTGAGGATCGCCGCGATGTCGGGCCTTGCGGTCACGCGGGCGGAGCCGCGCGCATGCTTTCCGCGTATTGCGAATAGGCCGTCTCGATGGCGCGCTTCACGCCGATCGGATCGCCCAACCGTTGCAACAGCATCGTGGTTTCGCCGCGGCCGGTGATCTCGATGTCGGCATAGCGGAACATGCGGCCCCAGAACGATTGCCGCAGGTCGACCGTTTCGATCGAAGCCAGCCGAAGCTCGGTGGAGTGGCGGCTGACGATGCCGGTCTTGCGGATCACGCGGTGATTGGTCACGCCCTGCTCGATGGAACGCAGCACCAGCCATTCGTAGAGTGCGATGGCGAGCGCGACGACCGCGACGGCGAGCGCGGCCCATCCGAATCCCTTGCCGTTGCCCTCGGCCGAGGAGGCATAGAGCGCCAGCAGGCAGCCCACGATGATCGCGCCCAGCAGCAGCACCGCCCACATCCGCAGCCATGCGAGCCAGTGCAAGCGGAACATTGCGATGATCTTCTCGCCTGGCGCCAGCGATTGTTCGATGTAGGCCACGGGCCTTCCTTGTGGATGTTTTCGGAGCGGGAATCGGATGTGGTCCGCGCAGCGCCTTGCCGGGGTTTCAGTTCTGCAGCCGGGGGAAACGTTGAGCGATGTCGCTGCCCGTGAACCGGGCCACCCAACCCTCCGGATTGGTGAACAGGCGGATGGCGACGAAGCCGGGGTTGGGCCCCATGTCGAACCAGTGGCGGGTGCCATCCGGCACGCCGATCAGGTCACCCTGGTTGCACAGCACTTCGTAGATCCGCTCGCCGATGTGCAACGTGAACAAGCCCTCGCCGGCGACGAAGAAACGCACCTCGTCTTCGGCATGGGTGTGCTCATTGAGGAATTTCTGTCGCAGCGCGTCCTTCTGGGGATGCGTGGCATCCAGCGAAATCACGTCGACCGCCTTGTAGCCGTGCACGCGCTGCAGGCGTTCGATATCCGCGTGATAGGCGTCGATGACCTTTTCGGGAGGGTCGCCCGGCATCACGGGCGCCGACGCCTGCCATTGTTCGAAGCGCACGCCGGCTTCGCCAAGCGCTTGTGCGATCTGCGCGTGATCGTCCAGCGTCCGCAATGGCGCGTCGCCGCGCTGGTGATCGAAAATCCGCAAGCGGCTCATCCGGCCAATCTCCGCAAGTCCAGTTCGCAGGCGAGCATGAATTCCAGCGCCTCCAGATGGCGCTTGGCTTCGGCCATGTCCCGGCCCCAAGTGTAAACGCCGTGGCCATCGATCAGGTAGGCGTGCAGTGGTTTGCCCGATTGCAGCCAGGCGTCCACGTGCGCTTCCAATTGCGGCATGTCCTGCGAATTGGGGAACACCGGGATTTCCATCACCGCGTCGTGGGTGGCCTGCCCCGCAAAGGCTTTCTGCAGTTCGTAACCCTCCAGTCTCACCAAGCCGGCCCCGGCGAACAATCGCGAGGCGACGGTCTGGGTGCGCGAGTGCGTATGCAATACCGCGCCCGCGTCCGCGAAATACCGATAGATCTGGGCGTGCAGGGCAGCTTCGGCGGAAGGGGATAGCGGGCTGTCGACAGCTCGCGCCTGCATGTCGATCACCATGACATCGGCAGGCGTCAGCGCGCCCTTGTCGCGACCGGAGACGGTAACGGCGGCATGATCGCGATCGAGTCGCATCGAAAAATTGCTGCTTGTGGCGGGCGTCCAGCCGAGCGCCGCCAGCTCCGCGCCGACACGCGCGATCTCGCGTGCGCGTTGCGACAGGATTTCAGGTTCCACTTGCGGCATGCGCTTGTCGCTCGCGGCGTATTCGTCCCGGACGGCTGAATGTAGCACGCAAGGATGTATTGCATGGCTGCGCGAGGGCGTAGCATAGGCGCGGTGCATTTCGCTCGAGGAGATCATTCGTGAACAAACGCATCCAACCCCCGCGCCGCCGGTTTCTCGCTCTGCTGGGCGGCGCGGTTGGAACCGCATTGTTGTGGGCCGCATTGCCCATGGAAGCGCGCGCCGGCGACTTGCCGCATCTCACCGGCAATGATCCGACTGCGAAAGCCTTGCACTACACCGAAGATGCGGCGAACGCACCTGCTCCCCATCAGGCGGGACAGGCATGCAGCAATTGCCGGTTTTTCTCCGGCCAGGGCGGGCAGACCTACGGACCGTGCCAGTTGTATCCGGGCAAGGCGGTTGCCGCCAAGGGCTGGTGCGCCGGTTATGCCGCCAAAGCCTGACGCAGGAGAGTATTGATCGACGATTGTCGGGTCAGGGCAGCGCGACTCCAGCGTGCCATGCCTCGAAAAGCAATCGCCCGATACGACAGGCGAGGAGCTGACGACGCCTGCCGCACCGGGCGACTATCCGGGGTCCACTGCCAATGGGAAAGCCCGCGGAGGGCGGATCATAACGCGGGCCGGAAGGGCGATCCAATGATTTGTTTTATGCACCGAAAGCCAGTTTTTTAACTATACTCAACAAATAGTTAGAGTATAAATTTCATGTAAAACATAGTTAAACTTTTGTTGCTCCGGTTTGGGCTGGCCGACAGAGAATTCCCCGTCCATTTCAGCTTTTCCGCAACCGGCTGTGGCGATAACCGTAGCCGAAGTAGATCGCGAAACCGACCAGCGTCCAAAGACCCATCAGGGTCCAGTTGTACCAGTTCTCCCAGTACAACAACATCAGGCAACTCAGCACGCCGAGCGTGCAGGTCACAGTGGCCCACGGCACGCGAAAGGTGCGGGGCAGCTCGGGACGCGTGCGACGCAGGATCAGGACGCCAAGGCAGACCGCCACGAAGGCGATCAGGGTACCCATGGATACCAGATCGCCCAGCACGTCGAGTGGAAATACCGCCGCCAGTGCCGCAATGCCGACACCGGTGATCAGGGTATTGATGTGCGGCGTGCGATAACGCGGATGCAGCCGCGCGAACACCGGCGGCAACATGCCGTCGCGACCCATGATCATGAAAATGCGTGGCTGCGCGATGATCATCACCAGCACCACCGACGCCAACCCGATGATCGCGCCGATCTCGACCAGCCAGCGAAGCCAGGAGAGTTGCGGATGCGCTTTTACCGCGGTGACAACCGGCTCGGAAGTGCCGAGCTGGTCGAACGGCAATAGCCCGGTGAGGATCGCCGCCATGCCGACATACAGGATCGTGCAGATGGCCAGCGACGCCAGCGTGCCGATCGGCAGGTCGCGTTGCGGGTTCTTGGCCTCCTGCGCGGCGGTGGAAGTGGCCTCGAAGCCGATATAGGCGAAAAACACCAGTGTTGCCGCGCGCATGATGCCGCCCCAGCCGTATTTCTCCGGGCCCTGGGCGACGGGGATGAAGGGATGCCACAACTGCGGGTTGACGTAATGCCAGCCGGCGATGATCACGATCACGATCAGCACGACCTTCAGCGCCACCATCGCGGTATTCACGCCGCTGGATTCGCGGATGCCGACGTAGCACAACCAGGTGAGCAGCAATACCAGGATCACCGCGGGCAGGTTGATCAGCGCGCCGGTCTGGACCAGATGGTTGTTCTGGAAGGCCAGCGGCGCGTTGGTGAGCGCGGCCGGCAGATGCATTCCCATGTGGTCCAGCAGGCTCGTGAAATACCCCGTCCAGCTCACCGCGACGGCCGAGGCCGAGACGCCGTACTCCAGCACCATGTTCCAGCCGATGAACCATGCCGCGAATTCGCCCAGCGTGGCGTAGGCATAGGAATACGAGCTGCCGGACATCGGGATCAGCGTGGCGAATTCGGCGTAGCACAACGCGGTGAAGCTGCAGCAAACCGCGGCGATGACGAACGACAGCAATACCGCTGGCCCGGCGTGTTCCGCGGCCGCCTGGCCGGTGATCACGAAGATGCCGCCGCCGATCACCGCGCCGATGCCCAGCGCGGTCAAGCCCCAGGGGCCGAGTGTGCGGCGCAGTTCGATGCCGGTGGCGGATTCGGCGCCGGTAACGCCGTCGACGCCGGTGAAATCGGTTTTCCGTGCAAGCAGTCGTTCGAGCATTTCGGAACTCCGGAAAAAACGGGGCCGGCAGTGAGCCGGCCCCGTGATGTCGGACTCAGTCCGCGGTTTGCGCAGCGTTGCCGGGCGCCAACTGGCTGCGCCGGCAGCCGTACAGACCGTAGATCACCAGGCCGATCGCTGCCCACACGAGGAACACGACCTTGGCGACGATGCTGAGGTTCACGAACAACACGGCGCACCCGACTACCGCCAATGGGCAGACAATCCACACCAGCGGCGTGCGGAACGGGCGCGCGCGGTCTGGCTGGCGCTTGCGCAGGATCATTACGCCGATCGCGACCATGGCGAAGGCCAGCAGTGTGCCGGCATTGGAGGTGTCGGCCAGCTTGCCGACCGGAAACAGCGCGCCGCAAAACGACACGACGATGCCGGTCACATAGGTGATGACATGAGGCGTGAAAAAGCGTGGGTGCACGGCGGAGAACGCATCCGGTAGCAGGCCATCGCGCGACATGGTGAAGAAAATACGGGTCTGGCCGAACATCATCATCAGGATCACCGAGGGCAGCGCAACGACTGCTGCGAGGCCGATCAGGTTGCCGATCACCGGGTGCCCGAGCACGCGCATCACGTGTGCAAGGGGTTCGCCACTGCACACCAGCGCTTGCGAGTTGCCGCAGGCCGCGTTCATGGCCGGCGTCCCCGGATCGAGCGGCATGCCGTTCGCGCCCAGGATCGGCTGTGCGCCGATCGAGCCAGCGGCGCCGTAACCGACCAGCAGGTAGAACACCGTGCAGATCAGCAGCGCGCCGATCAGGCCGATCGGGATATTGCGATTCGGATTTTTGGTTTCTTCGGCGGCGGTGGACACGGCATCGAAGCCGACGTAGGCAAAGAAGATCGATGCCGCCGCTCCCAAAACGCCAATGCCATTGCTGCCGACCGGGTTGCCCCAGCCACCGGGCAGGAAGGGATGCAGATTGGCGTTTTTGACAGCCGGTATCGCGATCAAGATGAACACGGTCAACGCAACGATCTTGATGGCAACCAGAACGGCGTTGACGCGCGCGCTCTTGGACGTGCCGATCACCAGCAGCCAAGTGACGGCGATACCGATCAGGAAAGCGAGCAAGTTGAATCCGCCGCCGGAAAAATAACCGGTTTGCAGCCACGTCGGCAGCGACACCGAGCCCTTGGGCACCAGCCCGAACAGGTCGTTGTTGAGCAAGCCGTTCATGTATTTGGACCAACCGACGGTTACGGCGGTGGCGCCGATGGCGTATTCGAGCACCAGCGCCCAGCCGACGATCCAGGCGATGAGTTCGCCCATCACGCCATAGGAGTAGGTGTAGGCCGATCCGGAAACAGGGATCATTGCCGCCAATTCCGCGTAGGCCAATGCGGCGAGACCGCAGACCACGGCGGCGATCACGAATGACAGCATCATCGCCGGGCCGGCTTTCTGCGCGGCTTCCGCGGTCAGCACGAAGATGCCGGTGCCGATCACCGCGCCGATGCCGAGCAGGGTCAACTGGATCGGCCCCAATTGCCGCTTCAGGGATTTCTTTTCGGCGGTTGCGAGAATTTGGTCGAGCGGTTTGACGCGCCAGAAAATCATGGCGAGGCTCCGGGCTGCCGCGCCCTGGCTTGGGGAGTGATCCCGCAGGCCGCGACACGGATTGGCAAGATGGCGCGAAGGACTTGCTGCAAGCCCGCCGCCCCTGTCCGCCGGTTCCACACCGGCGCCGCGCTACCATACGCACGCCGCGCGCAACCGGCAAGGGTCGATAGCAGGATGATGGGTTCGATGGAGCTGGCAAAAGGTGATTTGTCGCCGCTCGGCGACGCGCTGGCGCGCTATGTGCGATCCGGGCTTGCCGATGTCGAACAGGAGAAATCGGCAATATTGTTCGAATCGTTCCTGTCGGCGCACGCCGATGCCTTCGAACGATCATGCGCGCCGGGACATTTCACCGGGTCGGCATGGCTGGTCAGCCTTGACGGCGAGCGCGTGCTGTTGACCCACCATCGCAAACTCGGGTTGTGGCTGCAGCCCGGTGGCCATGCCGATGGGGATCCGAACCTGTGCGATGTGGCCCTGCGCGAAGCCGGGGAAGAAACCGGCCTGCGCGGATTGCGAATCGAGCCCGGGATCTTCGACATCGACCGCCATCGCATCCCGGCGCGTCCCGGCGAACCGGAGCACTGGCACTATGACGTGCGCTATGTCGTGCGTGCCGGAGAGGACGAATGCTTCATCGTCAGCGAGGAATCGCACTCGCTGGCGTGGCGGCCGGTCGCGGAAGTGGCAAAGGATCCGCAGGCCGATGCCTCGGTGCGGCGGATGGCGGCGAAGTGGCTGGCGCGCGTTGGCTGACGTGAGCGATGCGTTGCTTCGCATCGCTCGCTCGCATCAGGCACGACCGCCGAATTCGCCGGTCGTGGTATTCACCCACACGCGCTCGCCGCTGGTGATGTATTCCGGCACCTGGATCTCGATCCCGGTTTCCAGCTTCGCCGGCTTGGTGCGCTTGGTGGCCGAGGCGCCGCGCAGTTCCGGTGCGGTGTCCGCCACGATCAATGCCACGCTGGTCGGAATCTGCAGCGCCACCGGCGCGTCGTCGATCAGTTGCACGTAGTAGCCTTCCAGTCCTTCGACGATGTAGGCGGCGTTGTCGCCGATCACGTCCGGGTCGAAGGTATAGGGCGTGTAGTCTTCCGCATCCATGAAGACAAACGCGTCACCGTCCTTGTAGGAATAGTTCGCCGCGCGGCGCACCAGTTCCATTTCCCTGAGGTCGTCGTCCGCGCGCAGGCTGAGGTCGAACTTGCGGCCGCCGGGAATCGAATACAGCGTGAAGCGGAAGGTCACGTTGCCGCCACGGGCAGTCGGTGCGCTGCGCTCGATGTCGCGCACCTGATAGACGGTGCCTTCGTATTCGACCACATTGCCTTTCTTGACGTCGGAGGCTTTCATTCTTTTGAAACCTTATCAGTTGAATACAGCCACTCAGCGAAGAGCCAGTTAAATACACCAGTCAAGAATCCGAAGAATGCACTGAAGGCCGCAATGCCAAGCAGTTCGAGGCCGGGCGATCTGCTGGACCAAGGTTGCAAAGTAAGCGTGAAAAACAGAAAGCAGGTGATTCCATAGAAGGGGAGACACCGGACAAAGAAGAAGTGCCACTTTCCCCGTTTACGGATATTGAGCCAGCGGTCGCCGAAGTACATATGGTTATTTGGGCTGCAACCTCACCGCGCCATCCAGACGGATCGTCTCGCCGTTGAGATAGCGATTGCCGAGGATGAAGGCGACGGTCTGCGCGAATTCTTCCGGCTGGCCGAGGCGCGAAGGGAAGGGGATCGAGGCCGACAGGGATTTCTGCACTTCCGGCGGCATGCCGTCCACCATCGGTGTCCAGAAGATGCCGGGCGCGATGGTCATCACGCGGATGCCGAAGCGCGAGAGTTCGCGCGCCATGGGCAGCGTCATGCCGACCACACCGCCTTTCGATGCGGAGTAGGCGGCCTGGCCGATCTGGCCGTCGTAGGCGGCGACGGATGCGGTATTGACGATGACGCCGCGCTCGCCGTCCTCGCCGGGTTCGTTGTTTTGCATCAGCGCTGCACCGGCCTTGGCGACGTTGAAGCTGCCGACCAGGTTCACCATCACGGTAGCCTGGAACTGCGCGAGTTGCATCGGGCCTTCCTTGCCCAGCACGCGGCCGGCGCCGAGGATGCCGGCGCAATTGATCACCGCGTTGAGCCCGCCCATCGCGTCACGTGCTGCCGTGACGTTGGCAGTTACCCCGTCTTCGCTGGTGACGTCGGTCCTGAAGAAACGCGCGGCGTCGCCAAGTTCCTTCGCCGCGGCTTGGCCCTTTTCGTCGTTGACGTCGAACAATGCGACCTTGCCGCCATGGGCGACGAGGTACTGCGCCACCGAATGGCCGAGCCCGGACGCACCGCCGGTAATGACCGCCTTGACCTGTTGCAGTTGCATGGGAGGGTGAACCCTTGGCCTTGATCAGCCCACTAGTCTAGCCGACCACGGAAGTGCGGACCTCGTGGACAACGTCGAGCGGCCGCGCGATCAAAGATCGAGGATGAAAAAGCGGTCGCAGCCGTGGTGGCCGGTGCCGCCCATCGACGAGCAGAGGCGTTGGAATCCGAACCTGGCGTAGAGCGCCTGCGCGGCGTCCATGCCGGTCAGGGTTTCGAGATAACAGCGGCGGAAACCGAAGCCGCGCGCGCTGTCCAGACAGCGTTGCATGAGCGATTTCCCCGCGCCGAGTCCGCGCAGCGCGCGCAGGAAATACATCTTCCGCAACTCGCATACGTCCGCATCCCCGCCTGCCAGGGGCGCCACGCCGCCGCCGCCGACTACCGCGCCGTCGATCTCGACCACGAAATAGGCGCTGCGCGCTTGCGAATAGGACGCGTACATCGCCCCCACTTCCGCATCGTGGATCGCGAAGCCCGGGCCGTCCGCGCCGAATTCGGGCATCACGCTGCGGATGATCGCGGCGACCGCGACATCGTCGCGTGATTCGATCGGCCGAATGAGAAAAGCCTGAGGCATGGGGCCGTGAAAACCGGTTCGCTCAGTCCGGACAGGCCAGTGCCGCGGTGGCGACCGCGCGATGACCGAGCTGGCGACCGAGCCACAATCCGGTTTCGACCAGCAGCGCCAGGTCCACGCCGGTTTCGATGCCTATCCCGTGCAGCATGTACACCACGTCTTCGGTGGCGACATTGCCGGTGGCGCCCGGGGCGTACGGGCAGCCGCCTGCGCCGGACACCGAGCTGTCCACCACGCTTACGCCTTCGTCGAGGCAGGCGTCGAGGTTTGCCAGCGCGTGGCCATAGGTGTTGTGGAAGTGCACGGCCAACGCGTTCATCGGCACTTCCGCGGCGACGGCGCGCAGCATCGCGCGCGCCTTGTCCGGCGTGCCCACGCCGATGGTGTCGCCCAGCGAAATCTCGTCGCAGCCGAGTTCGTGCAGGCGCCTTGCCACGCGCACCACGTCGGCAAGCGGCACCTCGCCCTGGAAAGGACAGCCGAGCACGGTGGAGATGTAGCCGCGCACGCGCACGCCATCTTCGCGCGCACGTTGCATCACCGGCACGAACCGGTCGATGGATTCGTCGATGGAGGCGTTGGTGTTCTTGCGGTTGAAAGCCTCGGACGCGGCGGTGAACACCGAGACATCCGTCGCGCCCACGGCGCGGGCGCGTTCGTAACCCTGCAGGTTGGGAACCAGCACCGGATAGCGCACGCCTTCGCGTTTGCGGATGCCCCGGTAAACCTCGTTCGCGTCCGCCAGTTGCGGCACCCACTTCGGGCTGACGAAACTCGTGGCTTCGATCGTCTTCAGGCCGCAGTCGGCGAGGCGATCGATCAGCTCGATCTTCACCGCGGCCGGCACGATGGTCTTTTCGTTCTGCAGGCCGTCACGCGGACCGACTTCCACGATGCTGACGCGGGCGGGACGTTGGCTCACGGGAGGCACATGGGGTCGGCAGGAGAAGGCATCAACCGGCTTGTTGCGGATCGAAGGACAGGAGCACCGTGTCAGCCTCGACGAATTCGCCGGCGGACGCATTGACCGACTGGATGGTGCCGGCACGCGGTGCGCGCAGGGTCAGTTCCATTTTCATCGCCTCCATCACCAGCAGTTCCTGGTCCTTCTGCACCGCGTCGCCCGGCTTGGCCTTGAGCATGACCACGCGGCCCGGCATCGGCGCCAGCACGCGGTCGCCGCCTTCGCCGGCGGCGCTCTCGAAAGCGAAGGCCGCGACGCGCACGAACACGTCGCGCACGCCGCCATCCACGTGCACGCCTATGCGCGCTTCGTCACATGCCACCTGCACGCGACGGGCTTCGTCGTCGAAGCGTGCGCTCAGCCAACCGTATTCCAGGCGCGCATGGCGGATTTCGGTTTGCGTGTCGCCATGGCGCAACCGGTAATCGCCGTGGTGGCCTCGTGCTTCCACTTCGTATCGTTCGCCGCGACACTCCAGCACCACGATGCGCTTGCCAGGATGGCCTATCCGCCAGCCGTCGGCCCGTGACCATGGCGAATGCGGATCCGCAGTGCCCCGGGCATCGCGTGCGGCGACGCGTTCCTGGTCCAGCAGCAGCACGGTGGCGGCGGCGAACAGCGATGCGGGCGACGGCGCGGCATCGCCGGCGAGGAATTCGCCGGGATGCCGGTCAAGGTAACCGGTGTCGATGCGACCTTCGACCACCACGGGATGGCGCACCAATCGTTCGAGGAACGCCACGTTGGATTTCGGCCCGACGACATCGCATTGCGCCAGCGCCTCGCGCATGCGCGCCAGCGCGCGCGGACGATCCGCGTCCCATGCGATCAGCTTGGCGATCATGGGGTCGTAAAAGATGGAAACGCTGTCTCCTTGCGCGACGCCGGCATCGATGCGCACGTGTCGCGAGGCTTCGGGTAGCGCGAGTCTCGCGATGCGCCCCGATCCGGGCAGGAAATTCTGTTCCGGATCTTCCGCGTACAGCCGGACCTCAATCGCATGGCCGTGCGCTTCGACTTGCTCCTGCGCGAGAGGCAGCGTTTCGCCGGCCGCGACCTGCAACTGCCATTCGACCAGATCGAGTCCCAGCGTCATTTCGGTGACGGGGTGTTCGACCTGCAAACGCGTGTTCATTTCCATGAAATGGAAATCGCCGTCGGCGCCGACGATGAACTCGATGGTGCCCGCGCCGACGTAATCGACCGCCTTCGCCGCAGCGACAGCCGCCATGCCCATCGCCGCGCGACGTTCCGGCGTCAGGAAAGGCGAGGGCGTTTCCTCCAGTACCTTCTGGTAGCGGCGTTGCGCCGAGCATTCGCGCTCGTTGAGATGGATGATGTTGCCGTGTGCGTCGCCGAAGACCTGGAACTCGATGTGGCGCGGATGCTCGATGTAACGCTCGAGGATCATGCGCGTGTCACCGAAGGAGCCGCTCGCTTCGCGCTGCGCCGATGCGAGCGCGTCGGCGAATTCCGTTTCGGCACGCACGATGCGCATGCCCTTGCCGCCGCCGCCGGCCGCGGCCTTGATCATCAGCGGGAAGCCGATCTTGCGCGCCTGCGCCAGCAGGGTTTTTTCGTCCTGGGCTTCGCCGTGGTAGCCCGGCACCAGCGGCACGCCATGCTTTTCCATCAGCGACTTGGCTTCCGCCTTGGAGCCCATTGCCTCGATGCTTTCCGGTTTCGGCCCGATGAAAACCACGCCGGCCTCGCGACAGGCGCGCGCGAACGTGGCGTTCTCGGAGAGAAAACCGTAGCCGGGGTGGATTGCCTGCGCGCCGGTTTTCTTCGCGACCTCCAGGATGACATCGCCGCGCAGATAGGATTCCGCCGGCCGCGGACCGCCGATCGGCCAGGCCTCGTCGGCTTCCCGCACGTGCCGCGCATCCGCGTCGGCCTGCGAATACACCGCCACGCTGCGTATGCCGAGCCGGCGGCAAGTGCGGATCACGCGGCAGGCGATCTCGCCGCGGTTGGCGATCAGGATCTTGTCGAACATGCGGGTGCGCGCCTTGCGGAAGCCTGCGTCATTCCGGATTGTGGCAGACGGCTTCGATGTTGTGGCCGTCCGGGTCCAGCACGAAAGCGCCGTAATAGTGCTCGTGATAATGCGGCCGCAGCCCGGGTTTGCCGTTGTCGCGCCCACCCATCGCGAGCGCCGCCTTGTGGAACGCATCCACGTCGGCACGTTTCCGCGCGGCGAACGCGATGTGGAAGCGCCCGTGCAGCGTGCCTTCGCCGTCCCCGATCCAGAAGTAGGCTTTGCCGTTCTCGCCGAACCCGGCGTGCGAACCGCCGCCGGTTTGCTCGGGGCTCAATTCCGCCAGGAGCGAAACGCCGAGCGGTTCGAGCGCGGCTTCATAGAACTTCTTGCTGAAGAGAAAATTGGAGACGGGAAAACCGATGTGGTCGAGCATGGCTGATCCTTAGTCCATCCATCGTGGCGGGCGTTTGTCGAGGAAAGCGCCGAGCCCTTCCTGGCCTTCGGGCGAGACGCGCAGGCGGGCGATCAGTTCCGCGTTGCGGGCGTCGATCGCTTCGGCTGATTCCGGCGTCATGCCGCCCATCCGCAAGGCGAGTTGCTTCGCCTCGCGTTGCGCGACTGGCCCGCCCTTGGCGAGGAAATGCAGCGTGCGGTCGACCGCCTCGTCCAGCGCCTCGGGTGCGACGCATTCGTGCAGCAGGCCGATGCGCGTGGCGTGCGCGGCATCGAAGACTTCGCCGCTGGCGAACAGCCGGCGCGCATGGCGCACGCCGATCGCCGCGACCACGTAGGGCGAGATCACCGCCGGCATCAGGCCCAGCTTGACCTCGCTCAGCGAAAACTTCGCGCCATCGACGCCGAACGCGATGTCGCAGCACGCCACCAGCCCGACGCCGCCGCCGTAGGCGGCGCCGTTGACACGTGCAAGCGTCGGTTTCGGCAGGAAGTTGAGCGTGCGCATCAATTTCGCCAACCGCAGTGCGTCCGCGCGATTGGCTTCGGCATCGGCGCCGGCCATGCCGCGCATCCATTCCAGGTCGGCGCCGGCGGAGAACGAGGCACCGTTGCCGGTGAGTACCACCGCGCGCACGCCGTCATCCTGCGCCACGGATTCCAGCGCGGCCGCGAGCTGCGCGACCAGCGCATCGTCGAAGGCGTTGTGCACGCGCGGGCGGTCCAGGGTGATGCGGGCTACCGCCCCGGAACGCGTCAGCTGGACGGTGTCGGACATCGGCTTTCCTTGTCGGGATCGAACCAATGATAGCGGCTGAACGGCGTGCGCCGGCGCGTATTGCCGCTACAAATGAGAACGATTACTATTTGTTGTCACTTGGAGCCGCCCATGATTCGTCGCGTTTTCACGATTGTCCTTTCGCTGGGATTGTTCGGAGGCGCGGCGGGCGCCGCGGATGTGCCGCAATACCAGCTCACGATCAAGGATCACAAGTTCACGCCGGCGCAGATCACGGTGCCGGCGGGCGTCCAGTTCAAGGTGCTCGTCAGCAACCGGGACAGCACGCCCTCGGAATTCGAAAGCAACGATTTCAACCGCGAAAAGATCGTGCTGCCCAACAGCGAGATCACGGTCTTCATCGGCCCGCTGGACAAGGGTCATTACAAGTTCTTCGACGACTTCCACCAGGACACCGGTCAGGGCGTGGTCATAGCGCAGTAAGCGCATTGGAGTAGTCGCATGTTCGGCGTCGCCCTGCTGGTGTTTCGCGAAGTGCTGGAAGCCGCGTTGATCGTCACGATCGTGGCCGCCGCCACGCGCGGCGTGACCAGGCGAGGTGCCTTCATCGGCGGCGGCATCGCGCTCGGCGTGCTCGGCGCGATCGTGGTCGCGCTGTTCGCCGGCGTGATCGAGCAGGCGGTCAACGGTTCCGGCCAGGAACTCTTCAATGCCTGCGTGCTGCTCGCGGCGGTGGGCATGATCGCCTGGCACGTGATCTGGATGTCCAGCCACGGGCGTGAACTGGTGCAGCAGATGCAGGCGGTCGGCCACGCGGTCAAGACGGGATCGAGTTCGGTGACCATCCTGCTGGCGGTGGTGGCGCTGGCGGTATTGCGTGAGGGATCGGAGATCGTGCTGTTCCTGTACGGGATGGCCGCGGGCGGCGCCGGCTTCATGGATTTGCTGGCGGGCGTGCCGCTCGGCCTCGCCGGCGGCGTTGCAGTCGGGTTCGCGCTGTATTTCGGCCTGCTGCGCATTCCCATCCGCTACTTCTTCACCGCCACCAATTGGATGCTGGTGCTGCTGGCCGCGGGCCTCGCTTCCACCGCGGCGCGTTTCCTGATCCAGGCCAACTGGCTGCCCGCGTGGGACAACCAGCTCTGGAACACTTCTGCACTGCTCGGCAACGATTCGGTCGTGGGACAGGCCTTGCACATCCTGGTCGGCTACGACGCGCGTCCCGCAGGCATGCAGATGGCGTTCTGGCTGGCGACCGTCACATTGCTGGTGATCGGCATGCGACTGATGGCGATGCGCCTGGTTTCCAGCAAGCAGCGCATGGCCGCGTCAGCGAACGCCACACCGCGCACGGCGTAAATCGAGGGATCAAACGCGCAGCATTTGCGCTTGCATCACATCCGGAACACGCCATAGCGCTGCGGCTCGATCGGGCGCGCTGGGCGAGATCGATGCGTGCTCTTGAAATTCTCCGATAGCGCAAGATGAACGGTTGCGTTCCCCGTCTGCGCGGCGTACGTTTGGCGTACACGATGGCGTTACGGGGAGTAACGCGCGCCCGGGAAGAGTGGACCGCTTGATCTGCGCCATCGTGGCCGCGCGCGTTCGGTCCCCCGCATTCCCGCATGTCGTCAGCCGGCATGCGCATTGGACAGGGAGGATGAATCATGCGTTCTTATTCGATGATCGCGTTCCGCGGCGCGCTGCTGACTGCGGCCTTCGCGCTTTCTGCTTTCGCCGCCGGTGCACAGGCGCAGAACTACGATCTGCGAGTGCTGCATGTTTTCGGTGCCGCCGTTTATCCCAATTCCAGTGTGCAGTTCGACAGCGCCGGCAATCTTTACGGCACCACTGAGTTGGGTGGCGCCACCGATGGAGGAGCCATCTACAAGATCGCGAACGACAGAGCCCGGACGGAGAGCATTCTCCATTCCTTCGACCCGATAGGTCCGCAAAACTCCCCTGTCGAACCCCAAGGCGTGGTGATCGATTCGTCGACCGGAGACATCTATGGAACGACCCGATATGGCGGCGACCTGAGCTGCTGCGACGGTATCAGCAGCGTTGGGGGTGGCCAGATTTACAAGCTGGCGCCCGATGGCACCTACACCATGCTGCGCGCCTTCAATAAAGACCGCGACGGCGTTTTCCCTAGTAGTGTGATCCGCGACCCGCAGGGCAATTTGTACGGCATGCTCCAAGCCGGTGCTGGCAACAACATCTATCCCACCCTGTTCAGATATGCCGCAGATGGAACGTTCACCGTGCTGCACGTGTTCAGGGGTTACGGGTTTTACAGGGCGAGTCCCCTGATCCGCGACAGGGCTGGCAATTTTTACGGCCCTATCTATTCCCCCGACGGCATCAATTGCGGGTCGATCTACAAATTATCGCGGGACGGCACGTACACCACGCTTCATTCGTTTACGGGGGGTGCCGACGAATGTTATCCCGGGGATTTATCGGGCGACCAGGCCGGGAATCTCTATGGCACGGCTAGCGGGCAAAATACTATCGGGCAAAATACTGTGGTATTCAAGCTCACTGCGGACGGCACATTCACAACGTTGCACACTTTCATGAGGGGAGTGGGTCCGTTCAACCATTGGACCATCAATCCCGTGTTGCCGGTTGCCGGCAATCTTTACGGCACGGCTGACTATCTTCGTTTTAGTGACAACCGTCGCTACGACACGTTGTTTGAGATTGCACCGGACGGCACCTACACCCGGTTGTTCGACTTCGGAGCGAACCAACACCCTGATAGCGGCCTCACCCTGCAGCATGGCAGGTTGTACGGCACGGCTGGAGTATCTGGAAGCCGTGCTGAGGTGTACAGCTTTGGCGTAGCCCCACAATAGATGCGGTCCGACCGATACCCGCGCGCTCTTGCGTTTGCCGAAAGCGTGAGGGTACGCGGCGGTTACATCCGGAACACGCCATAACACACGGGTTCGATCGGCGCATTGAGCTCGATCGATGCCGGCTTCGCGCAGTTGTCTGTGACCGTCACACCGTTGCGCTCGGCCGTTGCGTGGCGTACCTTTTCCGTACACGATGGCGTTACGGGGAGTAACGCGCGCCTTGGAAGAGCGGACCGCTTGATGCCAGCGCCATCGTCGCCGCGCGCGTTCAGTCCCTCGCATTCCCGCATGTCGGCAGCCGGCATGCGCATTGGACGGGGAGGATCAGTCATACGTTCTTATAGGCACATCTCGTTTCGCTGCGCGCTGCTGGCTTCGGCCGTTGCGCTCGCCGTTTTCGCCAGCGTCGCTGCAGCGCAGACTTACAATTTTCAGGTGCTGCATACCTTTACTGGCGCGCCGGAGGATGGTGATTGGCCCGCAAGTGGCGTGCACTTCGATAATGCCGGCAACCTTTATGGGACCACTTACGCGGGTGGCGCCTACGGCGGCGGCACCATCTACAAGATCGCGAACGACGGAACGGAGAGCATTCTCTATTCTTTCAACTTGTTAGGCTCCGCGGGCTTTGCCTCACCCAACGATATAGCGGTTGATCCAGAGACCGGCGATATCTACGGAACGACGACGACGCAGGGCCACAACAATGGTGACAGTGACCAGATTTACAAATTGACGGCCGACGGCACCTTCACCACATTGTATGTCTTCAACCCGGATCATGACGGCACGTGGCAAAGTGGTGTGATCCGCGACCCGCAGGGCAATTTGTACGGCACGCTCGAATTCGGTCCTGCCGGTGCACAGTCCAAACTGTTCGAATACGGCGCGGATGGAAGTTTCAGAGTGCTGCATGTGTTCAAACATGTATATAACCAAGGTCCCTTGATTCGCGACGTGGCTGGTAATCTCTACGGCTTCGGCGCATTGAATACCGTTGCCGGCTGCGGGGTGATTTACAAGTTGGCGCGGGATGGCGGCTCGCCCATCGTGTACCTCCATACGTTTACCCCAGACGACGGATGTCAGCCTGAAACCCTTACAGGTGATCGAGCGGGCAACCTCTACGGGACGACCGGTGGTTACCCAGGCTACGTGGGCACGATATTCAGGCTCGCTCCCGACGGAACGTTCACGACGTTGCACACTTTCGATATTGGCAATGGCGGTTTCAGCGGTTGGGGCTTGACCAATGTGACGCCGATGGATGGCAATCTTTATGGCGCGGCTTTTTACGGTGGTTATTATGATGGCCTCGACCACAGCTACGGTGTGATGTACAGGATCGCATCGGACGGCACCTACACCAAGTTGTTCGGACTGCCAGAGCGCAGCGGTCACTTTTTAACTGAGGCTAGCGGTCTTACTCTGAATCACGGTAGGCTTTACGGCATGTACGCGAGGATGTACACGGGAGACGACTCTCCTAGCGGAATCATCTACAGTTTTGGCGCAGCCAAGCAATAGATGTGATGCCGACACCCGCGCGTCTCCGCATTCGTCGAAGGCGCACGGGCGATAAACGGTGTCGTATCGCTTCAGCAGGTCACGCAGTCACATCCGGAACACGCCGTAGCGCTCAGGTTCGATCGGTGCGTTGAGCGAGGCGGAAATCGCGAGGCCCAGCACGCGGCGGGTATCGGCCGGATCGATGATGCCGTCGTCCCACAGCCGTGCGCTGGCGTAGTAGGGATGGCCTTGGCGTTCGTACTGTTCGCGGATCGGCGTCTTGAAGCTTTCTTCTGCTTCTGCGCTCCATGACTTGCTGGCAGCCTCGATGCCGTCGCGCTTGACCGTCGCCAGCACGCTGGCGGCCTGCTCGCCGCCCATCACGCTGATGCGCGCGTTCGGCCACATCCACAGGAAGCGGGCACCGTAGGCGCGCCCGCACATCGCGTAGTTGCCCGCACCGAAACTGCCGCCGATCACCACGGTGAACTTCGGCACGTGCGAGCAGGCGACCGCGGTGACCATTTTCGCGCCGTCCTTGGCGATGCCGGCCTGCTCGTACTTCTTGCCGACCATGAAGCCGGTGATGTTCTGCAGGAACACCAGCGGAACATTGCGCTGGTTGCACAGCTCGATGAAATGCGCGCCCTTGAGCGCGGATTCCGAAAAAAGAATGCCGTTGTTGGCAACGATGCCGACCGGGTAACCGTGGAGGTGCGCGAAGCCGGTGACCAGCGTCTTGCCATAGCGCGCCTTGAACTCGTGGAACTCGGAAGCATCGACGATGCGCGCGATCACCTCGCGGATATCGAACGGGCGGCGCGTGTCCTGCGGAATCACCCCGTACAATTCCTCGGCTGCGTATTTCGGCACGTGTGGTTCCGCCAGTGCCAGCGGCATGGCCTTCTTGCGGTTGAGTGCGGCAACGACATCGCGCGCGATCGACAACGCATGCGCATCGTTTTCGGCGAAATGGTCCGCGACGCCGGAAACCGCGGTGTGCACGTCGGCGCCGCCCAGCGTTTCGGCATCGACGACTTCGCCGGTGGCGGCCTTTACCAGCGGCGGGCCGCCGAGGAAGATCGTGCCTTGCTCCTTGACGATGATGGTTTCGTCGCTCATCGCCGGCACGTAGGCGCCGCCGGCGGTGCACGAGCCCATCACCACCGCGATCTGCGGAATGCCCAGGCCGGACATGCGCGCCTGGTTGTAGAAGATGCGGCCGAAATGCTCCCTGTCGGGAAACACCTCGTCCTGCAGCGGCAGGAAAGCGCCGCCGGAATCGACGAGGTACACGCAGGGCAGGCGGTTTTCCAATGCGACTTCCTGCGCGCGCAGGTGTTTCTTCACCGTGATCGGGAAGTACGTGCCGCCTTTCACCGTGGCGTCGTTGGCCACCACCACCACTTCACAGCCATTGACGAGGCCGATGCCGGTGACGATGCCCGCGCCGGGCGCCGCATCCTCGTACATGCCGTGCGCGGCCAGCGGCGAGAGTTCCAGGAATGGCGAGCCGGGATCGAGCAGTGCGCGGATGCGCTCGCGTGGCAGCAGCTTGCCGCGTGCGGTGTGCTTCTCGCGCGCCTTGTCGCCGCCGCCTTCGGCCACGCGAGCAAGCTGCTTGCCGAGATCCGCGATCAGGCCGGACATGCGCGTGCTGTTGTCGCGGAACTCCGCGCTGCGCGTGTCGATGCGTGATTCGATGACGGGCATGTTCCTGATCCGTCCGGAGCCAGCGTGCATGAAAGCACAAGCCCGCATCGTCGCGCCAGAGCAAGCGATCATTCGGCGCAAAAAGAAACCGGCCGCTTGCGCGGCCGGTCGATGTTGCGACGATTTGCAGCAGGGTGCGCGTCAACCGCCGCTGGTGCTCGCCTTGGCGGCATCAGTCGCGGCCTTGGCATTGTCCTTGGCCTGGTTGGCGGAAGCCGCAGCGTTGTCGGCAGCCTGCTTGGCCGCCCCAGCCGCCTGATCTGCGGCTTGCCCCGTGTCCTGCATGGCGTTGCCTGCGGCATTGGTGGCTTGGCTGGCAGCCGACGCGGCCTGGTCGGCGGATTGTTGAGCCTGAGAAGCGGCCTGATCGGCGGCGGGGCTCTGACTCTGGTCCGCAGCATTTTGGGCTTGCTGTGCGGACTGCTGTGCATCGGATGCCGATTGCTGCGCATTCTGCGCATTGTCGGATGGATTGCTGCAAGCAGCCAGAGCAACAATTAGCGTGGAAGCCAACAAGGTACGTGTGAATTTCATGAGATCCCTCCTTGATTGCCGTGATGCCGAGTGGGTAACACCCGTGCATTTAAGCCCATTGCGTGCGCACTTGCCATATATCTTCGTAGCGGCAGATGGCATTGGTACAGCAAGAAAAATAATGATGGCGTGAAGGAAAAAGGGAACCCGCAGAAAGACAAAACGCGCGCGAGGCAGGTGCCGTCGCGCGCGTTCCGATGCGAAGGAAGCGTGAATCAACCGCCGCTGGAAGACGACATCGGCGCCGCGGCCGTCGAGGACGACATCGGTGCAGCCGCCGTCGAAGACGACATCGGTGCGGCAGCCGTCGAGGACGACATCGGCGCCGAAGACATGGCCGGAGCCGTTGCTGCCGGCGCCGGGGCGGTCGAGGACGCTGCGGGAGTGGAGCTGTTGTCACTGTTACTGCCGCAAGCGGCGAGGCCGACTACCAGCGCCGATGCAACAACGATACGAGTCAGTTTCATGTTTTTCTCCGAGCCGTGGTTTGCCAATGGATGGCCCATCTATTAAACCGCGAACGCAGTCGGGCCGCCACTGCCGCGGATAACCATTCAGATGCCCCTAACTTCCGCCGGCGTTCAGACACGCTCCACGGCGATCGCCGTGGCCTCGCCGCCGCCGATGCAGAGGGAGGCGATGCCCTTCCTGCCGCCGCGTTGTTGCAGGGCATGGAGCAGGGTGACGACTAGGCGCGCGCCCGATGCCCCGATCGGGTGGCCGAGCGCGCAGGCCCCGCCGTTGACGTTGAGCTTGTCGTGCGGGATGCCGAGATCCTTCATCGGCGCCATGGCCACGACCGCGAAGGCCTCGTTGATCTCGAACAGGTCCACGTCCTCGACTTTCCAGCCGGCCTTGTCGAGCACCTTCCGGATCGCCGCGACCGGTGCGGTAGTGAACCATTCCGGCTCCTGCGAACTGGTGCCGTGCGCGACGATGCGCGCGAGCGGCTTCAGGCCGCGCCTCGCGGCTTCGTCGGCCGACATCACCACCGTCGCGGCGGCACCGTCGGAAATGCTGGATGAACTCGCGGCGGTCACCGTGCCGTCTTTCGCGAAGGCGGCCTTGAGCGTCGGGATCTTCGCGACGTCGGACTTGCCGGGTTGCTCGTCCACCGCGAACTCGACCTCGCCCTTGCGCGTGGCGACCTTGACCGGAACGATCTCGTCGGCGAACGCGCCCGAGGCGATCGCGGCCTGCGAGCGCTTCACGCTCTCGATCGCGAACGCGTCCTGCTGCTCGCGCGTGAAACCGTACTTGCCCGCGGTGTTCTCCGCGAACACGCCCATGGACTTGCCGTCATAGGGATTGGTCAGGCCGTCCCACGCCATGTGGTCGACCAGCTTGGCGTCGCCGTAACGGATGCCGGTGCGCGCGGCGACCATGTGCGGCGCGTTGGTCATCGACTCCATGCCGCCCGCGACCACGACGGTCGCCGAGCCGGCCTTGATCAGGTCGTGCGCCAGCATGATCGCCTTCATGCCGGAACCGCACACCTTGTTGATCGTGGTGCAGCCGGCGGAAGCGGGAATGCCCGCGGCGAGCGAAGCCTGCCGCGCGGGCGCCTGGCCGAGATTGGCCGGCAGCACGCAACCCATGAACACTTCGGAGACCTCGTTCGGCGCGACGCCGGATTGCTGCAGCGCCGCGCGGATGGCCGTGGCGCCGAGGGTCGGCGTGGGCACGCCGGTGAACTGTCCGAGCATGGAACCGATTGCCGTGCGCTTGGCACCTACGATCACGATGGAGTCGGACATGGCGGCCTCTGGGTGGATTCGTTCATTCAATTATGCGCCGGATGTTGCAGTGCGGCAATCGCCTCAGGCATTGCCGTGGAAAAGTTCGCGCCCGATCAGCATCTGCCGGATTTCGTTGGTGCCGGCGCCGATCTCGTAAAGCTTGGCGTCGCGCAGGATGCGGCCGGTCGGGAACTCGTTGATGTAGCCGTTGCCGCCGAGGCATTGCAGCGCTTCCAGCGCGACTTCCACCGCGCGCCGCGAGGCGTGCATCAGGCAGGAGGCCGGGTCGATGCGCGACTTCAGGCCGGCATCGAATTGCTGCGCGACCTGGTAGGCGTAGGCGCGCGAGGACTGCAGCGCGGTGTACATGTCGGCGACCTTGGCCTGCATGATGCCGAAGGTGCCGATCGGCGCGTTGAACTGCTTGCGCTCGCGCACGTAGGGCAGGGCGATGTCCATCGCCGCCTGCATCAGGCCGATCGGGCCGCCGCAGAGCACCAGGCGTTCGGTGTCGAGTCCGCTCATCAGCACCCGCACGCCTTCGTTGAGCTCGCCGACGCGGTTTTCGTCCGGGATCTCGCAGTCCTCGAACACCAGCTCGCAGGTGTTGGAACCGCGCATGCCCAGCTTGTCGAGCTTCTGCGCGGTGCGGAAACCCTTCATGCCCTTCTCGACGATGAAGGCGGTCATGCAGCGGCTGCCGGCGCGCTTGTCGGCGGTGCGCATGTATACCAGCACCACGTCGGCGTCCGGGCCGTTGGTGATCCACATCTTGGAGCCGTTGGCGATCCACGCGTCGCCATGCCTCTCGGCCTTGCAACTCATCGAGCCGACCACGTCCGAACCCGCGCCCGGCTCGCTCATCGCCAGCGCGCCGACGAATTCGCCCGAGCACAGCTTCGGAATGTATTTCTTCCGCTGCGCATCGTTGCCGTTGTGGAAGATGTTGTTGACGCAGAGGTTGGAATGCGCGCCGTAGGAAAGCCCGACCGAACCGGACGCGCGCGAAATCTCCTCCATCGCGATCAGGTGCGCGAGATAGCCGAGTCCCGCGCCGCCGTATTCCGTCGGCACGGTGACGCCGAGCAGGCCCATTTCGCCCAGCTTGCGCCAGAGGTCGGACGGAAACGCGTTCTCGCGGTCGATCAGGTCGGCGCGCGGCGCGATTTCCTTCTCGGCGAAGGCATGCACGCTGTCGCGCAGGAGGTCGAGGTCTTCACCGAGCGAGAACGGACGCATGGGTCATTGCCCGCGCATGCGGCCGAGGAAACGGGTGCCGTCGTTGCCCATGGTCGGCAGCTTGATCTTGCCGACCGCGTTGATGCGTTCTTCCGCCATGCGGTCGGCGGCCTTGTAGGTCGGGATGTGGTCGCGATCGGAGATCTGGAAGATGCGCCCGACGTTGTAGTAGATCGTGCGCATCATGCGCATCGCGCGCTCGCGGTTGTAGCCGTCGATTTCCAGTGACACGTTCATCACGCCGCCGGCATTCACCGCATAATCCGGGGCATAGAGCAGGCCGCGTTTCTGCACTTCATCGCCGATTTCGTCCGTGGCGAGCTGGTTGTTGGCGGCGCCGCAGATGATCTTGCACTTCAGGCGCGGCAGGGTCTGCTCGTTGACCGTGCCGCCGAGCGCGCAAGGACTGTAGACGTCGGCGTCGACGTCGTAGATTTCCTCCAGCCCGACGGCTTCGCAGCCCATCTCGTCCACGCAGCGCTGCACCGCTTCCTTGTTGATGTCGGTGACGAACACCTTGGCGCCCTGTTCGCGCAGCAGCTTGATGAACTCGCTGCCGACGTGGCCGGCGCCCTGCACGGCGTAGGTGTGCTTGCCCACGTCCTCATTGCCGAACTTGTGGCTGAGCGCGGCCATGAGGCCTTGCAGCGTGCCATAGGCGGTGAACGGCGAGGGGTCGCCGGAGCCGCCGTGCACCTGGTGCACGCCGGTGACGAATTCGGTTTCGCGGAACACGTATTCCATGTCGTTGACGTCGATGCCGACGTCTTCCGCGGTGATGTAGCGGCCGTTGAGCGAATCGACGAAACGGCCGAACGCGCGGAACAGCGCCTCGGATTTGTCCTTCGCAGGGTCGCCGATGATCACGGCCTTGCCGCCGCCGAGGTTCAGTCCGGCCACCGCGTTCTTGAAGGTCATGCCGCGCGACAGCCGCAGCACGTCGTTCAGCGCTTCCTGCTCGGTCTTGTACGGCCACATGCGCAGGCCGCCCAACGCGGGGCCGAGCACGGTGTTGTGGATCGCGATGATGGCCTTCAGGCCCGCGTCCTTGCTGTGGCAGAACACGATCTGCTCGTGCCCGGAAGTGGAAATGGTTTCGAAGATCATCAGCGCTGACTCCCGATGCGCCGGATACGGCGCGAGACGACAAAGCGGAGTCCGGTCAGAACCCGCTCGGTTGGAAAGGAATGGCTCCGGCCGCGAAGGCGGGGATTGCGGCCCGCTAGTTTAACGGGAGCGGCCGTGGCGCGCATCCGAGGCCGGGCGTGGCAAAACCGGCGCGCCGCGGCGGCCCGTGGCGGCTGTCCGGAGGACAGCAGAGCCGTTACGATCGATGCGATTGCCCTCGTGTTTGCAGCGGCAACCGATAGGGAGAATTCCATGCAGGCAGATTCCGGCAGCAAGCAGGTGCGGTGCTGCATCGTCGGCGGCGGCCCCGCGGGGATGATGCTGGGCGTGTTGCTGGCCCGTGCGGGCGTGGCGGTGACGGTGCTGGAGAAGCACGGCGATTTCCTGCGCGACTTCCGCGGCGACACCGTGCATCCGTCCACGCTGCAGATCCTGCGCGAAATCGGCCTGTTCGAACGCTTCGGGAAATTGCCGCAGCGGCGCGTCGACCACCTCGCCGGCATCATCGGCGGCCGCGAGCAGCAGATCGTGGATTTCCGCGGGCTGAAGCCTTTCGATTACCTCGCGCTGGTACCGCAATGGGATTTCCTGGACATGCTGGCCGAGGCGGGCAGGGCGCTGCCGTCGTTCGACCTGCGCATGCGCCACAAAGCCACCGGCCTGCTTCGCGACGGTGCGCGCACCACCGGCGTGCGCGTGGAAGCACCGGACGGCGGCTACGATCTGCGCGCCGACCTGGTGGTCGCCTGCGACGGCCGGCATTCGGCCTTGCGTGAAGCCGCGGGCCTCGCGGCCACCGAATACGGCGCACCGATGGACGTGTTGTGGTTCCGCATCCCGCGCAAGGAGAGCGATCCGCAGGACACCTTCGGCATCATCGACGCCGGCCACATGATGGTGCTGCTCAACCGCGATGATTACTGGCAGAGCGCCTTCCTGGTGCCGAAGGGCAGCGACGCGCAGTTGCGCGCGCAGCCGATCGACGTGCTGCGCGCTGGCGTGGCGAAGCTCGCGCCGTTCCTTGCCGAACGCGTCGGCACCCTCGAATCCTGGGACAAGGTCAGCACGCTGTCGGTGCAGATCGATCGCCTGCCGCGCTGGCACCAGCCCGGCCTGCTGCTGATCGGCGACGCCGCGCACGCGATGTCGCCGATCGGCGGCGTCGGCATCAACCTCGCGGTGCAGGACGCGGTGGCCGCGGCGAACGCGCTGGCGCAACCGTTGCGCAGCGGGGGCGCGATCGACGAATCGCTGCTCGCCGCGATCCAGCGCCGCCGCGAATTTCCCGTGCGCGTGGTGCAGCGGGTGCAAATCGCGATGCAGAAGAACCTCATCAGCCGCGCGCTGCAGGACAGCGGCAAACCGCCGCGCGTCCCGCCGCTGCTGCGTTTCCTGTTGCGCTTCCGCGCCATGCGGCACATTCCCGCGCGGTTGTTCGGCTACGGCCTGCGCCAGGAACACGTGCGCTGCGGGCCGCCGCCGGACGCAGCGGGAGCCGCGCGCTAGAATCGGCCAATGACTCCGCACGAGCGAATCGCATGAGCACGCCCGCCCCCCATCGCCCGGCCAGCGAAGCGAACCCTGAAACGGCGCCGCTGCGCTTCGTCACCGCCGCCAGCCTGTTCGACGGCCACGATGCCGCCATCAACATCATGCGCCGCATCATCCAGGCGCAGGGCGCGGAAGTGATCCACCTCGGCCACAACCGTTCGGTGGAAGATGTCGTGCGCGCCGCGCTGCAGGAAGACGCCGATGCGATCGCGGTGTCGTCCTACCAGGGCGGCCACATGGAGTATTTCAAGTACATGGTGGACATGCTGCGCGAGCGCGGCGCGGGCCACGTGAAAGTGTTCGGCGGCGGCGGCGGCACCATCACGCCCGAAGAAATCACCGAGCTGCAGGCCTACGGCGTCGAGCGCATCTACCACCCCAACGACGGCATGCACCTCGGCCTCGCCGCGATGATCGAGGACGTGGTGCGGCGCACGCGCGCGGCGGCGGAAGCGCGCGGCGAGCGCGAGGACGACGCGCTGGAACACGGCGTGGACGTGGACGACGAAATCTCGATCGGCCACGTGCTCTCGGCGATCGAGGAAGGCCATTTCGGCGAGAACGAACTCGCGCGCCTGCGCAAGCAATGGGAGCTCGCCGGCCGCAAGACGCCCGTGCTCGGCATCACCGGCACCGGCGGCGCGGGCAAGTCGTCGGTCGTGGATGAATTGCTGCTGCGTTTCCTGCACGCGTTCCCGCAGATGCGCATCGCGGTGCTGGCGGTCGATCCCACGCGTCGCCGCAGCGGCGGCGCGCTGCTGGGCGACCGCATCCGCATGAACTCGCTGCGTTCGCATCGCGTGTTCATGCGCTCGATGGCCACGCGCCGCCAGCACGCCGCCACCAGCGCGATGCTGCGCGACTGCATCGCCTTCCTGAAATCGCAACCCTACGACCTGGTGATCGTGGAAACCGCGGGCATCGGCCAGAGCGATTCCGAGATCGTGGACCTGGTGGATTTCCCGGTCTACGTGATGACCAGCGACTACGGCGCGGCCAGCCAGCTCGAGAAGATCGACATGCTGGATTTCGCGGAACTGGTCGTGCTCAACAAGTACGACCGCCGCGGCGCCGAGGATGCGCTGCGCGACGTGCGCAAGCAGTGGAAGCGCAACCACACCGCGTTCCAGACGCCGGACGAACAGGTGCCGGTGTATCCCACCATCGCCAGCCAGTTCAACGATCCGGGCGTCACCTGGATGTTCGCCAACCTGTGCCGGTTGCTGCGCAACAAGATCCAGGGACTCGGCAACGCGCAATGCGGTTTCGATCCGCAGGTCGACACGTCGATCAAGGAGCCGCGCGCGACCGTGCTGATTCCCGGCGCACGCGTGCGTTACCTCGCCGAGATCGCGGAAGAAGGTCGCGCGGTGAACGCCGACATCGCGCGCATGGCGGAAGCCGCGACCAAGGCGCAGCACTGGTTCGAAGCGCTGGCCGAACTGAAAGACCCGTGCCTGCCCAAGACACTGGATCTCTACGAAACCTGCGACATCGAGGAAGGCGCGGGCGCGCGGATGGTGGTGGACAGCGACGAGGAAAACGCGTTCTGGGAGCAGGGCGGCGGCGTGGACCGCAGCATGGTCGTGCTGCGCCAGCGCTACAACGAGGCGGTGAAGGAACTCAGCGCGGAAGCGATCCGCTTGCTGCGCGATTGGCCCGCGCGAAAAGAATCGGTCAGCGCCGACGTCAACGAATACGAAGTGCGCGGCAAGAAGATCGCGGTGCAGAATTATCGTGAATCGCTGTCGCACCAGAAGATCCCCAAGATCGCGCCGCCGACCACGCGCGACTGGGGCGACCTGCTGAAATTCCTGATGATGGAAAACCTGCCGGGCGCGTATCCATACACCGGCGGCGTGTATCCGTACCGCCGCAGCGGCGAGGACCCGACCCGCATGTTCGCGGGCGAGGGCACGCCCGAACGCACCAACCGCCGCTTCCATTACCTGAGCGTCGGCCAGCCGGCCGCGCGGCTTTCCACCGCGTTCGATTCGGTCACGCTGTACGGCGAAGACCCGGCCGAGCGCCCGGACATCTACGGCAAGATCGGCAACTCCGGCGTGTCCATCGCCACGCTGGACGACATGAAGAAGCTGTATTCCGGCTTCGACCTGTGCGCGCCGACCACCTCGGTGTCGATGACGATCAACGGCCCGGCGCCGATGATCCTGGCGATGTTCATGAACACCGCCATCGACCAGCAGGTGGAGAAACATCTGCGCGAGGACGACGCGCGCTGGGCGCAGGCGCAGCAGGTCATCGACACGCTCTACAAGGATCGCCCGCGCCCGCAATACGCGGGCATGTTGCCGCAGGGCAACGACGGCCTGGGTCTCGGCCTGCTCGGCATTTCCGGCGACCAGGTGGTGGATGCGGAAACCTACGCGCGCATCAAGGAGGCCACCCTGTCCAGCGTGCGCGGCACGGTGCAGGCGGATATCTTGAAAGAGGACCAGGCGCAGAACACCTGCATCTTCAGCACCGAATTCGCGCTGCGCATGATGGGCGACATCCAGCAGTACTTCGTCGACCACAAGGTGCGCAATTTCTATTCGGTGTCGATCAGCGGCTACCACATCGCCGAAGCCGGGGCCAATCCGATCTCGCAGCTCGCGTTCACGCTGAGCAACGGTTTCACCATCGTCGAGTATTACCTCGCGCGTGGCATGAAGATCGACGACTTCGCGCCCAACCTGTCGTTCTTCTTCAGCAACGGCATGGACCCGGAATACACCGTGATCGGCCGCGTGGCGCGGCGCATCTGGGCGCGCGCCATGCGCGAGCGCTACGGCGCGTCCGCGCGCTCGCAGATGCTGAAGTACCACATCCAGACTTCCGGGCGCTCGCTGCACGCGCAGGAAATCCAGTTCAACGACATCCGCACCACGCTGCAGGCGTTGTACGCGCTGTTCGACAACTGCAATTCGCTGCACACCAACGCCTACGACGAGGCGATCACCACGCCCACCGAGGAAAGCGTGCGGCGCGCGGTGGCGATCCAGCTCATCATCAACCGCGAGCTGGGACTGAACTTCAACGAGAACCCGTGGCAGGGCAGTTTCGTGGTGGAGCAGTTGACCGATCTGGTGGAAGAGGCGGTGTACAAGGAGTTCGAGGCGATCAGCGAGCGCGGCGGCGTGCTCGGCGCCATGGACACCATGTACCAGCGCGGCAAGATCCAGGAAGAGTCGATGTACTACGAGCACAAGAAACACGACGGCTCGCTGCCGCTGGTCGGCGTCAATACCTACCTGCCGAAGGAACACGCCGGCGAAACTGCCACCACCATCGAACTGATCCGCTCCACCGAGCAGGAGAAGGGCCAGCAGATCGCCAACGTGCAGGCCTACCAGAAAGCCCGCAACGCGCTGGCGCCCTCAGGCGAAACCGACCACGCGCACGAAGTCGATTCCGCCGACGCACCCGTGCCGCAGGTCCACGACGGCCACGGCCTGGGTTACCTGCAGCAGACCGCGCGCGAACGCAGGAACGTCTTCGCCGCACTGATGGAAGCGGTGAAAACCCACTCGCTGGGGCAGATCAGTCATGCGCTCTACGATGTGGGCGGCGAATATCGGCGCAACATGTAACACGGCGTATGGAAGATCTCTTTCCCGGGTCGTGGCAATCAGAAGCGCTCGGTCCGGATATCGCCCCTTACATCTAAAACGATGACCTCGGCTTCGATCCGCATGACGCTTTGCGTTATATGACGTATTGCGTTATGATCACTCCGTGATCAGGGGCTTTGCCGACAAGGAGGCGGAGAAGATCTGGGGCGGAATGGCTTCCCGGAAGCTGCCGCCCGATATCCAACAAGTCGCGCGCCGCAAGCTCCGCATGCTCAATGCTGCGGCGACCCTGGAAGATCTTCGTGTTCCGCCCGCGAATCGCCTGGAAGCCTTGAAAGGCGACCGCAAAGGCCGGCACAGCATCCGGATCAACGACCAATGGCGCATCTGTTTCCTCTGGAGGGACGGCGATGGCCATGAAGTCGAAATCGTCGACTACCATTGACCGAGAAGATCATGAAGACCCTGCCCAACATCCATCCCGGCGAAGTGCTGCTCGAGGAGTTCCTCGCCCCGCTGGGGATCAGCCAGAACGCCCTTGCGCGTGCGACCGGCGTGCCGCCGCGCCGGATCAACGAGATCGTGCTCGGCAAGCGCGGCGTCACGGCGGATACCGCAGTGCGTCTTGCCGCGGCGCTGGGTACCAGCGAGCGGTTCTGGTTGGGCCTGCAGGCCGATCACGACCTGGAAGAGGCTCGGCGCAATCTCGGCAAGAAGGTCGAACGTATCGAGCGGATTGCTGCATGACGAGAGCAGACATCGAGTACGCTGCCAAGGTTTATGCCGAGAAGGGCGAGTATGTGTACTTGCGTGCTTCGCGCCCCGACATGTCCGAATTCTTCGAGCTGATGGAAGTGATCGAAACGTTGTGCCCGAAGTGGCCGGAACGGCAAAGCCGATGGATCGACAATGTGGACTTCAGGCTTTGACGCGCCCGTGCCGCAGGTGCACGATGGCCACGGCCTGGGTTGCTTGCAGCAGGCCGCACGCGAACGCAGGAACGTCTTTGCCGCGCTGATGGAAGCGGTGAAGACGCACAGCCTCGGGCAGATCAGCCATGCGTTGTACGATGTGGGCGGGGAGTACAGGCGGAATATGTAGCGTTGCTACCATCGAAGCGATGAGGTAGTCGTCCGAGATCAGTACCGCATCGAGAACGAAGCATTGGGTGCATGAGCGTCTGCGAGACGGAACATGGATGCGCGTGAAATCTTAAAGGCGCTGAAACCTAGTGGCTGTCGCGTGATACGACAGCTTCGGTAAAGCAGGAGAAGAACTTGAAAATCGTAACTCTTTATAACCACAAAGGCGGGGTTTCGAAGACAACCTCCACTTTTAATTTGGCTAATTATCTTGCGGACAACGGAAAGCGAGTTTTGCTAGTGGATGCTGATCCACAGTGTAATCTTACGGAGATCGCGTTGGCGCCTACAATCGCGAAGCTGGACGCGCAAGCTGAAGCCTCAACCTCTGCGCACATTCCAGAGCTTCCGGGGTCAAGTATCCTAGATGCTTTAAATCAGCGCATCAAAGGTGATGCGGCATTTATCGATGTGGACTCTGTCAAAACACATCGAGTGCACAAAAATCTCTATTTACTGCGTGGCTCTGTAGACCTGAGTTCAATTGAAGATGACTTGGCAGAGGCACATGTTCAGCGGATGGCGAGCCGCACAAATTTGATGAGAACTTATGTTGCAGTAGGCGATTTTCTCACTCGACTGGCTGAAAAAGAAAAGTACGACTTTGTCTTCATCGATGTTGGTCCAAGTTCGGGCGCGCTCACGAGAGCATTTTTCCTCGTCTGTGACGCCTTCTTTCTGCCGGTTGCGCCGGATCGGTTCAACGTTCAAGCGATAGGGACGTTAGCAAAAATCATACGGCGTTGGATGAATGAGCATGCGCAGATTTTGAACCAATATGAAGATTTGGGGCTACCGATACGGCCCGGAACACCTGCATTCCTTGGCGCAATTGTACAAGCTTTTAAACTTTACGCCGGTCAACCTAAACCTGGTTATAAGCTTTGGATGAATAGACTACCAAAGGAGATAACTCGGTCTCTTAAGCCAGTCATGCATGTGTTTGCTAAAAATAATGCCTTGTATTTGCCTGTGGTGAAGAAGCCTATAGCAGTGGACATACCAGATTTTAATCAGCTCGCTCCCCTGATGCAGGAGGTTGGCAAGGCTGTATTTAATATTCAGCAGGAAGATACGGCGCGAATTTCGCCGACGGGCACTCCATGGGTGGGTAATAACTGGTCTCAGGCCGAAGCGCGTATGGCAGATTACAGAGGAAGATTCAAGCGATTGGCGGGGATTCTTGAAAAACTCTGAAGCAACGGATGCGCTGAAATGGCCGTAGAACTAAGGCAGCACTATGTCGCATTTCTGGATGTCCTTGGCTTTTCAAACATGGTTAGATCGGATGTGCGTCAAGGAACGCAGGAATTTCTTGGGAAGCTATTTCGATGTCATCAAGGCGCATCGGCCATTTTTGGTGGATCCTGATTGCAGCATTACCCAGTTTTCGGATTCCGTCGTTATTGCGAGGCCATATGATCAAGAGCAGTTTCACGCCTTTATAGGCGGTGTGGCGACTTATCAGCGATTGTTGCTTGATCAGGGACTTCTTTGCCGCGGTGGGATTGCTGTGGACAAACATTTCTCTAATGGATCATTTACATTTAGTGCTGGCCTAATTTCTGCTTACATGGTCGAGAGTACAGCAGCCCGTTATCCTCGAGTTGTTGTATCCAAAGATGTGCTGGACCTTGTTTTCCCCAGCCTTGAGGGAGTTCCCAAAGGGTTGGTAAAGGAAGACGATGGATTGTTGTTTGTGGACTATCTGGGGGCAACTTCTCGGACGAGGCCTAAAGCGCTTGTTTCGAATGTTAAGGAGATTGTTGCCAGGTTGACGACCAGCGAGAACAGCTCTATCCGGGAAAAAGGGTTGTGGCTTGCTTCGTATGCTGACGCCACGCTTGGAATTGCAATGAAAGGGCCGCGTTTTATCAGCAGCCAAAAGGGAAACAGAAAATAAGAAACAGGAATTTAGAGTCCACTTTCTAGCTCGTCGTCGGTTTTTATGACTGCATTTCTCAGACGACCGATCTTCTTTGGTCCCGAGCTTTCTTCCTAGCTGCCGTTTGATCGCAAGGCGGAAGCGGTCGGGGCCGTAGATGCGTTGATGTTGAAGATGCTGGCGGATGGTGTCGGTTTTTTCGGTATCGACGGCTTGCATGACGAGTTCCCGGTAGCTCGCACCCATCTCAAACCGACAACCCGGCATCTCCCTCTACCACCGTCTGCCGCATTTGCGGCCGTTCACCGGCTTGCCATAGTGCCACTTCGAGGCGCACGCGATAGCGCAGCGGTCCGCCGTCTTCGCGCGGGTTGCGCACGATCGGGCGCGGGATGCAGACGAAGTCGGTGATCATCTTGTCGGCGTCCACGCGCACCGTCGCGTAGCCGTGTCCGCCCAAGTCCAAGAATTCCAGGTGCGGCGCGACGTCCGGATTGCGCGCCGCGTGCGCCTTCGCCAGGTCGCCGCTGCTCGCGTATTCCAGCGCGGAACGCACGCCGTGGTGCAATAGCAGGTTCATCGTCGGCTGCATCGAACCATCACTGCGGTCGGCGATGAACATCGGGCGGAACGGATCGTCCTTGGGCCCGTACTCGGTGGCTTCCTGCATGCCCAGCGACGAAATCGATCCGCCGACGAAGGTGACGCCCACCGGTTCGAACGCGGCGGGCGGCAAGGCCTTCGCGGCATAGCCTGCCCAGAAACTGTGGCGATCGCCGGAGACGATGGCGAAGCCGGTGATGCCGGCGTCGCGCACGGCGTCGAAGATCTGCGCGCGTTCGTGGTACACGCTGCCCCAGTCGCCATTGGGAAGCGTGGCGTAACCGTCGCTCCACTTTCCAAACTTGGCGGGCATGTTCTGCGGGTCGACGCGCCAGTCGGGCGTGCCCAGCGAATTGCCCCAGATCTTCCAGGTCGCGGTCGCGGCGCGCAGGCGCTCGAGGAACCACGCCCTCTGCTTCGCGCCCAGCACCGTCTGCGCCGGTTCGTTCGCGCAGTAATTGGCGATGGACTTGTCGCCGAAGACGAGCTTCGCCGGCGGATGGCCGTCGGCGAAGTCGCGGCCGCTGTCGAGCTGCATCGCCAGCGCTTCGGGATAGAAGGGGAACGACACGCCCTCGAACAGCGCACCGAGCTCCTTGCGATTCGATGGGTCCGGCCCGCGGTAGCTGCGCTGGTCGGTGATGATGAGGTCGATGTGCCGGCCCCAGCGCAGCGTGCGATAGCCGATCAGGCTGTCGATCGCGGTGATGTTGTTGGGTTCGGTCCCCAGGCCGGTGTCGTCGAAATGGGTCACCGGCACATCGGCCACGTGCGGCGGGTCGAAGGTTTCCAGGTTGCGGCTCGGCGCGGTCACGCGCGCCGGCTGGAACTCGAACCACGCCTGGTTGGCCGCGACTTTCAATGTCTGCGCGGGCACCGGGCCCTCGCCGAATTCCTGGATCGACTGCCAGCCTTGCCAGGAGAATTCGTGGTTGTCCCACATCGCCACGAACGGGAAACGCGCGCGCGCGTCCTGGATGTCGGGATCGAGCAGGTAGGCATGGTAGAGCGCGCGGTAATCGTCCACCGACGCGGGGACATGGAAACGGTTCTTGGCGACGACCTTTCCGCCGGTCGGGAATTTCACCGGGAAGGTGACGATGCGGTCGTAGCGGTGGCCGTCCTTGACCTGGTCCGGGTACTGCACGACTTCGTAGATGAAGTCGCCCAGATGCAGCACGAAGCCCAGCCGGTCTTGCGGCGCGGCGCGTTCGTCTTCCCAGATCATCCTGCGGTAGGCGTGGGACGCGCCTTCGCAGATGTCCTGGCAACTGACGAAGGCGAAGCGCGACGGTCGCGGATCGTCGTGCTGCGGCGCGGTCAGCGTGCGTCCGATCCGGCTGCCGTTGCCGTCCTCGTCGACGAAGCGGTACCAATATTCGTGCGCGGGATGCAGGTCGGCCGCGAGCACGCGGCAGGTCCAGTCGGACTCGGCCAGCACGCGCGCTTTCGTGCTCGCGACCACGCGCGTGAATGCGGAATCTTCCGCCACTTCGACGAGCAACGTGGCCTGCTTGCGTCCATCCGCGTAGGGACGCCGCGTCCACAGCAGCACGCTGTTTTCGTCCGGGTCGCCGGAGGCAACGCCTTGCGGATACAGCTCGCGGCGCTCGCGCCAGCCGCTCGAGGAAGCCATCGGCGTACAACCGCATGCCAGGCTCGCGCCCAGCGCGGCGGCGAGTTGCAGGAATCGGCGGCGATCGAGATTCGGCATGGCATTCCCCATGGCAGCGGCGCGTTGAATCGCGCAGCGCAACGCTAATCCTCGCCGTGCATGCGCGAGCGTGCCGGAAGTCGGAGGGACTTCCGGGCCATGAGCGTGAGTAATCCGTGTCGCTTCGATCGGCACGCGACTTCATCGGCCGCAGTGGACATCTTCCGCCTGCGCGGCGACCACGCCGCCTCGGATATCAATTGCCGACGCAAGCAAAACGACAACGGTATGCCGGTGGAATTCGTGCACGTCCAACTGGCGTTCGCGTCCAGCGAAGTCGACGCCTCCCGGCAAGCGTGCGCGGATCGCCACTGTAAGGTATCGTCCTGTGAGCGCGGCGGAACTTCCGTACGCGCCCGCACGCAATTACCTGGGGAGACACGAAATGATTTTTCGAAGTGGCAAGCATTTTGCGCGTGCCGCGTGGACGGCTCTCGCCGTCGCGGCGGCGCCCGTCGCCATCGCGGCGCCGACCCTGACACCGGTCGGACCGCTCGATACCAACGTCCTGGGCATGAGCGCGGACGGCTCCGTGCTCGTCGGCACGCCGATTTTCGGAGGCTATGCGTTCCGCTGGACGCGCGAGGGCGGCACCGAGAACCTCGGCGGCATCGGTGGCAACGTGCAGATTTCGCGCGACGGGACAACGATTGCCGCCAATGTCCTCGTCGACGGCAACCCCGAGGCCGGGGTCTGGCTCGGTGGCCAGGACTGGCGTCCGCTCGGGGGGCTCGGCACCAGCGGCTGCCCGGATTTCAGCGACACCTACGGCATCAACGGAGACGGCTCGGTGGTCGTCGGCCTAGGCTGGGATGGTTGCGAAGCGTACGGCTTCCGCTGGCAGGACAGCACGGGAATGGTCAGCCTCGGCAGCCTCGAAGGCAACTCGAGTCGTGCCGACGCGGTGAACGCCGATGGCTCGGTCATCGTCGGCTGGGACGCTGCCGAAACCGGTGAGTGGCGCGGCGTGCGCTGGGTGAACGGCGTGGAAAGCGTGCTCGCAACGCCCGATGGCCCCTTCCTCGGCAGCGCCAACGCGGTGTCGGCGGACGGCAGCGTGATCGTCGGCGGCAATGCCGGCAAAGGTCCGACGCACAACAAGGCCTATGTCTGGACCGCAAAGCGTGGCGGCCTCGTCATCGGCATGCTCCCGAGCGACGATCAACTCGCCGGCGCTTATGCCTTCGCCGTCAGCGACGACGGCCGCGTGGTGGGCGGTGCGAGTGGTGCGCAAACGCGCGACGCGTTCCTGTGGACGCCCACGACAGGCATCTTCAAGCTGCAGGATTATCTGGTCAATCTTGGCGTGCAGGGTCTCGACAACTGGGTTCTCGATACGGTCACCGCGATCTCGAGCGACGGCACGACCATCGCCGGTTGGGGATATCGTGGTCCGAAGCGCCACAGCCACGTGCAAGGCTGGGTGATCGACGGACTGCCGCCCTTCGTCGACACGGACCGCGACGCCATCCTCGACCCCGTCGACAACTGCACGCTTCGCTCCAACGCGGATCAGCGCGACACGGACGGCGATGGCTACGGCAACCGCTGCGATCCGGACTTCAACAACGACGGCATCGTGGACGGCCAGGACGCTGCCTACATGCGCAGCGTGTTCGGAACGGCGGATCCGAATGCCGACCTCAACGGCGACGGCATCGTCGACTCGCGCGACGTGGCCATCCTGGGCAACTTCTTCGGCAAGCCGCCGGGACCGAGTGGCCGCGTGGCAACCACCTCCAGGACACAGTCCGCGAATACTTTCCGCTGAACCCTGGTCTTTGCGGAATCCGGGAACTTGCTCGCGCACTGTTCCCGGATTCCGCTGCTGCGCGGCTCCCTCCGGGCTGCAGAGTATTGATCGATGATGGCGAGCGATCCGTCGCTCGCATGTCGGCATTGATCCGGAAAATGGCCAGGCACATTCCCCGGCGGCCTTCGCCGATTTTGCATTCATCCGCCCTATACTCGAAGCAGCAGCATCGACACGGGAGGGTGTGAACATGTCCGACAACAAGCCAGAGACCGATGTCACCCAGGCGTGGCGTGCGACGCATGGCCAGCAGTCTGCCGCCGGGCGCCTTCGCCTGTTCGCCGTGCTGGCATGGATCGTTGCCATCGCCGGCGAGGTCGCCGGGATCGTGTTGCTGTACAGGCACACCTTCGACCACGGCAATCTCGGGCTGCTGATCGGCATCCTGGTCGGGATCGCGATCTTCGCGATCGCCGGCAACCTGCTGTGGAAGGCGGCCAACCGGCAAGACCCGGCCAGCAAGGCCGACGCGTTCAAGTTCTTCGTGCAGAACCAGCTCGGCGCGATCATCACGCTCATCGCCTTCGTCCCGCTGATCGTCCTGATCTTCATGGACAAGGACATGGACCCGAAGAACAAGAAGATCGCCGGTGGCGTCGGTATCGTCGTGGCGGTGATTGCCGCGCTGATCGGCGTGAGTTACAGGCCGCCGTCGGTCGAACAGTACACGCAGGACATGAACCAGTGCGCGGCGCAGATCAAGGCCAACCAGCCCACCACGGCCTGTTCGCCCGAAGTCGCCGAACAGGCGCAGGACATCGCCAGGGATTCCGGCACGGTCGCCGCGGCGACCAAGGATGCCGAACACCCGACCGGGCAGGATGTCGTGTACTGGATCGCGCCGGAGAACGGCGCGAAGAAATCGGCGACGCCGCACGTCTTCCATCTATGCGCGGGCGTGAGCCCGTTGCGCGGCAAGACCGTGAACCACGGCTCCGTGACGGAAGCCTACGCGGAGAACGCCACCCGCATCACCAAGCAAATCGGCATGGAGCAGAAGCAGTGCGGCTTCGCGACTTCGAATTGAGCCCGCGCGACACAGCCGCGCGCCGGCGTGCCATGCCCGAGACCATGAAAACCTTGTCCAGCATCCATCCCGAAACCGTGCGGCGAACGCTGGGCAAGCAGGGCGCGTGCATCGAACGGATCGCCGCGTGAGCGTGCGCGGGATGCAGTCGCCGCTGATGCGTCGGTTCCGTCCGCTGCTGTGGCTGGGCGCGTGCTTCCTCGCGATCTCGTTCGTCACGCGCCTGATCCTGTTGCTGATGGCGGGTTCCGGTGTGCCGCCGAATCCGTTGAACTGGCTGTATGCCTTCGGCGTCGGGCTCGGCTACGACCTGATCGCGTTCGTCTACTTCGCGTGGCCGCTGGTGCTGTTCCTGTGGCTGGTGCCGACGCGGCGCGGGCGCCTGCCATCCTGGTTGCGATGGCTGCTGTACGCGGCGTTGCTGGGCGGTTTGTACGCGCTCTGCCTGGGTTTTCTGCATTGGCGATTCAAGGCCGATTGGCGGACCGCGTGGCTGCTGGTGCTGCCGTTCCTGTTCGCACTGCCGCTGGCGGCATTCCACTACGCCTCGCGCGTCGGCCAATGGATCCTGTGGGGATTCTGCCTGCTGCTGTTGTTCGTGCTGCTGTTCGTCGGCGCATCGGAGTTGACGTTCTGGCACGAGTTCGGCTCGCGCTTCAATTTCATCGCGGTGGATTACCTGGTCTACACGCGCGAGGTGATCGGCAACATCGAGGAGTCGTATCCGGTCGCGCGCTGGCTGACGATGCTGGCCGTGGTCGCCGTCGCGGTCGTCGTGCTCACGCGGAAAAAGTTGCGCACCCGCGACGATGACAGCCGCTTCGGCCAGCGCTCGCTGGTGGTGCTGGGTTGGCTGGTGGTCACCGTGGTCACGGCGTTCGCGGTGAATTCCGGCATGAAGGATCGCCTGCAGAACGCCTATGTCGATTCGCTGGCCGGCAACGGCATCTACGAATTCTTCGCGGCCTTCCGCGATGCCAGTCTGGATTTCCACCGCTTCTATCGCACGCTGCCCGATGCGCAGGCCTACGCGGTCGCGCGCCAAATGCTGGAAGCGCCGAATGCGACCTGGGTCAGCGACGATCCGCACGACCTCACCCGCGCGATCCATGCGGCCGCGCCGGAGCAGCACCTCAACGTGGTGCTGAT